>Ga0210022_1000640_pt1 | contig 24795 bp, 26 predicted proteins | sample CryGeymeta201520_FD_183984 | JGI IMG/M metagenome (GOLD analysis project Ga0210022, IMG submission 183984) | Groundwater microbial communities from Crystal Geyser aquifers in Utah, USA - Crystal Geyser metaG 2015-20 (SPAdes) (version 2) | ecosystem: Environmental > Aquatic > Deep subsurface >... | reverse complement strand
AATGGATGGCCAGATGACTCTCGCCTGCGTTCATCCGTGTCAAGGCTTGGATGACCGCCTCGCGCAGTTCTTCGGTGGGCGCCTCACCCAGGATCCAGAATCCGCCCGGGCTGGAATAACCGGCCAGGGGTTGATAGGGGAAGCGCTGCGAGAGGATGTTAATGGTGGCATGTTCCAGTCCGTGATTGCGGCGGACGCGGGAGATGAGGGGAATGTCGAGGATGGTCATATCGTCTCATATTCTGATAGTCGGCTGGTCTGAGAAGATTATACCCGTAAAAAGAAGAAACCCGTTTTCTCGAAGAAAACGGGTTTGCGGAGCATTCGTTGTCACTGCGGAGCATTCGTTGTCACTGCGGAGCATTCGTTGTCACTGGTTTGCAGATCTAGTTTGCCGCAGCGGGAGCCGTTGCGGTAGCGTGAACAGTCGTGGCTTGCAAGAAGCCGATGTACATCAGGATCACGCCCACCAGCTCGGACAGATAGAGCACGTCCGCCAGGCCCAGCTTGACGAACGAACCGGCCATGGCCGGGGCCAGCGCGCCAGCCGCGATCAGCACGTTGCCGATCATGCGGTTGAACAGCACACGCTTGCGCCAGAAGATGTAGGCCGAGTAGATCGCCCCGCCGACCAGCATGATCGTGCCGTAGAGATTGAGCAGGATGGTCAGGGCGATGGTCAGGCCGCCGCGCGTCAGGATGCCCTTGTACTGGGACGAGATGGCCTGCGTCACACTGTAGGAGGCCGCGGCAGGCGTCAGCGGGGCGAGCAGGATCAGGGTCGCGGCCAGCAGCGAGACGGCAGTCAGGATGCCGGTCAAGGTCCAGGCCACGCCGCGCCGGCGGATGAGCAGGTGCACCGTCCCCTGTCCCAACCAGGCAGCGGTCAACATAGCGCCGCTCAAATACCAGAGCTTGAGCACAAAATCGCTAAAGGTCAGGCCCAGGAATACCTCGGCCAGCGTACCCAGACCGTACCAGAGCAGGCCGATGGTCCACATCAGCAGGTGCGGGCCGCGCCGCAGCAGGTAACGGCGGAAGACGGCTATGGCGAAGGCGAACGTGACCAGGGTGGAAAGAAAGGGAATGTAGTGCATGGAACCTCCAATAAGTATTTACGCGCCGGGGATCAGGCCCAGCACGGATAGACCGACAAGTACTAACGTGGACAGTAAGGCCAGGAGCAGCAAGACCAATAGAACAGGTATCAGTCGTCCCAGCCAAACCGGAGGATTAGAGCGCTTGCTTTTCATCGGTGGTTGTTCTCGAACGCTTGATAGGTTTCGAGCAGCGACAGCATGATCTGGTCGGTAAAGGCATGTACCCTGTGGAGCATCTCTCCCCAAGCCGCGCCCGAGGGGATCTTCACCTCCTGGTAGACGGCCACTATCGATTCCAGCAAGGCGTTGCGGAAAAAGAGAAAGGCTCGCGCTGCATCGATGCTGTCCAGGTTGTAGCGACGGCCGCGCGAAGCGTATTCATAACCAAACGAACGCGCCTCGGCGATGGCCTCCTCGCCCTCGGAGGCGAGATAGTTCGCCAGTCCCTGCACCAGAACTCGGCCGCTCACGCGATATTGGCGGCGGGCTTCGTCGTCGAGTTTCTGGTACCAGGGCTCGGTTTCCAGGTTGCCTTCTCCGATCTGGAAACGCATCCGCCCCAATGCGTGTTGGACGACGCTCTCCGGTTCGAGGCTGCGCGGCTGGCGGGCGGTCTTGGCCCACAACTCGACCTCGGAGCGACGGTAGCGACGGTGCTTTCCCTGCGTACGGTGGACGGGGAGTTGTCCTTTATCCGACCACAGGCGCACCGTGCTTGGGTGCACGCCGAGCAGTTCAGCCGCCTGACTGAGGCTGAGCCATTTTTCGCTTTCTGGCATGATTAATTCTCCACAGCCATTGCTGCGCAACGCAACGGAACAGCGGTCGGCTGTAAATGCCGGTTATCGGTGCAATGCATCGGTGGCAACTTTATGGTTCGGTCCCTTCTGCTGCTTCAACGTTTATCCCCACCTCAACCAGGGCGTCGAGCATTCGCTGACGGGCGAGAGCCGGCATTTTTGTTTTTGCCGTCTTGACCAGATCTTCCTCTTCAACCACTTCTGAACCTCTTTCCTGAGCCAACGCTTCACTGGCCTCGACGATGGTGCTGAGTGCTCGCTGGCGCACAAAGGGAGGCATGGGCGAGATAGCATCCTTCAGTTTCCGCCAGAGATCTTCGTCCCAGGGCATGCTTCTCATCGCTTCAGTTCCTCCTCGCTGAACCAGCACGCATCGTCCTCAGCAGTGAGGGAGCCTGTCTTGGCGTAGACTCTGCAACGAGCCCCACCACAAACATGGCGGTAGTCACAGCGTCCACACTTCCCTTCCAGTCCGTTTCTATCTCGCAGAATCTGGAAGACCTCCGAATTCTGCCAGATGTCCACCAAACTCTGCTCGCGGACATCTCCGGCTTTTTTCTGGAGCACCATGCACGGATAGACAGTGCCGTCGTACAGGACACAGCAATAACGTGTTCCCGCAGCACAGCAACTGCGGACGAACTTTGTCAGCACTTCGTCCTCGGGCACGGTTTTCTCTACCTCTACCCAGATCTGGGGGAGACCGACACAGCGGTAGATCATCTCGTCCTCAGCCCGCTGGCGGGCGATGTATTCCCGTATAAAGACACGTCTTTCCTCGATCGTCATCTCAAATTCGGCGTTCTCCTCTCCTCGTCCTGCGGGGATATAGTCGAAGACCTCCACGGCCTTGGCTCCCCATTCCTTCGCCTTGTCGGCGATGGCTCCCCATTGCTCCCAACATCCGTGACGCAAAGTGGGCGCAATCTGAAAGGAGATGCCTGCCTGACGAATGTTCTCGATACCTTGCAGCGTCTGCTCCCACGCTCCCTGCAGGCCACGGAAGGCATCGTGCGTTTCCGCATCTGCTCCATCCAGGCTGATGGCGATAGCCTCGAGGCCAGCGTCTGCCAGCTTCATCGCTGCCTCGGGCGTGATGAGAGTGCCATTTGAGCCCATCACGGGGGTGAGACCCACGCTCCGCGCGTGACGCACAAGCTCAAAAATGTCGGAGCGCATCAACGGTTCGCCCCCGTCCAATATGATAAGACGCGCTCCAGTCTCGGCAATTTGACCGATCAGCCGCCTGGCTTCAGCGGTATCTAGCTCCCTCGGATGAGGTGAATCGATGGACTGACTGTAGCAATGTTTGCACTTCAGGTTGCATTCTCTGGTCACAGCAAAACTGACCAGTGTTGGCGCTGTGGCTTTCATGCGCTTATCCTCCTTGCAAAATTTATGTTGGCTATTCCTAGTTGTGGTGGAGTGCTTGGTTGTTTTATCACATGCCCACATCCCGTCAATGTAGATTTACGTAGAATTTTAATAGAATTGGCTAAGAGAAAGGGATGAAACTTACGCCACCTTCCTCACTTTCGGCGACTCCTTCTGAATCCCAAACCCTGCCTCCAGCGCCTGGTAGACCGAGCGCGCCTCGACGATCTCGATCCCCTCCGGCCAGGGTTCGCCCTTGCGCAGCCGTTTGGGGACGATGGCCGTCTTGAAGCCCAGTTTGGCGGCCTCGCGCAGGCGGACGGGCATCTGCCCGGGCATGCGCAGTTCACCGGCCAGGCCGATCTCGCCGATCAGCACCGCCTCGGCGCGCACGGGCAAATCGCGCATCGAAGAGGCGACCGCCGCGGCAATGGCTAGATCGGCGGCGGGTTCGTCAATCTTGATCCCGCTGACCACGTTCACGAACACATCCTGCTCGGCCAGACGCAGGTTCAAGCGGCGGGTGAGCACCGCAGCCAGCATCAGCAAACGGTTGTAGTCCACGCCGTTGGTTGTGCGGCGCGCATTACCGAACTGCGCCGGGCTGGTCAGGCCCTGGATCTCCACCAGCAACGGGCGCGTGCCCTCCATTGTGACGGCAATCGCAGAACCCGGCGCGTTGACCATCCGTTCGGCCAGGAAGGCCTCCGAAGGATTGGTCACCTCGGCCAGGCCGCGTTCGCTCATCTCGAAGACGCCCACCTCGGCCGTCGCCCCGAAGCGGTTCTTGACCGAGCGCAGCAGGCGGTAAGCCTGGAAGCGGTCGCCCTCCAGGTACAGCACCGTGTCCACGATGTGCTCCAGGACGCGCGGCCCGGCAATCGTCCCCTCTTTGGTGACATGCCCGATGACGAACACCGCCGGGCCGGACGACTTGGCCAGTTCGCGCAGCCGGTTGGCCGATTCGCGCACCTGCGAGACCGAGCCGGCCGCGGATTCCATCTCCGGCAGGTAGACGGTTTGGATCGAGTCGACGATCAAAAGGTCCGGTTTGACCGCCGCGACGTGGTCAAAAATCACATCCAGATTGGTCTCAGTGACGAGGAACAAATCCTTCGGCAAGGCCGAATTTCTCCCCGCGAGACGGACGGCGCGCATCTTTATCTGCCGCTCGGACTCCTCGCCGGACACGTACAGGACACGGAGCCTGTTCGCCATTTCGAGGGTCATTTGCAGCATCAGCGTGGATTTGCCGATGCCGGGGTCGCCGCCAACCAGCACGATCGAGCCGGGGACGATGCCGCCGCCCAGCGCGCGGGCGAACTCACCCATCGGCAGCGGGATGCGCTCCTCGGTCTCGCTGCTAACCTCGGCCAGCCGTCGCGGCGACGACAGTCCGCTCAAGCCGCGCATGACGCTCTTGCCGAGCGGCTCTTCGGCTACGATTTCTTCGACCATGCTGTTGTATTCGCCGCACTGTGGGCAGCGTCCCATAAATCCTGCGGAGACGCGTCCGCACTGCTGGCAGACGTAACGGGTGTGGGTTTTGGACATGTCTGTATTATAATTCAGGTGGAGGTGAACGATGGCAATTGCTTCTAACTTGGATATCCAACGTCTTGAACACCTTTATAAGTCCGGATTCCGCGATACTTTTTTAGATAATGCCCTAAGGAAAGTCATCGAACGTCAGATTGCCCGCGATGGAGCAGATTTGGCGCGGGTTAATGAGGCTCTCGCTCGGTTCGAACAACAGTACAACATGTCACCCGAAGAATTCTGGAGAAGTTTTCAGACTGGACAAATGCCTGACAGCGCCGACTTAACATCTTTTGCAAGATGCAGCAACGCATTGTCTCCCGTCTGCAAATCTTACGGGGCGGCGATGGGACAGCACTACTGACCACCATGAGTTAGGCAATTTCCCGCATCACGTTCACATTGGAAGCGAGGAAAATATTGTCTCAGGTTATCCGCTGAGTATGATTGATTTGCTGAAAACCCTTGAGGATGAGATCGTCTGCCCGATAACACCCCCACCACCCTGAATTGTCCCTCCTGCGGCGCGCCGCTGGAGGTGGACGGGAAAAGCTCACTCGTCCGCTGTAAATTCTGCAATAGTTATGCTGCTTTCCAGCATATTGGGGCCTTACTGCGGGAACTTTCCGGAAGGAAAGACAATCAGGCCTATTTTTGGACAGAACAATGGCAGAAGCACATCCGTGACGCCGAAGCAGACATCAGTGCGGGCCGCGCTTATCACGTCACGCCGCAAAATGTGGAAAAAGCCTTAGAGTGGTTGGATGAGTGAAATTATTCTGACCCAGTGGACGAGTTTGCCAGAAAATAAAAACCAAGAGCGCAGGATTATCGCCTGCGCTCTTGATTATTGGGAATGGATTTTCTACCGCGTTTATGCGACCGTTTCGAGTGTTTTTTCGGGTTCCTCTGCCCGCCTCAGCATTACCTCTTCTTCCTCCACATCCACTAAAATCGTATCGCCCTCGTGGAACGTCCCGGCGAGCAGCGCGTCCGAGAGCGGATCCTCCACCTTGAGTTGAATGATGCGCCGTAAGGGACGGGCGCCCATCTCCGGGTCGTAACCCTGCTCCGCCAACAGGTCGAGGGCCGCCTCGCTGGCGGTCAGCGTCACCTCATGCTCGACCAGGCGTTCCGTTACTTTGTTCAATTCCAGGTTCACGATCTGGCGGATGTCATCCTTGTTCAGGGCGCGGAAGACGATGATGCTATCCACGCGGTTGATGAATTCCGGGCGGAATACCCTCTTGAGCGACTCGGTCAGCTTCTTGCGCATCTCTTCGTAGGACAGGCGCTCCTCGGTTTTCTCGTCGCGCTTCAATTGGAAGCCGAGCGAGGTCTGCTTCTTGATCTCCTCCGCGCCGACGTTGGTGGTCATGACGATGATGGCGTTGCGGAAATCCACCGTGTGGCCGCGCGCATCGGAGAGGTGGCCCTCTTCCATGATTTGCAACAGCATGTTGTGCACTTCGGGATGCGCCTTCTCGACCTCGTCGAAAACCACGATGGAGTACGGGCGGCGGCGCAGGGCTTCGGTCAATTGGCCGGCATCCTCGTAGCCAATGTAGCCGGGCGGCGCGCCGACCAACCGCGAAGCTGTATGTCTTTCCATGAACTCGGACATGTCGAGCTGGATGAGGGCATCCTCGCTGCCGAACATGAACTTAGCCAGGGCCTTGGTCGATTCTGTTTTGCCGACGCCGGTCGGGCCAAGGAAGATGAACGAGCCAATCGGCCGGCGCGGGTCTTTGAGTCCCGCCCGCGCCCGCCGCACCGCCTTGGCGATGGCCTTGATCGCCTCGCCCTGGCCGATGATGGCCTTGTTCAGTTCCTCTTCCATCTTGAGCAGACGCTGCGACTCTGCCTCGGCAATCTGCATGACCGGCACACCCGTCCACATGGCGACCACCTCGGCGATGTCGTTGGCGCTGACCACCGGGCTGTTGGCGCGGTCCCAGGCGGTGCGCATTTTTTCCAACTGGCCGGTCAGGCTGGTTTCCTGCTCCTGCCAGGTCTGGATTTCTTCCGGCTTTCCTTCCTCGACGGCCAGGGCGCGGCCGGCGCGCACCTGCTTCAACTGGCTGTAAATATCCTTGGCCGATTTGGCCGCGTCGGACTTATACATGCGCACGCGCGAAGCGGACTCGTCAATCAGGTCAATGGCTTTATCCGGCAGGAATCGCTCCGTCACGTACCTGGACGAGAGCCTGGCCGCGGCTTCGACGGCCTCATCCGAGATGACGAGGTGGTGATGCTCCTCGTACATCTTGCGCACACCTTTGAGAATGTCAATGGTTTCGTCCACGGTCGGCTCGTCCACGACGATGGGCTGGAAGCGACGCTCCAGCGCGGCGTCAGATTCGATGTACTTGCGGTACTCGTCCAGCGTGGTAGCGCCGATGCACTGCAACTCGCCGCGCGAAAGCGCCGGTTTCAGGATATTAGCCGCGTCCACGGCGGAACCGGCCGCGCCGGCCCCGACCAGCATGTGGACTTCGTCAATGAACAAAATAGATTTGGATTTCTTGAGTTCGTCAATGACGCGCTTCAGTCGTTCCTCGAACTGGCCGCGGTACATCGTGCCGGCCACCAGCGAACCAACGTCCAGTTTGAGCACGCGCTTGTTCAGCAGCGGCGCAGGGACATCGCCCTCGATGATGCGTTGCGCCAGCCCCTCGACGATGGCCGTCTTGCCGACGCCCGGTTCGCCGATCAGCGCCGGGTTGTTTTTGGTGCGCCGCGCCAGTATTTGGATGACGCGCTCGATCTCCATCTGGCGGCCAATGACCGGGTCCAGTTTGCTTTCCTCGGCCAGGGTGGTCAGGTCGGTGGCGAGCTGGTCAATGAGCGGAGTCTTGGGCTGCTGTTTGCCGCGCGGCCCAACGCCTTCCGGCACGGGCGTCTGGCTGGATTCCTGGAGCACGCGGCGCGTCTGGCGGCGGATCTGGTCGGGGGTCACGCCCAGTTTTCTCAGGATTCCCATCCCCGCGCCTTCGAAGCGTACCAGGCCGAGCAGGATGTGCTCGGTGCCGATGTACTGGTGTCCCATGCGGCGGGCTTCGTCAATCGCAAATTCCAGTACCTGCTGGGTATCGGGGGCAAGCTCGATCTTGCCGCCCCGGTAATTGCCTTCACCTGAGACGCGCGCCACGATCTCGCGCATGCGTTCGGATTCCAGCCCCAATTCGTGCAAAACACGTCCGGCGACACCGCCTTCTTCTTCCAACAAGCCGAGAAGGAGATGCTCGGTGCCGATCATTCCCTGACGGGTGCGCTCGGCTTCCTGATGCGCCAGGCTCAATACCCTGCGCGCGCGCTGTGTGAAACGTTCCATGCTTGCCATAAGGTCTCCTGCTGAAGTAGGACAAAATGTCATTTTGTCCTACCCTCAATCAGACAAGAAGTATCTGGATTGATTGTACCAAAAAGCGAGGGGATTTTTGTATGAGGAAGATTAGAGTTTGTCATACCCCCGGATGTGCTCGATCGCCTCTTTTGGGGATAAAATCGCCGCCCCGATGTAATCTGCGAGTTCGGGGCGGCCCAGGATGTGCTTCTTATCCAGCGAGACGAGCATATCCACCTTGGCGGCTTTGGCGGCGGCCAGGATGGGGGCGTCTTTCAGTACAATGAGGTGAGCCGCATCTATAATTTCTTCTTTAGCCACATGCACGATCTCGATGCTGGCTTTTGAAAGAATTTGATCCAAATCTGTTAGTTTTTGAACTTTCAAATCCGAAAGATTGTGGCGCGCCTCGCCAACCACAAAATTGCTCACCACAATGATCAAATCCCCTTGTGCGCTTATCCGAACCAGGTCATGTGCATGGCCTGTTTTCGAATACGCTGCGGAAAAGAGAACGCTCGAGTCGAAGAAAGCACGAAGCATTATCGGTCTTCTTCTAATTCATCTGCTTTGAAACCATACTCTTCCATAAGCATTTCGGCACGAAATTCCCGGCCTTTCTCGATCCACTTTTCAAGAGTGATTCCTTCTGCTTTCAGCGCCTTGCCGATTTCGTCAAGCGCTTCCGAAACAATGACTTCAGCCGGCTTGATCAGCAAGCCTTGTTTAGTCTCTACAAACATGACCGTATCCCCCTTCTTCAACTTGAGTTTGTTGCGGAAGCGGGTGGGGATAGTGACTTGCCCCTTTTCCTGGACACGCACATACACACTCATTGCCTGCTCCTTGAAAAGTCATACTTTCCGAAAGTCATACTATTATTATACCATCTTCTGAACCATTATTGACCAGAACTTATCTTTCTCACCAGGCGTGAAGGGCAGGTAGAGCGTCAGCCGGTCAGCGATGCCGGCATAGCGTTCTTTGAGGGCATCCGCCAGTTCAGCTTCGGGGGTGATCAGGCAGAACTCGCGCAGCATATCATCGCTGATCAGCCCAAACATCTCGCCCCACTCGCCTTTGGAGGCGTGGGCGGAGAGCTTCTCGGCCACCTCTTGCCAGCCGTGCAAGGCCATCACCGGGCGATAGGATGGGGTGGAGGCGTAGAACGAAATCTGGGCGCGGCAGAAGTTCTGCTCTTCGGGCGTGGTCGCCACAAAGGCCGTGACCGATACCTTCACATCTTCGCGCTTGCGCCCGGCTTTGGCCGCGCCCTCCGCGATGGCCGGCAGGATCACCTCGCGCAGGTAGCGCGGACTGTTGAATGGATGGGCATGGAAGCCCTGGCAGATCTCCCCGGCCAGTTTCGCCAGGCCGGTGTTGACTCCGGCGATGTAGATGGGAATGGCCCCACTCCCGACCTCACCCCCGGCCCCTCCCCTGGAAAGGGAGGGGAGCGAGGGGAGGGGTCCGGGATTGAAGAACGGCGACATAAGCGTCAGCTTGTAGTATTCGCCGCGGAAATCCAGTTTCGTGCCCTTCTGCCAGCAATCCCAGAAGGCACGGATGGCGGCGATTTGCTCGCGCAGTTTGCCGGTCACGGATGCGGGCCAGGGCATCCCAAAGCGGCGCTCGATGTGCGCCTTGACCTGGGTGCCCAAGCCAAGGATGAAGCGTCCGCCGGACTGCGCCGCCAGGTCCCAGGCAGTGTAGGCTAAATTCGCCGGGCTGCGCGCAAACGAGACGGCAATCGCCGTGCCGAAGTTCAGCTTCTGCGTATGTTCGGCGATCAGCGCGCAGGGCAGGAACGGGTCGTGCTGCGTCTCGGTCGTCCACAGGGCGTCGAAGCCCATCGCTTCGGCGGCGCGGGCGATTTCGGGAACGGCGGACAGGCTGACGGGGGGAAGGCTGGCGTCCAGAAGCATGGGATTCTCCTATGGGTTGTATGGTACGGCCAGACCTTTATCCAGCAGTTCCTGATTAAGCATGCGGCCTTTGGCTTTGATCTCATCCCGATCGGTCGCGCCGGGCAGGTACCAGATGTCGGCCAGGTAGCGGCCATACTTCTCGGCCTTGTAGGTTTGTACAACGACCGTGCTGCCCACCGGGACAATCTGCTCGACATAGGCTTTCGATCTCAACCCCGCCTCGCGGCTCGCGCCGCGCGTCTCTGGCGTATTGATGCCGTTCAAGCGCACGTCAATTGTCATGCGGATGAAGAAACCCAGGTCAACATCCAGGTAAAGGGTGTCGCCATCCACGATCCTTACTACTTTGGCAGAGTATTGAAACATATCTTCTCCTTTGCTGAACTATTCCGAGAGCAAATACGCCAATATCCATTGGGTAGTGGCGACCAGCGCCTCGGTGTGCGTGCGCTCGTAGTTGTGCGAGGCGTCCACGCCGGGGCCGATCAGCGCCGCCGCCACGTCGCCGCCGGCGCGCCAGAAAGCCTCACTGTCCGAGCCGTAGTAGGGATAGATGTCCACCACGTAGGGGATGTCGTGCTTCTCGGCCAGCTCACGCAGCCGCGTGGACAGGCCGTGGTGGTACGGCCCGCCCGTATCCTTGACGCACAGCGTGGCGTGGAACTCGTCCGAGGCCTGCCCCTCGCCGACAGCGGCCATGTCCACCGCAACCAGCTCGTGGACTTCGGGCGGGATGCCGGCCGCCGCGCCGTGCCCGACCTCCTCGTAGTTGCTGATGTGCAGGTAGGTGGTCTGGGCAGGTTTCAGCGTGGCGTCGCTCAACGCCTTGACCGCAGCCACGAGGGCCGCGACGCCGGCCTTATCGTCCAGGTGGCGCGAGCGGACAAAGCCGGCTGTCACTTCGACGCGCGGGTCGAAGGCGACGAAATCCCCGACCTGGATGCCCAGTCCGCGCGTCTCGAACTCCGACTCGGTGCGGGCGTCCAGGCGGACTTCCATGTTCTCGTCGTCGCGCTTGGTCTCGTTGACCTCGCCCCCGTACACGTGACCGGAAGCCTTGTCGAGCAGGATGGCGCCGCGCACCTGGCGGCCTTTGGCGGCGAAGACGGTGCAGCCCTCGCCCTCGACCGTGTTCCAGGCGAAATGCCCGACCCTGGTCAGCTTGAGCCGCCCGTTGGGCTTGATCTCCTTGACCATCGCGCCGAGCGTATCCACGTGGGCGGTCAGGGCGCGCGGGGCGTCGGCCCGTTCACCGGGCCAGACGGCCACCAGCGCGCCCTTGCGGGTGCGGGAGAGCTGCAGGAAGGGAAAAGCTTTGAGGGTTTGCTCGGTCAACGAGATGGCAGGCTCGGTAAAGCCGGTCGGGGAGGGGGTGTTCAGAAGTTTGGTGAGGAAGTCGAGCAGATAAGGAGTGTCAACGGTAGGAAGGTCCATAATCATTTCCCAAACAGCATTTCAACTAGCTCATCACGTTCCATTTTCAGGTGCTCGGCGACATCACGCAATATCGCGTGGAGCGTTCCAATGCGAAGCGTTGTGTGGCGAGGAATGGTAACGTGATGCTCTCCCTCTTGATAAGTTGTCAGGCGCATGTGACTTCCTACTTGATGAGAAATTCCATATCCGAAACGCTTCAATGCTCTAGCGAGTTCATCGCCGCTGATGTCGCGTGGGATTCTCATACTGTCACCACTTCTTCTTTCACGACATGCAGCAGAATAAGATGGGGCTGTGTATCTTCTTCGAAATGGCAGCGGACTGCCTCCTGCACGGCCTCTTTCAACTCTCGCCATGTGTCTGCCTCGGTGAAGATAGAAAACCCTAAAGCGCGAGCAGTGTACCCGCCCTCGGGGGCTTCCTCTACAAGAAAAATGATCTCGCTCATCGTACTCTCCTTTAGCACAAGTGTATCAGAAACCAGTCATTTTTTCGAATTCTGCGATTTTTCCCCGCCACTCCTCAGGGATGGGAATCGTCTCGTTCGTCCGGTAATCATAGCCCACCAGCACCGCCGAGCCGGTCGCCAGCTCCTTGTTGGTGGCCGCATCCATTAGCGTGTATTCGGCGGTCATGCTCTTGTTGCCCAGGCGGGAGATGCGCATTCCGACTCGACAGTCGGCGCCATATCGAACCGGCGCGAGGAATGTGACTTTGACCTCGGCCAGGATGATGCCGATATTCGTGAAAGACTGACCCTTCTCGAACAGGCCCAGGTGCAGGAGATAATGGACGCGCGCCTGCTCGAAGTAGGTCAGGTATTTGGCGTTGTTGAGGTGGCCCTGCGGATCCAGGTCGCCGTAGCGGACCTCGATGGGGTGATAAAAGCGGAATTCTGACATGGTCGTTTATTCCTCGATGCGCCTCTTTGCGTACTGCCGTTCACGCAGCGACAGGATGAGGAGGGCGGTCAACGTCAGCAGGCTGCCGGCCGCGCCAACGGTCAGGGCGGTGATGTAAAGCGGGTCGGCGTGATTGACGACGCTGGATTGGATATTGGCAGGCGTGCTGGGGAACAGCTTGTACATATTGGTCACCCGCCAGATGCGGGAGTGCTGGTACAGGTCGTGCGCCATCAGGATCAGCAACCCCAGGCTCAGGATGCGCTCGGATAGGCCGCAGCGGCCTCTTTCGGTCAAAAATTCCTGGAAGTTGAAAGCTGCCAGGATGATCAGCGCCACAACAGGGACGATCAGGAAGCGAGCAGCCACACGCTCCGAGTCTGCTAAGGGAACAGGCAGGTGATTGATGGTGGTGTAAATTTGGCCTATCGAGAGGAAGGTCAGCACGGCAATCGGGGCCAGGAGCGACCGGATGGGACTTTGCCTACGCCAGGTGTAATAAACGCCGAAGTAGAGCAGGAAGGCCAGGCCGATCAAGCCAACGTAGGTATCCACTTCCCACCAGCCCAGCGACTTTAACGGGCCGGAGAGGGCTTCCGCTGGGTATTTGAGCACCACCAGCGCGGCGAACATATCGGTGACGGTCGGGAAGCCGGAGATGAAGGCTTTTCCACCCCCCGCAAACTCGATGGCGGGCGGCAGCAGGCGGAACAGGCTGAGCAGGAGGCTGAAAGCGATTGCTTCGAGAACTGGAACGAGATATTTTAGGGAGAACACTCCCCAGGCCAGCAGGAAGATCAGGCACCATAAGAAGAAGTGGAAAGCGCCCTGCAGGGTGATGGCGAAGAGCGTCAATGAGACTAACAGCAGCCAGCGCCAGTCTGCTTTTTCGCCCTCCAGCACTTTCAGGATGAGCAGCACAAAGAAAGGCAGGAAGAAGTAACCGATCCATTCCGAGTGGCCGACGGCATAGTGGGCGGTGATGTGACCGTTGAAGTTGAAGAGAGCGAACAGCGCGGTGAACGCCGCCGGAGCCAGGCTGTAGCGTTTTTTGAGCAAGATCAGGGCTACGAAACCGACCGAGTACAAGATCAGCACGTTGACCAGGGTGAAAGGTCCCGGCTCGAGGAAGCGCAGCAGGTAAGCCTGCGGGGAGATCAGCGTATCCGGGCGCGCCAGGTAGCGGTCAGTGGTGGTGAGCGCCGAGCCAATATGCAGCGGCAGTTGGTTCGTCAGCGCGGCCTGGCGCAGGAAACTGAAATAGGCGCCGGCGTCGAGCCAGTCGTGCAGGTCGAAGGGGATCTTGCCCCAATTCAGAAAATAGCACCAGTGGAGCAGGCCTGACAGATAAAGGGCGGCTGACCAAAGTCTGTCAAACCAGGCAAAAAACCGTCCCTGGGCGGGGAGGAAGAAGACTTCGACCAGGGCAGAAAAACCACCCTGGATAAATTTTAGGATCGGGCGTTTATCCGTCATGCCGCGATTATACTCGCGGTTGTCTTTTCAATGGTTTTCCGTGTGCACGCAACAGATGTCAGAAAATCCTAGATAACTCCCCACCGCTCAGCCTGGATTGCCAAATCCAGGCTCCAACCGCCGGATATGGCTATCCGGCGCGAGCAGAACCGACAACCTTTGAGCGAACGACATCCAAAATACTGGTGCCATGCAAGAGGCGAACATGGATTAAAATGGGAGTGTATGGATTCTCCCCACCGTTTCATCCCTATTTCTGAACCCCTTTTATCCGGCAATGAGGCGGCATACGTCAGCGAGTGCGTCCGCTCGGGCTGGGTCTCCTCGCTGGGAAAATACATCCCCGAATTCGAGATGCGTTTTGCTGATTTTTGCGGCGTGCGACATGGAATCGCGGTCAGCAACGGCACGGCGGCCCTGCACCTGGCGCTGGTCGCCCTGGGGATCGGCCCAGGTGACGAGGTCATCGTCCCGACCTTGACCTTCATCGCCACCGCCAACGCCGTCCACTACACCGGCGCGACCCCGGTCTTCGCCGATTCCGAAGCCGAGACCTGGAACCTCGACCCTCAGGATGTCGCCCGCCGCATCACGCCGCGCACCCGCGCCATCATCCCGGTCCACATCTACGGCCATCCGGCCAATATGGCCCCAATTCTCGAACTGGCGAAGCAGCATAGCCTCCACGTGATCGAAGATGCGGCCGAGGCGCACGGCGCGCGCTACCAGGGAAAGCGCGTCGGCAGCCTGGGGGAGATCAACGCCTTCAGCTTTTACGGCAACAAGATCATCACCACCGGCGAGGGCGGCCTGCTGACCACCGACGATGACACCCTGGCCGAGAAGGTGCGTTTCTTACGTGACCATGCCATGTCGCCTGAAAAGCGCTACTGGCATACCGAGATCGGTTACAACTACCGCATGACCAATCTGCAGGCCGCTTTGGGCGTGGCGCAGATGGAACGCATTGAAGAATTCATCGCCCGTAAACGTTGGATCGCCGCGACCTACAACCAGGGTCTGCGTGAGATTGCCTCCATCACGCTGCCGCCGGAAGCCAGTTGGGCGACTTCGGTCTACTGGATGTATTCCATCTTGCTGGCGAAAGATTTTCCCCTCAGCCGCGACGAAGTGATGCTAAGCCTGCGCCAGCAGAATATTGACAGCCGCCCCTTCTTCTACCCGATCCACGTCCAGCCTCCGTATCAGGCCGATATCTCTTTACCTGTGGCCGAAGATCTTTCGCGGCGCGGCATCAACCTACCCTCGGCGGTCACGCTCGGCGAAGAGGATATCCAGCGCATCGTCCAGGCGATCAGGGAAATGGCCTGACATGGATATTTCGGTGATTTTACCAACCTATTGCGAGCGGGATAACATCGCCAATCTGATCTCGGCCATAGAAACCAGCCTGCTCCCCCTGGGTCGGGAAATCGAAATCCTGGTCGTGGACGACAACAGCCCGGATGGGACCGCCGAGGTCATCCGGGCGCATCCGGCCAGGCCGGGGGTCCAGGTCAGGTGTTTCGTCCGTACGCAGGAACGGGGTCTGGCGACGGCGATCCGCTACGGAATCCAGCAATCGAGCGGGGACAGGATCGTGGTCATGGACACCGACTTCAACCACAGCCCGACCAACATCCCGCAGATGGTCGAACTCCTGGATGAGTACGAACTGGTGATCGGCTCGCGTTTCGTCAAGGGCGGCGGGATGGAAGACCGGAAACGCTACATCTTCAGCCTGGTCTACAACTGGTTCATCCAATTGGTCTTGTGGGACGGCATTCGTGACAGCCTGAGCGGATTCTTTGCCATGCGTCGCCAGGCGCTCTTCTCGCTGGATTTGGCTGTAATCTTTCGCGGTTACGGGGAGTATTTTATCCGCCTGACGTATATCGCTTTTCGCCAGAAATTGAAGATCGTCGAGGTGCCGGTGTTTTACACCCTGCGCCAGCACGGTTTCAGCAAATCCCGCTTTGGCTCGATGCTGCATGACTACACCTCGACCACGCTCTCGCTCCGCTTTACGAAATTTGGGCAAAATCTGATAGAATAAATGTGCTACGATGCGCGCTATCCGTGCTTCTGAGATTGGTTCATACCTTTTCTGCGCCCGCGCCTGGTGGTACCAGCTGCAAGGCGTCGAGCCGGAAAACCGGGCCGAGCTGACCGCCGGGACGGAAATTCACCGCCAGCATGGACGGCAGATCGCCGCCGCCGGGTTGACGCGCACGCTGGCGTTGATCGTCCTACTCATTGCGCTGATGCTGCTGGTGGCCTTCTGTACCATGCGGGCAATTTGACCGCCCAAGGAAGGAGATTTTTATGTCCACGCTTGACCGTATCGCCTGTTTGCAAGGCCGACGCGACGAAGTCCCCAATCAGGAACTTGCCAGAGAATTGGCCGCGACCAAAGATCGGGCCGGGATCCGCGAGATCGCCGAAAACCTGTGGAACAAGGATCAAAACATCCAGAGCGATTGTCTCAAAGTGCTCTATGAAATCGGCTATCTCGACCCGGCGCTGATTACCGACTACGCCGGTGACTTCCTTAAACTCCTGAAAAGCCGCAACAACCGGCTGGTGTGGGGCGGTATGATCGCCCTGTCCACGGTGGCGGATTTGAAAGCCGATGAAATTTTCCCGCACAACGACGAAATCATAAAAGTGATGGAAAAAGGCTCTGTCATCACCGTGGATAACGGCGTAAAAACGCTGGCGCTGGTCGCATCCAAAAAAGACGAATACCGAAAAGCCATTTTCCCATACTTGCTCGACCATCTCAAAACCTGCCGCCCCAAAGAAGTGCCTCAACACGCCGAAAAGACGCTGCCGGCGGTTGACGCGACCAACAAACCGGACTTTATTGCCGTCCTGCAAAAACGGACGGAAGACCTCGCCGGAGCGCAACTGGTGCGCATCAAAAAAGTCATCAAAGAAGCCGAAAAACAATAAACTGTGCTCTACGTCGCACTTGCTCTTCTCCTTTTTGCCCTTGTTCTCTTCTGGCTTGCCTCGCGCCAGCGCAGAGAGGCCGGTCTCCCCGGCGGGCGCGTCATCTACACCGACACGCGCGCCTGGGGCGCGGTCGAGAAGCCGCTCTACGATCACCTTCTAGAGCTGACTGGCAAGCCGGATTACCTGGTCGAGCAAAATGGCAAAATCATCCCCGTGGAGGTCAAGTCCGGGCGCACACCGGAGGCGCCCTACGATTCGCACATCTTCCAGTTAGCGGCTTATTGCCTGCTGGTCGAGAAGACCTTCGGCAAGCGCCCGCCGTATGGCATTATCCATTATCCCAGCCGTGACTTCGCCGTGGATTACACGCCCCAGCTCGAATCGTCTCTCCTAGACGTGCTGGCTGACATGCGCCGCGACGAGCACCGCGCCAATGTGGAACGCTCGCACGAGGAAGAACATCGCTGTGCGCGCTGCGGCTTCCGGGGTGCGTGCGATCAGAAGCTGGCGTGACCTAACCCCCGTTCCCCCTTCCCTCGTAGGGAAGGGGGGCAGGGGGGATAGGTCAAAACAGGTATAATTATCTTTATGTCCTCAACTCCTTTCCTGCCCCAGCGCATCGTGGTGGCGGCCCATCCCAGAATGGCGGAAGCGATTGCCGAGGCCGAGGCGATTGCCGAGCACGTTCGAGCGCGCGGCCAGACCGCCCTCTCCGGCACGCTGGACGACGCCAGCCTGCGGAAACGAGTCAAGAACGCCGAATTCGACTTGCTGATCGCGGTCGGCGGAGATGGCACGGTGCTTCGCTCCGCTCACCTATGCGCGCCCTGGGGCGTACCTATCTTGGGCGTAAACCTGGGGAGGCTGGGCTTTCTCATCCAGATCCAGCGCGATGAGTGGCGCGCAACTTTCGATTTACTGCTAAAAGGCGAGGCCTGGATCGAGAATCGCATGATGATCCGCGCCGAGCACTGGCGGGCGGACAAGTCGCTGGGGAACTGGCACGCGCTGAACGAAGCCGTGGTCTGTCGTGGTCAATACGTCCGCCCGGTGCACCTCTCCGCCAACGTGGACGGGCGTCTGCTGACCACCTACGTCGCCGACGGCTTGATCGCGGCCACACCCACCGGCTCGACGGCTTACGCCCTGGCGGCCGGGGGGCCAATCCTGCCTCCGGAGCTGCGCAACATCCTCCTCGTCCCGATCGCCCCGCACCTGTCCGTGGATCGCGGCGTCGTCCTCTCGGAAGGCTCGTCGGTCAGTATCACGGTGCAGGAGGATGGCAACGCCGTCCTGTGCGTGGATGGACAGACCCCCATCAGCCTGGCCGAGAACGACCGCGTCGACGTGCGCGCTGGCGATTACGGCGCGAAGTTCATCCGCTTTGGCGACCCGGGCTATTTCTACCGCAACCTGACCGCTCACATGAACCAGAATCCAACCATGGTTGCGCAATCGGCAACCACCATAGGCCTGCCAAGATGACAGAAAACACAACGCCGCCAACGAATGTTTCGAGCGAAGCATTCGTTGGCACGGGGCTCCCCACTCCCTTCGGCCGGGGACTTCGTAACACAAGTGCTACGCCGCTCTACTGCGCCAACCACCCCACCATCGCGACGACCCTGCGCTGCAATCGCTGCGAGAAACCGATCTGCCCAAAGTGCGCTATTCTCACGCCCACCGGCTACCGCTGCAAAGAATGTGTGCGCGGCCAGCAAAAGATTTTCGATACCGCCCAATGGTACGATTACCTGCTCGGTTTTGTCGTCGCCGGGCTGCTCTCACTGGTCGCCAGTGGGTTGGTCATCTTTGTTGGCGGCATTGGCTTTATCGGCTGGTTCCTGGTCATTGTGGGCGCGCCCACAGCCGGGGTTGTCATCGCTGAAGCCACGCGCTTCGTGCTGCGCCGCCGCCGGTCACGCGCGCTGTTCATCACCGTTTTGGTCGCCGTCGTCTTGGGCGCGCTGCCGGTCCTTTTGGTGCGCCTGCTGGTCTTGGATTTCTTTGGGATCGCCTTCCAGGGTATCTACCTGGTGCTGGCGACGCCCACGGTTTACTACCGTCTTTCGGGCATTCAACTGTTCAAATAAACCTGTATGTTGACCGAACTGCGCATTCAGAATTTTGCGATCATTGACCACCTCGAACTGGACTTCGGGCCGGGCCTGCAAATATTTACCGGCGAGACCGGCGCGGGCAAGTCCATCATTATGGACGCGGTCGAGATGATCCTGGGCGGGCGCGCCGATCTGACGGTTATCCGCTCCGATGCGGACCTGGCGCGGGTGGAGGCGACCTTCAAGCTGGCCGGCCCCGAGCGCCAGCCCGCTAACGAGATCCTCCAACGCGAAGAACTGCTCGACGACCCGAATTACGTCACCTTGAGCCGCGAGGTGCGGCGCGAGGGGCGCAACGTCGCCCGCGTCAACGGCCGTACCGTCAACCTGACCCTGCTGCGTGAACTGGGTGAGCTGCTGGTGGATATCCACGGCCAGTCCGAGCACCTTTCCCTGCTCAATGTGCGCGCCCACCTGGGTCTGCTCGACCGTTATGCGGACGTAGAGTCCCTGCTGGCTGCTTATCGCGAGACATATAACCGCTTGCAAGCAATCCGCCGCGAGCTGCACGAGCTGCGCCAGGCCCAGGCGGATGCCGAACGGCGCACCGAATTGCTGACCTATCAAGCGGATGAGATCGAGGCGGCCAAATTGCGCCCCGGCGAGGACGAGGAGCTGCGTCAGGAGCGCGACCGCCTGGCCAACGCCGAGTCGCTGTCCTCATTGGCCCAGCAAGCCCTGACCGTGCTCGACGAGGGCACGCCAGAGGCGCCGGCTGCCACCGACCTGATCGGACAGGCCGCCCAATCGCTGTCCAAGTTGAGCCAGATAGATACGGCACAGTCTGCCCTGGCGGGTCAGGCGACCAGCCTCGAGGAGACCCTGGCCGAACTGGCGCGCGGCCTGCGCGACTACCTCGAGGCCATCGAGTTCAACCCCAAGCGCCTGGAAGAAGTCGAGGAGCGCGTTGACCTGATCCACCGCCTGGCGCGCAAGTACGGCGGCAGCATCCAGTCCGTGATCGCCTTCGCCGCGGATGCCCGCAAGCAACTCGAAACCATCACCACCGCCGCCGAGCGCTTGGCCGAGTTGGAAGCGGCCGAATCCGAAGCTTTGAACAAACTGGCAGAGCAAGGTCTCTCCCTTTCGGCGAAGCGTAAAGAAGCCGCCGACCAGTTGAGCAAAGCCATCGAGATCGAATTAAACGACTTACGCATGGCGAGCGCGCGTTTCGCGGTGGACTTCCAGGCGCGCCCCGACCCAGAGGGCCTGCCCGCTCCTGACGGTCAGCGCCTGGCCTTCGAAGCCAGCGGCCTGGATAAAGTCGAATTCCTGGTCGAGCCGAACCCGGGTGAGGGTCTGAAACCGCTGGCGAAGACGGCCTCGGGCGGAGAGACCTCGCGCCTGATGCTGGCCCTCAAGAACGTCCTGGCGCGCGCCGATCAGGTCCCCACGCTCATCTTCGATGAAATAGACCAGGGCATCGGCGGGCGCGTCGGCAGCATGGTCGGCGAGAAACTGTGGGGGCTTGGCCGCCAGCATCAGGTGATGGTCGTCACCCACCTGCCGCAGTTGGCAGCCTTCGGCGACCATCACTGGCAGGTGCAAAAAGTCATCCAGGATGGGCGCACCATCACGCAGGTGACCATGCTGCAGGGCGAGGCGCGCACGCTCGAACTGGCGCAGATGCTCGGCGAGATCAGCGAGGGGACGCTGCGTTCTGCTCACGATGTCCTTCAGACTGCACAGGCGTTCAAGGCGGGCCAGAAATCATCGTTCTCTTGACCTGCCCTGGATTCTGGATTAAAATTCCCCCGCTCATCAACTGCCCCTGTAGCTCAGCGGATTAGAGCGCTTGCTTGCGGAGCAATCGGTCGCGTGTTCGAATCACGCCAGGGGCGCCAGATCAGGAGCGGGTTTATCCCGCTTCTTTTCTTTAAAGTCACCCGCTCAACAGGGGCTTAGCCCCAAGACTGATAAGGAGTCCGAAGTCTCCGACTTCGGTGCAAAATCGGGAGATTTTGCACTCCAATACTTAGCCCCTGTCAGAAATGTTGGAAACGCGATGAAGAAATGCCAGATCCTGCTTACCAATGATGACGGCATCCAGTCCCCCGGACTGTGGGCTGCAGCCGAGGCGCTCTCAACCCTCGGCTTTGTGACCGTGGCCGCGCCACGCGACCAATCCTCCGGTACCGGACGCAGTTTACCGTTGACCTCGGATGGCATTATCAAGACAGAAATCGTGAGTGTGGACGGCAAGGATTGGACAGTCTACGCCGTCGGCGGGACGCCGGCCCAGGCCGTCCAGCATGGGATTCTGGAAATCATACCAGGAACTCTTGACCTGGTCGTCTCGGGGATCAATTACGGGGAGAACGTCGGCACTGGCGTCACGATATCCGGGACGGTCGGGGCGGCCATGGAGGCGGCTGCCATGGACATCCCTGCGTTGGCAATATCCGTGGAAACAGAACAGCGACACCATCTATCGTACTCAACCGAGGTGGATTTTTCAGCGGCCGCGTATTTCACCGCCTATTTCGCCCGCCTCTTGTTGGAAAGGCAATTTCCGAAGGATGTCAATCTGCTCAAAGTGGATGTCCCTTCGGACGCCACACCGCAGACCCCCTGGCAGGTCACACGCGTCGCCCCTCAACGCTATTACGAGCCGCTTCCGCCTAAACGCAAGTCGTGGGATGAGCCGGGGAGAATCGGTTATCACCAGGTAGCCCTGTTCGGCCCGGAGCAGGAAGGCAGCGATGTCTACGTCCTGCGGGCCAAACGGCTGGTCTCGGTCACGCCCATCAGCCTGGACCTCACCTCGCGCGTGGACTTCGCGGAGCTGGATCGGTTGTTGCGATCCTAAGGAATGTGCAAAAACAACTCCCCGTTTTTATCGTTCGCGAGCAGTCCCCCAGGGATGCTTCGCGATTGCACTGCGAGCAGGATGCAGTCCAACTGAGAAAGTGGTTATTGCCAGCCTCCCCAATTGCTGTATAATGAGTTTGCCCTATTCACCTGTGCTTAGATACCTGCACAGGCCTCGTGCTAAAAATGGAGGTTCGTATGGCATTCAGTTATACCAACAAACGCGGCGTGACGTATTTCTTGCACTCCAAGAGCACCACCTTGAAGAGCGGCAAGATCCAAACACTCTACTTCTTCGCCAAGGAAAAGAAGGCGGGCGTTCTCGAGGCAGTGCCGGCTGGCTACAAAGTAGTCGAAACGCCGAACGGCCTTCCAGTGCTGAAGAAGACATAGCAGCCGAAGGCCTACTCGGCAGAAAGGCTCGAAACAAAGGCTCCCCGCGTGGGGAGCCGATTTTTTTACCAAGTTTCTCTTGTCAATTCCAGGTACCCTCGTTATAATATGCCTCACGTTCCGGGCGGGTAGCTCAGTTGGTTAGAGCACTGCTTTGACATAGCAGAGGTCGTAGGTTCGAGCCCTATTCCGCCCACTGGGAAAGTAGACAGGTAGCAAGTAGACAGGTAAACAAGTGCGCGATGACCGGGACGAGTAGGCGGACGCGGAAACCTACAGGGAGAGCAGGCCGATGACTGAGAGCCTTCTCCGGCAGCCGCCGCCGAAAACCACCCGCGAGCGTGGAACAGAACAGTGAACAGTGATCAGTAACCAGTGATCAGTGTTCAGTCAGTAAGGGAAACGGGTGACTCCGTTATCAGTCCAAGAGATAAGTCCACGAGACCCTAAAGGTCTCCGAGACCTTTAGGGTCTGGGCTTAAATCGGGTGGAACCGCGTGAGCCGCACTCTCGCCCCGAATTCGGGTGAGAGTTTTTTATTTTTAGCCCCCTCCGACGCTTCGCGCTGCCTCCCCCATTTTCCGAAAGAAAATGGGAGGCCGGGAGAGGGCAAAGGAGAGAAAATGTCCAACCAACCCGAAGAACGTTACGAAGATTCCCAGTTGTATAGAATCCGCCACTCGACGGCGCACGTCATGGCGCAAGCGGTGCTGGAATTCTACCCAGAGGCCAAGTACACCATCGGCCCGCCAGTCGAAAACGGCTTTTACTATGATTTCGACCTGCCTCGGCCGCTGGTTCAGGAAGACTTGGCGAAGATCGAAAAGCGTATGCGCCAGATCATCGCCGGAGGCCACCCCTTCGTCAAGAAGGTGGTTTCGGCTGAAGAGGCGCGCCAGATTTTCAAGGATCAGCCCTATAAGCTGGAACTGATCGAGGGCTTGGAAAAAGGCGGCTTCGACGAGTACGGGCAGCCGCTGGCCGAAAAGCCCGAGATTTCGATCTATCAAAGCGACACGTTCACGGACCTGTGTCGCGGCCCGCACATGGAGACGACGCGGCAGATCAACCCGGCTGCCATCAAGTTGATGTCCATCGCTGGGGCCTACTGGCGCGGCGACGAGCACAACAAAATGCTGACACGCCTCTACGGCACGGCCTGGAAGACGGCCCAGGAGCTCGAAGAGTACCTGGCGATGCTCGAAGAAGCCAAAAGACGCGACCACCGTAAACTCGGCAAGGAACTGGAAATCTTCATCTACGATGACGAGGTCGGCCCCGGCCTGCCGCTCTGGCTGCCGCGCGGCGGCGTCATCATCGAGGAATTGGAACGGCTGGCAAAGGAGATGGAGGAAAAGGCAGGCTATCTCCGCGTCCGCACCCCGCACCTCGCCAAAGAAGACCTGTTCGTGCACTCCGGCCACCTGCCCTACTACGCCGAGTCCATGTACCCGCCCATGGAGATCGAGGGCGTGCGCTACTACGTCAAGCCGATGAACTGCCCGATGCACCACAAGATCTTCGGCTCCAAGCCGCACTCCTACCGCGACCTGCCCATCCGCCTGGCCGAGTATGGCACGTGCTACCGCTACGAGAAATCCGGCGAGCTTTTCGGCCTGATGCGCGTCCGCTCGATGCAGATGAACGACGCGCACATGTACTGCGCTGAAGACCAGTTCGAGCAGGAATTCATGGGCGTGATTGACCTGTATCACAAGTATTTCCAGCTGTTCGGCATCCAGAAGTTCATCATGCGCCTGTCGCTGCACGGCAAGGAAGGCCTGGGCAAAAAATACGTGGACAACGAGCGGCTATGGTTGAAGACGGAAGACATGGTGCGCCGCGCCATGACGAACGGCGGCGTGCCGTTCGTCGAGGCCTATGACGAGGCCGCCTTCTACGGCCCTAAGATTGACGTGCAGATCTGGAGCGTGATCGGTAAGGAATTCTCGCTCGCCACGAACCAGGTGGACTTTGCCCAACCGGCGCGCTTCGGCCTCGTTTTTATGAACAAGAACGGGGTCGAGGAGACGCCGCTCTGCATCCACCGCGCGCCCCTATCCACGCACGAACGTATGATCGGCTTCCTGCTCGAACATTACGCCGGCAATTTCCCCGTCTGGCTCTCGCCGGAGCATGTGCGCGTCGTCCCCATCACGGATAACCAGAACGAGTACGCCGAGGGGATCGTGCGCCAGTTGCGCGAGCAGGGCATCCGCGCCAGCGCCGACCTGAGCGCCCAGCGCATGAACGCCAAGATCCGCGACGCACAACTGATGAAAGTGCCTTACATGCTGGTGATCGGAGAGAACGAGGCCAAGGGCGGGACGGTTTCGCTGCGCGTCCGCGATGGAAGCCAGCAGAATAACATTCCGCTGGCGGAGTTCATTGCGCGGGCGAAGGATCGGATCGCGAGACGGGCGAAGGAGTTGTAGGAGAAACAGCCCCCCGTTTTCTCGAGGAAAACGGGGGGCTGGATTTAATGGCCTTCCCACCCTGCGGTAGTCTCCCTTTTAAGAGCAGTTAGCATTTCAAAGGGAGGGAAGTCAGCAGTTCCTTAACAGTCCAGGCATGATCGGTCAAACCAGCCGCCATGGCAGGCGTGCGGGGT
>Ga0210022_1000631_pt1 | contig 24963 bp, 9 predicted proteins | sample CryGeymeta201520_FD_183984 | JGI IMG/M metagenome (GOLD analysis project Ga0210022, IMG submission 183984) | Groundwater microbial communities from Crystal Geyser aquifers in Utah, USA - Crystal Geyser metaG 2015-20 (SPAdes) (version 2) | ecosystem: Environmental > Aquatic > Deep subsurface >... | reverse complement strand
CTGCGTCAACCGCCAGTCTCCGAAGGGCGGATGGCCCTGCCAACGCCCTTTGAAACAAAAAGAAAAAAGGCCCCACTCGGGGCCGATGGTCGGATTCAGAATTTGAATGTGGCGGAGGAAGTGTAGCAAATACCGAACTCTCTCCACGCGGACTCCATGCAGCAGACCCGCAACAAACTGATGTGGCGCAACAATGCAGGGATCACGACGCGTTTCCTGATCCGCGAAGCCGATACTCAATTCTAAGCCAAGTTGAATGATATCTGAAATCCGATTGTGCCCGGGTCATCCAGATCTCGCACAAGGTACCGAACCCCAATTCCCTCTCCAGAACCTTCATCGGCACGGCGCGCGGGATGAAGAGGAGAAGGACCAGATTTGACCCAGGCGATCAGAGACCAAACCGAGACATCGCCCAAAAGTCCGATCAGGTGAGGGGTCATATGTGACCAACCGTTGACATGCGGCCCCGTCTAGGGTCTTTCATGGACATTGCTGGTCAATGATGGCCATGCTCGCGAGGAGTGAGGAACATGAAGCTTCTCACAGTTCAGGACGTCGCGGACGCGATGAAGGTCTCCGAGAAAACGGTCCGACGACTGATCAAGCGCGGTGATCTTGCCGCCTACAAAGTGGGCGAGCGCGGTCAACTCCGCGTCAAAGAGTGCGACCTTGAGGGGTACTTGGAGGCGCAGCGAGTGGAGGTCGGATCGACGGGAGAAGCGAATGCGGAAGGGACGGAATCAGGCGAATGAACACCACTAGACAACAGGACTTCTCGATTGTCGCCGTCGACAAGTTCATCCAGGCGACCCGCGACTCGGGGTACAAGGGAACGTCGAATGCTGTCGCAGAACTTGTCGATAACTCGCTGCAGGCGGGCGCGACCTCAATCACGGTGTCCCTCACGGTGGACGAGGAAGAGGACGGGCGCTCGATCGTCCTAACCGTTATCGACAACGGATCTGGCATGGACGCCCAGACCTTGCGGACTGCGCTTCGGTTCGGCGGTAGCACTCGCTTCAACGATCGTGACGGCCTTGGGCGTTACGGCATGGGTCTGCCGAACAGTTCGTTGAGCCAGGCTAAGCGGGTCACCGTGCATAGTTGGAACTCGAAGCGCGGTCAGGTACTCACTTCCTATCTCGATCTCGAGATGATTGCGGCCGGGAAACTGACCGAGGTGCCGCAGCCACGTTGGGTCAAACGACCAGAGTTCGTAAATGGATATGAGTCTGGCACCGCCGTAACTTGGTCGCGCTGCGACCGGCTCGATCACAAGCGCATTTCTACGATCACACGGAAACTCTTGGCGGCTCTGGGGCGGCAGTTCCGACACTTCTTGTGGAACGGCGTGTCCATCAAGGTGAACGGCGACGCTGTGCAGCCCATCGACCCGCTCTTCCTCCACCCTGCCGCGATGTACAGTGGCGCAACTCAGTTCGCAGAGGACATGGTCTACGAGGTTGCAGCGAACCCCGACGACCCCAGCATCACCGGTATCGTGAAGGTACGCTTTTCGGAACTGCCTGTCGACGATTGGTCGAAGTTGAGTAACGAGGAAAAGAGAGCCCGCGGGATCGCTAAGGGTGCGGGCGTATCAATCGTGCGTGCGGGTCGCGAGGTGGATTACGGCTGGTTCTTCCTTGGAGGAAAGCGCCGCGAGAACTACGACGACTGGTGGCGTTGCGAGATCAGGTTCGACCCAATCCTAGACGAGGCGTTTGGAATCACCCATACGAAGCAGCAAATCCGGCCACGCCTCCACCTCATCGAGGCACTGAGCGCAGATTTGGAGGTGATGGCTCGCGCACTCAATAGCCGCGCGAGAAAGGCACACCTAAATGCGAAGGTCGCGGAGCGCTTCACGAGATCTGAATACCGCGCAAGCGAGAAGGACGAGATGCTGGTGCCGCTGCCGCCGAAGCCGCGGCTCCGCGACAAGAGGATCCTCGACGCGTTGGGAAAGAAGCTGACGTCAACCGAGAACGCACGCGACAATTGTGGTGGCTCGACCGAGTACAGAATCGTACCAGCCGCACTAAACGAGACCGCCTTCTTCAACTACGCGCGCGACAAAGGCCGGCTGATCCTCGTGCTAAACCCGGAGCACCCATTCTATAAGCTTGTTTACAAGCCGCTGCTGGAATCGGACAATCCAAGCGACGACATCGTGCGCTCGCAGATCGACTTACTGCTGCTCGCGGCGGCGCGTGCCGAGGCGCTGCTCGAGAGCAAAGAGACTCTCAAAGTCGCCGAGCAGTTGCGGGCCGGTTGGAGTGACACACTAGCTACTTTCCTGAACGGTTAGAGGATGAGCCGCCAAGCACAAAACAATTGGGTCGTGCTCTCACCACCACTCCCAGAGCGCAGCCCCGCGAAGCAGGTCTTCCGCGCCCATGCGGCGAGTTTGTCAAAACTGCTGAGCGAGGAAGGCGACGGCGAGAGCTTCGATGAGGCTCTCAAGCGCTTGCTACGCGTCCACACCGCAGACGAGCACGATGCCGCCTTACGCGCTGCGCTGTGCGTCTTGACCGACCTGGCTCGGCAGCGCTGGTCCATCCGGGTCAACGAGGAACGCGGCGTCGAGGTGAAGCGCCCCGCAGAAAATCAACTCGACCCTTTGCGCGAGAAGGCGCGCATCCGAGCCCAGGAACTCATCAAGCGCGATGAGCAACTGCGAGAACCCGCAGCGAGGCGATTTATTGGGGGGATGGAGCAGAAGTCCTTCCACAATGGGAATTTAGTGTCGATCTACTCGGTCATTCGGGACGGGCGAGAACTCGCGGAGTCGCTCCGAGCCGCGCGCGCACTAAAAGGCGAAGATCGCGTTCGCGCGTTGAGAGAGGTGATCAATCCCTACCTCCAGTTCGTCGACGGGGCCGAGTCCTGCGAGCACACCGGGCTCCGTCTGCAAGACATCTGGCGATACTTCCGCCACACATGGACGAACCAGTACACGGCCACACCCGGGCGCTCAATGGCCTTCTTAATCCGAGACCGCGCGCGGGAGTACCACCCAGTCATAGGGATCGGGTCTCTCGGGAGCCCAATTGTGCAAATTCGCGAGCGCGATGCGTGGATAGGCTGGCAACCAGAGGCATTCTTAGAATTCGCTAGCGAGTCGCCGTCCGCAGAACTCGGGATTTGGCTCCACAAAACGGTGGAAACAGCGATTGACGAGATCTACCTCGACGACTTTTTTGAGGAGGAACTGCTGTCTCCGCTCGACCTCCGCACTCCGACGCCGGAGGTCCTACGGCATTTGTCCGCTTTCGGGGAGAACCAGCGGGAACTCCACCATCGACTTGCCAGTTCGAAAGATCTGAAGCGCTCAACAAGGCGCGGCGTTACAGGCAGCACTGATGCGCACTGGAAGGCGCGTGCACGGACACACCTCTACCGCAGCAAACGCGCGCTCTCACTGGCGGACATGCTCCGATCGCGCATGGTTCTTCAGCAGCACCTGTCCTCGCCGCCAACTGCCGAAGAAGTGCGCGCGCTGCTCGACACGAGCGATGGGCGCAGGATAGTGAAGAACATCCTGCGGAAAGCCAAAGCTGACCGCGTCGGTATCGCAATGGCGGACATCACGGTTTGCGGCTCGGTAGCCCCCTATAATCTGATCCTCGGGGGGAAACTCGTCTCGATGCTCGCAGCCAGCCCGGAGGTCGTGACTGCCTACCGCAATAAATATCTGGAGCAAGAGAGCGAAATCGCTTCCTCGACGGCGGGACGGCCGATTATCCGGCGATCAGAACTCGTGTTCCTAGGGACGACTTCGCTCTACGGGATCGGATCCAGCCAATACAACAGGTTGCGGATGCCGGCCGAGCGCATCGGTGGCAAGAAAGGCGAGCAACTCGCGTTTCTTGAACTTGGTAAGTCAGACGCCTACGGGACTTCGCAATTTAGTTCGGACACGGTCAGAGCCCTCGTCTCTTTGGTCCAGCAGTCAAGTAACGGCCAGCGTGTCAACAGCATCTTCGGCGAGGGCGTGAGCCCAAAACTCCGGAAGATCCGAGACGGGCTCGACGCGCTCAAACTTCCGACCGACCTGCTCCTCCAGCACGGACGGCAGCGCATCGTGTATGGCGTTCCGGTCGTAAGGAACCTTCGCGAGTTCCTACTCGGGATGGATGATGAGCCTGAGTACTGCTTTGACATGAACGAGCCAGAACGCAGCACTGAGGAGATCGGCCGCTGGTGGACAGAGCGTTGGTTGAGAAATCGCATCGAGTCCGACGACGTCTTGGCGCGGGTAGAGCAACATACTCTAGTCCGACCTATCCGCCATGGGGCGCGGGTCGTGCTCCCTAATATCGACGACGGTCAGGCGACCCTTTTTGAAGAGTTCACATACTAGCGCTGAGCAACTATGGCCCACGAGGTCCCACAACCAAGCTTTGAGCATTACAGTGCCTTGCGTGCTGCGCCGCTATCACGTTCCAGAAAAGCATTGTCGGCTGTTCGACCGCCTATGAAAGCGAGTTCGCCGCCGGAGAGGACGAGATGCTCATAAGGATTACGAACGAGGGCAACTGTCGCGCGAGCGAGCGCGTCTCCAGCCACGCTGCATCTGCGTCGTGCGACGAATGCCCGAAATTGCTCCGTGCTCACTGCGCTATTCGGAAGAACCTATCGCGCGGCGGGCCCAATGCTTGAGACTCACAGCAGACTCGACGAGAGGTACCGCACGCTCCGGGATTCAAGAACGGGGCCAGTCTTCTTTCTCGAGCACGGGTTAAGTGAAGACGAGGTCACTGACGTCTTCGCAAACGTTAGCCATGTCTTAAGCGCGCACCCGATCGAAAGCGGATGGTGGCGCACCAACTGCCTCCCACTGCTCGTCGCGGCCACAGAGGTCGGGTACCGCTATAGAGGGTCAGGGACTGACTTTTGGCCGGTATTTGAGGCCAAACTCGGCCTACGTATCAGTGCGCCTGATCGACATCACATTCGCGATCTCTTCGCCAGCGCTGCAAAGACCTACCGAGGTGCGCAGCCGCCAGCTACCCCGTGGGCCGACGCCTTCCGCTTCATCGCCTGGCCAATCACTCACGCGCTAGTACCCCTTGAATTCCATCGTCCGCTCGCCCTCACGCTTGCGAACCTGCGCGTAAACGTCAGCGAACTCGATGACGATGGTCTGCACCGGGCGATCCAAATTGCTGCTTCCAACTCGTCGGCGCGGTTCGCGACTTTGCTCGAGGACGCAACTCTGGTGGTAGCCGTGACGAGACGGTTGTTGGGTGACGACAGTGCCGAACTCTGCCCCCTGACGATGGAGCGTATCGCAACTGACCTCGCCTCCGACCAAGTTGCTCGGCGCGCAGTTGCGGTCGCTCGCCGGAGACAACGGACTGTCGCGCAGCGAAAGACACCTGCCGCATCATCGGGACTGCAACTTCCATCGATCGCAGGTTCGCTCACAATCCGACGCCAAGATAGTTCAATGACGCTCCAGGCCGCCTTTCCCCAAGTGGAAGCGGACCCGCAAGGGAAACTCCGTCGAGCGCTGCGCCGTCGCCGTTACGCTGCACGTCTGTGGGGAGTATCAGTGCCGGTTCCCAGTGAACAGTTGCTCTCCGGGCTGCCGTTCACGCTCAAGTTAACGTCAATCCCGTCAGACGATGCGGAACTCTTTCCAGACCTTGACCAGGTCGAAATCGACCAGGAAATTCGCGACGTACTTGCCACCTTCGAACTCAACATCGCGTGCCCCCTGTTATTCGCCGTTGAATCCGATGAAGAAATTGGACGTCGGGTTCGCGGTCCGAGTATCTCTGGCCACCGCAAGTATTGGCTCCTCTCCCGGTCAGGCGAGGGCCCTTCGGGTTGCGCAGCGCTGAGGGAAGTTGGGCCGTACGACTGCTATCTGCTAGACCCCGCGGAAGAGATCGCACGGAAGGTTCTGCGCGAACTTGGATTTCATGTGCACTTCGGCATCTCAGTTGAATTCGCAGGCAGACCTCCGCTCGAACGCGATGCGCCGGTTCCGGTATTCTTGATCGGTGACCAACGGACCGTGGTGCCTCGGCGTGTTCCGCCAGAGGGCTTGAGTGTCCAGTTGGACGACGAACAGGTCCATCTTTCGAGCGACGACGTCGTGACCGTTTTAGTTGAGCGAGGTGACCATACGCTGCGGGTGTCGAACGGTAGTGAGGACCGCGATTACACGTTCTGCGGGACGCCAGCGCCTCGACCTGTGCCTCCCACGATCTGCTCAATAGAACCGCGTTTCGGTGACCTGACAATCCAGGCGTTCTTGCGCGGCGCGCTCGAATTCGCCGTCGAGAGTTTTGCCCCGCTCGACGGCCTGGAACTTACAGTTGAGATAGATGCCAGCGGTCGAAGGCTCTTTGCCACCGCCCCGCTCGGCCCTCTCCCGTGCTCGGTTTCCTCGGAGCAGGAGCCCTTCGCGACGCTACTTGATGACGAGACTCGTGGGCTACTGGCGCGGTCTCCCTCGCTCAAACTGCGGCTCAGCGTGGGGAACCTATGCTCACACCATGTGATGTTGGAGCAGCGCGTGCGGCCCTGTTGGTGGCAGCGAGGTGACGACGGCACAATTGCCCTCACAAGCGAAGTCGGGATGCTTCCCTTCGGCTGGGTGCTGGCGACTACTCCAGCGGCTCCGCCAGCGCCGGAACTCGACGACGCGCACGAAGAGGCACGACTGCTCGCACCGATCGGCCTTGAAGTCTCGGAGCACGGCGGGGCCGCCGAGTTCACCACGCTCTGCGTCGCTCCCTCGCATGCGCGGCTCGGTTCACCCGCTATCAAGAAGCCGATCCTCACCAGACGCCGTTACGCTGGAGATGGCGCGCTGGGCCTCGAAGACATGGTGAAGAGTTACCTAAGATGGTCACTCGCAGAAAGCGCTACGCTCATCGCAGAGATACGGCGCCGGCAGATCACCGGGGTACTGGACGGATGGCTCACAGAAATCTGCTGCGGTGAAGAGTGGGTACGTCGCGAGGCTGCGCTTGGAGATATTGACCCTTGGGAAGGCTTGGTCCTGGCCTGTGACGAAACCGGCTTTGGGCGCGACTCATATGTTGAACTCTCGCGCGAGGACGAGGTTGAGGTGACGCGTATCGCCGTCCGAGAGATCCGGCTAGCGTTCCCCGACCTGTGGGCGCGCGTTGGTCCCTCTTCCCATCTGAGCGAGGAAGATTACGAGGAACTCGATCTGGCTTGCGATCGCGCGTACGCCAAACTTGCCGATGTGTACCGATGTAAAGGTAAAGGGGACGTCGCCGCAGCGATTGCAGAGGGCCAAACAGGTGCAGCTCCGGACCAGTGGGATGCCATTCTTGGACGCGTAAAGTCCACTGCCGAACTTCAGCCGCTAGCTGAAATGCTTCTTCCGTCCGACACTGCATACAGGCTTATGACGATCGAACCGTCCATGATGGCGCTGGACGATGTCACCGAGGAACTCACGGAGTGGGCACGAAGCGCAAGGAGAGCATTCGCCGGTAGCGTGCCGCCAAGCGACACGCTCAAAGCAATCCTCGCTCTGTGGGCCGAGCCCGAGATTGCCGCAAGCCTAGACTGGCGCGGCGCAATTGACGTGCTGCTTGCTGAGCGGTCTGTCGCTCGCGCTGCACGATACCTGGCACTACGAAGTCGACGTGCAGGCCGGGGAAGCCTCACCCGATGAGAAACGCTTACATTGACCTCTGCCTGCAGATTCAAGCTGTCCGGCGCGATTTCGAGCGTATCCGTACGCCTCTCGCTCCGGCAGTCGGGGTCGCCGCGTCGCTATACACACATCAGGTCGCGAACGTGCATCGCGTGTTGACGGACATTAGGGTCAGACACCTGCTTGCCGATGAGGTTGGACTCGGTAAGACGGTGCAAGCTCTGATGGTGCTAAACGCGCTTCGGAGCCAAAGGGCTGACCTAAAAGCGCTGATCGTAGTGCCTGACCAACTCGTCCCTCAGTGGCGCGACGAAATTATGACGCGAGGTCACACGGCACCGTTCGGGGAACACGACGGGGCCGAGGGCGCGCAGTACATCCGCTTGGCTTGGGAGGAGCAGTTAGGGATGCGCGACGCCGCGGGCAACCCGAAGTTCGCGCTCTCTGACATCGACCCCGACCGCTTCGATGTCCTCGTAGTCGACGAACTCCATCGCCTGCGCGCGGATGTACAGGATCGGATCGTTCGCGTCGCCGCCCGCTTCGAGCACGTCCTGGTACTCACGGCGACGCCCGCCTTCCAGCACGTCAAGCGACACGCGCAGCTATTCGCGTTGCTAGAGCCGGAGCGGGCCTCTCTGGCGCGCGGAAGAATCTCCACCGGCGACCGCGGAGTTGCCGAAGGTCTGGTGGTTGGTGACGACCTCTCAAAATGGCCCGAATGGGCCGCGGCCGCCGTGGTCGATGAGATTGTCGAGGCAGATCGCGCCGCGGCATCCGCCGAAGTGCATTCCAGCCTCTGCACTGCAGCGCTAGCTCACTGTGCGTACCGTAGGGTCATTCGAACGAGGCGGATCGATTACAGCGGTGTGCTCCCTCGCCGCCGCCACTGGCCTCTCGTCGTCGAGCCTCTCGGCGCGGAAGTCGAGCGACAGTCCTTGATGTGGCAGTACTTCGAACACCTCGGAGATCTGAGCCGGGAATTCGATTCAGTGCGACTCGCGAAACGTGTCGTCCTCAGCCCACCCTCGCTCGAGCAGCGCGTCGACTTCCTACGGCGCCAAGGGCACGAGCGCGCCGGCCTGCTCGAGCGCGTCAAGCCGCTCGTTCACCGCAGCCAGGGTGACTCCCGCGTCGATGCCCTCATTGACCTTCTTGCGGGAATCTGGACCGAGGACCCTACTGAACGCGTACTCGTAGCTGCGCAGGACAACCTGACAGTCGATTATCTTTTCGATCTCGTCCAGGCGCGGCTCTCGGTCGTTGGTCCGATCTCTCAGCGAGTCCCGCTAGTTGCAGCTCGGGTTCGCCAGGGGATGATGACAGGGGCGGTCGAGGATCTCGGTGGATTTGGAAACGAGACGAACGAGAACCTTGAGGCATTTCAACGCGGCGACGCGCAGGTATTGTTCGCGCCAGAGGCCGTGCAAGTCGGCCTGAATCTCCAATGCGCACGAGTCTTGGTTCTCTACAGTGTTCCGTGGCGCCCCGAGGAGGTTGAGCAGTGGATCGGGAGGCTCGACAGGATCGGCAACGTCGCGGCCTTCTCGAACGAGGGCGGGGCGAAGGCGATCGACGTGTATACCATTGCTCAGCGTGGCCTCGTCGATGAGAAGGTCGTCACTGTGCTCCAGCGCTTCCATGTCTTTGAGAGGAGTGTGAACCTCGACGGAGACCACCTCCACGAGGTAACGAGCCTCATCGAAGATGCCGCGTTACGTCCGAAACGGATCGATTGGCGAGAGCTAGCAGACGCTACAGAGGAGATGGCGGCTGAAGACGAGGTTCAGGAACTCGCGTCTGCGCTACGCAAGCACCTCCCTTGGACGGTCGACTCGGCCACCGCTGAGCGCCAGTGGCTGGATGCAATACCTCCCGCTCCTCCCGTCCTCAAAGCTCTGCCCGAGCACTCAGCGTCAGGCCCCCGAGCGTGGGATCGGGCGCTCGAGGGGATGCTAGATTTGCTTAACTATGCTGCCGACTACCACATCCGCTGGAACACAGACCCGGAGACAGGTGGCCGTTTTCGGACGCTGTGGTATCAGTTCGGTGAAAAGGGGATGTACGGGCGGCGAGAGGTCCGGTCGAAGGTGGTTTTCTCGTTCGGTGCGGATCCAGGGCACGAACGCAGCCCACGACACGCCTACGCATTCATAACTCGCCGTGGTGACATCGGTACACCCCCTCGGCGGAGCGTCACCATGGTGCTGGACGGTGACCATGTCCGGCGTACTCTTCGGTTCCTCAACTTCGGCGATGCGCTCCACGATGAACTGATTGAGGGCTGGCTTCCGCAACGTAAGGGCCTAGTAACGCTGGCCGTCATGTTCTTCGACGAGCATGCCGTTTGGCAGTACAGGGCACCAGGGCTGTACCTCCTGAGGCTGTCCATCATTGATCCGGCGGATGCACTCTTGGCGCGAGGCTTGGAGGAGAGGACGCTCAGAGCCGTAGCCCAGGCCGCAACTCTCAGCGATCTTGAGCGACTGCCCGCCCTAGTGCGTCCGTTTAGGAAAGCCATGCGCTGCGCGCTCGAAGCTGACGTTCGGTGGCTCCGCGCGCAGTTCACCGCGTGCATGACCCTCGATTTACGAAGACAGGAGCACGGAAATTGGGTCCAGGTCGAAGCCGAGGAGGCTGCGGCGCTCTTCAACCCTATGGCACATGAGCGCAATGGCGTCCCGAAGGCAAGCGACCTGCGCAAAGACGGGGCGGACATCGCCTCCGCTGAGGCGGAACTGTCTAGTCAGCGGCAAGCTGACGCGACGGCCGCACGCTCAGCGTGGAGCCATCGCTTTTCTAACTTTGAGGAGTCGCTCACGGCTCGCTTGGTGGTCATCGAAGAGGAAGGCCACGATGCGGTCGCACTTGCCAATGAGGAACTGCGTCGGGCTGAGGCGGCTCTTGAGTTGGCGCGGGAGCGAGGCAATCGAGCACAGATCACGCGTGCGGAGAATGCTCGGGATGCCGCTGGGGACACTCTGGGAATGACCCGGGCGTTTTGGGAAGAGCGCACTCGCTGGCTTCGGGAGTGCAGGGAGGAGGTTCGCATGGTCCTCCCTCGAGAAAAACTAACAGCAATAATTCAAACTCGAAAAGTCTCCTAGCCATGGGAGCGTTGGCCTAGGTTAGCAGTCGCCACAGGTCGGGGCCCTTCGGGCTCACGTCCCATGCCCATGCGCCGCAAGAACTTCCAAGGATATCCATGGCCGCGCGCAACTGAACCGGCGCCGGGAACGTTAACTGGATCCTGAGCCCTTCTGCACGCACGACCTCCTCGGCGCCGACACGCCGCCCACGCGCGAGCACAGCCCATCGCCACTCATCCTCGTCGTAGAGGTCAAGCGCCCGCTGGCCGTCTCCAGCAACCGCGACGATGCATGGGTGCCAGTGAGTGTCGCCGTAGCCGCGGCGATAGGCACACCACAGTCCCTCTCCCGGATCTGTCGTCCACCTACCCTCAGGCTGCGCCGAGTTGTGACGGCCGAAGAAATCTCCCGGACGCCCCCCTAGAAAACGCACCTCAGCGTCAGCACTCACCGTCAGTCCTTCCTCGGTCAGTGCCTCCTCAAGCAAGTCCCAGAAACGGCCGAGCGTGACCGCGTCGCTCCTCGCCGGCTGCCGCATTCGCCTACTTGCGTGACGAAGGTAGCCTGGAGGCACCAACCACTCCGAGAGCGATACCTCCTGCACCCCAGCAAGTTCCAAAATTGCGACTTCCTCGTCAGTACCGACGCGAAGCCTGCGAACTATGTCGTGGTAGTCGCTGTCCACCAGCGAGAGTCCATCGGGGGGCTCCGACACTCCCAGAAAAGCAGAGACACCCTCACCCACTGGGATCCACCTCGGTGTAGTCGGCGCCAAATAGAGTTCGTGCCCAACGTACACCTCTTCGCACTCGCCTATTTCGACTAGCCGCCGCAGGACGCGTGGGATGTCGCTAACGTCTTCAACGCCACCGGCCCGGAACTCGGCGCGTGCGTGCTTGAGAACATCTCGCTTCGGACTCAGCCCCCAGCGGCTCAGCGGTGCGCGCACAATATTTGCGATTGCACGTTCGCTCGGCCTCCCCTCGGCATCGAGGTAGCCAAACTGAGTGCTGAGTTGGGCACGAGACTGCGTCCGAAGTCTCATGCCTACGCCTCGGAAACTGATTGGGCCGCTGTTATAACCTCGCGACACAGGTCCCCATGCACGACCGCGATCAGCAGCACCTTGGCGCGTGTGCACGCGACGTAGAGATCCTCCCTTCGGAACAGTCGACCAAAGCCGTCGAGATCATACAGCACGACCACCTCGGCCTCGAGTCCCTTGAATGAGCGGGCCGTGGTTACGAGTATACCCTCACCGTCGCGCCACTCCTCCGCTGACATAACTAGAGGTACGCCATCAATGTCCGTCAGGTCTGACAGACTACCGTTCTCCTTGGCTGCGGGTCCGATCACCGCGATCTGTCTGGGCGCCACGTCCTCCCGCTGCAACAAAGACCGGAGTTCCTGAATTACCAACCCCTTTTGCTGCCTAGAGGAATTCGCGCGGAGCACTCGCAGAGCGCTCCCCTGGGGTGCACGGGGGAATATGTGACACTCTAGATCGAGAACCGAGGCGCTCGCCAAGGCGATGCGCCTTGTGTTTCGGCAGTTGATCGTCAACTTGAAGCGCGCTGCAAATTCGACATCAGGCCACTGCACTTCGCCGCGAAGCGACTGATTGGGATCTATGAAGGCGTAAAGGGGGCCATCGGCCTCCGACAGAAGCGACTGTGTCAGCGTGTACCACCAGCCCAACGAGAAGTCTTGCGCCTCGTCCACGACAATGGCGTCAAAGTGGATCTCGCGACCGTCCACGGCGAGATCGACGATGGCCTGCTCCATGAGGTCAGGGACTTCGTCGTTCCAGAATGCCTCCGTTCGAGCGCCACCAGCCGCAGGGCGGAAGTCTATGCCCGCCTCAGCTGCAAGTTCCGCGGCGAGACCATGGAAATGCTTGACCGTCAGCAAATCGCGGAAGTCGGCCGTACTCGGATCTTCCTGCACCTGTCGCCGAATCCAGGTCGCGAGTTCCTTGTTGAAGCAGACGAACAGGGTCTTCATACCCTCGCGCGCGAAAGCTAGCGCCCGATGTATCGCGAGGAATGTCTTACCAGACCCAGCCACTCCTTCAACCAGCACCCGATCTTGGACGTAGAGACCCGTGAACACTTGGGCCTGTGTCTCGGTAAGTTCGAGTAACTGGTTGGCCACCAGTTCAATATCCGGACCTACGGGCCTGAAGACCCTGAACTTGGGCATCAGGCAGTCGTTCACGAGCATCGTGTATCGATCGCGAGGAAGCGATCGCGGTTCATCGGTCCAAGCCGCAAATGCAGTCTCGATTGCCTGTGCCATGAAGGGGAGATTGCGCCGAGAGATCACGATAGCCTTGTCGGCGTGAGGTGGCGGCAAACCCTCGTAGTCTTGGTGGGGGAAGACAACCGCATAACCATGTACGAGGTCCTGCTTTCGGATCCGTTCTCCCGATCGCTCTCGCACGATTTCCAGAAGCGCATGCATGTTGCGCTGCGCCTGCCTGAACGGGTCCTGGAACTCGTCCGGCCCGGTCTTTGTGTCGCGGAACCATCGGTAGCCATCGTAGCGGATCGTATCCCCTCCCTTGACCTCGAGGATGAGAAGACCGCGAGAAGGGTGGAGCACGACAAAATCAGCTTCGCCTTCGGCAAGAGCCTTGCTGCGCCACGGGCGAAGCCACGGATAGGAATGTAGAACGATATAATCGTCGCCCAACTGGTCGCGTAGCGCGACATATACAGGTTCCTCGGAGGCGTGCTGGAGTTGGGAAGGATCAACGTCGGGCAGCATCCGCGCCATTACGCCTCTCCCAACTTGTGGAGGACTCCGTTTACGAACACGCCAAACGCTCTCCCTAGGACGCTCACGTCCTGGGCCCGCGGCGTCTCCGAGCGAGGCGCGACATGGGATAGATACAGGACACTCACCTTGTCCTTCCGGAGGCGCGGCAAGCCAAAGGTCCAGCGGTCGTTTGTTGCGTTGAAGGCCCCAGCCTTGCTGACAAGCAAGCGAGGCGTGTGGTCTTTGTTGCCGACCACGAAGTCATCCTGATGCGTCGGTGTGAAGACAACCCAAGCCCCCGCGGCGAACTCGCTATTTCCCATTCGCTCCAGCGTGGGGCGTGCTAGCTGAACGATGAACGATCCCGATGGGGCACCGCCAACCGCCACCCTAGCGAGCGGCTCTGGCTGCTCGTCGGTAGCGAGAGACGCCAGGTCGTAGACGGGGCAGCCGTTGACTTCTGAGGGGAGAAACGCCGGTAGCGTGAATCCAGCGCTGCCGCCTGTTTTTGCCCCAGTGGCCTCCCGAACTGCTGCTGGGAGTGCTCTGTCCACGAGCAACTTATCCACTACGACGTGAGGCGCTCCACTCGCGATGAGTGCTCTGCCGGTCGCTGAGCCGACCGCGCCGGGCGTCATCGGATGCCCGAGTACCACGATCCGGCCCGAGAGGTCCAACAGCCTCAGCCCCCCCTCTAGCCGCTCCACCGTATGTCCCGACTCAGTCAGGTCCACCTCTAGCGCTTGAAGGAGGCGTTCTTCGTCATCGGTCCCGAGCGTAGGCGCTTCACCATGAATGACGTGGCGAATGAATGCCGCGCCCAAGTTGCGGTCGAGATACTTGTGGTCCCACTTGTTCTTGTAGCTGCGCAGGCACTCGTAGCAGGAATGCGTGCAGTCACAGGACTCCAAGCGCGTGAGAGCCTCCTCGAAGAGCCTTTTCGGATCTGCGGCTGCAGAGCGCACAAACCCGGCGCCGCCCGGTGTGAGGTCATAAAGGTATACCTCGACTTGGTTCCCCGTCCGGCCTCCGCTTGTCATCGCCACGCGGAACTCAGCGCCGATATCAGACTCTTCTATGTCCATGATCTTTGCCGCTGCAGAGGCAAGCGCCTCCGCGACGGTGGTGAGCACAATCTTGGCCACGACCGACCCCGGCGGCAGGGCGACAGCGCCGGCTAATTGAAAGCGGAATAGAGCTATGTCCGTCTCAAACTCATTGCCTAGGACCACCACCGTGGGGGTACCGTTGCAACTCGCGCCATGCGGATGATGGTCTGGGTTTGGACGAGGGTGACCGCCCCGCTGGAAGCGACCGGCAGCCCACCCGTTCGGCTCTGCTCGACCGCACTTCGGGCAATAGAGGAAGCCCGGCTTCATCTGATCATGGGAGCCCGTGTTCGTTAGAACGAGCCGCTGCTTGGCAGTCCAGATTTCGTAGCCTGCGCCGTTGGTTGCAATGTCGGACCTTTCGGCTGGTCCGCTGTCGGTGAAGGGCGCGCTCAGTTTCGCGCGGGTCGGCCTCGTGGGAGTGGGGCTATCATCAAGGGGGAGTTCAGCGTCGAGGTCGACCGGATTCGCGAAGCCCGGCGGACGAAGCCAGCGCGTACCGACCCCTAGGGAACCGCCAGAACCACAGGCTGGGCAGTCTAGAACTTGGCCAACATAGTGTTCGTCGCTCCGCTGCTCGACGCGAGCGTAACCGCAGCGGTCGCACTCGAAGTAGACTTTCATGCCGAACCACGCCTGCCAGCAGTCCCGGCGGTTGAATGGCGTCCAGATGGCGAACGAGTAGTGGCGCTCACCGTTCACCCAAACCTCTCGACCTGGCGCATAGCCCGATAGCGCTTGGTTGAGACCGAGTTGCGGAGAGTACTTGAGGACTGCCTTGCGCTCGGTACTCGCGGCCGGATCAAAGACGTGAAAGGTCACCACATCAGTAGGGAACGCGTATCGTGGGAGCACCCCACGATCAAAGAGACGATCCAGCAACTTCTCCGGATCGAGCCCTCCGTCGGCTGCGTCCTCGGTCCGATCAACGTCCGCCGAGGTGTGCGCTGCTTCAGGTGCGCCGGTATCGACCGCATCGAAGTCTACGTCGTCACCCCAGCCCATCATTAGCGTGCCACGGGCAGCTTGTGCCTCTTCCCCGCCACCTTCCGCGACGAGTTCCTCGACGGCGGGTGAGAACTGATCCTCCACCTCCGATGCCTCCAACGGGCCGGCGCCCACCTCGCGCAGTGCGGACAGCAGCGCCAAAGGCACGTCGTCCACGAACCCTGGTGCCGCAGCAACAACGGACGCAGGGACGATCTCCTCTAACGCACCGCGGACTCGGGCCGCCTCTCGATTGAGCCATGCCTTGAGGCCGGCGTAGGAGAACTCCATCGCATCTCCGGTCCGGAAGTCCTGCAGCATTCCGAGGCTCTCGAAGACGTTGGAACTGACGCTTTCGTCGTCGGGATCGGCGATCGCGGCCATCTGGAACATGCTCATCACGAGCGCGAAGCAGTGCCGGCGAATGATCTCAAGGTTGTCCAGGTTCAGCGTCGGGTCAGGCACTGGGCCGCTAACCATCGCTGCGGGGTGCGAGTAGAACTCCTGGTCATGGCTGTCCGCGCCGCAGTAGGTAATTACGGTCGAGAGAGCAGAGCCCCGGCGACCGGCCCGGCCGGCACGTTGCTGGTAATTTGCCCGCCCAGGCGGCACGTTGCGCAAGGCTACAGCCGTGAGGCTGCCAATGTCGATGCCGACTTCCATCGTCGTCGTGCATGACAGAACGTCGATAGGGCCGTCGCGCCGCCCCTCCGGACCCTCAACGTCGAGATCTTGGAACCTCAGTTCATGCCATTCCGCTCGCGCCACTGCGCCGCTGTTGCTGCTGTCGTTGAGCGCAGCGGAGTGCTCGGCGGCGACGTATGGGTGGGGCGCGTAATCGGGCTCGGCCGCGAGCCTCTCCACATGTCGGCGGAAGTGCCCCTTTCGCGACCGGAACACGGTGTCGGTCGCAGGATCTAGCGCGCTAGTCGTGCCGGTGCAGACCCTGTGGCCCGGACGAACGCGGCAGCGATCGGCGGCGAGCGGGTTGAACGGCTGGGCTGTGGTGCACGTATCGCAGCGGCGCCACTCGATTTCCTCTGTAACCACTCGGAGCTTGGCGGCCCTCAGTATAAAACCATTGGCGGTCTCGTTGGTCCCGAAGACCTTCGAGAGGAACTTCCCCCATTCCGACGGCGCCCCTGTTCGTCCTTTGAGGTTTGCGTTGAACCACTTCGTACCGACGAAATCCTTCACGAACGATGGAAACGTCGCCTTTGTGCGCCGTATCTTCGCCCCTGTGCTAGCGTCGAGCCACTCGCTCGGCGTGGTGGGCAGATACAATGCGTGACTAAGGACCGCGTCGTTCAGCCAAAGATCAAGCAGCGCCCAACGGCGCTCTTCCTCGCTAAGGTGAGCGGGCTCAGGCGGCGCCGGCAACTTCTGGAACGCTCGCAGGTCTGTTGGGTCGAGCGAGGCGCGGATTGTCGCCAAGCCGAGGGCGCTGAGCCCGGTATGTGGGTCCTTCAGCACCGGATAGAGCGCGAGCATCAGGGCCTTATTTGTACGGTGCGTGTTCAGTTCCGCTGACCTGCTGCGGATTTCCTGCTCCGTGGTTGGCGGGGCGCTAGTCAGTAATTCCCGGAATAGAGCAAGATCCTCCTCGAAGTGCGGCGCCTGAGCGGGGCGCAGGGTGACACCGTTCATGGCGCAGCCTGTCAGGAGGGCGGCGTAGGCATGGTCGAGTGTCACCGGACCTCCGAAACGCTGCTCTAGCCGGCTCAACCCGTCTAGGAGCAGCGGCCGCACCGCGTCGCGCATCGAATACTGTTGAAGTTTCCCGGCAAGCCGTGAGGCTGCTTGTCGCCCGTCGGAGAAGATGAGTGCTTTGCGCCCCTTGAGCGGAGTGTCGACCTCTTGGCGCGGGGGCTGCTCGAGGACCTGCGAGGAAACGATCTCCTGGAATGGCTCATCGCCTTTCGTCACATGGTCCATTATGTGGTCTGAACCGTCCGCTCCGCAGCGGAGGCAGTTTTGAAACTCTCCGGGGCTCGTGTCCTTTTGCCCAAGAGGCGGGAGCCATATCTCACGAGCTGCGTCGTTCCCTGATCCTACGCGGCCGGACACCGGATCCAGGTACTCGAACCGCGCTCCTGAGCCTGCGGGAGGTTCCTCCAGTGAGAGAAATACGGGCTGGACGACCCCGTCCACGCCGTCCACTTCACCAATATCCTCTGCCCACAGATAGTCGGGAGTGCCGGGATCGAACGAATAGGCCTTAAAGTATGCGCAGCCACACGACCGGCACGTGTAAACTTCGAACACCCGCGCTCCACACTCGCATGTCCGACGAGGCTGAGCGTAAAGCGCTCCAGTCGGCGGTAATGTGTCCCAGCGCTCTCGCTGAGAGTCGGAGACATGGGAGCACTGCGGATCCGAGCATGCCCATAAGCCCGGGAGCCCTCGAAAGAATGCATGGGCGCGAGCAGCTAGGAGTGGTGCCTGCTTGCTGTCAGGCTTCGCCATGGAAGTGAGTTCAACCAGGGCGTTAGTGGCAACGCGGGCAAGATCAGCCTCAACTTCCGGAAAGAGCCGTGAGGCCAGTTCTCCGATCTCCTGAGCCGGTCCCACGCCTGCAGAGTCACGTTCGAGGTCTTCGTCGGCTACCGCGCCGCTTGTGAGGTTCACGAGGCGACCGGTCACCGGGAACTGCTTGAGCGCGCGGTGGAGAGCCCTCCCCAACGGGTCTCCGTCAGGCGACGCGCTTGCCTCGTCCAGCAGGGACTCAGACGAGACTTGATCGTCTGCCAACTGAAGAACCGGCATGACCGCGTCAAGACGAGCCGCCAGGTCGCCTTCGTAGACCCGGCGGAGGTCCACTCCCGCAAGCGTCTCCGCAACTCGCCTGTCGCCGGGCCCGGAGGGATGAGACGCGCGCTTCGTCCCTCTAAGAACCTCAAATCCTTCTGGAGGCTTGCCCGCGAGGTCAGCGGCGAACTTCTTTGCCGCTGAAGGATCTGAAAACGACGCGCTCGTACAGATGACCTGCAACTGCTCCGGACGAAGTGCCAGTCGGTTACGTAGGCGGCGGATCAACATCGCCACCTCAGTCCCCTGTGCGCCCCTGTAAAGGTGGGCCTCGTCCAAAATGAGGATCAGCCGCTCTCCTGGATGATCCGCATAGTACTCGGCGGTCATCCTGAAGATGTCCCGTTCAATAGGACGAAGGAGCATGTACTCCAGCATCGAGTAATTGGTGACAAGGAGATCAGGAACCCCCTCCTGCGCCTCGTGCCGCAGGAATAGTTCTGGATCCTCTGGACGCTCGACAGTACGGACCCACTCGTCACCTCGCTTCCAAGCGCCCTTGCCCAGCCAGGCGCTCATGCCGTCCTCGCAATCCGGACTGGTTGGCGGCTTCGCCGGCCATTTGCCGCGGCGCCGCAACTCGCCGATCAAGCGTTTCACGTCGGCATCAGAAGCTGCGCGATCTTCGAGTTTCGTGAAGAACTCGAGCGGCTCTTTTAAGCGCGTCCAGTGCTTTTTAGTGTCCTCCTTGCGGCTGCCTGGGTACAGGGTCCGCCCCGTATAGCGAGCGAACTTCATTGGGCGCCCACCTTTGTCAGTGAACCAGCGTGCGACGTTGTTGTCGCCGAAGAGCACACGCAAGCGGCCGAGTTGATCGTTGACCAGCGCGTTCATCGGGTAGAGGAGTAACGCCCGAACGGCGCGCGTCGAGAACGAGCGCCCGCTCATAGCCTCCTCCGCCATTCGGCCCAATATCGGGAGGAGGAAGGTCTCAGTCTTGCCCGAACCGGTTCCGGTCGTCACGACGAGGTCACGGAACGGTGGTGTAAGCGCGAGTTCGAGAGCATGCGCCTGGTGGTCGTACGGCGGATCGAAAATAACCCCTCGCTCGCCGAGCCATCTCAGAAGGCCCGCCACATCCGACGGAAGCGAAAGTTCCTCATAACGTCGCGAAGCTGCGTACCTCGCGGTGCTCTCTAGGTAGGGTGTCTGCGCAATGGCCCCACTCCGAGAGAGCAATTCATCTCGTAGATCGACCAAGGCGGGGTTCGAAATGTGGTAGGTGGAAGTAATGTAGGTGCGGAGCGCGTCCGAATAATGCTGGAGTTCTTCGTACACCTTTAATCCTCGCTGCCTCGCAAAACACTAGCGGCTTCATTGGCGCCGCCCTGACGGACCCACTGATCGACATCTGCCAGCTTAAGCTTCCAGTGCCGGCCAACGCGGTACGCAGGAAGACCCTTCGTTTCGATCCAACGGTAGATAGTGTCCCGTGAGATACCGAGATGCTCAGCGACATCTGTCACGGAGACCCAACGATCGCTCATTGCTTCCCATACGTCTGGATACGACTGTAGTGAGGCTATCACAATCGTTATACTGCGGATAGAGTCGGAATGAGTCGGCTTAGATAGCAACTGCGATCCGAGACGAACCGAGGCCGCGACACCTACTAGGCTGACGCCCTGTCTGGGCAGTGCGACTGCGCTGCTGCTGCTCCTCAGCCGACCTTCGCGCCCCAGAAGGATGTGTGATCGGCGGCGAAGTAGCCGTCCGCGACCCGGAAATACCCCTGCAGCTCGACCGTGTCGCCTGCAGTCAGCGGCACCAGGGTCTGCAGCCAGATCGCGGTGGCGAGCGAGACGTGGGTGGCGGAGATTTCGCCGAAGGAGCCGCGGATTTCGCTCGTACCGTTCAGCACGAGCCGACCGCGCATTCGGGCCGTGGCGCTGGCATTGATCTTGTAGAGCAGCGTCGCGCCGAAGAGGTAGGTGCCGTCGACCGGGGCCACAAAATAGTTGTTCGCGGCGTCGAACGCCCCCTGATCGTTGTAGTCGGTGTTGTTAAGGCCGATCTTCGTCCAGGTTCCGACGCCCACGTAGTTGTCGTAGTTCGTCCATGCCTTGAAGCGCGGCAGCCGGGGCTGGTCGACAATGCCGGTGGCGTTGTCGACGCTCAGCCCGTCGAAGAAGGTGCTGCCGTCGGCGGAGACCGCAAGCCGGAACCTGTCCGAGCCGAACAGCCCGACCAGCGCCTTGGTCACGAAGCCGGTCTGCAGGGTCAGCCCGAGATCGTCGCCCGCAGCCTCCTTGTTCATGGTGTAGAACAGATCGCCGGTGCCGCCCTCGGCGACGGTCTTCGCGGTCCAGAGCGCGGCGTTCAGCTTGGCCGAGAACGGGTTCGACGCATCCGCCGTCGTGCCGACCCCGAGCAGCGCCATACTCTGCAACTCGCTGGGCGTGGCGCCGACCCAGCCAGACCCGTCGTAGACCAGCAGCAGGCCCTCGTCGTCGACCCATGCCCGCCAGCCGGTCCTCGGCGGCAGGCGCAGCCATGCGCCGTCGGTCCAGAGCGCGACGCTCAGGTCCCAGCCCGCCCAGTCGCCGGTCGCGCCCGAGGCGACGATGTAGCGGTCGCCATCGGCGGGGCTGGGAGGCGGCGCGGTCAGGTCGCGGTCGAGAACCGAGAGCTGGACGAGCCCGTCGAGGATCCGCAGCGCCTCGTTGTGGGTGACATGCTTCTGGGCCTGCGCCGCCAGGATGTAGGGCAGCAGGAGATGGGTCGTGGCGTCGGACATGGGAACCTCAGAACAAGAGCGTGACGGTCTTGGGCGCGCCCCGCCCGACGAGAGCGGAGAGCTGGAAGATGCGGACGGTGAGGTTGTCGCCGGGCCCGAGCGGCGCGCCCCAGTCGGCGGTCTGCTGGGCGGCGGTGTAGACGGCGCTGGTGGTGACCGTGCTCAGCACCCGCTTTATGGCAGCGCCGTCGAGGATCTCGACCTCGTAGGCTTCCAGTTCCTCGCCGAGCGGCACCTCGAGCCCGCCCCAGCTATCAGCGGAAAGCGCGCGGGACCGGCGCGTCCAGCGTATGGTCAAATCGCCGGGGCTCCGGGGCTTGCGCCACGGCTGCTCGACATGGGTGACCGAGAACGGCCGCAGCCCGACGCCTGCGGGCGTGAAGGCCTCCGCCACATAGGTCTCGTCGCTGACCGGACGGCTGGCCGGACCGATGCGCCAGTTCCACGGGATCCCGAGATCGGCCTCGGCGATCGGCAGCGATGCGAGGCTGTCGTCGAGCACCACGACTTGGGCGCCCGCAGGCACCGGGTTGCCCATGGCGCTTTCGGTGCCGCGCTGGCCACGCAGGAGCCGGGTGAGCCGGTACCGGCCGGGCGCAATCAGTTCGGCCGCGCCCGCCTGCACGATCTCCCAGACGCCGGGCACGCTCTCGATGGCAAGCGCATTGGCGCCGCCAAAGAGGGTCAGGTCGGTGACGCTTTCCAGCGTGCCGGTCAGCAGATCGACCACCAGCGCATTGCCGAGATCGAAGCGCGACGTCGGCCCAGCGTAGAAGTCCGAGACCAGCATCCCGATCCGGGCGCGGCTGCCGAAGGTGGTCAGCAGCTCGAACCCGTCCGTCGAGGGGCTGCGGAACACCGCCATCTCGCCGGGCCAGGGAACGGCGTGCGCGGCGACCATCGGTCGGTGCGCGGGCTGGTCCTCGGTCAGCTGCGGCAGGTCCATCAGAACCGCATCCGGCGCGCCGAACACCACGGCGCGCGTCAGCGACGCAGCGCGCGGATCGCCGGGCGGCAGGTCGTAGGTCGCGCGGTCCTGGCGCACCGCCTCGATGCCGCGCGCCTCGGCGTCGGCGATGGAGACGAGCCGCAGATCGACCAGCCGCCCGTCATGCGCGAGCCGGATCGCGTCGGCCGGATCGAGCGCAAGGCGCGAGGGCGGCAAACGGAACGCCGCCGTCTCGCGCCCCACCCACGCCTCCATCAGCGCACGGCGGCAGCGGCGCTCGGCCTCCTCGGGCGGCACCGCCATCGGGAAGGACTCGGAAGCGATCCGCGTCGTGTCCACGGTGATGCGCCGCGCCTCGACGAGGGCCGCGTCGTAATCCTCGTCGGCGCGGGCGACCTGCCACTTCAGCGCCTGCGGCAGCTCCGTCTCCTGGCTGCGCGTCAGTTCCAGTACGTCGCCCTCGCGGGGGGCCACAAGATCGTCGGGCGCAAGCGTGGCGACGGAGGCCCGGCCGCGCATGACGAAGCGGATCACCCCTTCGGTCTCGACGGCGTCGAAGCCGAAGTGGCGCGACAGCGTGGCAATCGACGCGCGCGGGCTTTCCAGCGCGGTGATGGCGTAGCCTTCGACCGCACCCCAAAGCCCGGTGACGTCGATCCGGGACTCCGGCAGCCCGGCGCGCAGGCAGAGGTGCCGCACGAGTGCGGCCAACGACACCGCGCCCAGCCGCCCTGTCAGCCAGTGGCCGAGCCGCCAGTTCGCCCCGTCCGTCCAGACGTCGGTCAGCGCCGGAAAGAACGGATAGGGCCGCGCGTCCCAGGTCCAGGCGGCGCATTCGGGGACGTGCACCATCCGGCCGCCATAGACCGAGGACACCGGGTTGTTCGCGGCCTCACCCCACCAGAGATATGTCGCCTCGAGATAGGCGCGCTGGATCGCGTCGTCCCGCCAGCCGCGCGAGAAGTGCGGCGTGAAGCTCTCCGAGGACTTCGGATCGAAGAAGACGTTGGGCTGGTTGGTGCCCCGGTCGATGGCGGGACAGCCCAACTCGGTGAACCAGATCGGCTTGGACTCGGGCGTCCATGCCGTAGCCGTCCCGCTCTCCACGCCATCGGGGCGGTTGTAGTGCGGGTTCGACCACCAGGCGCGCAGATCCTTGTAGCGGAAGACCCACGGCTTGGCCGCCGCACCATCCGTGATCGGCGTGCGGACCTGCGCACTTCGGTCGGCGGCGCTGGCATAGAACCAGGCGAAGCCTTCGCCGCCCGCGATGTTCCCCTGCAGATAGGCCCGGTCGTAGATCGCGGGCCAGCCCTCGGCCGCGTCGGCATGCTCGAACCCGTCGCGCCAGTCGGAGAGCGGCATGTAGTTGTCGATCCCGACGAAATCGGTGTTGGCGTCCGCCCAGAGCGGGTCGAGGTGGAAGAACACGTCGCCGCTGCCGTCGCCCGGCTGGTGCCCGAAATACTCCGACCAGTCCGCCGCGTATCCGATCCTGGTGCCGGACCCGAGGATCGACCGCACATCCGCAAGCAGGTCCCGATACGCCTGCACGGCGGGATAGGAGCTGGCGCCCGATCGGATCGTCGTCAGCCCCGGCATCTCGGTGCCGATCAGGAAGGCATCGACGCCGCCCGCCGCCGCGCAGAGATGGGCGTAGTGCAGCACCATTCGGCGCAGGCCCCAGTCGCCGAGCGTGCCTGTCCAGCTGACGCTCTCGCCCGAAACGATGAAGCTCGCGGGCGTGGCCGCGCCGAACAGCGCCGCCACCTGGCTTGCGGCGGTGGCGGTCTTGTCCACGGTCCCGGCGAAACCCGCAGCGGGCGAACAGGTGATCCGCCCCCGCCAGGGGAATGCGGGCTGACCCGTCCCGGCCGCGTTGTCGGAATAGGGGTTCGGCAGCGCGTTGCCGGGCGGCACGTCCATCAGGATGAACGGATAGAAGGTGACGCGCAGCCCACGCGCCTTCATCTCCTGGATCGCCTGCACCACCGCGAAATCAGACGGCGTGCCGCCATAGACCGGACGGTCCTCTGCATCCCGGCTGACGAGGAAGGCACTGGCGCGGCTGACGCCATTGACCGACCAACTGGCAGGCGTGGTCGACTTGGCCGACACCTCGACGCCCGGCCGCACCTTGCACGACCCCGCGCGCAGATCGTCGCCGAACCAGGCGACGACCAGACTGACGCTCTCGATCGCGGGCGCCATGGCCTGCAGCCGGTCCAGCGCCTCCACCATGTCGGTCGAGTCGGCCAGCGCGTTCAGGTTCTCGGGCACCGTCGCGCCGCCATCGGTCTTGCGGATCGCCTGCGTCGCATAGGTGAACTCGCCCGAGGCGGGGATCATGGTGACGGCGCGGGTCAGCCCCTCGGCGGTGTCGGGATCGGCGAGCGGGCGGAACACCTCGAAGGAGAGCTGCGGTAGCCGGTTGCCGTAGGTCGAGAGCGCCAGTTCCTCGAAGACCACATAGGCGGTGCCGCGATAGGCGGGGGTGCTGACGGCACCCATCCTCGCGGCGATGAACGGATCGGCGGTCTGCGCCTCGTCACCCGGATACCAGCGCCAGATGACGCCAGAGAGGTCCATCGGTTTGCCGTCGGCCCAGATGCGCCCGATGCCTGTGATCGGGCCCTCGCACAAGGCGACGGCGAAGCTTGCGTAGTAGAGATACTCGGTGGTCTTGACCTTGCCGCCCCCGCCGCCCTTGCCGCCGCCCTGCGTGGTGGTCTTGGTCTCCTCGCGGAAATCGGTCGCCCAGATGATGTTGCCGCCCATGCGCATCCGGCCATAGAGCCGCGGGATGACCGCGCCCTCGGTGGCGGAGGTGATGCGCAGCGTGTCGAGCCGCGCGCCCTCGATGCGCTGAGTGG
>Ga0210022_1000628_pt1 | contig 25079 bp, 30 predicted proteins | sample CryGeymeta201520_FD_183984 | JGI IMG/M metagenome (GOLD analysis project Ga0210022, IMG submission 183984) | Groundwater microbial communities from Crystal Geyser aquifers in Utah, USA - Crystal Geyser metaG 2015-20 (SPAdes) (version 2) | ecosystem: Environmental > Aquatic > Deep subsurface >... | reverse complement strand
CAATTTCTGGCACGCCCAAACTGCAGGCGCCAAAACCAAGCAGACCAAAACCAAAGCGCCGCATGACCGCTACGTCTTTCTGCTCAACGCCGTGGACAACAGCTATGGCGGGCTGGAACACCGCCACAGCACAGCGCTGATCTGCAAACGTGCCGACCTGCCGCGCCTGGGCCAAACCAAGGCGCTCACCGCCAGCGACGGCTACACCACGCTGCTGGGGCTGATCAGCCACGAATACTTTCACACCTGGAACGTCAAGCGCCTGCGCCCGGCAGAGTTCGCCCGCTACGACTACGCCCAAGAGAACTACACCGAACTGCTGTGGTTTTTTGAAGGCTTCACCAGTTACTACGACGACCTGCTGCTGCGCCGCGCTGGGCTGATCGACGATGCCACTTACCTGGCCTTGCTGAGCAAAACTGTCAACGGTGTTCGGCAAACACCGGGGCGACAGGTGCAAAGCGTGGCGCAAGCCAGTTTTGATGCCTGGGTCAAATACTACCGACAAGACGAAAACAGCGCCAACGCCACCGTCAGCTACTACAGCCTGGGCTCGCTGGTGGCGCTGTGCCTGGATTTATCGCTGCGCCAAGTGGGGCAAACCAGCCTGGACGACGTGATGCGCGGCCTGTGGCTGCGTTGTGCGGGCGGCCCGATGACCGAGGCCGACGTGCTGGCCGTGGTGACCAGCCTGTCCAATCCCGCACTGGCGGCGCAATTGGCACACTGGGTGCACGACACCAAAGCACTGCCGATCAAACCACTGCTTGCCAAACAGGGCGTGACCTGCCAGGAAGAAGTCGCGCCACTGGCCGACCATCTGGGTCTGCGCGTGAGCGAGTCGAACACTGGTATCGGCGTCAAAAGTGTCCTGCGTGGAAGCGTCGCTGAGCTGGCCGGTTTTGCAGCAGGCGACGAATGGCTGGGCATCGAAGTAGGCAGCGCCAAAACCCGGCAAGCTTGGCGCATCCACAAGCTCGACGACATCCCGCTGTACCTGGGGCACAGTAGCCATTTTGAGGCGCTGATTGCGCGTGATCAGCGTTTGATGACCCTGTCTGTCAGGCTGCCACCGGCGGTTCAGCTGGGCAAACTGGTGCTGCGTAACCCAGCGCATGCGGTGCACTGGTTGACCAACGAATAGTATCAAAACAATAGCTAGGTGCGCTTGTTTTATAAGGGCTAGAAGCCAATTTCTTATATATCTTTTCATTGCAACACAGCAGGAGCTTCCATGACCTTTGAACTCATCACCGTCCGAACCGAAGCCGACAAGGTCGGCCTCATCACCCTGAACCGCCCCAAGCAGCTCAACGCCCTGAATGACCAGTTGATGACCGAATTGGGCCAGGCGCTGCAGGCCTTTGATGCCGACCCGGCGATTGGCTGCATGGTCATCACTGGCAGTGAAAAAGCCTTTGCCGCCGGTGCTGACATTGGCGGCATGGCCAGCTACAGCTTTGCCGACGTGTACAAGGGCGACTTCATCACCCGCAACTGGGAGACCATTCGCAGCGTGCGCAAGCCTGTCATCGCGGCGGTGAGCGGCTTTGCGCTGGGAGGCGGCTGCGAGCTGGCGATGATGTGCGACTTCATCATCGCCGCCGACAACGCCCGCTTTGGTCAGCCCGAGATCAAGCTGGGCATCATCCCTGGCGCCGGTGGTACACAGCGCTTGCCGCGTGCCGTGGGCAAAGCCAAGGCCATGGACATGGCGCTCACCGGTCGCATGATCGACGCCGCTGAGGCCGAACGTGCAGGCCTGGTCAGCCGGGTAGTACCGCTTGACAAACTGATGGACGAAACCCTAGGGGCCGCGCTGCAGATGTGCGAGTTTTCGCAAATTGCGTTGCTAGCGGCCAAAGAATCGGTCAACCGGGCGTTTGAGGGCAGCCTCAGCGACGGCATCATGTTTGAGCGTCGCCTGTTTCACGGGCTGTTTGCAACCGCCGACCAAAAAGAAGGCATGGATGCGTTTGTCAACAAGCGCAAACCGGTTTTCACCCACCGATAAATCGCTGCTGCACGCCAATTGGCTACAAGCTGTTATACTTTCGCGCTCTCGGTGATATAGCTCAGCTGGTTAGAGCGCAGCATTCATAATGCTGATGTCGGTGGTTCAAATCCACCTATCACCACCAAATATTCAAAAAGCCGTTGACCTGCATGATCAACGGCTTTTTTCATGGCTGATTGAAAGACGCGCTATTTAGCCCTGAAGTCGTCGTGACACGACTTGCACGCACCTCCCGTGGCATTGACTGCGGCTTTGATGTTGTCTAGATTCCCAGTTTTGGCTACGGTCGCCAACTTGGCCATTTCGGTCTGCATTTTGCTGGCGGCTGTGTCAAACTTGGCCTTGTCAGTCCAGATTTCAGCCTTGGCTCTGGTTTCGCCTTTGTCCGTGCCAGGCATGAATCCTGGCCAGGGAAGCTTGCTCATGTACTCGGCTACGGCGGCGCTGTCTGCGGCCACCTTGGCATCAAATGCCATCTTGCCATTGGCCATGGCTGCCACACGGCCAAAATTTTGCGCCATGACAAACAAGGCACTCTTGCGGTATTTGACGGCATCTTCGGCTTTGGCAAATTGGGCAACAGCCGGTATGGCGGTGGTCAGTGCGAAGCCCGTCAGTATCAATAAGGCCATTTTTTTCATACGTGATCTTTCGTGGTTAGACTTGAATGGGAAGGGGATCGAAGTGTAAAAGTTTTCGGTTTTTTTTGTTTTCTGATGCTGTTCAGGGGGTGTTTATGGCTTTTGTTGTCCGCGTTTGGGATTTGCCCACGCGTTGCTTCCATTGGACTTTGGTGCTGTGCGTGACAGGTTTGCTGATCTCCGGTAGCCTGGGTGGGGCGGCTATGGAGTGGCATTTTCGGTTCGGTTATGGCGTAGCCACTTTGCTGCTGTTTCGTACGCTGTGGGGCTTCGTCGGCGGTTATTGGTCGCGCTTCTCCAGCTTTTTTTATGCGCCAAAGCAGGTGTTGCGCTACTTGCAAGGTTCGTTCAGCAGTGAAAAGCACACAGGGCACAACCCGCTGGGGGCGCTTTCGGTTTATGCCATGCTGTTTTTCCTGATGTTTCAGGTTGCATCAGGCCTGATGAGTGATGACGAAATTGTGGCCGCCGGTCCGCTGGTGCGGCACGTGGCAGGGAGTTGGGTCAGCTATGCGACTTTTTACCACAAGCAAATCGGCAAAATCGTGCTACTGGGTTTGATAAGTTTGCATTTGGGGGCAATCGCCTTTCATTTTTTTGCCAGGCACGACAATCTGGTTCAGCCCATGCTGACGGGTGACAAACTGTTGTTGAATGAGACTGCTGCCTCAGTCGATTCAGCAAAACAAAGATGGCTGGCCATTTTTGTTTTTTTGATTTGCAGCGCCGGGGTCGCCAGTTTGATTTATTGGCTTGAGAAGTAACTCATTCCCGCATTTGTTCCATCAGCTACAGTACTTGCACATGCCACAAGATCAACTCCAAATTTATTCCCCTAAGTCACCGTCTGACATGGAATCCGTTCGGTGTCTGTTCCGTGATTACGCCAACAGCCTGAAGGTCGACTTGTGTTTTCAGAACTTTGAAGCCGAACTGAGCAGTCTTCCGGGTGAATATGCCTCGCCGCGTGGCGCTTTGTTGGTGGCGTTATCCGCTGAAGCGGTGGCTGGTTGCTGCGCCCTTCGACCACTTGATAACGTGGACTTCCCCAATGCCTGTGAAATGAAACGGCTTTTTGTGCGCCCAGCTTTTCGCGGCAAAGGGATTGGCCGTCTGCTTGTCGAAGCGGTGATGGACTGCGCCCGCCTGAGTAGCTATAACCACATTTTGCTTGACACATTGACCGAGATGGAAACCGCGCGTGCACTGTACGAAGAACTAGGTTTCATCGAAATTGCACCCTACTATTTCAATCCCCTGGAAGGGGCTCATTATTTAATGGCAAAGCTATAGCTGTGATCCCCACGCACAGGTCGCGCGTGGGGATCACAGCTGCTTTTAATCAGGCTTTGACTTGAGCCAGCAAAGTGGCAGCGTCGCTCACTTCAAACTTGCCAGGGCCTTCAACGTTCAAGGACACTACTTTGCCGTTCTTGACCAACATCGAATAACGATTGCTGCGCAAGCCCATACCTTTGGCGGTTAAATCCAGAGTCAACCCAGTGCCCTTGGCAAAGTCGGCTGACCCATCTGCCAGCATGCGCACTTTGTCACCGGTTTTTTGATCACGTGCCCAAGCACCCATCACAAACGCATCGTTCACGCTGACACACCAAATTTCGTCTACCCCAGCCGCCTTGAAGGCTGCGTGGTTCTCTACATAACCAGGAACGTGCTTGGCGGAACAGGTGGGGGTAAACGCACCTGGCAGGGCAAACAAGGCAATGGTTTTGCCAGCGCTGGCGGCTAGCACATCCACCGGGTTGGGGCCGATGCTGCAACCACCACCTTCTACTTCATGAAACTCCATTAAGGTTGCGCTGGGCAACATGTCACCGACTTTAAGCATTTCAATTTCCTCAAAACAAGATTTAACAAACAAAAACGGCTCACAATTGTGAGCCGTTTTCTTGGCTGCTGCCAGGCAGCGTGTGGATAAACTTAAACCAGCGAGGCTTTTTGCACCAAGCGAGTGGCTACCCAATTTTTGGTCTTGGAAATAGGACGGCTTTCGGTGATTTCAATGACATCGCCCAGTTTGTACTCGCCCTTTTCGTCATGGGCGTGGTACTTGCTGGACTTGCCAACGATCTTGCCGTAAAGCTCGTGCTTGACTCGGCGCTCAATCAGTACGGTGACTGTTTTAGAACGCTTGTCGCTGACCACCTTGCCAATCAAGGTGCGCTTGAGGGATGTTTTAGCTTCCGTCATTTATCGCTCCTTATTTGGCGGATGAAACAGCCGCTTGCTTTTCGACCAGAATGGTCTTGGCGCGAGCGATGTCACGGCGCGCAATGCGCAGTGTGGCTGTGTTGTTGAGTTGTTGGGTGGCTTTTTGCATGCGTAAACCAAAGTGAGCCTTTTGCAAGGCCTTCACTTCTGCGGTCAACGCGGCCACATCTTTTTGGCGTAATTCAGTCGTTTTCATATCATTTTCTCCTGATTACTGACCGATCATGCGTGACACAAAGGCGGTGCGCAGCGGCAGTTTGGCCGCAGCCAAACGGAACGCTTCACGAGCCAGTTCTTCTGTCACACCCACAATTTCAAACACAATCTTGCCGGGCTGAATTTCAGCAACATAGTACTCAGGGTTACCTTTACCATTACCCATTCGCACTTCAGCGGGCTTTTGGGAAATGGGTTTGTCAGGAAACACACGAATCCAGATACGACCACCACGTTTGACGTGACGGGATACTGCACGACGTGCAGCTTCAATCTGGCGTGCGGTCAAACGACCACGATCAATACATTTCAGACCAAAGTCACCGAACGCGACCGAGCTGCCTCGGGTCGCGATGCCGGTGTTACGGCCTTTTTGCTCTTTGCGGTACTTGCGACGAGCGGGTTGCAACATGATTATTCTCCTTTACCGTCAGCTGCTGCAGCGGCTGGCGCGGCTACCTTGCGGACGCGCTGAACGGTGGGTTTGGTGGCGTTGGCTCCAAGAGCCTCGGCGGGTTTGTCGCTGCCGTCAGTTGGCGCAGCATTGGTGCCCATGGCCGGACGCCTAGCACCACGAGGTGCAGGACGGTCAGAACCTGGACGACCACCACGGTCATCACGACGCGGGCCACGTGGGCGACGTTCATCGTCAGGACGCGGTGTCTCTACTGCGGGCAAGTCGTTACGACCTAAGGTATCACCCTTATAAACCCACACCTTGACACCAATGATGCCGTAGGTTGTTTTGGCTTCAGAGGTGCCGTAGTCGATGTCAGCACGCAGGGTGTGAAGCGGCACGCGACCTTCGCGGTACCACTCGCAACGAGCGATTTCAATGCCGTTCAAACGGCCTGAAGACATGATCTTGATGCCCAGGGCACCCAGACGCATGGCGTTTTGCATCGCACGTTTCATGGCGCGACGGAACATGATGCGTTTTTCAAGCTGTTGGGTGATGGAGTCAGCAATCAACTTGGCATCAATTTCAGGCTTGCGCACTTCTTCGATGTTGACTGCCACTGGCACGCCCAATTGCTTGGCCAGGTCACGCTTGAGGTTTTCAATGTCTTCGCCTTTTTTGCCGATCACCACGCCCGGACGTGCCGAGTAAATGGTGATACGGGCATTTTTGGCCGGACGCTCGATCAGCACACGCGACACTGAGGCATTTTTCAGCTTGGCTTTCAGGTACTCACGCACCTTGATATCTTCAGCCAGCATGCCTGCAAAATCACGGTCGCTGGCGTACCAACGAGATGACCAGTTGCGGCTTACCGCCAAACGAAAACCGGTTGGATGGATTTTTTGTCCCATAACTTCCTGGCCTCTTTCAGTTTCCAACCGTCACGTACACATGGCACGTGGGTTTTCTGATTTGATTGCCACGGCCTTTAGCGCGAGCCGTGAAGCGACGCAGCGATGCGCCTTGCTCGACATAGATGGTTTTCACCTTCAATTCGTCGATATCAGCACCATCATTGTGCTCAGCATTGGCAATGGCAGATTCCAGAACTTTTTTGATGATTCCTGCAGCTTTTTTCTGCGTGAATTGCAAAATGTTCAGAGCCTGATCCACTTTTTTGCCACGGATCAAATCCGCGACCAGACGACCTTTGTCCACCGACAAACGAACGCCACGAAGGGTTGCACGTGTTTCCATGGTCACCTCTTATTTCTTGACGACTTTTTTGTCGGCAGGGTGGCCCTTGAAAGTACGGGTAAGCGCAAACTCACCTAACTTGTGGCCAACCATTTGATCGGTTATATAAACTGGTACGTGCTGTTTGCCGTTGTGCACGGCAATGGTCAGACCGATGAAATCGGGCAACACCATTGAACGACGCGACCAGGTCTTGATTGGTTTTTTGTCCTTGGTAGCTACTGCTTTTTCAGTCTTTGCTACCAGGTGATGGTCAACAAAGGGACCTTTTTTGAGAGAACGAGTCATTTAGCCTTCCCCTTACTTCTTGCGACGCGACACGATCATGACCTGCGTGCGCTTGTTGTTACGGGTACGGTATCCCTTGGTCAGATTACCCCAAGGATCGACTGGATGACGGCCTTCGCCGGTCTTGCCTTCACCACCACCATGCGGGTGATCCACCGGGTTCATCACCACACCGCGAACGGTAGGACGAATACCCAGCCAACGTGTTGCACCGGCCTTGCCCAATCGGCGCAGACTGTGTTCTTCGTTAGCCACTTGACCAAGCGTAGCTCGGCAATCAATGTGAATTTTACGAACCTCACCGGAGCGCATACGCACTTGAGCATAGATGCCTTCGCGAGCCAGCAGCGTCGCAGAAGCGCCTGCTGTGCGCACCAGTTGTGCACCTTTGCCAACCTGCAATTCAATGCAGTGAACAATGGAACCCACCGGAATGTTGCGAATCGGCAGCGTATTGCCAACACGGATTGGCGCTTCCGAGCCGCTCATGATGGAACTACCCACCTCTAGGCCACGCGGTGCAATGATGTAGCGGCGTTCGCCATCAGCATAGCAAACCAATGCGATGTGCGCCGAACGGTTCGGATCGTATTCGATGCGCTCAACTTTGGCGGCAATGCCGTCTTTGTTGCGCAAGAAATCAACCACACGGTAGTGGTGCTTGTGTCCGCCGCCTTTGTGGCGCGTGGTGATGTGCCCATTGTTGTTGCGACCGGCTTGCTGGAACTGAGGTTCGAGCAAAGGCGCGTAGGGCTCACCCTTGTACAGGTGATCACGCGAAATCTTCACCATGCCACGACGGCCTGGCGAAGTTGGTTTCATTTTGATAACAGCCATGATTACGCAGCCTCCCCACCAAGATTGAGCTCTTGACCAGGCTTGAGCATGACGTAGGCTTTGCGCACGTTGTCACGGCGGCCGACGGACTTGCCAAAACGCTTGGTTTTGCCTTTGGTGTTGACAACAGAAACGCCCTTGACTTCAACCTTGAACATCAATTCCACAGCGGCTTTGATTTCATACTTGGTTGCATCCTGGAGCACCTTGAAGGTCACTGCATTGCTTTTCTCTGCAGCCATGGTTGCCTTTTCAGACACGATGGGCGCAACCAGCACCTGCATCAGACGACCTTCGTCAAATTTGCTTAGATTAGGACCGTGGCTCATGCGAACATCTCCTGGAGTTTGTCCATGGCGGCCTTGGTCACCAACACCTTGCGGTAATGAACCAATGACACCGGATCGGCGTAACGAGGCTCGACCACCAGTACATTTACCAAATTGCGCGAAGCAAGGTAAAGGTTTTCATCAACTTCATCGGCAATCACCAACACCGAGTCAAGGTTCATGGCTTTGAACTTCGCAGCCAATGATTTGGTCTTGGGCGAGTCCACCGTTAAGGAATCCACCACAGCGAGGCGACCTTCACGAGCCAGTTGCGAGTAGATGGATGCCATGCCGGCACGGTACATCTTCTTGTTGATCTTTTGCGCAAAGTTTTCATCAGGCATGTTCGGAAAAATCCGACCGCCGCCACGCCACAAAGGCGAAGACGTCATACCTGCACGTGCGCGACCGGTACCTTTTTGCTTGAAAGGTTTTTTCGTCGAGTGGCGAACTTGCTCACGGTCTTTTTGAGCGCGCGTACCTTGACGTGCATTGGCTTGAAAAGCCACAACCACCTGGTGAACCAGGTCTTCGTTGTAAGCGCGGCCAAAGACAGTTTCGGGCACATCCAGCTTGGAAGCCACTTGGCCTTGATCATTCAGGAGTTCGATCTGCATCAGTTCGCTCCTTTCGCTGCGACAGGTTGAGATTTGATTGCCGGGCGCACGGTCACAAAACCGCCAGCCGAACCAGGGATCGCACCCTTGATCAACAGCAACTGACGTGCTTCGTCAATGCGAACCACATCCAAGTTCTGCGTGGTCACCAGATCGTCACCCAGATGACCCGTCATGCGTTTACCAGGAAACACACGACCAGGATCTTGAGCCATACCAATGGAACCCGGCACATTATGCGAACGGCTGTTACCGTGCGACGCGCGCTGTGATTTCATGTGGTGACGCTTGATCGTGCCAGCAAAACCTTTACCAATTGACGTGCCCTGCACATCAACTTTTTGGCCTGCCGAAAACACCGACACCACAGGCAACACGACACCAGCTTGGTACTGGGCAGCAGTTTCTGCGGCAACACGGAATTCACGAATAATTTCACCAGCCTCAACACCTGCTTTGGCAAGGTGTCCGGCCGCTGGCTTGCTGACACGCGAAGCTTTTCGCGCACCAAATGTCACTTGCAAAGCAACATAGCCGTCGTTCTCTAGGGTTTTAACCTGGGTCACGCGGTTGTTTGACACATCAATCACGGTCACAGGAATTGAATTCCCATCGTCCGTAAAAATACGCGTCATGCCAACTTTGCGCCCAAGCAATCCTAAATGATTGCTAAGACTCATTGTTTTCTCCGTAACTTTCACCGGTGCAACTTCAATTGGCTGCACACGTTTTTTGCGTGAAAGAGGGTTAATAAAACTCTGCGCACGTAGTCACCTACTTGTGCAGAGCCTGCGAGTATAACTGATACTTGCTCTAGGAACAAGCCCGGCAAAACTCAAAATGGTGGTCGGCATGTTTTTGACATGCCAATCACCCGTTTACTCATTGCAGCTTGATCTCCACATCAACGCCTGCAGGCAAATCCAGCTTCATCAACGCGTCAACCGTCTTGTCGGTCGGGTCAACAATGTCCATCAAACGCTGGTGTGTGCGAATTTCCAACTGGTCACGACTGGTCTTGTTCACGTGGGGTGAACGCAGAATGTCGAAGCGTTTCATGCGTGTGGGCAAAGGCACAGGGCCCTTGACAATCGCGCCGGTACGCTTGGCGGTGTCGACAATTTCTGCAGCCGATTGATCGATCAGTTTGTAGTCAAACGCCTTCAGGCGAATGCGGATTTTTTGTTTCGTTGCCATGCTTGCTCCTTACGCAATCACCTTAGCCACCACACCTGCACCCACGGTGCGGCCACCTTCGCGGATGGCGAAGCGCAGGCCTTCCTCCATGGCGATGGGGGCAATCAGCTTGACGGTGATCGACACGTTGTCGCCAGGCATCACCATTTCTTTGCCTTCTGGCAACTCGATCGCACCGGTCACGTCCGTGGTACGGAAGTAGAACTGGGGACGGTAGTTGTTGAAGAACGGGGTGTGACGGCCACCTTCGTCTTTGCTCAAGACGTAGATTTCACCGGTGAAGTGGGTGTGCGGCTTGATGGAGCCGGGTTTGCACAGCACTTGGCCGCGTTGCACGTCTTCGCGTTTGGTGCCGCGCAGCAAGATGCCGACGTTGTCGCCAGCTTGTCCTTGGTCGAGCAGCTTGCGGAACATTTCCACGCCGGTGCAGGTGGTTTTTTGGGTGTCATGGATGCCGACGATTTCAATTTCTTCGCCGACTTTGATGATGCCGCGCTCCACACGACCGGTCACCACAGTGCCACGGCCAGAGATGGAGAACACGTCTTCTACTGGCATCAGGAAAGCGCCGTCCACAGCGCGCTCGGGCAGGGGGATGTAGCTGTCCAGGGCGTCAGCGAGCTTCATGATGGAGCCTTCGCCGAGTTCGCCTTTGTCGCCTTCCATGGCGAGTTTGGCAGAGCCGTGGATGATGGGGGTGGCATCGCCCGGGAAGTCATACTTGTCTAGGAGTTCGCGCACTTCCATCTCAACCAGTTCGAGCAGTTCAGCGTCGTCGACCATGTCGCATTTGTTCAGGTAGACGATGATGTAGGGTACGCCAACTTGGCGAGCCAAGAGGATGTGTTCACGGGTTTGGGGCATGGGGCCGTCAGCAGCCGAGCAGACCAAAATAGCGCCGTCCATTTGAGCGGCACCGGTGATCATGTTTTTCACATAGTCAGCGTGGCCGGGGCAGTCGACGTGGGCGTAGTGGCGGTTGGCCGTTTCGTATTCGACGTGGGCGGTGTTGATGGTGATGCCGCGGGCTTTTTCTTCGGGCGCTGCGTCGATTTGGTCGTAGGCCTTGGCAGAGCCGCCAAACTTGGCTGCCAGCACGGTGGTGATGGCTGCAGTCAGGGTGGTTTTGCCATGGTCAACGTGACCGATGGTGCCCACATTGACGTGGGGCTTGGTGCGCGTGAATTTCTCTTTTCCCATTTCGATTCCTTAAAAGAACATTGCCCGTGGATTGGTTTTATGTCTGCATTTCGTCACTTGATCCTTGGCCACGGGCAGCCACGGGTGCGAAATCGCAGACAGGTTGAAATTAGACGGGGTCAGAGCACATCGCTGCGCGAGTGATCTGGGGTTCTACATCTAGTCAGATGGGGTCAGAGCACATCGCTGCGCGAGTGATCTGGGTTCAAATACATCTAGTCAGATGGGGTCAGAGCACATCGCTGCGCGAGTGATCTGGGGTTCAAATACATCTAGTCAGATGGGGTCAGAGCACATCGCTGCGCGAGTGATCTGACCCCAAATCTCAGGTTATTACTTTGCTCTTGCTGCCATGATGGCTTCAGACACATTGCGCGGGGCTTCCGTGTAGTGCTTGAATTCCATCGTGTAGGTGGCACGACCTTGCGACATGGAGCGCAGGGTGGTCGAGTAGCCAAACATTTCAGACAATGGCACTTCGGCGCGGATGGCCTTGCCACCGCCCACCATGTCTTCCATGCCCTGAACCATACCGCGGCGTGAGGACAAGTCACCCATCACGTTACCCGCGTAGTCTTCGGGTGTTTCCACTTCTACCGACATCATGGGCTCGAGAATCACCGGACTCGCTTTGCGGCAGCCTTCTTTGAAGCCAAAGATGGCAGCCATCTTGAAGGCCAGTTCATTCGAGTCGACGTCATGGTAGGAACCAAAGTGCAAAGTCACCTTGACATCCACCACAGGGTAGCCTGCCAGCACGCCTTGCGTCACGGCCTCAAAGATGCCTTTTTCAACCGCAGGAATGTATTCACGCGGCACCACGCCGCCTTTGATCGCATCCACAAATTCGATGCCTTTACCGGCTTCATTGGGCTCAATCTTCAGAACCACGTGGCCATACTGACCTTTACCACCGGACTGACGAACAAACTTGCCTTCAGCATCTTCGATGGTCTTGCGAATGGTTTCGCGGTAAGCCACTTGCGGTTTACCCACATTGGCTTCCACACCAAATTCGCGCTTCATGCGGTCGACAATGATTTCAAGGTGCAGTTCACCCATGCCGCCAATCAGGGTTTGACCTGATTCTTCGTCGGTTTTGACGCGGAAAGAAGGATCTTCCTGAGCCAAGCGCTGCAGGGCAATACCCATTTTTTCCTGGTCAGCCTTGGTTTTTGGCTCCACCGCCTGGGTGATCACAGGTTCAGGGAACACCATACGCTCCAAGGTGATGACAGCAGACGGGTCACACAAGGTTTCACCGGTGGTCACATCCTTCAAGCCAATGCAAGCAGCGATATCGCCAGCCACAATTTCGCTCACTTCTTCGCGCTTGTTGGCGTGCATTTGCACAATACGGCCAATGCGCTCTTTTTTGCCACGCACCGGGTTGTAGACCGTGTCACCCTTGGTCAGCACACCAGAATAAACACGCACAAAAGTCAATTGACCCACAAACGGATCGGTCATCAGCTTGAAGGCCAGGGCAGAGAATTTTTCTTTGTCGTCAGCCTTACGCGTGACTTCTTTTTCATCTTCGTCAAAACCAGGAACAGGTGGCACATCAAGCGGCGAAGGCATGAGTTCAATCACTGCATCCAGCATGCGCTGCACACCCTTGTTCTTGAAGGCCGTACCACACAACATAGGCTGGATTTCACATGCGATGGCGCGTGTACGCAGACCCAAGGTGATTTCTTCTTCAGTCAAATCGCCTTCTTCAAGGTATTTATTCATCAGCTCTTCATTGGCTTCAGCCGCAGCTTCCACCATCTTTTCACGCCACTCTTTGGCCTGTGCCAGCATGTCTGCAGGAATTTCTTCAAAGCTGAACTTCATGCCCTGCGAAGCTTCATCCCAAATGATGGCTTTCATCTTGCGCAAATCGATCACACCGACGAAATTTTCTTCTGCGCCAATCGGGATCACGATCGGCACCGGGTTGGCTTTCAGGCGCAACTTCATCTGGTCTACAACCTTGAAGAAGTTGGCACCGGTACGATCCATCTTGTTCACAAAGGCCAGACGTGGCACTTTGTACTTGTTGGCCTGACGCCACACGGTTTCAGACTGTGGCTGCACACCACCCACGGCGCAGTAAACCATGCAGGCACCGTCGAGGACGCGCATTGAGCGCTCCACTTCAATCGTGAAGTCCACGTGGCCGGGGGTGTCAATGATGTTGATGCGGTGTTCGGCAAAATTGGCTTCCATGCCTTTCCAGAAGCAGGTGGTAGCCGCAGAAGTAATGGTGATGCCACGCTCTTGCTCTTGTTCCATCCAGTCCATGGTGGCCGCGCCATCATGCACTTCACCGATTTTGTGGTTCACACCGGTGTAAAACAGAATACGTTCGGTGGTGGTAGTTTTACCAGCGTCGATGTGCGCAGAAATACCGATGTTGCGGTAGCGCTCAATGGGGGTATGGCGAGCCATGATGAATCCTTAGGTGATCAGTATCTATAAAGACAAAAGGCCACCCGGATGGCGGCCTGGGTGCACAGCTTTCAGACCATCTGAAAGCCGCGCTGTTGGTTTTAGAAACGGAAGTGAGAGAACGCCTTGTTGGCTTCAGCCATGCGGTGGACTTCATCACGCTTTTTCATGGCACCACCACGACCTTCGGTGGCTTCCATCAGCTCGTTGGCCAAGCGCAGTGCCATGGATTTTTCACCACGCTTGCGGGCGGCCTCCTTGATCCAGCGCATGGACAAGGCCAGACGACGAACCGGACGCACTTCAACAGGCACTTGGTAGTTGGCACCACCGACACGGCGCGACTTCACTTCAACCAGCGGCTTGACATTGTTGATGGCCATGGTGAAGGCCTCAACCGGGTCTTTGCCGGGGTTCTTCTTTTCGATTTGCTCCAGGGCACCGTAAATGATGCGCTCTGCAACTGCTTTTTTGCCGCCTTCCATGATCACGTTCATGAATTTGGACAGCTCGACATTGCCGAATTTAGGATCCGGCAGGATTTCACGTTTAGGGACTTCGCGACGACGTGGCATATTTCACCTCTATTGCTTCAGTTGGCGACCTTGCGGACACCTCGAGAGTTAATCAATAAGACTCTCACTTACTCGACCCAGACATTGGGTCACTACGTTCATTTCCTGCGCCACGCAGCAAACAAACACCTTTTATTTAAACAACCAGACAGCTTATTTAGCCTTGGGACGTTTAGCACCGTATTTGGAACGCGACTGTTTGCGATCTTTCACGCCTTGCAAGTCGAGCGAACCACGCACGATGTGGTAGCGCACACCTGGCAAATCCTTGACACGACCGCCACGAACCAGCACCACGCTGTGTTCCTGCAGGTTGTGGCCTTCGCCGCCAATGTAAGAAATCACCTCAAACCCGTTGGTCAAGCGAACCTTGGCCACTTTACGTAGCGCCGAGTTAGGCTTTTTCGGGGTTGTGGTGTAAACGCGGGTGCAAACACCACGGCGTTGGGGAGAATTTTCCATCGCCGGACTCTTGGACTTGATCACTTCGACCGAGCGCCCTTGACGGATTAACTGATTGATGGTTGGCACTAGAGCCTCCTAAAAAACTAAACGTCCCTAAACGTTCAAAAAACAAAAACGACGAAAACGACGAAAACGTGAATCTCTTCGGAAATTCCGAAAAGCTCACGACTATATCAGGTCACAAGCTCAGATGCAATTTTTTGACAGCGTTTTATTTGATCCAAAGACGCAGCGCGTCCCAGGCGCGGCCTAGCACCCCGGCTTGTTCCACACCCTGCAGCGCCAGCAGCGGCACCTCGGCCACCACTTGTCCGGCGCTGCTGATTTTGAGCGTTCCAAGCGCTTGCCCTTTCACAAACGGGGCCACCAAAGGCTCCGTGCGCACCACTTCGGTGGTCAATTTGTTGCCCGTGCCTGTGGGTACCGCCACCACGATGGATTGGGGTTGCCCCAGCATGACGACCGCCTCCTTGCCCTTCCAGACTTTGGGTGTAAGCACCGCCTGGTTGGCATCAAACAGCTTCACGGTCTCAAACGCGGTGTAACCCCAGTTCAACAACTTTTGCGATTCGTTGGCGCGCGCATTCTCACTGGCCGTTCCCAGCACAATCGACAACAGGCGACGGCTGCCCAAGGCATCTGGCGACCCGACCGGCACACCCGCTTTCCCCAAACCCGGCACTTCGCGCTTGGCCGTTGCGATCAGGCAATAACCCGCCGCTTCGGTGTGACCAGTTTTCAGACCATCCACTGTCGGGTCGCGAAACAGCAGCAAATTGCGGTTGCTGTCGTTGGCAGCTGGCGTACCTGCATAGCGGTATTTTTTGATGGCGTAGTAAGACACATAGTCGGGAAAATCCTGCATCAGGCGCATTGCCAGCACACTCAAATCGCGCGCTGTGGTGGTGTGGCCCGCCTCGGTCAGCCCTTCCGGATTTTTGTAGCCAGTGGCTTTCATGCCCAGCACCTTGGCCTGGTCGTTCATCAATTGCACAAACCGCTCCACCGAGCCACCCACACCCTCAGCCAAAGCCACGGTGGCATCGTTGCCACTTTGCACCACCATGCCTTTGATCAAGTCCTCCACCGGAACCTGCATCTTGGGGTCAATGAACATGCGCGAACCCGGCATCTTCCAGGCACGCTCGCTCACCGGGAAGGTTTGCTTGAGGTCAATCTTTTTACTGCGCAGCGCGTCAAACACCAGGTAGGCGGTCATCAGTTTGGTCAGCGATGCCGGCTCCACCGGTGCATCCATGTCTTTGCCCGCCAACACCTGGTTGGCCGTGACATCGAGCAGCAAATAAGAACGCGCCGCAATTTCGGGCGCAGGCAAGGTTTGGGATGCAGCCGCCAGGCACGCCATCGCAGCCAGAGACAAAAGGATTTTTTTCATGTGAATACGGCCCGGTCAATGCAGACGGGAGATGATTGAATTACTATAAAATAAATAGCTAATAGCCCTTTATTTAAAAGGGCTATGGCTCTAAAACGTGACTAACTAACGCCCCAGATGCGCCGGTGTCAGCAGGCGTTGGACAATCTGGCCATTTTTCAGGTGTGACTCCACAATTTCATCGATGTCACTGGTATCGACATAGCTGTACCAAACGGCTTCGGGGTAAACCACCGCCACCGGCCCGGCCGCGCAGCGGTCCAGACAACCCGCTTTGTTGACCCGCACCTGGCCTGGGCCCGCCAGACCCGCCGCCTTGACCAGCGACTTGCAATGGTCAAAGGCCGCTTGCGCATCGTGCTGGGCGCAACAGGCTTCGCCATTTTTGCGTTCGTTCAAACAAAAAAAGATGTGCCGCTGGTAATAGCCGGCCTGGGGTGCAGCCGCTGCGGTGCTGGCTTCTTGGGTTAAATTAGATTCAGTCATGGGCACGATTTTAGGTTTTTAGGTTTTTACCCCAAAGCAAACCCAGCACATACACCAGCACGGCAAAAGGCCACCCCCATCCCAACCATTGGGCCAGTCCGTGAAAGCGGATGAATTGACCCTGCTCCCATGAATACAGTGTCTGCTCAAAATAAGGCCCCACTGCACTCTGGTTGATCAGGCTCAAATCCACCCCCAGCGCCAGCAAAGCCAAGGCGGCACTGGCGCGGCGTGGCGCGCCAATCAGTGCCCCAGACACCACCGCCGCACTCGCCAGAGCCACTTTCACCGGCAGGTTCAGCCACACCCACGCGTACGCAGGCCCAAAACTTAAAGCAGTGCTCAGCGCCGTGCTGCCCACGCCCAGCACCAGCACCCAGAGCAGAAACAAAGCACGCCGGTAAGTTGAACGAATGATGCAAAAGCCGAGCAAGCAGGGAATCAGTACCCCCAAGAATACACACAACCACTCCACCGCAGGCAGCATGGGCTGCAACTCCAGGTCACGCAGGGGCAGCCATTCGATCAGGGGGCTGTCTTCCAGCGCCAGTGCCAAGGCAGACTCCACCCGTTCCATCACCTGCCCCAGGCCAAACGGCACCACGGCAGGAAACAGCAGGGCCAGCGGCCAAAGCGCCAGCAACACCAGACCGCCGCGTGCTTCCTCCACAAACCACTGCGCCCTGAAGCGGCTCCAGCGCTGCAGCCACCCCAAGCGTTCCATGCCCCAGGCGCTGGCGCTACCCAGCGCTGCGCCCGCCACGTTCAGCAACAAATCCAGATTGGACGACACCCGCTGCGGCAAATACACCTGCAAGGTTTCCATGCCCAGGGACAGCAGCAGCGCCGCCAGCAACGGCAGGCGCAGGGCATAAGCCTCGCGCCCTGTGCGCAAGGCGCTCAAAGCCAGAAAAAACCCCAAGGGCATGTAACCCAGCAGGTTGGACACCACGTCAAAACCAGTCCAATACCTGGGCAGGGCAGCGGTCAAAAACCACCAAGGCTCCACCCCTTGATCACGCCAGCCGGAAAAAGGGTAAAGACTGGCATAAACAATCAGGCCGATGTAGACCAGCGCCAGCGGCCAGGCGGAAGTTTTGTGCGTCGGCATCGGGTCAGTCCAGAAAGTAGCAGACATTTTCAGGCAAAAAAAACCCCAGCACAATGGCTGGGGTAGAAGCCTATTTGCTGTCACACATCAAGGCCCCGCTCAGGGAGGAAAAGCGGGGAGCAGTAAACTGCTCGGTGTGTAATTTACCAAAAATAACTGCAATATTCAACCCAAGGCTAAAAAATTGTCACACCCATGACAAATATTTACAAGGAAACCACCCCAATGACCCCCTATGCCGCCTACCCCATGGGCCGTCCGCGCCGTCTGCGCCGCGACACCTTCACCCGCAATCTGGTGCGCGAACACGCCCTGAGTGCACACGATTTCATTTACCCGGTGTTCGTGGTGGATGGCCAAAAGCAGCGCCAGATCGTCACCTCCATGCCCGGTGTCGAGCGCCTGAGCCTGGATTTGTTGCTGCCAGTGGCCGAAGAATGCGTCCAACTGGGCATCCCGGTGATGGCCTTGTTTCCGGTGGTTGACCAAGCCCTCAAAACCCCTGATGGTCGTGAGGCTTTCAACCCCGACGGCTTGGTGCCGCGTGTGGTGCAAGCCCTGAAAAAAGAATTCCCCGGGTTGGGCATCATGACCGACGTGGCACTTGACCCCTTCACCAGCCATGGCCAGGACGGCCTGCCCAGCCCCGACCCCAAGGAAGACGGCTACATCATGAACGATGAAACCGTGGAAGTGCTGGTCAAGCAAGCCCTGTCGCACGCCGCCGCTGGCGCGGACATTGTGGCTCCCAGCGACATGATGGACGGCCGCATTGGTGCGGTGCGTCAGGCTTTGGAAGCCAACCATTTTGTCCACACCCGCATCATGGCCTACAGCGCCAAGTACGCATCGGCCTTTTACGGTCCGTTCCGCGAGGCCGTGGGCTCGGCCGGCAACCTGGGCAAAAGCAACAAAAATGTCTACCAAATGGATCCTGGCAACAGCGACGAAGCGCTGCGTGAAGTGGCCTTGGACATTGCCGAAGGAGCCGACATGGTGATGGTCAAGCCCGGTATGCCGTATCTGGACATCGTACGTCGCGTCAAGGACGCTTTCAAAGTACCCACCTTTGCCTACCAGGTTAGTGGTGAATACGCCATGCTCAAGGCCGCCGCGCAAAACGGCTGGCTAGATCACGACGCGGTCATGCTCGAAAGCCTGCTGGCTTTCAAGCGCGCAGGAGCTGATGGCATCCTGACCTACTTTGCCCGCGATGCCGCCAAGTTGCTTCTAAAATAATAGCTACTAGCCCATAATTTTAAAGGGCTAGAGGCTTATTTCTTATATAAAACTGGCAAGCTGCACGCATGCGTCTTTTTTCCATTCATGGCAACCAGGTCAGCGAAACACGGGCTAACGATCTGCTGCCCGCGCTTGATGACGTGTGCCTGCCCGCGCAAGGCTACCTGTGGATCAGCTGCACGCGCCTGGAGTTTGACCAGGCTCAAGCCCAGATCCAGACCGCCTTGCAGCGCTTGTGCACGCTGCAATTGGTGGACTTGCATGTATCAGACCTGCTCAATGCGCAGCTGCCTTCACGCTACGACTTCACCTCGCAATACGACCTGCTGGTGTTTCGCCGCTTGAGCGCTCGTGGCGCAGACAGCGATGCCACAACGGCTACCGGCTTGAGCGTCAATCCACGCGGCGGCCCCCCGATTTTGCGGCGCATTGACACCAGTCCGGTGGGTTTTGTGGTGTTTGACCGGGTGCTGCTGAGCGTGCATCCACAAGAATGCGCGGTGCTGGACAGCTATGCCCAACGCTTGCTGACATCCAGCGGTGCATCATCGCCAGAAGCCACTGCGGGCGACAGCCGCTCAGCCGGTGCGCGCGGTGTGCCAGCCAACCCGGCCGACCTGATGCTGCGCATCGTCAGCCACATGGTGGACGGTTTTCTGGCGCTGCGCCGCGAGCTCAGCACCCAGCTGGATCACTGGCAAACCGAACTGCTCAACCCCAAAACCCGCTTCAACAACTGGGCCGCGCTGCTCGATGCCCGATTGGCGTTGCACCAGCTCGACGAGCTGTGCGAAGACCAGCACAGCGCCATGCAGGACTGGCTTGAAGCCCTGAAAACCTGGCCGGAGAACGACAGTTTTCTGAGCCCGCACGCGCGCGACCTGCTGCAGGTGCGCAGCCGTGACGTGCTGGAGCACATCGAACGCGTGGTGCACCATGTGCGCCGCCTGGAGCAAAACGCTGAAACGGCGGTGCAAATGCACTTCAACGCCCAAAGCCATCGCACCAACGAGATCATGCGCACGCTCACCGTGCTCACCGCCATCTTTTTGCCACTGAACCTGATTGCCGGCATTTTTGGCATGAACTTCGAGTTCATTCCACTTTTGCACCGCTCCAATGGTTTCTGGCTGGCGATGGTGTCCATGGCGGCCACGGCTGGTGCCCTGGTGGCCTTTTTCTGGCGCAAGCGTTACCTTGAGCGTTCAACGCGCTAACTATTTTTATAACAAATTGGCCTCTAGCCCTTACAAATAAAGCGCAGGCTGCTATGGATTTTAAACCTCTCGTGACCCTGCTGGCACTTGTCAACCCCTTGGCCATCGTGCCGTTTTTCATTCACTACACACAGGATTTCAGCCGGGCTCAGCGCAAGCGCACGATCTGGATCGCATCGTTCAGCACCTTCGTGGTGATTGCCACCAGCGCGTTGATTGGGCTGCACATTTTGGAATTTTTTGGCATTTCGCTGGCCAGTTTTCAGGTCGGCGGCGGCCTGTTGCTGATGACCTCGGCGTTGGCGATGCTCAACGCCCAACCGGCCGAAGCCAAATCCAACGAGGAAGAAATGCACGATGCTGCCGCGCGCGCCAGCATCGCGGTGGTGCCGCTGACCATTCCGCTGCTGACCGGCCCGGCCACCATGTCCACGGTGGTGATTTATGCCGACAAAGCCAAGACTTTTCTGCAACTGGGTACGCTGGTAGGTTACGGCGTGTTGGTGGCATTGGCCACGGCGCTGTGTTTTTCACTGGCACAACCAATTGCCCGTAGTTTGGGCAAAACCGGCATCAACGTCATGACCCGGCTGATGGGCTTGATTCTGGCGGCGCTGTCGGTGGAGGTGATGTCCGATGGACTGGTGAAGCTGTTCCCGGTGCTGGGGAGCTAACTTGACTTAAGCGTTTGGCAACATCGCCAGGGGCAACAAGGCATGGCTTTGAGTGCCGTGTAGGGTGCAACACTGCACTTGATTGATCCCAAACAATCCAGTAGCCTAGATTCTTCAGTTGGACGCGCCCGAGTGGGCTGCTGGCGGCGCGGCTGGGTAGGCTGAGTGCCGCAGCTTCAATGGTGCCTGCGCACAATGGAACGGCACGAAGAGGCCGAGAGGCATTGATAGCCGTCGCTATGGTCGACGAACGGACGGACAAAATAGCCGCAAATTGACTGCCAGGCAGCATTCCGGCACGAAGTGCCGCCTAATGGACGATTTAAGTCAATCTGTTAAACCAAACCGTCGCCGCCAGTGGATGCCCACCCAACTGCCCGGCAACGCTGCCGCAATCCACAGCCAGCCATGCAAACTGCCTGATGCCACCCCCGACACAAAGGCTCCGATGTTGCAGCCGTAAGCGATGCGCGAGCCATAGCCCAGCAGCAAACCGCCAAGCAGCGCCGCCAGCAACGAGCGCCAGGGAAAATTCCACTTTGGTGCAAAGCGTCCTGCCAGTGAAGCTGCACACAGCGCGCCGAGCATGATGGCCATATCCATCAACGAGGTGGTGTCTTCCAGCACATTGCCAGCCAATGCGCTACTTTGAAAGTCACCCTGCCAAAAGCCACTGCTGGTTGCAGCCCAGCCCAACGTTTGTGCCGCTTTAGCTCCCCACAGCGTGAAGCCCCAGGTGATAGACCACGGATGTCCTGCCACCAGCAAGGTCGACAAGTTGCCCAAAGCCAATACAGCGGCAGCTGCCATCAGCGGCCAGGGGCCAATCAGAAAGGTTTGCAGCCAAGCAGCAGGCGTAGAGTTAGCCCCAGTTTTGTTGTTGGGTTGAATTGTCGGTACACCGGCTGATACTGTAGCTGCGGGGCGAGCCAAGCGTTGGAGCAGACAAGCCAGTAGCCCCATCGCACCCAGTTGCAGTGCCAGCGCGCCGCGCCAACCCAGTGCATCTGCCAGCACAACCGCCTCGTGCGCGGGCAACGCCTGCCACCAGCCCATATGCAAACTGGCGACAAACGAGCCAGCGCAGGCCGAGGCCAGCACCAGCATCATGCGCACGCTACCGCCGCCTGCGGTGTAAAGCGTGCCCGAACCGCAACCACCTGCGATCTGCATACCAATGCCAAACATGAACGCACCGGCCGCCACAGACACACCCACCGGTGCCCAGGCACCACCCAGGTTTTGTCCCCAGACGTTGCCAGCGGCCAGCACTGGCGCGAACATCGTGGTGGTCAACGCCAGCATGAGCAACTGCGCTTGCACGCCACGCATGTCACGCGCCACCAGCATGCGTCGGTAAGCGCTGGCAAAACCAAACGACGCGTGGTAAAGCGCTGCGCCCAGCCCCAAGCCAGTCAACCACAGCGCCAGCGGCCGCCAGTCTTCCACGCCAAGGCGACTTGCCACCCACAGCAAGATGGCACCAGCCATGAGCAGGGGCAGTTTTTGGACGTTAGCCCCCAACGGCATCGTGTGCGATTCGTTCGAAGATCGGGTCAAGCTCGGCCGCCATGGCATTGAGTTTCTCAGACTGATACGGGGTAAACACTGCGCTGGGCGTGCGGTATGTCAAACTTGCGGTGCCGTTGGCGTTTTCGGTCACATAAAACCGGATCGGCGCCTCGATGCCCGCTGGCACGCTTAGCTGCAACATACGCACGGCGTAGTCGTTGCGGAACACCATCAGTACCGCATTGCCAGGAATTTTGACACCACGCCCGGCGGCACCCGCGCTGGCACTGGCAGTGGCCACCAAACCCATTTTTTGCTGTGCCACCGCCGCTTCGACACGCGACACCAATGTGCTGAAATCGTGTTTGCTACTCAGCGTGTGCGTACCTGGCAGCCCGGTCGACTGTGCAGAGCTTGTTCCTACGCTTGCTAGCATGGCCAGCGTGATCAGTGCCGATGTGAAATTGCGTTTTTTCATGATGTAATCCTTTGTTAATAGTCCTGTCGGACTTTCGGAATCGAAGCGTTATCGAAGAGCGGCGTAGCCAAATTCGGCTCCAGCGAAAACAGTTTTTGCCGCATTGGTAGCCTCATAGCATCCCAACCCCGAACGCGGAACAGGCGTTCTCAAAGAAACAAAGTCCTTGTTTCTTGTGATCCATAGCTATGAGACAAAAAGGCGGTGAAAAATGGATCGCTGTGGTCGAATTCGAGCCGATGCACCGAAAGTCCGAGAGCCTGCTAGGTGGTTGGTAAAACATGGTCTGAAGTGCAGAATACCGTGCAACACTGCACTAGCTTAAATTAGTCTGCGCCAGCAACGTCTCAACACTGACGATCTGGTCTGACACCGAAATTTCTATTTGGCTAGTGATGTCCAACGCTCGGTCTTCAAACACATCCTCCCCCGGATGCTGCGCCACCCAGGCCGCCACCGTGGCATCGCGCTGGGTCAGAAGCACCTGCATTTGCGGCCTGAACAACACAAACATGGCGCTGATCCAGCGATTCACCGGCCAAGAGGGGGCTGCGTGGTCAATGCGAAAGCGCTCCAGCAGTTCTGCCACATCACCAGCTGCGTACCAGGCCTCATCTGTGACCCAGCGGTTGGTCGTGAACAAGCCTGTAGGGAGTCCATAAGCATCCATCGAGATTGCTATCAAATGTGACAGCGCCTTATCACCTTCTGGCCATGGTTCGGTGGCATTTTGATGACCAACCGTATGCATGCCATCCGGCATTCCGGATGGGCGCAGAAAGGTGTGAAAATGGCCATGTTCGCCCGCCAGTCCACGGTGCGCGTGGTAGTAGTACTGTGACTGGGTGTCGCGGTCAAACACATCATCAATGGGGTAATGGTTGAACTCAATGAATTCGCCTTGCCCACGCAACATCTCACCCACAATGTTGAGCCCACCCTTGGCAAGAACCCTGTAAACCTCTGTGATTTCGTGGCCGGCTTCACGCATTGCCAGAAGCTCGTCTTGCGTGAGCGTTGGCCATGCAGTCATGCTCTAGAGCCTACTGTCTTACATGTGGACAGCGCAGGGTTTCTTTTTGGGAGCACATGGATTCTTGGCAGCACATGGATTCTTGGCAGCGCATGGATTCTTGGCAGCGCATGGATTGGCTGCAGCCGCCCCAGCTTTGGGCTTGAAGGTTTTTTGCACGCCAGCAGTGTAGGCCGTCAGGGCGGCGAGTTCGCGCGAATCCCAGGCCAGCGGTTTAGCGGACATGGGCACCACCATGCAAAACTGAACCATTTCATCAAGTTCAATTTTTTTCATACCACCCCGGTCGCTGGCCATTTGCACAAAGTGCGGGTAGGGTTTGGCGAAGGTGTTGAGGTAGGCGTTGTTACTGAAGTGGCAAGAGTTGCAAGACAGTCCATTGGTACTGAGCTTGGTGTCAGAAAACAGTTTTTTGCCCAAAGCGACGAGTTCAGCATGGTTACCCTTGGCCAGATGGGTGCCAGCCGGACGGGTAACCAACTTGACATCGACCTTGTCGCCGGCGGCGCAGGGGTTATTTGCCGCACAGGGATTCTTGGCAGCGCAGGGATTCTTGGCAGCGCAGGGGTTCTTGGCAGCACAGGGGTTCTTGGCAGCACAGGGGTTCTTGGCAGCGCAGGGGTTCATCTTGCGCGGTGCACAGGGGTTGCGCGGCGCACAAGGGCTTTGTGCAAATGCGCCGGGCGCGCCGCAAGCGACACCAAAAACAGAGGCCAAGATGGCAGAGCGGACGGCGGACGGACGTTGTTTCATGAAAAAACTCCTTGGGTTGGGTTGAATCGGCGGACAAAGGCAGTCCGTGCCGATTAGACGCGAACCTGTTCCAAGTTCTTACACTGTCCCAAAAAATATTTCATCCCAAACAATCGATTAGGGCATGAATGCATGGCGAGGTAAGTTGCGAGGCTGTTTGACAGGCCGAGAGGCGTTCATAGCCGTCGCTCACAAGAAACAAGTATCTTGTTTCATTGAGAACGCCTGGCCTGCGTGCGGGGTTGGAATGCTATGGACGACGATCGGACGGACAAAATGGCCGCAAATCGATCGACAGGCATCATGCAGGCACTAAGTGCCGCCCAATGGATTATTTGGGTTCATGCACCATGGATCGTCTCATCCCAGATTTAACCTGCGATTCCTCAGTTGACCGCTGGTTTTCTTCAATAAGTGCCTATGGACATGGTTTATTTCAGTCTCAGTCAGGTTCACCTTTTGGGTCA
>Ga0210022_1000611_pt1 | contig 25340 bp, 32 predicted proteins | sample CryGeymeta201520_FD_183984 | JGI IMG/M metagenome (GOLD analysis project Ga0210022, IMG submission 183984) | Groundwater microbial communities from Crystal Geyser aquifers in Utah, USA - Crystal Geyser metaG 2015-20 (SPAdes) (version 2) | ecosystem: Environmental > Aquatic > Deep subsurface >... | reverse complement strand
TGGTTTGAGCGAAGCCGGTTTCACCGATGTCAAAGTCCAGCCGAAAGGGGATGCCAGCGACCTCATCGAGGCTGCCGGTCTGAAAGGGAAGATCTTTTCGGCGACAATCACGGCCCGGAAACCAGCATGACGCAGCGAGGAGACTCTCATGATTGACATCGGCTCACTCACTCCCACCCCTCAGATCTTCCCCGCCACCTCCCGCCTGACCGCTGCGAACCACTGGGATCACTTCCTGGCTCGCATGGGATACAAGCGCGGCGAACACCGCGTCGAGCCGGGGCTTTACGCCTTGGGAAAGCCCACGCCGGATTCGCCGGTCTTCGTCACGGCGAACTACACCCTCAGCTTTGACGCCTTGCGCGCCGCGCTGGATGGGATGGATGGCTATATTCTGGTGCTGGATACCCAGGGCATCAACGTCTGGTGCGCAGCGGGGAAAGGGACGTTCGGCACCGATGAAATCGTCCAGCGCGTTTTCGCGGCCGGTCTCAAGAACGTGGTCAACCACCGGAAACTTATCCTGCCGCAGTTGGGCGCGCCCGGCGTCGCTGCCCACGAGATCAAGAAGCGCACCGGCTTCAAGGTCGAGTACGGCCCGGTGCGGGCGGCTGATCTGCCCGAATACCTGAAAAGCCACAAGGCCTCGGCCGAGATTCGCCGTGTGCAGTTCACCCTGCGCGACCGTGCGACTTTGATTCCGGTGGAATTCGTCCACGTCATCCTGCCGACCTTGATCGTGGCCGTTATCCTATATTTCACCGGCGGCATTGTGTCCAGCCTGGCGGCGGTGACGGCCGTCCTGGCGGGGACTGTGCTGTTTCCCATCCTGCTGCCCTGGCTGCCCACGAACAATTTCAGCACGAAGGGATTCATTCTCGGCGGACTGGCCGCCCTGCCCTTTGCCCTGACCGTATTCATCCGCCATCCCGATTGGAGCTGGTACCAGCAACTCGGACAGGCGCTGGGCTTCCTGCTGGCCATGCCGGCCGTCACGGCTTTCCTGGCGCTGAATTTCACCGGCTCGACAACCTTTACTTCGCGCACCGGCGTCCGGCGGGAGATGTTCGCTTACATCCCGGCCATGGCTTGGACCTTCGCGGCCGGCATTGTTCTCAACCTCGTCTTTGTCTTCGTCCGCTGATCGGAGGCCCGGATATGTTCGACGCTTACGCTGTCAATACGCTCGCCTACAACCCGGAATTGTGCAACGGCTGCGCCATGTGCACGGCAGTCTGTCCGCACGCGGTGTTCGAGATGAACGGGCGAAAAGCCCAACTCGTCCGCCCGTCCGCGTGCATGGAATGCGGCGCCTGCCAATTGAACTGCGTGACCGGCGCCATTGCCGTCGAAAGCGGAGTCGGCTGCGCCGCGGCAATGATCCGCGCCGCGCTGCTCGGTCAAAAGGAAGCAGCCTGTAGCTGCGGATGATCCAACCACCAAATTCCACTCGGAGGAAACTATGAACAAGTCAGTTGCTGGGAAGACCATTACCATCCTGGTTTTTGCATTTATCGGCTGGGCGATCTGCGGCGCGATCATGGGCATTGGCCGGGCGGTCACATCCCTTGAAAATACGCTGCTCATCCATGCCATCGGCGCGCCAGTCGTCTTTGCAGGATTGTCGCTCATCTATTTCAAGAAATTCCACTACACCACCCCGCTTCAGACTGCGCTGGCGTTTCTCGCCTTCGTGCTCTTCATGGATGTTTTCGTGGTTGCCCTGCTCATCGAAAAAAATTTCGCCATGTTCGCCAGCCTGCTCGGAACGTGGATTCCCTTCGCGCTGATCTTCCTGTCAACGTATTTGAGCGGGGCGTATCTGGAAAGAACGCGTCCAATCGTCAAATGAGATTCTCCGAAAGAAACTGGAAAGCAAGGGAAAAAGATAGCGTCACTCCCCAGGGTGGCCGCGCCATCTACGTTCCTGGCTGGCTGCGCGTCGTCCCCTGGGCAGAACTGTCCTTCGGCTGGATCATTGACCGCGTCGGGCCGTTGCTGCTGAGGAAGCAAAAGGCAGACAGCGAATGGTAAACGAATAAGCGAATGAAGGCAAATTCTGAGCGGATAAGCGGAGGGCAGCGGATGGGAAACGAATAAGCGGATGAGGATTGAACAACGACCCCGAAGGCGCGGCCTCCGGGGTCATCTCTGCTCGTCCGCGTCCGATCCGTTTTACGCGGGGGTTTCAGCGGCCTTCGCCAGTTGGTCGTGATCCGGCAGGATCGTTTCGGCGTTGCGGATGTGCGGGATAAAATAACCCGTCAGCCCGACCAGGGCAACGCCCAGGCAGGTGAAAACTGTCAGCAGGCCCATGCCGGCCCCAGGTCCCGCACCGACCAGCCAGGAGAAAGCGCTGGAGAGGCCGGTGGTCGCTGACCATCATCATCAGTTTGCGGTTGTAGCGATCCACCATCGCGCCGGCGATGGGCGAGAGCAGCAGGAAAGGCGTGATGTACGCCACCTGCATCAGGCCCATTTTGAAGGCGCTCTCGGTCTGCTTGTACATCCAGAGCGACAAGCCGAAGCCGGTCATGCTGGAGGCCAGCACGGAGATGATCTGGCCAAGCCAGACGATGGTGAATCCAAACATACCCGAAGGGCGCTTGGGCGCGGAGGTGGGGGAGTTGTTCAATTTTTCTTATCGCTGCAAAGAGAGTTTGCGATGACTAAAGGTGCAGCCTACTCTACGAAAATTTCGACGTGCTCGCCGTCTTCGTCGTCGGTCACGTCAATGATCTTACCGGTCATGCCGGAGCGCAGGGCGGTCATGATCTCGGTCATATCCACACCTGCCACTTCGGGCGCGAAGTGCGCGCCGATCTTCATGCCGGCGTCAATCAAGCTGATGGGGATCTGCACCGTGGCCTTCGAGCGGCCAGAGGCCACGTCAGTGACGCGCACCCGCAGCCAGCGCGCGTTGCCGACACCTAACTCGCCCGCCGCGCCCGCAACTGCCTTGCTCTGCCCCGCGCTCAAGGCCGAGAGCAGCTTTGCGCCTTCCTCGGCGCTCAACTTGCCTTCCTCGATCATCTTCAAGATCTTCATCCGTTCTTCAGTGGTTGCCATTGCAACACCTCCTACCAAAAAGGTAAATTTCAACGCGAATGTCGCGAATTAGCGAATTTCGCGAATGTATTTTTGGGTTTTATTCGCGCCATTCGCCCATTCGCGGCATTCGCGTTAAAAAATGTACAGTAGCAAAATGCTAATTACCATTGTTCTCACTCATATTCTTTGGCAACTTGAACTTCAGCCAAGCCGGGATAACGGACAGGAACGACACCGCCACCGTGATCATGAAAGGTAAGCGCGGGTTGACTTTCTCCCACAACTCGCCGCCAATCCACGGCGCTGGCAGCGAGACCAGTCCCAGGCTGCTGCTGAAAAGGCCGAAGGCTGTGCCGCGCACCTTCTTCGGTACGGCCTTCGAGATCAGCGATTGGTACGCCGGGGTCATCAACCCGACGCCCATCCCGGCGATCCCCCAACCGACCCCGTAGAGCCAGGGATTGGCCGTCGGCATGTAGAGCAGCATCATCAGCGCGAAGCCAATCAGGATGAAACCCACCACGATGTTGACCCGCTCACCCTTCTTATCCGCCAGCCAGCCGCCGGGAATGGTGCTCAACATCATGAACAAGCCGAAGACGCTGTTCATCAAGCCGATTTCACTGAAATTCAAGCCCCCGAATTCCTGCATGTAAACTGGCAGCAGATTCATCGAAAGGCCAAACGAGATGTCGCGCACGCCATCGGTGATGAGCACCCAGGTGATCACACCTCCAGCCACCAGCAAGCCGAACATCGTCCCCAGGTTGTCTTTCAAACTAACGAACGACAGCTTCTGGGGCCTGGATTCGCTCCCCTTCGAAGCCTCGCGCGCCATACTGACCCGGATGATCGTCGCGATGACGTACAACCCAGCGGCGACCATCAGCATTTTCTTGAAACCAAACAGATCCACCATCCAGCCGCCCGACACAGGCCCGACCACGCCGACGATCATGAACAGCGCCTGGGAGATGCCAAAGACCTTGGCGCGGTTCTCCTCGCTGGAGTGTTCGGCAATGAAGGCGTCGAAACTCGGCCCGACCAGCGAACCGGTGATGGCAGCGAATCCCATCGCCAGGATGAGCCACTGCCAGGTGGGAGCAAGGATAAGCGCCACGTAGGTAAAAATGCCCACCACGCTCCCAATGGCAATCGCCCGCAGGCGGCCAAGCGTATCCGAGATCCAGCCGCCCAGGATCTGCAGCGCCAGTGGGATGATCTGCGAAATGGTGAAGAACAGACCGATCTGCCCCACCGTCGCGCCCAGGTCTTTGATATAGAGCGACATGAACGGCCCATACATGTTCCCGCCCATGTTGGCGAAGATCATCGCCACCAGGAAGAGCAGCACCAGTCCGCTCAACAGCGGCTGCTTCCTGGCTTGGGCTGTCGTCGTTTCCACAGGCATCGTCAAAGCCCACCCTCCGCTACCCGATGTAAACCTGCACGCGTTCGCCGTCTTCGCCCTCGTCCACGTTGACGATCAGCGGCTCTTCGCCGGTAAATCCGGTTTCGACCACCTGGATGATATCGTCTACGTTGGTCTTCGCCAAGTCGGGGATCTTATGGCCGAAGTGGCGCAGGAACCAGGCCGTGAATTTCAATGGCAAAGGGAAACCCAGGAAAATGCGCCGCGGCTTCTCGCCGGGCTTCTGGTGCACGTCCACGAAAAGCCAGCGCGCCTTGCGGGTACCCACGGCTGCGGCGATGACGGCCACGCCCAGCAGCAAGACCGGCAGCCCCAGGCAATAGAACCAGCCGCTGATGCTGGCTGGGTGCATGTTGGCGTACATGATCCACCCGCCCAAAATGGTGACAGCCACGCCGAGTGTCAAAGGGATGAGCCACAGGCGGCGAACGGTATCTTTGATGCGGGCAATCTTCGGATCTGCTTCCAGGCTGGACTTTTCAGCCTCCTCGGGCTTTGCCGCGCCCGCCTCGCGGCCGGACCCTGTACCTGCTTCCGCTTCGGCGGCCTGAATCTCATCCTCGGCCGGATTCTGCTCGAGGGTCTGCATCAGGCGCAGTCCCTCTTCCGGCGTGATCTTGCCCTCTTCGATCATCTTCAGAATTTGCGAACGTTCCTGGTCAGTCATAATTTTTGCCTTCCAAAGCCGCCAGCAATTTCTCGGCTTCGTCGAGCGTGATCTTTTTCTCCTGAAGCATCTTCAGGATGGTCAGCCGTTCTTCATCGCTGACCGGCTCACCCCTTTCGACCGGTTTCTGACCGGAGAATCTGAACACTTCCGATCCCCCGATCACGACTCTCCCCTCGAATCCTCTCCCATGTGGACGGCGGGCACGCGCTTCGGCGGCGCGCGCTTTGGCCTCGGCGCGACGTATGGTCGCCGCGACCTTAACTTCTGCGTGGCGCGAAGCCGCTTCCGTGCGCGCCTGGGCGCGTTCCATCGCCGCCTGCATACGGCGGTTGATGCGCTCGGAGAGATCCGCCGGGATCGGAGGAATTGGGGGAATCGGTGGAATGGGCGGGATTCCCCATTCGGACGTGTCTCCCATCCCAACACCAAAATCGGCCGCCGAATCCCATTTCTCGGCCTTGCTGGTGACGATCAGCTCGTCGCCGGCCGTCAGGAACATCCTGGCTGCTCCGCTGCCCAGCGTGATCGTCTGGGTGGGGCTTTCTTCTTCCAACTTGATGCCGGGGAAATCAACATGCAGGGACTCTGGCGAACCACCGGTCAGGTTTAATTCGACGTCCGCGTTCGGCGGCAGGCGCAGGAGCAGGTCATCGCCGGCGGTAATGTGATATTCTTTCCCTGGCAAGGGTTCCAGGTAGAGCGTGGCATCTGCGCCAGCGGCAGCGACCACGCTGCCACGCGCGTTGCGCAGGAACAGGTCCGAGCCGACGTTCTCGATGGTCGCCGACCCCTCGACATCGCGGAAGGAGGCATCGCCGCCAATGTTAGCGATCACACAATCGCCGCGACCGCTGCGCAGCGCAAAATCGCCCCCAATCTGATTGGCAGTCAGGCCGCCGACGCTGCGCAGGGAAGCATCTCCGGCGACCGTCTCAAGCGTTGCAGCGCCGATGTCGTTCAGAGAGAGGTCGCCGGCCACAGGGCCGAGAGCCACTGCACCGCTCAGGGCTTGCAAGCTGGCGTCGCCGGCCACATTCTCGATGTGCAAGCTGGCTTGACGCGGTAGATACAAGATTAAATTCTCATCACAGGAAATAAGCACCCGGTCAGCGTCCACCCGGATGTCCAGTACATCCCCATCCGTCTTGGTCATGATCTCAGACCGTTCCCAGCCCGCAACGCGCAAGTCGCCGGAGATGGATTGCACCGTCACTTCCGGCGCAGGGCCGACTGATATAGTTTGTTGTTTCATGGCTTACTCCTCTTCCCCATGCAAGAGACGCATGGCCTCGTCGGCAGAAATCTTGCCGGCATCCAGCTCTTCGAGGATGCTGCGACGTTTCTCATCGGAGATTTCGGGTTCTTGCTCATCCTTGCCTGGCTCGTAGCCCATGGCGCGGATGACTTCGTGCAAGCGGTTGCGGATGGTCGGGTACGAAAGGTTCAACTCATCTTCCATGCGGGTGATCTTGCCCTCGCAGCGGATGAACGTCTCTACAAAGTCCAACTGTTCCTCATTCAAACCGGGCAGCACGCTGTTGGCGAAACGGCCTTCGATGCTGGTGTCGCAAGAATCGCAGTGCAAGCGGATAACGGTCAGCTCATTTCCACAAACCGGGCATTTACTCATGGAGGGTTTCATAATTCACTTCCTTTACCGGGCAGACCATGCGACGGACTGATTTGCAGCGTAGTGCTCTTTCAAAGTCTTGCCGGCTATGATGAGCAGATCGCCCAAGCGGGCCAGGGCGCGCTGGTACCAGTGTCTGCGGCCCATCCAGGGTACAGGCCGGAGGCGGTCAAGCCAGGCATCCTCCCGTTCAGGGCGGCGGTGATCCTCGCGTATCGCAGACAAGCTCAAGGCTAAGGATAAAAATTGGTTTTGCATAGCGACCGCCTGTCTACTGCTTCTTGCATAAATCTATGAACTTGCCTATATCGAATGGCTCGAAAATGACGGGATTTTGGTTCAGATATTTACGCAGTACTCTGTAACACTTGCGGGTGCCAACACTACATGCTTTTCAGTTATTATAATATTATATACAATGTTTTTGATTTGTCAAGTATGCAATTTCAAGATTTTCAATTTTTACTTCAATATTCTTTATATCCACATTCAATTCAAGGGAAAATGCAGTGAACGCCCCCCTTTCATCCCCCCATTTCCGAACTTCGAAATGGGGGGACAGAGGGGGGCAGGAATGGGGGAGGATAGGGTGGGGATGGGGGACAGAGGGGCAAAAACTTTGCGTGCACACCAAATCCCAAATACCAACTTCTTTTGGTGCAAGAGGCGGTAAAATCAAGATCATCACATTTCCTGCCGCTGGAGGTTCCATGATCCGTGCTCTTTATTACTCACCCGATTCCCCTTTGGATGCAGAATTTCCCCTGGAAAAGTTCGCTTCGGCTTTGCAGAACCCCAAAGGCCTGCTGTGGGTGGATTTCACCGGTGAACCGCCCGCGGTCTGCGAGCCGCTCATGCGGGATGTTTTCGGCTTCCATCCTCTCGCCATAGATGACGCCCTGCAGGAAACGCACATCCCCAAAGTGGACGATTGGGGCGACTATCTCTACATCGTTCTGAACGTGCTGGCTTTCCGCGAAGAGAACGGCGGGCTGACGCCGGTCATTCAAGAACTGGACGTGTTCCTCGGCCAGAATTACATCGTCACCCACCATGACGAACCGCTGGGGCCGATTGACGAAACCTGGGCCGCCTGCCAGCGTGACCCACGCCACGTCCAGAACGGGGCCGACCACTTGCTCTACCGGCTGATTGATACGCTGGTGACGGCCTACATGCCGCTGGTCGAACAGATTGACCGCTCGATTGACGAACTCGAAGATCAGGTATTCAGCAAACCAACGCCGGAAACCCTCGAACGGTTGTTCACCCTCAAGCGCACCCTGCTCGCCATGCGGCGCATCATCGCCCCGCAGCGCGAAGTGCTCAACAAACTGGCGCGTGACGATTACCGCATGATTGATCCCCGCGACCGCATCTTCTTCCGCGATATTTACGATCACCTCGTCCGCCTGCACGACCTGAACGAGAGCATGCGCGACCTGGTCGGCGGCGCGCTGGACATGTACCTGTCAGTCATCAACAACCGCATGAACGAGGTGATGAAAACGCTCACCGTAATCACGTCGCTCTTCATGCCCATATCTTTCGTGGCCGGGTTCTTCGGCATGAATTTCTTCGCGCCGGCCGTCCAAATGACCAGATGGACGGATCAAACAGCCTTTATCGTGATGTTGCTAATCACTCTCTTGGTACCGATCAGTATGTACATTTGGATGCGCCGCCGCACCTGGGTCTAACTTAATGAACCCTCCTAAAAAGTGCCAAAAAGTGCTTGACACAGAACGTATGTTCGTGTTATATTGTTAGCACAAATGTACGATTTACCAGGAAAGGAAGGCTCTTATGGTGAGAACGCGCAGAGGTTTAACTGAACGACATCATAATATCCTAAACTATTTAGATAAGCGGCTCAGTGAGCGCGGATACCCTCCCTCCATCCGCGAGATCGGCGAGGCGACCGGGATTTCCTCGACCTCAGTTGTCACTTATTACCTCAAGCAACTGGTTGAATTTGGCCTGATCGAACGCGACCCCAAGTTCTCGCGTGCTGTACGGTTAATCAAAGAGCCTGAACTCAGCGTACCCCAGCGCGTGGCCGAGGCGGTTCAAAATGCGGTTGTCGTGGCAGACGAATTGCTCAGCATCCCCCTCATCGGTCGCATCTTCGCCAGCGCGCCAGTGCCGGTTCCGCCCTCGGATTTCAATTATTTCGACGCCGAAAGCAGCATCAACATCGCGCGTAGCTTGCTCCCCTCGCGTGAAAAAGGCATCGAGCTTTTTGCGCTGGAGGTACAAGGGGACTCGATGATTGACGCCATGGTCAACGACGGCGACATCGTGGTGATGAAAAAGGCCGAGCAGGCCAACAACGGCGAGATGGTCGCTGTCTGGCTTACAGGTAAAGACGAGACTACGCTCAAATATTTCTTCAAAGAAAAGGGACGCGTCCGCCTGCAGCCTGCCAACCCCACCATGAAACCCATTTACGTGAATGACCCGCAAACGGTTCAAGTCCAGGGTAAAGTCGTAATGGTCATCCGCAAGGTGGATCGAATCCAGTCCACTGCGGCGTAACGCCGACTAGAACCTCGCCGCTGTGCCTGGCAAAAAAAGCGACTGGGGGGTGTCCAAAAGTAGGGTGAGATAGTGTCTCGCTGCTACATCTGGCAAAGAATGAGACGGAGGCCGCCAAATCTGGCGGCCTCCATGAGCTTTTTTGGGTGGGATATATTGCCTATATGTTCGCCAAAAGTAGGACAAATTGACAATTTGTCCTACGTCATTCCTTTGGCGCTCCCTGCGCGCTGGCTGCGGCTTTCTTCTCTTCCAAGACCTGAATGCCGTTACGAACCTGGTTCATGATGCGCTCCAGCTCCATTTCCAGGTTCAGCAAAGAATCCATTGCATACTGATCAGCGCCGACTTTTATGTTCTCGGCCTCCATGCGCGCTTGCTCGAGTATCTGACCAGCACGCTTTTGAGCCTCCTGGGCGAGGCCGTCCTTCTCGACCAACGCATCGGCTTTTTCGCGCGCCAGGGCCAGGGTGCGATTCACCTCTTCCTGCGCCTGGGCGAGGACGCGATCCTTTTGAGAATAGACCTGCTGCGCCTTCTTGACCTCTTCCGGGATGGAAATGCGCATCTGGTCAATGATATCCAGAAAGCGGTCCTCGTCCACGATGACGTTATGCGTCAGCGGGATGGGACGGCTTTCGTTGAAAAGTTCTTCCAGGCGGTCAACAAGGTGAAGGATGTCCATATGTTCCTCCGCTCCGGCGCACAAGAGAGTGCTCCGCTAGCTTCACTTACTAATCTCTATTCTCGAATATCTAATCTCTATTTTAATCCCGAAGTGCATTTGGCAGTATCTGTCTATCGCTCATGGCGCTCAACTTCAACTTCAGCGCCTTCTCGACTTGCGGCGGCACCATGCTGGAAACATCGCCATCCAGCGAGGCGATCTCACGCACAGTACTGGACGAAAGAAAAGTATGCTCCTCATCGGTAATCAGGGCAACGATTTCGATATCCGGCGCCAGACGATGATTCGCCAATGCCATGCGGAACTCGAACTCGAAATCCGAGAAGACGCGCAGGCCGCGCACAATGACCTGCGCCTTGATCTGCCGGCAGATGTTGACGGTCAGGCCGCTGTAGCCGATGACGCGTATCTTGGGGTGATCCTGAAATGTTTGTTTTACCAGCGCGATGCGTTCCTCAGGCGAGAAGAAAAGTGATTTCAACGGCTTATCGAAAACGGCGATGACCAATTCGTCGAAAAGACGCGCGGCGCGCACAGCAATGTCAATGTGACCATAATGGATAGGATCGAAGGTTCCAGGGAAGAGGGCGCGTACCATATTTAGCTGACATCTCCTTTGCCGCCGCCCCAGAAACGCCCCAGGGCTTCGGCCAAGAGTTGATTTTCGGGCATCTGTAAATCGGCGTCGCGCTCGAACAGCGCCTGCGCTTGAAAGCGAGCCTTCTCGATCATGCGCACATCGGTCAGCGAAGCCATGCGCAGACCGGCATAGCCAGACTGGCGCGTGCCCAGGAATTCGCCTGGGCCGCGCTGTTGGAGGTCGCGCTCGGCCAGCACGAAGCCGTCGTTGGTCTCGGCCATGGCAGCCAAGCGTTCGTTTTCAGCCGCGTCGTCGTGGGTAGGGACGAGCAGACAGTAGGATTGGACCGCGCCGCGGCCAACACGTCCGCGCAACTGGTGCAATTGAGCCAGCCCAAAACGGTCCGCGCCCTCGATGAGCATGACGGTAGCGTTGGGGATGTCCACACCGACCTCCACCACCGTGGTGGAAACCAGCACGTGGAATTCGCCATCCCGGAAGCGCAGCATGACGGCGTCCTTCTCATCGGGACGCAAGCGTCCGTGCAGCAGCCCAACTTTCAGGTTCGGGAAAACCTCCTCCTGAAGCCGGGTTTGTTCAGCCGTGGCCGCCAGCATGTCGCTCTTTTCACTCTCTTCGATGAGCGGATAGATGACAAACGCCTGGTGGCCTTCGGCGACCTGGGAGCGGATCAGGCTGTAGGCTCGCTCGCGCTCGCGCGGCGTCAGCACGTGGGTCTCGATCTGCTGGCGTCCGGGCGGCATCTCGTCCATCACCGAGAGGTCGAGGTCGCCGTAGACCGTCAGCGCCAGCGAGCGCGGGATGGGCGTGGCGGTCATCACCAGCAGGTGCGGATTGGCAGCCTTCGAGCGCAGCGCGGCGCGCTGTTCGACGCCGAAGCGGTGCTGCTCGTCAATCACGGTCAGTTGCAGGTCGGCGAATGTGACCGGCTCCTCGATCAGGGTATGTGTACCGATGATGACTTTGATGCTGCCGTCGGCCAGCCCAGCGCGGATCACCTCTTTCTCGGACTCGGGCGTGTCGCCGAGCAGCAGGCGCACGGCCTCGACCGGCAGCCTGCCCTCGCCTGCCAGTAACTGGCCCAGATTGCGGAAATGTTGTTCTGCCAGGATGCCGGTAGGGGCCATGACGGCCGCCTGCGCAGTCCTCGTAGAGGGCGAAGTCCTCGTAGAGGGCACGCCGGCCTCCGTCACAATCGCCGCGGCCAGCGCCGCCACGACCGTCTTCCCGGAGCCGACATCGCCCTGTAAAAGCCGGTTCATCGGCTTGCCGGAAGCCAAATCCTTGCGGATGTCGGCCACAGCGCGTCCCTGCGCGTTGGTCAGCGCAAACGGCAGCGAGTGAATGCGCGCCTCCAACCAGTCATCTGGTACATCGAAAACGCGGGCGGCGGCGGCCTGCCAGTCTCGCTTCTGGCGCAATACGCCCATCTGGAGGAAGAAAATCTCGTCGAAGGCCAGACGCTGGCGCGCGGCGCGCAGGCTTTCCTGATTGTCTGGGAAATGCACTTGCAGGAGGGCTGTGTTCAGATCGGGCAATTCCGCCGCCGAGCGGATGGAGGCGGGCAGGTGGTCGGTCAGCCTGGGCGCCCAATAAGAGATAACATCCTTCATCCGTGCCCGCAGCCATTTCTGGGCAATGTTGGCCGTCAGCGGATAGATCGGCACGATACGGTTGGTGTGCAGGTTCTCGACTTCGACCGACTCCCAATCGGGACTGTTCATCACCAGCCGGCCAAGATACTGGTCAATTTTCCCGGAGACAGATATTGAATCGCCGCTCTGCAGTCGGTTGGCGATCCAGGGTTGGTTGAACCAGGTCAGGCGCAAGCTGCCGGTGCCGTCGTTGATGATCGCCTCGGTAATGGTAGGCGACTTCCCTACCATAATGCTCGAAGCCCCGCCGCGCACCGGGCGGCTGGTCACGGTCTGGACCGTACCGATCACGGTGACTTCGTCGCCGTAAAACAGGCGGTGGATGGGTTTCAACTGGCTGTAGTCGTCGTAGCGGCGCGGGAAGTAGTAGAGCATGTCGCCCAGGGTTTGCAAGCCGAGTTTGGCGAGCGTCTGGGCGTGACGCGGGCCAACGCCGGCCAGGACGGTCAGCGAGGCGTTGAGGGCGATGGGGGTCTGGCTGGTGCGGCCGCCGGGACGTGAATCGGCGCGCCCCTTTTCAGGCTGAGGCGGAGAGGGGTGGCGCGGCGGCTGAGGGGCGGGTCGCTTTGCACCGGCTGGAGCGGAGCATTCGTTGTCAGCGGGCTGAACGGCCTGGGTCACGGTAGCAGGCGAAAGGTCCGCGGAAGGAGGCGGAGAGATAGCCATCGCCAAGTCGCCAGGCGCGGCGGCCTGTCCCTGGATTTGCTTCCAGAGTTTCTTCAGCGACTCGGCGCGCTCCGCCTGCGCCAGTTCGTGATAACCCCGCAGGCAAGCGGAAACAGCCTGCACGCTCTCCTCCGGCACGCCGCCATTGCGCGCCTCGGCTTCCCAGAAATCCAGGATCTTAACCAGGCCGCCAATCACAGCGCGGTCTTGATAGCCATTACCGTGTTCGAGACGGAAGAGCTTGCGGAGTTTCTCCAATGAGGGCTGCATGGGGGTATTTTATCACGAGATGAAAGAACCCGTTTTCTGGGAGAAAACGGGTTCTTGTGTGCGTTCAAGAGATCGACACTGTATGCCGACCTGTTGATTAATGCGCCTCTGACATTTGGGAGGTAAGCCTATCCACATATTGGCGCAGCCACACATTGATCAATGTCTGTGCGCTCACTTTACGCTCACGCGCTACTTGCGAGATATCTGCCATCAACTCAGGTTCGATCCTCACCACGCCGCGTCGGGCTGAAGGCTCGAAGGTCATCTCGACCTCATAGGTTTGATCGTCGTAATCGGCCAGACTATGGGTGTCCCAAAAGTCGGCCATTTCTTCCAAAGTATGCGACTGAGAAATACTGCTTACTTTATTTTCTGGCATATAACCGTCGCTCCTTGCGCTCCATATCTCGCGCACTGATCACCAAGGCTTCGTGTTCACCTTTCAGAACAAAGAACGTGATTAACCACCGCCCAGAAGTAGTTCGTCCATAAGCTGCATACAAGTCCTCACCTTCACGATGACCCTTTTCCACAAATCGTATGCGGGGCTTATCGAACAAGACTTCTTCAACTTCCTCAACCAGCACGTTGTGTTTACGGTATAACTTGTCTTCGATTTCGGGTCGCCAGACGATATAGTGGATCCTCATTGAGTCTCCGACGCGATGCGGTTTTCAAGGGGATTATACATGAAAAAAGGCAGATGAGTCGCTCTCATGAGGAAGATTGTGATACGGATTTCATCTGCTCATTCAAGAGATCGGCACAGCCGCCAGCCCCAGCCCGTTCGGGCCGGTGTGGGTGCCGATGATGGTCGTGACGTTGACCACCAGCGGCGGGACGGGAAGCCTGGGTTTGAGGTCTGCGAGCAGTTGGCGGGCGGCGGCTTCGGCGTTGGTGTGCAGGATGGCCAACCGTTCGAGCGGCCCCCACGAGTTCAGCGACTCGGTCAGGCGCAGAATACCCTGGGAGCGGGTGCGCACCTGGGCCAGTCGCTCGATGATCCCGAAGCGAAGCTCGATCAGCGGTTTGATGTTCAGCAGCTCGCCGACCATCGCCCTGGCCCAGGAGACGCGTCCGCTGCGGCGTAAATATTGGATCGTATCCAGCAAGGCGACGACGCGCACGCGCTGCTTGATGCCCTCGACCAGTCCCAGGATATCATCCAGGACTGCGCCGCTTGCAATCGCCTCGGCCGCGGCCAGCACTTGAAAGCCCAATCCCAGGGTGAGCTGACCGCTGTCTATCACCCGCACGCGTTCGCCGAATTGCTCGGCGGCCAGGCGCGCCGCGTTGAAGATGCCGCTCAAGCTGTCCGGCGGATGGAAGGAGAGGATGTACGCAGCCCCGGCGTTGAAGAGCCGTTCGTAGCGCATCTGGAAGCTGCCCACCGAGGGCGCGGAGGTGGTCGGCGGAACGGGCAGGCTTGGCAGGCGTTGGTAAAACTCCTCGCGAGAAAGTCCATATCCATCCTCATAACTTTTATCGCCAAGATTCAGGATGGCCGGTATGACCTCGATGCCGTGCATCAGGCGCAATTCTTCAGGAATGTCGGATGTGCTGTCAGTGACCAATGAAATTTTCATCTCGACCTCGAGTTGAATTTTTCCATGACAACCAGCCCCACACACTGCGGCCCAAACAAATTAGACAGGTACGCGCCAATCGTATGTACGCTGAACGGCGTGGAAGGGAAGCTGTTCTCGACGTACTCACGAAGCAGGCGAGTGCGCAGGTGCATGGGATTTGTTCCCTGGATGAGGGCAACGTGATAGGGATCGCTGAACTCGTCAATGAATTCCTGGAAAGATTCGAGCAAATGGCGCTGGGTGCGCACCTTTTGCATCGGCGTCAGGCGCCCTTCTTCCAGGACGAAGATCGGCAGCAGCCCCATCATCTCGCCGACCAGGGCCTGCGAGCGGCTGAGATAACCAGCCTCGGCGAGGTAGTTCATCTCAGGGATACAGAAAAGCATGTAGATTCGCGGGATGGCCGCCCGCACCAGCCGTTCCAGTTCGTGAATGGGCGCCCCGGCAGCGGCCGCCTCGGCCGCCATCTGCACCAACAGGCCCAGCCCGATGGCAGTGGTCTGCGAATCGACCACCTGGATCGTGGCGTAATCGGTGTACTGGGCAGCAGCTTCTCCGGCATAACGCGCCGCTGGGCTGAGGGACGCCGCGAGTGTGACGATTAGGATGTTCTCATACTCCCGGCTCAACTGGGTGAAATAACTCGAAAATGCCTGTACACTTGGGAGAACGAATTGTTCCTCTGGCGTTTCTGGCGGCAGGCGAGCAGAGGATCGAAATTCTAAAGGAATAATGTGAACCTGCTCGCGGCCGGGGAAACCAGGCCGTGTAAATTGTACCGAGCTATCGGTGAGAATGCAAACTTTCGACATAGGGCAGTGCTGTTCTTACTCCACAGAGATGATCAATTGGTAATGCGGCTGCCCACCGTACTGAAGCTCGATCTCCTGTGAAGGGTATGCCGAACGGATCAGATCAACGATGCGATTGGCCTCGGTCGGCGCCAGATCCTCGCCATAGAAGAGGGTGATCAATTCGTGGGAGGCCGCCTCCGCTTTTTCTAACAGACCCATGCAGGCCTGCTCCACCGAGGCAGCGGACAGCACCAGCGCGCCGTTCATCAGCGCGATAACCTGGCCCTTTTCCACCGCAACGCCATCAATCTCCACCGAACAGGTGGCGATGGTGATCTCACCAGAGGTCACCTCGTCGAGCGCCCTAATCATCTTGGCGGCGACGGCTTCCAGCTCGCCATCCGGCTTCAGGTGCATCATGGCAGCCAGTCCCTGCGGGATGGTGCGGCTGGGGACGATGTGCACATTCTTGACCGTGACTTCCTTGGCGGCCTGGGCAGCCAGAATGATATTCTTGTTATTCGGCAGGATGACGACCTTATCGGTAGGCAGGTTCTCGAAGGCGCTCAAGATTTCCTGGGTGCTGGGATTCATGGTCTGCCCGCCCTCCACGATGGCGGCTACGCCCAGGCTGGCGAAGACGCGCGCAATGCCCGGCCCCGGTGAGACGGTCACGACGGCGATCTGGCCGGGTTCGATGGTCGCCAGCTCGATCCGGTCGCCGCCGGACTTACGGCTAATCTCATCCATTTGGGCGATCAGATTCTCCAGCGCCACTTTGGTGATCGTGCCGAGTGTCATCACGTAGTCTATCGGCTGGTAGCGCTTCTCGGTCGGGACGTGGATGTGCATCCGGTACATCCCATCCCCCTCGCCGACTTGAATGGATGTGCCCATCGTTTCTAGCTCGCCATAGAACTTCTGCAGGTCGAACGGGCTGGCCGGCACGAAATCCACGACCACCTCGTAATCCTGCCCCGGCTCGATAGATTCCAGCGTGTTTTCCAGGTTCATCGCCGATAACGGCTGGACAGTCGCCAGCGCCACATCCAGCGGCTGGCCGTAAACGTAGCGCAGCATCCCTTCGAGGATATAAAACAACCCTTTGCCGCCTGCATCTACCACCCCGGCCTGCTTCAAAACCGGCAACAGTTCAGGCGTGTGCTCGACGGAAGTATCCGCCGCCGGCACCACCTGCGCCAGCATCTCGAACGGATCCTGCGTTTCCTTCAAGGCAGACTCGGCGGCGGAGGCGATGTCTTTGGCAACGGTCAGGATCGTCCCTTCCACCGGGCGGACGACGCCCTTATAAGCCGTATCGCGCGCGTCGGCGAAAGCGCGCGCCAGGCTGGGGCCGTCCAGCGTCTCCTGGTCGTGAAGAGCGCGGGCGAAGCCGCGCCACAGCTGTGAAAGGATGACGCCCGAATTGCCACGCGCCCCCATCAACGCCCCTTGCGAAATTGCCGCCGCCATCTGGCCGACGTGCCGGTGGCCTAGATTGTCAATCTCGGCCCAGGCCGATTGCATGGTCAACACCATGTTCGTGCCTGTATCGCCATCTGGAACGGGGAATACATTGAGCAAATTGACCGTCTGCTGGTTGACTCTCAGCCAGGTCAAGCCAGCCTCCACCAGCTTCTTGAGGGCCTGGCCGTCAATCGGCATGGATTTGAAGCGTTCGAGCCGCGCCTGATTCTCCGGATTCATCAATGGCAAAATCTCCTGACCGACAGGTTAATCGGGGTTGCTGACGCGCAAGCCCTGAACGTGAACATTGATATTGTGAACCGCCATGCCCAACGCCTTCTCCACTTGATAGCGGATCGTGTTGGCAACGCTGGACGCCACGGAGGTAATTCGTGTGCCGTATTCCACGATGACGTGAACGTCAATGTCAATCTCTTCGCCGTTGTAATGCACCGAGATGCCGCGCGCCGGCTCACGCGTGATGCTGCTCGTCAGGCCCTCAGCCAGGTTCTTGGGGGCCAGCCCGACCACACCGTAGGATTGCAGTGTGGCATGATAAGCGATCGTCGCCACGGCGTTTGGCGAGATGTGAATGGCGCCCAGGGTAGTAGTTTCTTCGCCCATTGTCTGACCTCTGTTATATTAACAACGTTGCTTGTATAAGGATGCGTATTGTGATAAAATCAGCCGCTTCAAATCAGCGGGTAAACCCGTCAGCAATTATGGTAGGGCGACAACGAATTCGTTGTCATCCTACTATCGTAAGAAAGGAAGTTACAAGATGGCTAAGTGCGCTCATTGTGGTAAGACGACCACTTTCGGACACAAACGCTCCTTCTCGATGCGGGCGACCAATCGCGCCTTCCGCCCGAACCTGCAAAAGGTGACGGTCATCGAGAACGGCCGCAAAGTGAAAAAAATGCTCTGCGCCAAGTGCATCCGCACGCTGGTGAAGACGGCCTGATGTGTAGGGCGGCTTTCTTAGCCGCCGACAACGGACTGGTTAGAAACCAGCCCTACTTCAAAGATCGCGGCGCAAGCCGTGATTTTTGTTCAATTGCTCGCGTAATACCTTTATACCCGCCGCGATGCCTTCTGGATAATCGAACACGGCATGGGCCGCGACAAAGGCATTTGCGCCCGCTGCCCGGTCCTCGGGCAGGGTCTGCGCCGAGATGCCGCCATCCACCTCCAGCCAAGCCGGCGAACCGATCGCGTCCAACATGCGGCGGAGGGCAGCCACCTTGGGCGTCGTCTCCGGCAGGAAGGCCTGGCCGGAATAGCCGGGGTGGACGGTCAGCACCAGCGCCAGGTCAACCATGTGCAGCACCGGCTCGATGGAGGCGATGGGCGTGTCCGGGTTCAGCGTCACGCCGGCCGCGCAGCCCAGGGCCTTGATCTCCTGCAACGTGCTACGTAAATCCGGGCAGGCTTCCACATGCACCGTCAGGTGGCTCGCCCCGGCTTTCGCGAAGGCTTCCAGCAAGCGTTCCGGCGACTCGACCATCAGGTGCACATCCAGGGGCAATTTTGTCACTCTCCGGCAGGCTTCGACGATGAAGGGGCCCATCGTCAGGTTAGACACGAAATGACCGTCCATCACGTCCACGTGGATCCAATCCGCGCCGGCGGCCTCGCACTCGGCAATCTGCTCGCCGAGACGGGTGAAGTCTGCGGAGAGGATGGAGGGGGCGAGGATAAATTCGTTATTCATGTGTGAGGAGATTATCGTAAAACGTAAAGCGTGAAACGTAAAAACCTGTCAACGTGCAAACCTGCCAACTTGCAAACGTGCCAACGTGCTACCGAATGGGCGGATTATACACGAAATACACCCAGACCCAGAACGGGATCAGCCCGCCGACGGCCAGCAAGGCCAGCAAGCCCAGGGCGACGGCGACCCAGTCAATGCTCAGGCTGGCCGCCTCGGCTGGCGCGGCGGGTGTGAAATTCTCCATAACGGGAGCAGCTTCAGGGGTCAAGGCCAGCGCCGGGGCGGCGCGAGCGTCCCCGAAGTTCAGCAGCACGCGTCCCAACTGGTCGGCCGTGCGATAGCGCGCCGAAGGCTCTTTCGAAAGCACTTTGAGCAGGATCTGTTCCAGCGCGGGCGAGACATCCGGGAGCGTTTCGGTCAGCAAGGGCGGCAGGACATCCTGGTGCAGACGGGCCAGCTCGGTGGCCGTCGTGGCGTTGAAAGGCAGCGCGCCGGTCAACATCTCGTACATCACCACGCCCAGCGAGTAGACGTCCGAAGATGGGGAGGGGGCTGCGCCGGAGGCTTGCTCAGGCGAAAAATATTGCGGCGAGCCCCAAACCACGTCACTCTGCTCGCCGGGGCGGATGGAAGCCAGGGCGCGGGCGATGCCGAAGTCAGCCACCTTGAGGCGCTGGTCCGGCGTGACCAGCATGTTCTGCGGCTTCACATCGCAGTGCACCAGACCGGCGCGGTGGGCGTAGCCGATCCCGGCGCAGGCCTGAATGACGAGCGGCAAGGACTCCTCGGCGGTGAAACGGCCGCGTTGCTGGAGCAGTGTCTTCAGGTCCTTACCGGGGACGTATTCCATCACGATGAACAGCTTGCCGGCGTCCAGTCCGAAATCGTGCACGGTGACGATGTTGGGGTGAGAGAGGTTGGCCGCCGCCTTGGCTTCCAGCCGGAAGCGGTCTTGAAAGATCGGATCGCGCGAATAATCCTCGCGCAGGATCTTGACCGCCACGTAGCGCTCCAGCATCAGGTCGCGCGCCCGGTACACGAAGGCCATGCCGCCCTTGCCAAGCGCTTCGAGCAGTTGATAACGGTCGTTGAGCAGGCGCTTTTCTTCCATAGCTCCTATCAATTCATACCCGTTTGGCATTATATCATACGGCTTTTCTCGCCTATAATAGTGCTATGGATGACACCCTCCTGATCTACAACCCGGCTGCTGGAAAGTTTTCAGCGCGCCCTTTCGTGGGCAGTGTGATTCGAGTCATACGCGAGGCTGGATGGCGCGTCGAGGTGGCCGAGACGATCAACGTCCGTCACGCCACACAACTGGCCCGCCAGGCTGCCGCGGAGAACTTCCGCGCCGTCTTCGCTGTCGGCGGCGATGGCACCGTCGGGCAGGTGGCGGCTGGTCTGATCGGCTCGCAGACCGCCCTGGGCGTCCTGCCGGCCGGCACCGCCAACGTCTGGGCGCGCGAGATCGGCCTAAACGCCTTCAACTGGACCCACCTGGGGGCGCTGAAGGAAAGCGCCCGCATCCTGGCTGACGCGCCCATCTACGCTGTGGACTTGGGCCTGTGCAATGGCCAGCCCTTCTTGATGTGGGCCGGCATCGGCCTGGATGCCCTCACGGTGCATAAATTGGAACCACGTAGACGCTTCGAAAAATACCTGGCTGTGCCTCACTATTTTGCAACGGCGGTCTGGAGCGCAGCCATCTGGCATGGCATGAACCTGCATGTCTGGGCAGAGGACAAGCGCGTCGAGGGCCACTACCTGCTGGCCGTGGTGAGCAACATCCGCCATTACCTGGGCGGGATAGCCGAGATCTCCCCCCAGGCTTACCTCGACGACGGCGAGATGGACCTGTGGCTGTTCAGCGGCGACAACCTGGCGGATGCGTTCCGTCATTTCTTCGCCATCCGCGCTGGGCGCCACGTGACCTCCGATCAAGCGCGCTGCCTGACCTTTCGCAGCGCACGCATCGAGTCCGAGACGCCGTTCTCTTTTCAAATGGACGGCGAGCCGATGCTGGGCGGCCAACAAGCCACGCTCACCGTCGCGCCGCAGGCTTTGCGTGTGCTGATGCCCCTCGCGGCCGCGCAGCGTCTCTGCGGCCACCAACCACTTCGAGAGCGCTCGGAAACTCTCGATTCAAGCCGCAGATAAACACAGATAACGCCGATTCAATCTGATATGCGGTATTTGTTCATCTACGCATCTGTGTTCATCCGCGTTCACACCTGCACTTGCAGCAGGTGCAAGTGTCTGTGGCAAATTTAGATATCAGGTAAAATCAGGCCAATAACCTGGAGATAACGTGAAAAAGATAAAAGGCTTCATTTCTGAAAATCCCCTCGTTTTCCTGCTCCTGGCCTTGCCACTGGTGCTGGCGGCTGAATTGCTCGGCTGGCCGCCGCTGGCAGTGTTCATCCTGGCGTGCGTTGGCATCATCCCCATGGCCGCCTATATCGGCGAAGCGACCGAGGCTTTAGCCGTCTACACCGGCCCGCGCATCGGCGGGCTGCTCAACGCCACCCTGGGGAATGCGGCCGAGTTGATCATCACCATCGTCGCCGTGCGCGCCGGGCTGCTGGAGCTGGTCAAGGCCTCCATCACCGGCTCCATCCTCGGCAACCTGCTGCTGGTTTTGGGCTTCTCTTTCGTCGTCGGCGGCGCAAAGCACGGCTTGCAGACCTTCGACCGGCGCAACGCCAGCCGCAACGCCATCCTGCTCATCCTGGCAGTGGTGGCCATGGTGGTTCCCTCCCTATTCAGCCACTCCATCGGGCCGGAAGGCAGCCCGAAAGTGGAAGCCCTCAGCCTGGGCGTTGCGCTGGTGATGATCGTGCTTTACGGCCTTGGCCTGTTGGCTGCATCCAAGACTGGCGATACGCCGGTCACAACCGAACCCGCGCCCAAGTCCGCCGCGCCGCACTGGCCGGTTGCGACTGCGCTGCTCATCCTCGTGCTCGCCACAGCCGGCATCGTCTGGCTCTCCGAGGTGCTGGTGGGCGTGATCGAGCCGGTCGGGACGGGGCTGGGCATCTCAGAGTTCTTCATGGGCATCATCCTTATCCCGATCATTGGCAACGTGGCCGAGCACTTGGTCGCCGTCCAGTTCGCCGGCCGCAACAAGATATCCCTCAGCGTCGAGATTTCGGTCTCCTCCAGCCTGCAGATCGCCCTGCTGGTCGCGCCGCTGCTGGTCTTCGTCAGCCTGGCGCTGGGACATCCGCTCACGCTGATCTTCAACACCTTCGAGCTGCTGGCGCTCCTGGCCGGGGTGATCGTCGCCGCGCTGGTTTCGGCGGATGGCGAATCAACCTGGCTGGAGGGCGCCGCGCTGGTCGCCGTCTATTTGATCCTCGGACTGGCTTTCTTCCTCCTGCCGGTTTGACATGAAAAGCGTTCTGAACATCAAGGTCATACTGGGCGCGTTTGCCATTGCCTCCGTGCTGCTGTGCGTGACGCTGGCTTATCTCTTGTGGATGCAACCCGCCGCCCGTTTCCCTGACCTGGAACCTGCTCCCGCCGCACTGACCGTCATCCCCGCCCCGACCTCCACGCCGCGCTACGTGGCCCTTACCCTCACGCCCCTACCGCCAGCGCCAGCCGCCTCCCTATTCGTTGTCACCCCAACCCCGCTGCCAGGGGCGTTTGCCCTCGGCGTTTACGTGCAGATCAGCGGTACTGAAGGCCAGGGTCTGCACCTGCGCGCACAGCCCGGGCTGGACAGTTCGCCCCTTGACCTCGGCTACGATTCCGAGGTATTCCAGATCACCGGCGGGCCTCAGCAAGCGGATGGCTACACCTGGTGGTACCTGACCGCCCCCTATGACCAGTCCCGTTCTGGCTGGGCGGTGCAGGATTATTTGTCCGTCATCCCATCACCGTAAGACCTCACCCACCCCCCTGCCCTCTCCCTCTCCCATAGGGAGTAGGAACGATAGCTGTTTTGAGAAAAGATACAGGCAAACAAAATGGATAATGAACCTGAAGAGATAATCATCACAGCTGAGACATTCCGCGAATATGCCAGCTTATTGTGGCACTGGGCCTGGCTATTGATCCTGGCGACGGCGCTGGCGGGAGTATCCGCCTATATCGTCAGCAAGTACCAGCAGCCGGTCTATCAGGCATCCACCACGCTGTTGATTGACGAAGCGCCGGCTGCCCGCAGCGCAGATTACACCTCCATTCTGACGAGTGAACGCCTGGCGCGCACCTACACCCAGCTGCTGACCCAACAACCCATGCTGGATGCGGTTGCCGAGCGCCTGGCTTTGCAGCCCCTCGCCGCTGAAGACTGGGCAAATAAAGTCGAAGTCCAGTTAGTGCGTGATACCCAACTGATTGATATAAAAGTCGAAGATACTGACCCCGAATTGGCCGCCCAGATCGCCAATACCATCGTGGTCGTCTTCCGTGAGCAGAACCAGGCTTTGCAAGCCGCCCGTTATGAAGCCTCGCTGCAGAACATTGCCCAGCAGATGGCCCTGGTTAATGAGCAGACCCGCCGCATGAACGCCCAATTGGAGGCGTTGGGTAACCCGCCGTCCGACCCGCTGGAGCGCGATCGGCTGCAGGCGGAACTATCCCAATCCCAGCGAACTTACAGCGAATTGCTGCAAAGTTACGAGCAGATCCGCCTGGCGGCCGCCCAAGGGACATCCAACATGGTGCAGGTCGAGCCGGCGACCGCGCCCGAAAGCCCGATCCGCCCGCGTGTTCTAACCAATACGCTGCTTGCGGCGGTGGTCGGGCTGATGCTGGGCGTCGGAACGATATTCCTGATCGAGTTTCTCGGTGACACCATCCGTGACCCGCAGGAGATCACCCGGAAATGGGGAGTGCCGGTTTTGGGCACAATCATCCGGTACAAGCATAATAAAGATGAGCTTATCACAGCCAAACAGCCGCGCTCGCCGATCACGGAAACCTTTCGCGCCTTACGCACGAATCTGCAATTTGCCAGCATTGATTTGCCTATCCACACATTACTGGTAACCAGCCCCTCCCCTGAGGATGGAAAGACTACTGTTGCCGCAAATCTGGGAAGTGTGATTGCCCAGGGAGGTCGTAAGGTGGTGATAGTGGACGCCGACTTGCGACAACCCAGGATCCATAAAATACTCCAGGTTCCCAATCGGGTCGGCCTGACAGATCAATTTATCCGCCCCCAGGATCACATTAACGGCGCGGTTAAACAAACAGAAATAGGTGGGCTGCACGCGCTCACGTCCGGCAATTTGCCGCCCAACCCTTCCGAATTATTGGGTTCGGAGAGGATGTCTGAAATCTTGCGCCAGCTTGCCAGGCAGTTCGATACGATTATTCTTGATGCCTCCCCAATCCTGGTGGTGACGGACGCGCTGGTATTGGCGCCGCGTGTCGATGGCGTTCTCGTGGTCATCAAGCCGAGCGTGACGAAGCGGGCTGCGCTGAAGCATACGCTCGAGCAACTGCGTCAGGTAAAAGCGAATGTAATCGGGGTCGTCTTGAATGATATCAAGATCGACCGTTCGCATTCTTACAACTACCAGGGGTATTACTACAGCCAGAAATACGCCAAGGGGTACCACGTCACGGAACCATCCGAAGAATCCGAAGTTACCGGTGTTGGCGGGTCCCGAAAACCAGCGTTGTTGAGGGATAAGAAGAATACCCAAGAAGAAAATTAGTATCTTTATCGGCGAAAAAACGCCATCCGCGCAGAGCGCGACATCGCATCCCATCTTCCCTAACGGCCTGAAGGATGGCCAGGTGCTCACTGCGGATGAATGGGTGCTCGTCCCACACACGGGGACTGCTACGCCACGAACTTTTTAAACCCAGACATTTTTTATTTTTAGAGAGGAATCGTAAGCAATGCCAGCAGTTCTTTTCGTTTGTACGGCGAATCGCTTTCGTTCTCCCATTGCAGCTGCAGCATTCCAGAAGAAGCTGAGGGACGCAGGAATAGAGGGATGGCAGGTGGGGAGTGCCGGGGCCTGGACGGATCCCGGTCTTCCCCCCGCGCGGGATGCAGTCCAGGCAGCCCGTCAGCTTGGAGTTTCCCTGGATGGCCATGCTTCATGCCTGGTAAATGCTGCGCTCCTTTCCGGGTATGATTTGATCCTGGTAATGGAAATGGGGCATAAGGAAGCTTTGGAAAGCGAATTTCCAGCCGTACATAATAGAGTATTTGTGCTTTCGGAAGTTGTAGATGGTATGCTTTATGACATACCCGACCCAGCTTTATCCGAAGAAAGCTCTCTACAAGAAATCGCCAACGAGGTGTGCAATTTAGTCCGGAAAGGTTTTCGTAGTATTTGCTCGCAGGCGGATCGCCTGAGCAGAGCGCGAAATTCCACAAAACCCGCATAATTATCCCAGCCGGTTCTCTTTCTATGAAATCTGAAGAATCTCGTGCCGGTCGGCTCATACGCCATCACCCCCGTCTGGGAGGACGGGCACGATTTCGGCATCTATGACTGGCATTACCTGCGGAAACTGTGTCCGTGCGAGGGGTGTAGAGTTCAGAGGGCTTACCCCTCGGCGAAGGCATAACCTTTTCTTTTCGCCTCTCACCGCGCGTC
>Ga0210022_1000609_pt1 | contig 25376 bp, 23 predicted proteins | sample CryGeymeta201520_FD_183984 | JGI IMG/M metagenome (GOLD analysis project Ga0210022, IMG submission 183984) | Groundwater microbial communities from Crystal Geyser aquifers in Utah, USA - Crystal Geyser metaG 2015-20 (SPAdes) (version 2) | ecosystem: Environmental > Aquatic > Deep subsurface >... | reverse complement strand
CGGTGAGGTCCTCGTTCACGTCCTCCAGGCCCGCGCCGTATTCGATCTTCGCTTCCTTCCCGGCGACCGCCTCCTCCTCGCCCTCGAACAGCTCCTTGGCCGTGTCGCGCCACGCGCCGAAGTGGTACTCGTCGAACACCACGAGGTCCCACTTCACCTGGTGGAGCCATTCGTTCTTGGCCTTGATGTTCCCCGCCGCGTCGCGGCCGAGCAGGTCCTGGAAGGAGCCGAAATAGACGAGCGGCTTCCGGGCAAACACCCGCGACGGGTCGGTGTCCGAGTGCCGGGAGAGGTACTGCCAGCCGTCGAAGTCCGCATGGTTTTCCAGGTCGGTCTGCCACGCATCCTCGACGGCGGGTTTGAAGGTCACGACGAGCACGCGCTTGGCGCCGAGTTTCTTCACGAGCTGGTACGCGGTGAAGGTCTTGCCAAAGCGCATCTTCGCGTTCCACAGGAAGCGCGGAACGGCGTGCATGTCCTCATTCCAGATGGAGTGGAAGTAGGCGTGGGTCTTGTCGACGGCGGCGCACTGCTCGGCGCGCATCGCGAAGGTCTCGTGGTGCGTGCCGGTGAGCGGCTTTCCGGTGCGCAGTTCGGCGAGGACGGTCTTCACATCCTTGACCGTGCAGCGCATCCACTCCAGATCGGTGTTCTCGAAACCCTTGCGCACGAGCGCCGCGCGCACCTCGTGGTCGGTGACGATGCTGCCGTCGTCGCGCTCGGCGGGCTCGTCGAGTTCGATCCGGTAGTTCCTGATGGCGGCGGTCTTGAGTTGCTCGCCGACGCGCTGCTTCACGTCGCGCGTGGTCTGGCCCACCTTGAGGAGCCCGTTGTGCGCCTCGTCCGCGATGGAATAGGCGTAGATGCGTGGGCGGGCTTCTGGCTTGGGGGCGAGGATCTCCTCGATGGTCTTACTCATCACCCTCGCCCATTGGCCGGATCATGCTGTCGATGAATGCGATTTCGTTCTTGGTGATGCCGTATTTTTTGTAGAGCGCCTCATCGGTCCAGTCTTGGTCCCAGTTCTGCTGTGGAACCCAGCGATATACGCCCTTCATGGCATGCTGGCTTATCTTTCGCAAAGACACGAGGAATCTGACAAACGAGGTTTGTAGATAGCGGGCAACGACCTCTGCCTGCTTCTTTGACTTCACCGGCCCAGCAACAATCCATGTCTGCGTGCAGACAGAGTTGGGTTCAGCAATGCTGGGTCTACCCAGAACCATGTCTGGCAGGATGTGTCCGCCACTGTTTCCTGGACCAGCCTGTGGCGCAAGAACTTTCCATGCGTCAATGAGATGCGTGTTCTTTGCTATGAGCGAGCGCTTCATAGCGCCGTTTCGTCTACCCGCATTCGAACTAGCATAAATTTTGACTTCACCTTCGCCGGGGTCACCAAGCGTAAATCCCTTGAAGTTCGTTGCCAAGCCGAATGGCGTATCACCAGTGAGCAGGTCCTCAAAACTTGGCTCTTCCCTCTTGATGACCTTTTTGAGAATCACAGCGGCGCGCACATCTCTGATGAACACGTCGTATTCATCGATCTTGCGGTTTGTTGGACCAACGACATCATGGCCGCGAATGAGCGTGACGGCACAGTCTCCGTCGTGTTCGTTGTTCCGTAGGAAGTAGCAAACGCCACTCTTGAGGTCCACACCGGGAAACACCTGTGCCGAGTTTGGGTAGTCAACAAGGGTGCTCAGATGCCGATCCCCGAGCATGGTCTTGCGGAACTCGTCCATGCCGCGTCCGCCTGCCATCCACCGCGAAGGAATGACCATGCTGAGGTAGCGCGGCTCCAGCCGCATCGCCTGCTCGACGAACAGGTGGTAGATCGAGGAATCGTTACTTCCCCCACCCCCACCTGTCATCTGATACGGCGGGTTGCCGATGATCACGTCGAACTGCATATCGCCTCCGAACAGCTCGGCAATGCGAGCTGTGATGTCGTTAGTATGGATGAATGCATAGGCATGGGTTTCAAGACCCGCTTCGCGATCAAAGATCGTTCGCGGCGCACCGCAGTAAGCGCACTTCGTGCCCTCCCAGATGTGCTCCAGCCGCTCGAACCAGATGTTGCCATCGTCGCTGTCGAGGCTCCGGGCAATCGAGTGCTCGCCATTGGCGTGCTTCGAGCAGTACACGCTGCGCCGGGCCAGCAGGCTCGTGAGATGCGTGATCCCGATGCCGAACACCTGCCTGGTCAAGATGTGGTCCACGCGCGCCTGCAGGTCCGGGATCTCCTCCGCCAGCCCTTTGGTGAGGCGGCTCGTGATCTCGCGGAGAAACACGCCAGACTTCGTACACGGATCGAGAAACCGAACCATGCCGTCTGCCCAGAGGTTCGCGCCGCCGTGGCGGGCCGCCCACGCCTCGGCCAGCGTATCCAGCATCCGGTTCGCGAACTCCGGCGGCGTGAAGACCTCGTCGTTGGAGAGGTTGGCAATGCACGTCAGCACGTCCGGGTTGCGCCCGCGCAGCGCGAAACTCGCCTGCCCGCTCATAGGGACGCCTCCACCCGCGCATCGCCAAACCCCGCGGCCGCCAGCTCGCTCACCGTGATTGGCGAGTACTCCCTCGTCGGCGTGAAGATCTCGTGCCTCCCAAGGTGGGCGAAGAGCGAGCCCTCCGCGCTGAAGGCCGCGGACTGGGTGAGGGTGTCGAGGCGGAAGTCGCGCCGCTGGAATTTGCCCCTGCCCAAGTAGCCCCACTCAGCAAAGGTGATTGGCCCGCCGTCGTGGGTGCGCATCGTCAGCGCATCGCCGTGCACGAGGTTCTCCGACAGCACGTAGGTCGCGGCGCGGTATAGCTCGTCCGACTCATCCAAATTCAGATACTCGGCGAGGATCTCCAGCACATTCGCGCGGCACTCGGAGATGTTGTCCGTCAGCAGCTCGATGCCGTAAATGCACATCAGCGCGAGCAGCGCATAGTGCCGCCGCTCGAAGTCGGACTTGCAGTATTTGAGTTCCACGGCGGCGAGCTTGCGCCGCAGGATCTGCACGAGGAAGTTGCCGCTCCCGCACGCCGGCTCCAGGAAGCGGGAGTCGATGCGCTCGGTCTCGCCCTTCACCAGGTCGAGCATCGCCTCGACCATCCACGGCGGGGTGAACACCTCCCCGTGGTCTGCGACGCGTTGTCTGGACTTGACGTAGTTCAATGGCCGGTCGGCTCCTGGCGATGCTTCCATGGGGTTACTGCGGGCTAACGACCAGCATCAGCGGCGGCGCGCCAGCGCCGTCCGCTGCATGCTGTTGTTAGGCCGCTCACCCACTACCTGTCGCACCGCCCAAAGAGACGACGCCTGTCGCGAACAGCCCTGCAACAACCGCTGTCAGTATGTGCAAGGCTAGCAACGCATTGGGAACCCAGATTTCTCTGGAGGTGAACGACCGATACACTTTCGGATTCTCACCCCTCCCCAACGCCTCCCACTCAGCCGCGTAGATGGCGGTTTTCAAGTAGCGTTCGATGGTATTGATGACTTGGAACTTGCCTCGGTTAAGTTGCCCGAACGACGTGATCAGACTTCTCCAAGCCGCGCAGAGAATGGCCCCAGCAACGGCCAATACGGCGACTCCGACGCCCCCAAGCCTATCTCCGCCAGAACTCTGAACGATGATGCCGGATGCCGTGAGGAGCGCTCCGTTCATTGTCAAGAAGAACGTGTTCACGCCTTGCCGGCGACCCACCAACTGCTCGGAGCTGTCGACCATGATCTTGTAGAGGTCGAGAGCTTGGCGAGTGTCCGCTTCGCTCTGCGGAGGTCCCGAAGGAAACAGAACGTCCCCGAAGGACGGTCGCGACGCCCGAAGCCGCCCCGACTCCTCGGCAGCCCGGCGGACGGCCGTGGCGAAGACGCGATCCTGTCGTTGGACTTCTGTCGACAAGTTCTCATACGACACGAGGGACTCGTGCTGACCATCGCGCTTCGCCATCCAAGCCGACCAACCATCGTGGATGTCGCTGAGTGTTACATCAGCGCCTTTGGCGCGGAGAAGAACAGCGTATATCCGCAGCAAGTCGTCGCCATCACCTTGCGGCATTCGGTCTTCCGGAATGTGCGCCCGGATCTGAGCCGCGAGTTCGTCAAGGTACATGAGCGGCTACACCCAAGTCTTCAGCCAAGCCACGATCTGCTCAAAATCCCATCGGATCACGTTCTTGCTCGGCAAGCCCGCCGGGATTGGGTGTGTCTTGTCCCTGTTGATCTGGATCCCAAAAATGTAGTGTTTCTGGCGACTTGTCTCAGCAATCTCCCAGAGGACCGCTTCCGACTTCGAGGTCGTCGACCCCACGAGGACTATCGTTCCTTTCGTCATGGCGATGCGCTTCGCGCACTCCGTCTTCCACTTTGAGTCAAACGGATCCTTCACGGAGTAGTCGTAGAAGTCGATGTCGTTCTTCTTGTCCTTCGCCTGTTGCACCAGAAAGTCGCGTGCCCACTTGTCTTCCATCTCGAAGCTTATGAATGCTCTCGGGGCTGCCATCTTGCCTCCTTCTTCGGAAACCTCGGGGTCAGGTCTTGGAAACCTCGGGGTCAGGTCTTGCAGAAACCTCGGGGTCAGGTCTTGAAACATCAGGTGTCCTTGACCTCGCCGTTTGTCGGACTGGGGTAGGGGGGATGGGCGCCAGGGGGTTGGGTTTGGGGCCGGCGGCGGGTTCGGCGACGAACCACGGGGTTCCGTGGTGATGTCTCGTTCCTCCCAATGGGTAGGTGGCGCCCATCCCTCCCCTCCTTGGTGCAGCCTTGAGCGAAGCTAGGAGGCGCAATGCGCGTTGTCAAAAGGGGTGGTGAGGGTGAAGCGACCTGGGCCTGGGGCGGGTTGCGACGGTGTAGATTTTTGCCGGCGCGTGGGGTTGATGGGTGGGTTGCGGGTGGCGCGCCTCACCCTTGGCGATTGCGCGCCCACATGGGCTCGGCGATGGCTGCGCTTCGGTTGAGGTGGCGGGCGAGGCAGAAGAGGAGGTCGGAGAGGCGGTTGAGGTAGGGCAGGGTGGCGCCCGCCGCGGGGCGCGCACGGGCGAGGGTGACGGTCCGCCGCTCGGCGCGCCGGCAGATGGTGCGCGCCATATGCGCCAGGGCGGCGGCGCGGCTGCCGCCCGGGAGGAGAAACTCCGCCAGGGGCGGGAGCTCTTGGAGCAGCTCCGCCTGCCACCGCTCCAGGCGCGCCACCGCCGCCTCCGCCAACCGTGGCGGGGCGGGGGTGGCGAGGTCGCCGCCGAGGTCGAAGAGGTCGTGCTGGATGGCGGTGAGGCCGGCGCGCACGGGCGCGGCCACGGTCTCGGCGAGGAGCAGGCCGATTGCGCTGTTGAGCTCGTCCACCGCGCCAATCGCCTCGATCCGTGGGTCGTCCTTCGCCACCCGGCTGCCATCGGCGAGGGTGGTGGTGCCGCGGTCGCCGGCGCCGGTGGTGATCTTGGTGAGGCGCGCCATGGGGAAAGTAGAAAGCGAAATGTAGGAGGTAGAAAGGGGGGGAGATGGTTGGTCGATGGGCGGTACCGGCGCGGCGCCGGCAGGGGGATCTTGCGGGCCGCATGGCCAGGGGGTGGCGATCTGGCGGCCGCGACGAGTGTTCCGCGTGCCCCCTCCCCTTCCTACTTTCTACTTCCCATGCAGTACCGCCAGGAGTGCCTCGCCGTGGCGGGCGAGTTGCCAGCGGCGGATGTTGGGGATGGCGGCGAGGGCGGCGCGGTCGGCGGGCTCTGCGAGGGCGAGGTGATGGAGGAGGTCGTTGTTCGCCACCATCCCGGGCGGCACTTTTTCGTTCTTGGCGGTTTGGTTGCGCCACTCCTTCAGACGGTTGAGGCAGCGCTCCTGGGCGCGGGTGAGGCGGCCGTTGGCGGCGTGGGGAGGTGGCGGCGGCAAAGGATCACCGTTCTGGCCGTCCGCGATCGCCGCCAGGACTTCGTTGGCGAAGCGGGTCGCCGCCGGCGAGCGCGATGGCAGGGTGGCGCGCAGGGCGGACTTGCTGGTCGGCTGGTCGCAGGCGAGGAGCAACAGGTCCTCGTTGGAGATCACCTTGAAGGTGGCGCGCGCCAGCCCCTCGGCGAGGCGCTCGCGGGTGCGCCACAACGACAGGAGCACCTTGAGCTGAACTTCGGTGAGACGCGCCGCCCCCCGGATCCGCCGTACCCGGTCGGCGTCGGAGAGCGGCGGGGTCGGCTCGATCTGCTCCAGAAGCTCCATCTCCTCGGCCATCTGGTCGCCCCGACCGCTCGCGGTGAGGGCCTCGCGTAGGCGGTCGTAGAGGTCGTGCAGGTAGTAGGTGTCGAGGATCGCGTAGAGGCGCTGCTCGTCGCTTAACGGACGCTGGCCCCAATCGCACTTCTGGAATCGTTTATCGAGGCTGATCTCGAAGTAGTGGCGCACCAAGTCGGCAAGACCAAACCGCGCGATCCCGACGAGCTGCGCGGCCACCTGCGTGTCGAAGAGCGGCGCCAGGTGAAAGCCGTAGTCACGCCGGAGGCAGAGGAGGTCGTAGCTGGAGCCGTGGAGGATCTTGAGGATCGCCGGATCGGCGAGGAGCGGCGCGAGGGGTGAGAGCTCCTCGATGGCGAGGGGGTCGATGATCGCGTGCTCGCGCGACCCATCCGCGAAGCGCGCGGTCATCTGGATGAGGCAGACCTGCTCGCGGTAGGCGTGCAGCGAGTTTGCCTCGGTGTCAATCGCCAGCTCCCGGCAGGTGGCGAAGCGGCGCAGAAGGGCGAGGAACGGCGCCTGCTCGGCGATCAACGGGGTGGACTCGGGCACGTGTAATCCTTCGCTCTAGGTGTCTGTCGGAGTGGGTCGATGGTCACGAAGCAGCGGGCTCGCGCCCGGATCGAGCCGTTTATAGCGCTAGGTGGGGCTAGGGAACGAAGAGTGGTCCACGGTTCGGCCCCACGATCCGGCCCCACGATCCGCCATGGATCCGCTCGTTGCGTGTGATCGCGACAAAGTCCGACAGGCTCCTAGCCCTTGGTCTGGGCCGCGAAAAGGCGGTGCAGTTCGGCGAGCTGGTGGAGGGCGCCGGGGCCGAGGTAGTCGTGGTGGCGGCCGAGCATCCGGACGATGGCGAGGAAGGCCGCCTCGCTGCCGTCGAAGCGGGCGATGGCGGCGGTCACCGCCTCGCCGTCGCCGCTTGGCATGGAGGCGGCGAGGGTGGCGAGGCGGTGGCGCAGGGGATCACCAGCCGCCGCGCTGGGTTCTGCGGACGGCTCGGGCGCACGCAACGTTGGGCGGGGCGCGGCCATCTCTTCCCCGGCAAGGAGGGCTATCGCCGCCGCCGGTGAGGCCACGGCCTCGACCCCGTCGATCTCCCAGGTGCGCAGCCCCACCACCGGCCGGCCGAGCTTGGCGGCGATGGCGATCTCGGAGAGGGTGCCGAATCGCCCCCCCACCGCCACCACCCCATCCACCGATTGCACCAAGATCACGTTGCGCGCGTCGCCCATGTTGGTGGCGATGGGGATCTCCACGTACGGGTTCGCCTCGCGCGGATCGGGGCCGGGGAGGATCCCCACCACCCGCCCGCCCGCCTCCCGCGCGCCACGGCTCGCCGCCTCCATCACCCCACCAAGGCCGCCGGTGAACAGGCTCCAGCCGCGCCCGGCGATCGCCATCCCCACCTCCTCCGCGACCCGCGCCTCGTCCTCGTCACACACCGCCGCGCCAACCACCGCGACGCGGCGTACGGGGGTGGAGGGGTGCGGAGCCATGGCCGGCGACGCTACCACCGGGGCTGGTGCGAGGCAAAAAATCGACCGCGTCGCGGGGGATGGGGGATGGGGGATAGGGGATGGGGGATGGGGGAGGTTGACCCTGCGGGCCAACGATCATGACGGGGGGAAGAGACCCCAAACCATCATCGCCGACCAGCGGCCCACACCAGTCCCCTATCCCCTATCCCCCTCTGTGGGTTTGTCTGCGGCCCGTTGCGGCCGCCATGATCCGCGCGCGCGGCGACTCGCCGCCGCCCGCACCGTACCGCCCCATCCCACTTGCTTCGTCTCGTCTCTTTCCGGAGCCGCCATGCAGCTCGACATGTTCATCGACCAAGACGACGACACCCGGCGCACCACCGCTGGCTGCGTGGTTGCCTTCGATTTGGAGACCCAGCACTCCTTCGAGGAGGTGGGCGGGCGCGGCAACATGGAACAACTGAAGGTGTCGGTGGCGGTGGTGGGCAACCTCGACCGCGGCACCTACACCAGCTACCGCGAGGCGGAGATGGCGGCACTGGTGGAGGACCTCTTTGCCGCCAAGAGGGTGGTGGGGTTCAACACCCTCGGCTTCGACTACGCGGTGCTGGCCGCGTACACCGACCGCAACCTCAAGCGGCTCGCCTCTCTCGACATCCTAAGCGAGATTCACCGCGAGCTGGGCTATCGGGTGAGTCTCGATAAGGTGGCGGCGGCGACCCTCAACAGCCACAAGTCGGGCCATGGCTTGGAGGCGATCGAGTGGTACCGGAGAGGCGAGTGGGAGAGGCTGATCCGCTACTGCACCGACGACGTCCGCCTCACCGCCGACCTCTACCGCTACGGCCGCGACAACGGCCACCTCTACTACCTCAACCGGTGGGGGGAGAAGGCGCGGGTGAACGTGAGCTGGTAGGCGGGGGGAGAGGGGAGAGGGAGTAGGGGTGGTGTTGGCGTGCGGCCGGCGAGATGGTTCGGGGTCTCTTCCCCCGTCACGATCACCGGTCCGCGGGGCCGTCTTCCCCTATTCCCTGCCCCCTACCCCCATGTCCCCCACCTCGCCTCCCCTGCCGCCTTCTCGGCGGCTGTTGGTGCGCATCGTTGCGGTGATGGTCTTGGCGATCGTCACCATCGAGGGGGTGATCCTCATCCCCATGGTCCTCCACGATCGCGCCGAGATGCGCCGCCGCTTCTTCGCCGAGGCGGAGGCGGCGGCATGGGAGGCAGCCCCGGCGCTGGTCGCCGCCCTCGCCCGCGGTGAGCGGCCGCCGTTTCCGGAGGTGGGGGGCGCCGCGGTTGTGGTCTACGACCCCCTGGGGCGGCCGCTGGCCACCACGGGCGACGATCCGGGCCTCGGCCCGGCGGCGGTCGCTTTGTTGGCGCGCGGCGCGCCGGTGGAGCGCGGCGAGGAGGCGAGCGGCCGTTGCTACCTCCTCCTGCGCCTCACCCGCCACGAGGCGGTGGTGGGGAGTATCGCGGTGGTGAAGCCGGCGGATGCGATGGCCCGTGCCACCCGCGCCTACCTGTGGCGGACCCTCGGGCTGGTCCTGCTGATTTGCACCTTCACCGCCCTCATCGTTCTCCTCTACCTGATCCGCGCAGTCCTGCGGCCGGTGCAGCAGATCGTCGCGGCCAACGTCGCGACTGGCGCTGCGGGCGAGGAGATCATCCCTGAGCCAAAGATCCCGGCCACCGAGCTCGGCGAGATCATGCGCACCCGCAACCGGATGTTGACGAGTCTGCGGGTGGCGCGCGAGGCGGTGGAGGCGAAGAACCGCGAGCTCGCGAGCTGGGCCCAGACCCTGGAGGAGCGGGTCGCGGAGCGCACCGCGGCGCTGCAGCAGGCGCAGGAGCAGGTGGTCCAGGCGGAGAAGCTGGCGGCGATCGGCAAGCTCGCCGCCTCGGTCGCGCACGAGCTCAACAACCCCTTAGGGATCATCGGCGCCAGCGGCGAGGAGCTGCGCCGGACCCTGGCCGGGGTAGAAGAGGCGCGCCGCCCCTTGGAGATCCTCCATTCGCAGGTGGCGCGCTGTAAACGGATCATCGACGCCCTCCTCGACTTCACCCGCCGCCGCCCCGCCCGCCCCGAGCCCACCGACCTCGCCCCCTTTTTGGAGGAGAGCCTCGAGCTCCTCCGGCCGCGGGCGCGTCAGGAGCACAAGGAGATTCAGCTCACCGTGGGCGCGGGGGTGCGCGCCACCATCCTTCCCACCCAGCTCCAGCAGGCGGTGGTGAACCTGGTGGCCAACTCCCTCGACGCCATCCCCGCCGGCGGTGCGGTGCACGTTGGCGCCGAGGCGCGCGGTGCACGGGTCTTGCTGTGGGTGGAGGACGACGGCCCCGGCATTCCCGCCCCATGGGTGGCGCAGGCGTTCGAGCCCTTCTTCACCACCAAGCTCCCCGGTCAGGGCGCGGGCATGGGGCTGGCCATCGCCGCCAACTTCATCCACGCCCAGGGCGCCACCTTGGTCTACGAGAGCGCGGCGAGCGGCGGGGCCCGGATGGTCATCGACCTGCCCGGAGGCTAACCGGTCGAGGAGACCGCGGCCCGCCTTAGAATAGGGTCCCTACCTAGAGAAACCGCCTGCCCTCCAACCTGCTGGCCTCGATCCCCGCCGGCCACTCCGACACCCTCCTACCCCATGGCCGAACTCCCCCTCGACCCGCGCCTGGCCGCCGACTGCCACCTCCTCGGCCGCCTTGCGACCACCCGCCTGCTCCTGCGTAACGACCAGCGTCTCCCCTGGTTCCTCCTCGTCCCGGCGACCGCGGCGGTGGAGGTGTGCGACCTCGAGCCCGCCGCCCAGCAGGCGCTGTGGGCGCAGGTGAACGAGGTGGCGCTCCTCGTGCGAACGCTCTTTCCGGTGGACAAGCTCAACGTCGCGGCGATCGGCAACGTGGTGCGCCAGCTCCACCTCCACGTGGTCGGCCGGCGGCATGACGACTATGCCTGGCCCGGGGTGGTGTGGGGCCTCCCGGGCGCGGAGGCGTACCCGGCCGCCGCGCTGGCGCGGATTCGCGCCGCGGTCGCCGCCCACCTGGGCGACCGGTTCGTGGTCGCCGGCTTGTGAAGGGGGCGCCCGCCGCGCGCGGTGACGCGCTCCGCGCGGCGCGAGGGTGAGGAGGGTGGACCCCAGGGCGGTGGCCGGCGCCCCCCTCCCGAGGTGACGTGCTCCTCTCCGCCGCTTCTCCGTGTGGGCCCACCGGCGCGGGGGGGGGAGAGGGGGGGGACGCCAGCGCGGCGGCTCGGAGTCTGGCGGACTTTGGCGAGCGAGGCGCAGCCAGCGGGCCTGCGCCCAGATGGGTTTGTTCGTATGGCTCGGTGGGGCGATGCGACGAAGGACGGTCCACGAGTCCGGGCCCACCCGTCCTCCCATGGGTCCGCGCGCCCAGTCGTTCGGGACCAAGTCCGCCAGGGGCCTCGGGCAACCCGTCGCCGATCCTTCGGGCCACGATGTGGGCGTCGTGCAAGACGGCCGACACGCGCGCGGCCGCTTACGCCACCCGCCCGCACCCCACGGGCGCGGCCGTGCGCGGGTGGGGGTGGGTCGAGCGCGCCGAGAACCACGCGCGGGTGGCTCCGCGCTCCTCTCCCGCGGCGATCGTCCGGTCGCCGCGGGCGCGCGCCGCGCGCCAAGTCACCCCTTACCGGAGGACCGTGTTGCCCTCGAAGAAGCCGGACTTGTCGGGGGCGTCCAGGGCGGCCAGTTCGGCGAGGTCGAGCCGGCCGCTCTGCGAGAAGAAGGCGAGCGGGTTGGCCCAGACGACCCGCTCGATCTCCTGCTCAGCGATCCCGGCGGCGCGCATGTTCGCCACCGCGATCGGGACGTTGAGGGGGTCGGACTCGCCCCAGTCGGCGGAGGAGTTGATCAGCATCCGCTCGCTCCCGAACTGCTGGATGATCTTGGTCGCCCGCTCCGGGGTGAGCTTGGTCTGCGGGTAGATCGTGTGGCCGGCCCAGCAGTGGGTCCGTTTCTTCACCAGCGGGATCGTCTCCTCGGTGTTGTGGTCGATCAGCACCCGGTCGTGGTCGAGCCCCATCTCGAGGACGATGTCGATGGTCCGCTCCACCCCGCGGCGCTTGTCGCGGTGCGGGGTGTGGATGAGGACCGGCAGGTTGAACCGCTGGGCGAGGACGAGCTGGGCGCGGAAGCAGCGCTCCTCCCGTGGGCTCATCTCGTCGAAGCCGATCTCGCCGATCCCCACCACCGACTGCTTCTCCAGATAGTCGGGGAGGAGCTCCAAGACCGCGTCGTTCACCCGGTCGTCGTTCGCCTCCTTCGGGTTCAGCGACAGGGTGCAGGTGTGGAGGATCCCGTACTGCGCGGCGCGGAACCGCTCCCAGCCCACCAGGGTGTCGAAGTAGTCCTTGAAGGTAGCCACCGAGGTCCGCGGCTGGCCGAGCCAGAAGGCGGGCTCGTTGACGATGCGAATGCCACGCTCACGCATCCGCTGGTAGTCGTCGGTGGTGCGGCTAAACATGTGGATGTGGGGATCGAAGATGTTCATGGGGGGAGGGAAGGAAGAAGGAGGAAGGAAGAAGGAAGAAGGAGGAAGGAAGAAGGAGGAAGGGGAGTGGAAAGGGAGGGGTGGGCGGCTAACCCTTGGCCTCCAGGCGGGCGGCGACCGCCGCCGCCTCCGCGGGCCAGGGGCGGGCGGAGATCTCGCGTTCGCGGATCAGGGAGCGGAGCATCCGCGCCAGCTCCGGGGTACCGCGTTCGTCGAGGCGGACCACGCTGGCGAGCGGTAGTCCGAGGGTGGCGCGCTTCAACACCGCGTGGGCGAAGGCGTCGTCGTCGAGCCAACGCGAGGCGTACGGGTTGACCGTGGCGGCGTCGAACAGGGGCAGGACGTTGGAGCGGCAGCCGTCCGCGATCGCCACCAGCCCGGTGTCGTTCGCCTCCAACAGGGGCAGGGCGCGCAGGCAGGCGATCCGCTCGCCGATCTCGCCCCGGTCGTAGAGGGCGACCGCCGCCTCCAGGCCGCGGCCGGGGCCGCGTGCGACGGCGAGGAGCAACGAGGCGCGGGCCGCGGTGGCCAACGACCAACCGGCCACCGGGATCGAGTCGGTACCCCCGGCGAGGGGCGGGGTGGTGGCGGGGAGCGACCCGTGTCCCACCTGCCGGTCGAGGGCGGCAAAGCAATGTGCCACCCCCCGCGGCTCTTCGCCTACCCGGGCGGCGCGGCGCGCCCCCTCCAGGGCCGCCCAGGCGGCGGCGGTGAGCCGCGGGCGGAGGAGGGCGAGGAGGCAGTCGTCGGTCGTGGCGAGCAGGCTCATGTCATGGCGATCCGGCGCGCCAAGGCGCGCGCCGGCAGGAAGAGGAGGAGGATGGGGAGGGCGACCCACGGCCGCTCGCCGCCCAGGCAGAGGGCCGCGTCGAGCGGAATGATGCCGAGGAGGATACGAGAGATCGCTTGCTGGAGGCGAACCGGGGACGGGTCAACGAGGGGCGGAAGGAGACAGAGCCCGGCCGCCGTGGCCACCGTCGCGATCGCCACGCCGCCGGTCAGGGCAAAGAGCCTCGCCCAGACGAGGAATCCGCCCGTGGCGGCGCTGGCCATCAAAAGGACGAGAGAGGTGAGTGGCGCCCAGCGGGGGCCGCCTTTCACCTCCACCCGGCTCAGGGGCATCACCGCCGCCACGTACCACGCGAGGGGGAGGGCGAGGAGGAGGTCGCCGTGGCCCACCGGGGTGGCGGCGATCCCGAGGCCAACGTCGAGCAGCCGGCAGAGGGCGATCGCCACCGTGGAGGCCACCGCCTGACGCTTCAGGCCGGCGTCGTAGGCGAGGGCGGCGAGGGCGATGGCGGCGGCGATCGCCCCGGGGATCCGGCCGGCCGCGCGCCCGAGGAGAACCCCGGCGGCGAGCAGCAACAGGCCGGCGGCGAGGGCCGCGAACGGGGCGATCTCGCCCGCGGGGAGTGGCCGGGTGGGCCGCTCGGTGGCGTCGAGGTGGCGGTCGAACCAGTCGTTGAGGACCACCCCGCCGGCGTACAGGCAGGGACCGGCGGCGAGGAGCAGGGCTCCGCGGCCGAGGGCGATCGGGCCACCCGCGAGGGCGAGGCCGGCGGCCACGTCCGCCACCGCGGTGCACAGGTTGGGGAGGCGCAACAGCCGCCCCCACGCCCGCGCCGTGGCGTGGCCGCGGGTCATCGCAACCCCCACCGGAGGAGGTCGCACATCGCACCGCTCGCGACGCGCAATGGAGCCGCGCCACCGTTCATGGGAACCACCGGCGCAAGTAGGCGCGCGCCGCCCGCGCCGCGGCCTCGGGGGCGTCGATGCAGGTGTAGAGCTCCACCGCCGCGGCGCGGTCGTAACCGATCTCGGCGAGGGCGGCGAACAAGGCGGCGAAGTCGATCTCCCCCTCCCCCGGGATCCGGTGGTAGTGGACCCGGTCCCGGATGTCTTCGAGGTGGAGGTGAAACAGCCGCGCCGTTTTCAGCGCGCGGGCCACCGCCGCCGGCTCCTCGCCCACCACCCAGGCATGGCCGACGTCGAGGTTGAGCCCCAGGGCTGGACTCGCCACCGCCGCGAAGAGCTGCACTGCCTGGCTCGCCCGCTCGATCAGCAGCCCCGGCTCGTACTCCAAGGCGAGGCGCACGCCGAGCTCCGAAGCCACCGTGGCCAGCGCGCCCACCGTGTCCACCAGCAGCGGCCACGCCGCCTCGGGCGACCAGCCCGGCCGGGCGCGGCCGGCGGTGATCGTCACCACCCCCGCGCCGAGCTCCGCCGCCACCTGCAGGGCGCGGTGGGTAAAGGCGCTGCGCCAGCTCCGCCGCTCCGGGTCCGGGTGGCACAGGTCAGGGCCGAAGAGCGGCTCGTCCGGCGGCGCGGGATAGTAGCCCACCGCGGTGTTCGCGTTGAGCGCGGCCACCGTCAGGCCGAGGTCAGCGAGGGTGCGGCGCAGCTTGGCGACCCCACCGCGGTCGATCTCCGGCGGCCATAAATGCGGGCGGTCCGCGAGGAGCTCGACCGCGCCATAGCCGGCCGCGGCGATCGCCGTACACGCCACCTCCAACGAGGTGCGGGTGAAGGCGTTGGTGGAGAAGGCGAGCTCCATGGCCGCCACCTTACCGTGGCCTGCGCCGCCCGCCGAGGGGCGGAGGTTGCGGATCGCCGGGTGACGAGCGGCCTTTGCTCACGGTTGCGTTCACCTGCCCATGCAACCCTTCGGCAGAGCTCCTCCCATGGCCCCCGCCACGCAGGAGATCCTCGCCCTGCGCCAGCTCCGGCCCCGTCTCATGGAGCTTGTCGAGGCGGTGCGGGGCGGCAGCGAGAAGATCCTCACCCGCAACGGGGAGAGCGATGGGGCGCTCCTCGATCCACGTCGCCTCGACCACGCCGTGGCCTGCGCCGCCCGCCGAGGGGCGGAGGTTGCGGATCGCCGGGTGACGAGCGGCCTTTGCTCACGGTTGCGTTCACCTGCCCATGCAACCCTTCGGCAGAGCTCCTCCCATGGCCCCCGCCACGCAGGAGATCCTCGCCCTGCGCCAGCTCCGGCCCCGTCTCATGGAGCTTGTCGAGGCGGTGCGGGGCGGCAGCGAGAAGATCCTCACCCGCAACGGGGAGAGCGATGGGGCGCTCCTCGATCCACGTCGCCTCGACCACGCCCACCGGCTGGAGCGGCAGCACGTCCACCTCACCCTGGTGGTGGCGCGGGAGACTCCTTCGTCCGCCGGGCGGAGCGGTGGTTGGGTGTGGTGATCCCGAACCGGGGCCGGTCTCCCCGGCTGGGCGCGGTACCACCGGTGACGCGAGTGCCTCGGAGCGGCCACGGAGGCGCGCGAGGACCTTACCGGCGACTACCTCCTCCTCCGTCACCTCTCGTTCGACTTGGGGGGCGAGTGGGGCTGAGCCAGGGGTCAGATGGCATCGCCCCGCCCCGGCCGCGGGCTAAGGAGGAGGCAGCAGGCGGCGAGGAGCAGCGGGAGCGGTGCGGGAGCGGGGGCGGGCGGGGGGGGGGGGGGGGGGGGGGGGGGGGGGGGGGGGGGGGGGGGGGGGGGGGGGGGGGGGGGGGGGGGGGGGGGGGGGGGGGGGGTCATTGGCGGTGAGGAGTTTGCCGCCGGTGGTGCGGGCGAGGCGGGCGAGGCGCGCCTTGCCCGCCGCCGGGGGGATCGCCCACTCGGGGTCGCCCATCTCGACGATCCGGCGCGGGCTCGCCCCACCACCGCCTTCCACCTCGATCTCCCACACCCCGCCGGTCGCCAGAGAGGTCGCACCTCGGAAGCCACCCACCACCCGGTGGAGGGGCAGCGGGCGGGGCGGGCTGGCCGCCGGGCGTACGGTGCACACCGGTGCGGACCCCCCGGCGCCGGCAATCCCGACCCACAGGTCGTCGCCCGCGATCCCCGCCTCCAGCCCGCCGGCGTGGGGGGCGAGCCAGGCGAGGAGGGGGCGGACGATCTCGGGGGCGGCGGCAAGCTCGCCTGCGGGACCAACCCACTGGGCGGTGCGGCCGAGGCCGTACCGGTCGAGGGCGAGGAGCGGGTCACCACCGGCGCGCAGGACCACCCGCGCGGTGGCGTTGGGGTGGGTGGGCCAGCCGCGGGTCACCGCCGCGCCGCCTCTCAGGGGAAAGGGGGCTTCCGCGGCCACCGCTGCCGTTGTGGGTCCGCGGGCGGAGAGGGGGGCGGGCGGGGCGAAGGTGAGCACGGTGGGGAGCTCGGCCGCGGTGGCGGCGTGCAGCCAGTGGCCGCCGGTGGCCGCACAGAGACGGGCGAGGGCGGGCTCCGGCGGCCGGTCGCCCACCTGAATGGCGGTGATCCGCACCCCTCCACCGGGCGCCACCGGCGGCGGTCCCACCCGGCCGTCGGTGATCAAGACGATCTCCCCCTCGCCGGGGGTCGCTCCAAGCAGCGCCTCGGCCGCGGCCACCGCGCGCCATGGGTCGGTGCCGCCCGCGCCGGTGAGCAGGGCGAGGCGATGGCGCAGTTCTGCCTCCACCGGTGGCGCCCCGAGGGGGTCGAGGAGGTGGAGGTCGCGGTCAAAGGCGATCAGCCCCCACCGGTCCGCGGGTCCGAGGGCGCGGCGCACCGCCAGGGTGGCGGCGACTCCGAGGTCGAGGGAGGAGCCCGCCCCCTCCCCCGCCTCGGCCATCGAGCCGGAGCGGTCGAGGACCACCACGACCGCTACCGGCGGCCGTCCCCCCTCGGCCCCGGGTTGCAAAGGGAGGAGGGGGGCCAAGGGGTCGCCCGCCAAGGGCGGCTCGCCCACCCACAACAGCCCCATCCCTGCCGCCACCGCCCGGACGATCGCCTGGCGCCCGGCGTCGTCGAGCTTGGCGCCGCTCGCCACGACCAGCCCCCCGGGCGGCGCGGCGAGGAGGCGCCCCAGGTCGAGACTTGCCACGACCTGCTCCGCCCCGGCCACGGTGGCGAGGGCGGGCTCGCCCACCACCGCCAACCGCGGCCGCCCCTCCACCTCCACCCGACCGGCCGCCGGCGGCAGACCCGCCACCTGCGCCTCGATCCGGTGGGAGCCCGAGGAGAGCAGGAGGGGGAGGCGGCTCACGCCCGGTGGTTCGATCACCCCCTCCCCGGCCACCGTGCCGTCGATCCGCCAAAGGAGCCGGGCGGCGCCGGTGACCCCGGTGAGGGCTGCGACCGCCACCGCGGCCGCCCCCTCGGGGAGGCGGCTAGGCAGGTGGAGGGAGAGGGCGGCGGAGGGGAGGAGTCGACAGTGGAGCCGGCTCCCGGCCGGCGCGGCGAACGCGGCGGCGCGGCCGTCGCTCACCACCACCCCCTCGGGGGCGAGGGCGAGGCCGCGGGCCACCGCAGCCGCGAGCGGGGTGGCGCGGCTGGCCGGCCGGGGCGCGGCAAGGAGGCGGCGCACGGTGGCGATCGCTACCCCCGGCCGGCTCGCCTCCCCGACCCACACCTCGGCCTCCGCGGCCGCGGCCACCACCACCACCCGCCGGCTCCCCTCCATCGCCGCGGCCGCCGCGAGCGCGAGGTCGGCGCCAGTGCAACTCGGTGAGAGGTCGAGGACCACCGCCCGCACCCCGCCGCCGGGGAAGAGGAGGGCGGCAACAAGGGGGAGGGTGGCGGCCGCTCCCCAGCGCGGCTGGCGCGGCCAGGGGAGCCAGAGGAGGAGGAGCGCCGCGCCCACCGGCCAGCGCCAGCGGGGGACGGTCCGCTCCGGCGGGGGGAGCGGCGGCGCATCGCGGATCTCCTCGATCCACGCCGCGAGCAGGTGGGGAAGAGGCGGCGCGTCGCGCAGGCCGGGGGTCGCGAGGTCGGCGCCGATCCGCAGGTGGCCGCCGGTGGCGGTGGGGTGGAGGGAGACGACCGGCCCCGCCGCAGTGGTGGCCAAGACGCGGTCCCACTCCCCAACCTCCAAGGGGCGAAGCTCCGTCGCGGCCACCGGATCGGCGGGGAGACCGTCGAAGAGGGGATCGTCCACCGCCCACTCCACCCGGCCGGACGCGGTGCCCGGGTGGACCTCCACGGTCCACGGCGCGGCGGCGACGCACGGGGCCCCAAGCTCTGCGAGGTAGGCGCGCAGGGGGGCGGGGAGCGCTCCTTCGCACACCACCCCGAAAGAGGGTGGGGTAGCGGCGGCGTCCGGTCCGGCGGTCTCTCCCTGGGGGGCGGCGAGGGCGAGGACGAGGAGGAGCAACAGGAGGGGAACCCGCCCGCCGGTGGGGCGGATGGTCAGCCTCCGCCGCCCCCCGCCCGCCGCCGCCCCCTCCCACAGGAAGAGGGCGGCGACCCGCCGTGCCGGGCCACCCCGCGGCCGGATCCACCAAAGGAAAAGCAGTGGGGGGTAAGCGGCGAGCCAGAGGGGGTGGAGGAGGGTCACCGTCCGCCTCCCCCGTGGCGCAGGTAGGCGAACAGGGCCGCCTCCGCCCCCGCCGCCGCCTGCGCCACCACCAGCCCGATCCGGTGGCGGCGGGCGAGAGCGGCCACCCCCTCCTGGTGGCGGGCGAGGGCGGCCTGATAGCGCGCCACCGTGGCCAAGTCCGCCACCGCCGCGCGGCCCTCCCCCGACTCCACGTCGAGCAGCAGGCAGGGGCCGGTCGGGGCGGGGTGGAGGTCACCCTCGCCCAGGAGTTGGATCACCTCGACCGGGTGGCCGCGGCGGGCGAGGTCGCCGAGGGGGGCAAGGCGCTCCACCGGCTCCAGAAGGTCGGAGAGGAGGACCACCTGGGCGCCCGGCGGCCAGGCCACCGAGCCGCCGTAGAGCGCCGCCGCCACCGCCACCTCCCCCGCCGGTTTCGCCGCCTCCAAGGCGGCGGCCAGGAGCCCGAGAAGGGCGCGGCCGCTTCCGCCAGCGACGGGGGTCGGGTTGGTTCCAAGGAGGTGCAGGAAGAGGCGCGCCTCGCCCTCCAAGGCGAGGTAAGCGAGGGCGGTGGCGATTTCGGTGGCAACCTCAAACTTGCGATCCAACCCCATGGAGGCCGAGCAGTCGACCGCCACGACGACCACCGTGGCGCGGCGCGCCTCGCCATGCCGGATGAAGGGGCGGCGCAGGCGCGCGAGCACCCGCCAGTCGAGGTAGCGCGGATCGTCGCCCGGCTGGTACGGCCGGTACTCCGCAACCTCCGCCGCCGGCGTGCGGGCCCGGCCGGCCAGCCCGGGTCGGGTCGCGCCGTGGCCCTCCCGCAGCCACCGGTCGAGGCGGCGCAAGCGGGCGAGGAGGGCGGGGGAGAGGGCCATGGGGATAGGGAATCGGGGGTGGGGAGATCGATGGGGAGGGCGACTGATCTCTGTGCCGAGGTCCAGCGGCGCGCCTCTCAGCCGGTGCGCGGGGGTCTCCCCGCCCCAGCCCTTTGCATCCACCCCCCGGCCGCGGGGGGCGCAAGGCGTTGGCTTGGGGTGGCGATCGGATGGGCGCGGTCGCCCCCTACCCGCGCGTGCGCGCCCGGGCCACCTGTCGAGGGCGGGCAGACGGTGGTCGGCGAACCTCCCGCCGCCTGCCTCACGGCTGGACCTCCTCCAAGAGCTGGTCCACCACCTGGTCGGCGGTGGTCCCCTCCATCTCCGCTTCGAGCTTCAGCAGCAGGCGGTGGCGCAGGGCGGGGGCGGCGATTGCGCGCAGGTCGGTGAAGTCGACCTGGTGGCGGCCGGCTCCCAGGGCCACGCCGCGCGCCGCGCGCACCCAGAAGCGGCCGCCGCGCGGCGAGATACCGAGGCGCAGGCTGGCCGCGGCGGTGGCGGAGTGCGCGCCCTTGGGGCGGCTGGCGAGGAGCAGGCGGGTGGCGTAGGCGACCACCGGGGTGGGCAGGAGGACCTCTTCCACCGCCGCCTGGAGGGGGGCAAGGTCGATCGTCGCCACCACCGCGCGGTCGTCGGTGGCGGGCAGGGTGAGGACTTTCTGGAGATCGGCTGGCGCGGGATCGGTCAGGCAGATCTTGAAGAAGAAACGGTCGAGCTGGGCCTCGGGCAGGGGGTAGGTCCCCTCCATCTCGATGGGGTTTTGGGTGGCGAGGAGGAGGAAGGGGTGGGGCAGGGGGTGGCTCTCGCCCATCACCGTCACCTGTCCCTCTTGCATCGCCTCTAGGAAGGCGGACTGGGTGCGCGGGGTGGCGCGGTTGATCTCGTCCGCCAGGCAGAGGTTGGCGAACAGGGGGCCAGGCTGGAACTCGAACCGCTCGTGGCCGCGCTCGTCGAGGAGCAAGGCGGTGCCGGTGATGTCGCCGGGCATGAGGTCCGGGGTGCACTGGACACGCGCGAAGCGCAGGCCGAGAGAGCGCGCCACCGTGTGCACGAGGAGGGTCTTGCCGAGCCCCGGCACCCCCTCGATCAGGCAGTGGCCGTTGCACGCCAAGGCCACGGTGAGCTCGAAGAGGGGGCGCGGCTGGCCCACCACCCACCGCCCTACCTGGGCCTGGAGCTGGGCCATGGCGGCGGCGGCGCGGTCGGGGGAGAGGGGGCGGGGGGCGGGAGGCTGGGGGGTGAGGGAGGGGGGATCGGGGGTGGGGTGGCCGCTGGCGCGGCTCGCGATCGGATCGGGTGGGCGGGTCACCGGGTGCTCCTTGGCAGGTGCGCGGGCGGGTTGGGTGTCCGCGTGGGGTCGAGCGATGGGGCGAGGAGGGGTTGAACCGCGGGCCGTGGATGGACCGTGGCGTGGTCCGCGTCCACGGCTCTGCGCGCGCCCCCCATCATCTGCCCTCCGCGGCGCGGAGGAGCTCAAAATACCGCGCCACCGCCGCCCGCCGGTACAGGGGGAGGGCGGCGAGCGGGTCGGGGGCGAGGCGGCCGGCTGCGGTCGGGGCGGGGGGTGGGGCGGCGGCCAGCGGCGTGGGGAGGGGGCCGCGGCCGGTGGTCGCCACCGCCACCGTGGGGCCGGAGCCCTGGAGTTCCGGGCGTGGGGTCGCGGCGACCAGCCCCCCGCTGGCCGGGGCGTTGCCGAGACCGGCGCCGCCCCCACCACCCCCGCTGCCGGCCCGCTCGCCGACCCCCTTCCCGGTCTCGGCGGTGGCGCCCCCATCGCCGTTGGCACCCGCGTGGGAAAGCGGCGTGATCGGTGGCTCGGCTGGGGTGTGCAGGCGTGGCTGGGGCGCGTACCCCGCACCGGTCGGGCGGGCGGTCCCGGCAATACTCTCCCCCAGTGGGGTGGGTGGCGGTGGGACCCTTGTGGCGTGGCGAAGGTCGGGCACGAGCAGGGTGGCCGCGCCGAGGGCGGCGGCCACGATTCCCCAGGCGTGGCCGCGCCACGGCAGGAGCGTGGCCAGGTCGAGGTGGGCGAGGCGAGGGGCGGTGGCGGCCCGCTGGGCGGTGGCCCATGGGTCGTGGCGGTGGCGGAACTCGACCGCCGCGGTGAGCGCCGAGCCCAGGCCGGCGGCGCGGTCGAGCCGGGCGGCGAGGGTGAGGTCGTCCACCCGCCGCACGGTGGCCAAACCCAGGAGGGAGCCGGCGACCCCCGCCGCGACCGGGAAGGCGAGGGGCAGACCGGCGAGGCGGAGACCGACAGCCACCGCGCCCCCGGCGGCAAGACCGAGCGCAAAGCGCCGGATGGCCTCGATCTGGAGCTGGCGGCGCTGGGCGCGGGCGAGGAGGTGGTCTACCGCACCACTCATCCGATCCCTCCGCGGCGGGCCCATCCCGGGCGGCGCGCGCGGGGGGGTGGGGCGACCGCTGGCCCCATCCGGCCCCCCCAAGGAGTGGCACGCGCGACAAGCGGCGCCGGCGCGCGTGGGGCGATCGCTGGGCTCATCCGGCCTCCCCCAAGAGGGTGAGAATCGCGGCCACCGCCGCGTAGGCGAGGGCGAGGCGGGGGGCGGCGGCGAGACGCCGCCCGAGGAGGGTGGCAACGACCGCGGTGGCGAGGGCGCACCCCCCCGGGAGGAGGGCGGCGGTGGGGGAGCCACCCAGGCGCCACGCGAGGAGGGCGGCGGGGAGGGCGGCGGCGACGGCGAGCACGCCGCTGGCGAGGGCGACGGCGATGGCGCCTCCCTGACCCCCGGCGATCGCCCCGAGCGGTGCGTGGGGCGGGGCGGTCGATGCCAGCGCGGCGCTGACCAAAGGCGGCGCGCCCATGGAGACCACCGCCGCCACCGCCCAGCCGGACCCGGTGGCGAGGGCGGTTGCGACCGCCCCCCCGTCGATCCCTGGGGCGAGACGGGCGAGGAGGGGCAAGACCACCGCGGCCTCGGCGAGCAGGGCGGCGGCGGGGAGGAGCAGGGCGCGCCTCACGGGGTCGCCTCCGCCAGAGAGGCGGTGATCGGAGCCACCTCCGCCGCCACCTCCACCAAGCCACGGTCGCGGACCACCCAACAAGTGGTGGCGCAGGCGGCCAGCGGGGCGAAGCCGTTAGTGGCGACCACCACCGTCGCCCCGCCTGCGGCCACCGCCTCCAACCGCCGCGCCACCTGGACGGCCACGATCGCATCGAGGCGGTCGAAGGGGTCGTCGAGAAGGAGAAGCTCCGGTCTGCCGAGGAGGGCGCGGGCGATCGCCACCGCCCGTCGCTGGCCGGGCGAGAGGCGATCGAGGCGCATGGACCCGAGGGGGATGGGGCTCAGGTGGCGGATGAACTCCGCAACACTGTCAAGCCAGTTGTTCCCCAGCCCACCAATGGCTTGGGCGTACCCCTTGAGGTAGTCGCTGACCCGTTGGCTGGGGTAGGGCTCCTCGTCTTGGAAGAGGACGGCGACCCGCCCGCGCAGGCAGCGGGCGCCGGGCGGCTGGCCGAGGGTGCGCACCGTGCCTTGGGTTGGCGGGAGCAGCCCGGCGAGGCAGGCGAGGAGGGCGGACTTGCCGCTGCCATTGCGGCCCACGATCCCGTGGACGCCCCCGGCGGCGAGGCGGAGGGTGACGTCGTCGACTAGTGGCCGGCCGCCGGCCACCAGGGTGAGGTGGTCAAGCTCAACGGCCACGGCTCACCTCGCGGAAGGGGGGGGCGGAGGGCAGCCCCACGGCCCCCGCTTGGACCGGCGCCGCCAGCGGCCCGGTCTGTTCGAGGAGGAGGAGCTCCTCGGTGACCAGCCAGCGCAGGCCGGGTGGGGCAACCTCCGGCGCCCATGCCGAGGTTGGGGCGGCGAGGAGGGGGCCGTGGCCGAAGCCGGCGATGGTGAGCGTCGCCCGTTGCAGGGGCGGGGCGGCAAGGTAGCGGCTGGCGGTGGTGGCTGGCGGGGCGAGGCGGGGGGCCACAACCATCGTGGCGACGATGACGGCGGCGGCCACCGGGAGGGGACCACGGCTGAGGAAGGCGGTGAGGAGCACGCCGGAGGCGGCCACGCCGAAGAGGATGGCGAGCCGCCGGAGGGCGGTGGCCAGCGGTGCGGGAAAGGCGGCAGCGGTGGCCGCGGCCGGAAGCGGCAGGAGGGGGGCGGCGACCCCCGCCACCGCCGGGGCGATGGGGGTGCCGAGGCCACGGGCGGCAGTGATGGATGCCGCCTGGGTTGGGGTGGCCCCAACAAGGGTTGCCTCGTCTACCGCCCAGGCGGGGTAGGCGAGGAGTACGGCCCAGTGGTCTGGCAGGGTGGTGAAGCGCTCGGCCGGGGGCGGGGTGGGACTACCGGCGACGGTGGCGACGGTTGTGGCTTGTGCCACCGGCGGCAGGGGCTCCGCTTCGGTCGTCACCTCCTGCCCCGCCGCCCGCGCGCGGAGGACCACCGGCCCGCCAGGGACCGGCGCGAGGAGGTCGAACTGGCGCGTCGCGAGGCCGGGGAGGTCGAGGCGGCGGGTGATGCGCGTCCCCACAACCTCCACCTCGACGACCTCCGGCGTCGCGCTGCGGTTGGTGACGGTCACCGCGGCGAGCAGCGCCCCTCCGGGGGGGCGGTGGAGGGTCGCCGCCACCGCCACCGGCGCGGTGCTCACCGCCCCCGGCGCGGACCCGGCGAGGGCCGGGAGGAGGAGGGCGAGGAGGGGTCCGGCCCACCCACCCATGGACTACTTCGCCTCGTCCGCGAGGAAGGGGTAGCAGGCGGCGAGGGCCAGGCAGGCGTGGGCGGTGGCGAGGTGCTTGTTCCCCTCCCACCAGCGCCCCACCGGGTTGGACCACCAGCCCGCCTCGTCCTGCAGGGCGAGGAGCCGCCGGGCCAGCTCCTCCGCCCACTGGTGGGCGGTGTTGTCGGCGGACTTGAAGGTCGGCTCGCCGAGGAGCGCCAGGGTGCGGGCGAAGGTGTCCACATAGTAGTAGTACCCCTGCTGGCCAAGGCCCGGGTTCTCCTCCACCGAGTAGTGGCTGCGTGCCCAGTCGACTCCCGCCACCACCCGCGGGTCGCTCTTATCGACGTGGGCGAAGAGGAGCGACTTGATCCCGGCGAAGGTCATCGAGCCGTACGAGCGGGTGGCGCCGGCGAACGACTCGCCCGGGGCGTAGACGAAGCCACCGTCGTTTGCCGCCCACGGCTGGTCATTCGACTCGCTGCGGTTCTGGCAGCGGGAGATGAACTGGATGGCGCGCCCCCACGCCGGGTCCTGCGGGTCGGTGGCGGCGGCGGCCAGGGCCTCCACCGCGATCTGAAGGTTGGAGAGGTCGGGCCGCTCGTCGCCGCCATAGCCGATGCCGCCGTAGTACTTGTGGCTCTGCGGGTAGCCGGTCGCGTCGTCCGCCTGGATCCCGCGCAGGTAGGCGGAGGCGTGGTCGATCAGGGGGCGGTGGGCGGGGTTGCCGCTCTCCGCCAGGAGCTGGATCGCGAGGGCGGTGTTGTAGCCGGGGTTATCGCGATCGTAGATGGCGCCGTTCGGGTGGGCCTTGCTGATGAGGTAGGCGACCGCGCGGTCGACGAACGGGCCGTCGCCCTCGCTGTACTGGCGCGGCGAGCGCAGGTAGGCGAGGGCGACCAGAGAGGTGATCCCCGGGTGGCCGGACCACGCGCCGTCCTGGCCCTGCTCGCTGCGTAGCCAGCGCAGGGCGCGGTCCACGGAGCGCTGGGTCTGCTCGCGGAGGGTGACCGGTTTGCCCGGCTCCTGCGCGGCGGCGAGCGGCGGGTGGACGAGGGAGCAGCAGGCGAGGAGGCCGAGGGTGAGGGCGATGCGGTGCATAGTTAGAGGCTCCAGGGTGAAGGGTGGCTGGCGCGGGAGCTCCCGGCGGTGCGCAGGCGGATTAGAGCCCGCCCGCGGCCTCGGGTGTAGCCAGGCGGAGGGGTGGAAGGTGGCGAGGGGGGCGCGTGGCGTCCCCCTCAAGAAAAGGCCGTCTGGAGCGGGACGCTCCGGAGGGTCGGATGGCGGGTGGGGGGCCGCCATCCACGGGGGGTGAAGCGACCCGGCCATGGGCCGGGTGGCGAGGGGGGCGCGTGG
>Ga0210022_1000602_pt1 | contig 25450 bp, 23 predicted proteins | sample CryGeymeta201520_FD_183984 | JGI IMG/M metagenome (GOLD analysis project Ga0210022, IMG submission 183984) | Groundwater microbial communities from Crystal Geyser aquifers in Utah, USA - Crystal Geyser metaG 2015-20 (SPAdes) (version 2) | ecosystem: Environmental > Aquatic > Deep subsurface >... | reverse complement strand
ATCGGCCACGCCGAGAAAGGCGTAACCCTGGCGTATAAAGGGGGAACCGGATGCCTCGGATGCCTGCTGTAGTGCCGCATCGGGGGTGCGGTAGTTCATGTCGGCGAGCTTCATCAGGGTGTCGGCAGCGAGGATGCGCTTATCCTGGAGGTTGTAGCCCATTACCCAGCGTTGGTCGGCTTCCTGTTGCCAAAAGGCTTTATCTGCATCGCTCATGCCCTGATCCCAACTGTGGCTCAGATGCGCCGCGTAGCGCCCGGTGAGTTGGCCTTCGGCATCTTTTTTCAGGGCGATATAGTGCGGCGCACTGGCGAGATGGAGGCCGAGTTCGGCTACTCGTGCCGGATAGCGTTCCGCCAGATCGGCGCTTTCGTCCAGCAACATGGAAAGTTTGCGTGGCGAGATTTTTTCAAATGACTTGCCCGCCCAGGGGAAGACGTATTTACCGATGCTGTGCCAGATGATGTCCAGAAGGTCGGGGGCGGACAGGTTGTTGCCGCCCAGCCGGACACCGAGCAGGCCGGGTAGCAGCAGCGCCTCGTCATGTTTTGCTTTGAGATCAGGTTTGAATTTGTCGGCCAAACCGCAATGCAGGTTCAGCGTTGCACCGTGGTAATAGTCGAATCCCCGGCTCACTTCCGCTTCACCGTACCAGTCGTGCGATGCTTGTCCTGTGGCGCGGATGTTGTAGCCTTGATTTCCGACACCCTGAAACAGACCGTTCTTAACTGTGGGCGCGATACCGGCGCGGAACAGTCTGTGCAGAGGGTCAAAGTGTTCGAGATTGTCTTCCAGATTGGTCTGTACGGAGATATTGACGCTGAGGCGTTGCAGCATCTGCAACACGGATTCACCCTCGTGCGGCAGGCTATGGACATCGCCATCGTCGCTTCTCGGCGAGGCGGTGGTCAGCAGGGTGGTAAATTTTTGCCGTAATGCATCCGTGGTTTGCCAGTCAGAGACCCAGTTAAAGGTCGGGGTAGCGTTTCTTTTGGGCGAATTTTGCCGGGCGTAGCCCAGTTCCTGATAGCCGCTTTCGCCGGCTCTAGGGCGCAACTGGGGAAACGCGGTGTCGGCATAGATGCGCTTGGCATAAGCCGGATCCATCATCAGAAAATAGCCGTTATTCTGATAGGCGTAATCGGGACAAGGTGGGTGGCGATGCGGCTCATAGGGTTCGCCCAACTGGATGCCGTTGCTGCCGGGTATAAAGGGAATTTCCAGTGTGCCCAGGCTGAAATGCCGAGTGGCATAAATCAGTTGTCCGAGATAAATGCCTTCATCAATTTGCACCAGTTCATCCACCAGGCAGGACATCGGGAAAGCGGGATGCAGATTAGGCCAGCGATAATTGAGGCCATAAACCTGTTTGCCCCGCATTTCCGGGACAACCGAACTTCCCAGGTCGGCGAGGAATATCCCGCCAGTTTTACTGTAAGGGATAACCCTTTCGGCAGCCAGATTTTGTTGTAGCAACGTGCCGGTAAAACCCGCCGCAGCGGGCGAGGTGGGGCGATCTTGCAGATGCCATACCTGGGTGAGGGTCGGTATGCTCACCGCTTGAAGCAGGTTGTGTTTGGGCGGTTCACGAAAGAAGTTGCGGCCGATGCGTGTGATTGCTTCGTTGTAGGCCGCCATCACCAGCGGATCGTCCTTGCACTTGTCCTTGACCGTTGCGCGTGAAACAGGCTCGAACGTTTTGCCCATCCACAGGCCGGTATCGGCGAAGGTGGCATTCCAGGCGGTTGCCAACACCTCGACGCTGGCGAGTAGCGAGCGGTCATTGCCGAACTGTCGTGCAATTTTGCGGAAAAAATCACTGTCGCGGATACACACCGGAATACCTATCATTGGGCCATCCAGCGGCGCTGCGCGGCCACACATAAACAGGGTTTGCAGCTTGTCGTGCAGGGTAGGCCATTCCGCGCTGCGCTGGTTGTCTGCCAGAATGCGCTGATAGTCAGCGAATAAGGTAAAGAAATCACCGTGATAATCGCCTTGTAATACTGCGGCGAGTTTGTCTGACAATGACTGCCTGGATTGATCTGAATCGCAGGGAAAATTATTGCTGCTGAGATAGGAGCTCATTGCAACCTCTTGAATTTAATTATTTTTTATGATTAAACCTTTGTGTACTCTCGGTTGGAAAATGATCTTGGCACAGGCAGTTGCAGCTTATTTTTTCGCTCAAGGTAACGATACCGGAGAGAGTAATTTGATCTCTTGATTGAGCTGCTTAAATTGATCCTGCAGGGTGTCCAAAAACACGTCTTTAGCTTTCGTTTTGGACTCATTTGCCGATGCGCGTGTGCTGGTATAGGCCAAAATTTGGCTTTTCAGCATTTCAATTTTTGCTTCCAGTCGTATGCGTTTTGATTCCGGCGTGGTCTGGCTGCCTTCCTTGAGCGCGGTTTCCAGCCCTTTCATGAAGGAGCAGGATTCGTGGTAGTCCTGTATCTCCAGTATCGCTGTGCCTGCCGGATATTTGGTGATAGCGAGACGTTGATGGTTCATCAGCGCGGTGGCCTTGGTGGTACGCATTTCACCGATTTTGGTGGCGATGGCTGTGGTGAGCAGATTCTGGTAAACGGTCTCGTTGACTAGCGAGCGTTCAGCATTGGAGAAGGCGGAGAGGGCTGATAGTGCCGCCGCTTGCCCGCCCGTTGATATGGCGGCTAACCCCGAGCTGAAGGCGGCAAGCGTGCCTGTGGAAATATTTAATGCGGCTTCATTGCCATAGATGCTTTTGAGGTGTTCGGTACAGAGTGCATTCGACTCCATCATCAGTAAACTGACCGCCAGGTTACGCTGCTCAGTGCAAGTCTTTGTATCGGTATTTGCGACAATGCCGAAGCAGCTTTCCGGGATCAGCGGTTTGTCTGAACCGGTGAACAGCGATCTCATTTGCTGCGCCTTGTCGCCCGACATGGGTTTGACGGCATAGCCGTCATAGACCCTGGTCGAATTGAAAGCGCATCCCGTCAGGCCGCTCAGGAGCATAGTGCCCATCAGCAGGCAGGCAAACGAGTGATGTTTCGAACGATAAGATTTTTTGGACATATCGGGCAACGCTTGCTTGTTCATCGTTTTTCGTTGAAGACGACAGACCGACTGGCGGCCTCGGCAGTGTGCGGTCTGTCTGGCAGACGAGTGACTTTTGAATTCATGCCGGTCATTTGCGGGTGAGGCGCGCTTTGCGCGTGGCGGCGCGAATGCAGGGGGAGCGTTGCCGATGGATTGGGAGAAATCCTACGGGCTGACTGGTTATAAGTTATTTGGGGGGATGGGGGATGCTGCGGTAATTCAGCAGTTTGTCCGATGGACAATGTCATCAATAAATACAGCAGTTGTGATTCTTGCATGATTTGAACCTCCGTTTTAACTTTTCCGGCAAGGGAAAATAATGTTGACTTCAACGTTCAAAGCGGGGGGTAGTCTTGCAGCTTTTGTGCGGGGGAACAATATGCCAAATTGCCTATGCAATTCGGTCTAGTCATCAGTCTTCCTGGGGAAAGTGTGTCCAGTAACGGCGGTGGGTTTTGCGGTAGCGTTCGATGGACAGGCCTCGCGCGTTCATCTCGACCAGAATCGCCCCGTCCTTGTCCGAGCGCAGCAGTTGGGCACCGCTATCAAGATAGCGTTGTTGGACTTCTGCCTTGGGGTGGTGGAATGGGTTGCGGTAGCCTGTGGTGAACACCGCATAGTCGGGCAAAACGGCGGCGATGAAATCCACATCGGAGGAACTCAGGCTGCCGTGGTGTGGCACGACCAGCAGGCTGGCGGGGAGCTGCTCGGGGTGTTTATCCAACAGGCGCTGTTCGCTGCGCTTCTCGATGTCGCCCGCCAGCAGGACATGCTGGCGACCCACACGGATGCGCAGCACGCAGCTTTGGTCGTTGTCGTGAGATTTTCTTTTGTCGGCGGCATCGTTGCTCGCGGTATTGCGTTCCGGGTGCAATATGTCGAACTGCACGCCGTCCCAGTTCCAGTTCACGCCATCCCGGCAGGGGCGTGCCGCGAACGGGATAGCCGATACGGATTTGAGCGGGTCTATGGGCTGCGAAGTCGCGACCCATCCGACCGGCATGGCCTGCAACACTGAAGCTGTGCCGCCGGTGTGATCCAGGTCGTTGTGGCTGAGTATCATGCCGTCCAGCTCACTGATGCCCATGCCCCGCAAGCTGGGAACCAGGATGCGGTTGCCGCTGTCGGCATCATTGGAAAAATCGGGGCCGGTGTCATACAGCAGGGCGTGATGCCGGGTTTGCGCCGCGACCGACAAGCCTTGTCCGACATCGAAGACGATCAGGCGCAAGGTATCCTGTGGCGGCGGCTCCGGGGCATTCAGGAACATCGGCAACAGCAGCAACACGCCCAGCCAGCGCGCCGGAAAGCCGCCGGGCAACAGTATCCACAATACGCCCACCATGCCCAACACGACGCTCCAGGCGGACGGTGCGTGCTGTGTCCAGACCGCATCGGGCAGGGCGCTCAACCATTGCAGCGGAACCATCGTCCCGTCCATGACGATGTGCGCCAGCCACAGCGGCACGTCGCTCGGCAACGCAGCACCCAGCAAGGCGAGCGGCACGACGATTAAACTCACCAGCGGAATGGCGAAGGCGTTGGCGATGGGAGAGACCAGCGAGACTTGCCCGAATAGTCCCAGCAACAGCGGAATCAGCCCGATGCTCATCGCCCATTGCACGGTCGCGTATTCGCGCAGCACGCGCATCGGGTAATTGAACATCTGCATCCAACTGTTACCCTCTTCAGGTAGCCAGAGCGCGTGACCGATGCGGTGCGCGGTGACGTAAAGAATCAGCGCCACCGCGCCGAACGACAGCCAGAAACCGGGCGACAGCACCGCCCAGGGGTCGGGAATCAACACGCCGAGCAGCGCGATACTCAGTATCTGGCTGAGCGAAAAATTGCGCTTTAGCCAAAGTGCGCAGGCTACGGCGGCCACCATATAAACGGTGCGTTGCGCCGGAACGCCGAAACCGGACAGCAGCGCGTAACTGGTCGCCACCAGCAAGGCGGCGAGGGCGGCGGCACGGCGCGCCGGCAGCCACAAGGTCAGGCGGGTGCTGCGCCGCCACAGCCAGTAGCAAAGCGCAAAGGCCACGCCGGACAACAGGGTGATGTGCAGACCGGAAATGCTGACCAGATGATTGACTCCGGTGCGGGTGAAAACCTGCCATTGCGCTTGCGGGATGCTGTTTTGATCGCCGATAGCCAGCGCGGTCAGCACCCCGACGTAAGGCGCGTTGCCCAGCGTGGCGTTGAACTTGTCGCGCACCGCTTCGCGCCACGACTCGATGCGGTAAAACACCCCGTCGGCCAGCGCGTCCAGACGGCTATTGTTACCTTTTTCGTGGACATAGCCGACCGCGCGTACCTGGTTTTCCAGCGCCCAAAGTTCAAAATCAAAACTGTGCGGATTGCTGCTGCCGTGCGGTTGTTTCAGGCGCACCGTGAATTGCCAGCGTTCGCCCGCGTGAAGTTTCAGCGCCGGGGTGCGCGGGTTGAAATAAGTGCTGAGGTAGAGGTGGCGTGGAACCTGAACGTCAGGGGTAAGGGTGTGCTCGACATCGAAACCAAAGCGCAGGCCGCGTTCGTTGGCGTGCGGGAGTTGAGCCACCACGCCGATCACCTCGATGTTGCGTCCCTGCCATTCGTCAGGCAAGCTGACGGAAAGCCGTTGTTCGGCTTGCCAGGCGGCGTGATAAAAGCCCGCAGCACAGGACAGGGCGGCGATCAACAGCGCACGGCTAATCTTGAGCGCGAATGATTTTTCCGGAATAAACAGCGCGAGCGGTAATCCTGCCAGCAGCGCAGCCCAGCCAAAATCGGGCAGTGCGGCCTGCTGTTGCAGCAGCCACACACCGAGCGTGAAGAAAAGGGTAAAGAGAACCATGCGCGTAGCGTACTGCACGGCTAGAATGCCGTCATGCGAAAGTTTTTACATCGGTTTATTCCCAATCACGCGGCGGTTAAAAATAACCGTTGGCTCAAGCCCTTTGGTCACTGGCTGCAAGCCCCCAATCTGTGGCACTTGAACCGTCGTTCGGTGGCGGGTGGCGTGGCGGCTGGCTTGTTTTGCGGGCTAATACCGGGACCGTTGCAAATGCTGGGCGCGGCTCTGCTGTCGGTATCGCTGCGCGTCAATCTGCCGATTGCGCTGTTTGTCACGCTCTACACCAATCCCCTTACCATCCTGCCGCTGTACCTGCTGGCCTACAGGACAGGCATCTGGGTGAGCGATGCGGAAAATGGGCGGGTGACAGTGCAATTGGCCTTACCGCAGTTGCATTGGCATAGCGGGTTGGCAGAATGGACGGGGGCGCTGGAGCAGCTCGGCAAACCGTTGCTGATCGGTTTGCCGTTGCTGGCCATCGGTCTGGCGATAGCGGGCTATATTGCGGTGCGCATTATCTGGCGGGTGGCCGTGATATTAAAGTGGCGCGCCAGACGGCGGCGGCATTCTGTTTGAATGGCCTATAAAGTTTTCGCCCGGTCTGCCGATAACGGGGTAACAACTAAGGAATAACGATGTACATCCATTGGGAAAAAGAGCTGGAGCTAGGTAACGATCTGATAGATACCCAGCATCGCATTCTGGTGCTGTTGTGTCGCAAGCTGGACATCGCCATCAAGACCCATCAGCCGGAACAGACAGTGCGCTGGATTATGCAGGAGTTGAAGAAATTCACCGAATTTCACTTCGTCAGCGAAGAAAATCTGATGCATGAGATCGGCTATCCGGGGGTGAGCGATCATGCTCTCATCCACACCGAATTGTTAATGCAGCTGGATATGATGCTGGCGAAGATCAGCCATCACAAAGAGTTTCCCGAAGACCTGCTGCATTTCCTCAATAAATGGCTGATCCAGCATGTCGTTCAGGAGGATTTGAAAATTGCCGAATATGCCGAAGATTCCGACCAACGCCCCATCGGCGAATCGCTCTACCAAGAATACCTGCTGATTGCTGGTTAGGATTCATATCTATCTGATTATTATCAATTATTTTATGTGATTCCGCAGCGACGAAAGCGGCCCCTTGCCCGTCGCTAGGGGCATGGCGTGCGCAACCTCGGTTGCGCCAGTGCACCAGGCCTCTTGCTTGGATTAGTTCCGCCTCGATGAGGTTTTGGAGTGCGCAACCTCGGTTGCGCTTTGCTTCCTGTTGCGCAGGGCGACAAATTGTCCCTGGCTAAGTGTTTTGGAGTGCGCAACCTCGGTTGCGCCAGTGCCCCAGGCCTCTTGCTTGGATTAGTTCCGCCTCGATGAGGCTTTGGAGTGCGCAACCTCGGTTGCGCTTTGCTTCCTGTTGCGCAGGAAGCGGAGGTGTAAGTTGAGAGCGTAATTAACGGGAATTCAGCTAATCAGCCCCAGCGCCACAGCGAACTATGGCATCGCCTTCATTATCAGGGGTGGTCACTTCTCCATGGTCGTTAGTACCCCGTCCACCAGTTGCAAGCGGCGTTCCATGCGGCTTGCCAGTTCGAGATCGTGGGTTACGATAACAAAGCTGGTTTGCAGTTGCTCGTTGAGTTGCTGCATTAAATCAAACAGGGCTTCCGCGCTGGCGCGGTCGAGATTGCCGGTCGGCTCGTCGGCCAGCACGCAGGCGGGTTCGGTGACCAGCGCGCGCGCCACGGCGGTGCGCTGGCGTTCGCCGCCGGACAACTCGCTGGGCAGATGAGCCAGGCGATGCGCCAGGCCGACCTTTTCCAGCATCGCGGCGGCAATCGGTTCGGCATCACGGCGTTTCATGCCGCGTATCAGCAGCGGCATGGCGACATTTTCCAGCGCCGTGAATTCCGGCAACAGGTGGTGGAACTGATACACGAAGCCAAGCGACTGGTTGCGGATATTGCCGCGCTGCGTCTCGTTCATGCCCTGCACTTCCTGCCCCAGTATCTGCACGCTGCCGGAGCTTGCATTGTCCAACCCGCCCAGCAGATGCAGCAGGGTACTTTTGCCCGAACCGGAGCTGCCCACGATGGCGATGCGTTCGCCGCGCGCAACCTCCAGATTGATGCCCTTCAGCACCGGCACGGCCAGTTTGTTCAGCATGAAAGTCTTGCCAAGCTCGCGGCAGGAAATCACCGTTTCCATCCTCAATCCTTGATCCTCAATCCTGCTTTTATTCATAGCGCAGCGCCTCCGCCGGTTGGGTCTTTGACGCGCGCCAGCTCGGATAGAGTGTCGCCAACAAGCTGATTAAAAAGGATAATCCTGATACCAGCAGCACTTCGTGGAGGCGCAAATCGGACGGCAGTTCGCTGATGTAATACACGTCCTTGGCGAGGAACTGCACGCCGAACAGGTGTTCGATGAACGGCACGACCACGTTCAGGTTGAGCGCCAGCAGAACCCCGCAGACGCTGCCCGCCAGCGTGCCGATCACGCCTATCATCACCCCCTGCACGATAAAAATTTTCATGATGCTGGCGGGGGACGCGCCCAGCGTGCGCAAAATGGCGATGTCGGCTTGTTTGTCGGTCACCGCCATCACCAGCGTCGAGACGATATTGAACGCCGCCACCGCGACGATCAGCGACAGGATGATGAACATCATCTTCTTTTCCATCTGCACCGCCTTGAAATAATTGCTGTTCTGGTGCGTCCAGTCGTTGGCGTACAAGCCTTGCGGCATCTGGCTTTGCAGCGCGGCGGCGACAGCGGGAGCCGCGTCTATTTCGCGCAGTTTGGTGCTGATTCCGGTCACGGCATCACCCAGTTGAAACAGCTTTTGCGCGTCACTCATGTTGATCAGCGCCAGGCTGTTGTCGTAGGGAGCCATACCGATTTCAAATATCCCCACCACGCGGAACTGCTTTAAGCGCGGCATCATTCCGGCGGGCGTGATCGAGCCTTGCGGCGCGATTAGCATGACTTTTTCGCCCATCCGCACGCCTAAAGCGCGCGCCAGATCGGAACCCAGCACGATGCCGAATTCGCCCGCGCGCAAATCGCCTAGTTCTCCCGCCTTGATTTTATTGGCTAAATCGGTGATGGCGGTTTCCCGCGAAGGCTCGATGCCGCGCACCATCACGCCCTGCACACTCTGGCCGAACGACAACATGCCTTGTCCGGCGACGTAGGGTGCGGCGGCCAGCACTTGCGGGTGGCGTGCGACCTGAGCCAAAACGCCTTGCCAGCCCTCCATCCGCCCGCCGTCGGCGACCACTTCCAGATGCGGCGAAGCGCCCAACATACGCTCGCGGATTTCCTTCTGGAAGCCGTTCATCACCGACAACACCACAATCAGCGCCATCACGCCCAGCCCCATGCCCAGCATGGAAATCAGCGAAATAAAGGAAATAAAATGATTGCGCCGCTTGGCGCGCGTGTAACGCAGACCGATGAAAAGTTCGTAGGGTTGCAAGGTAAGAGGGTCGTAGAGTGGAAACGGGCGACAGTTTGCCACAAGGCGGCAAGCAATGGCAGATAGGAGGGCATATTTTGCCAAACCGCGCGAAGCGCCACCCTGAAAATGTACCCTTGCTCTGACAAGGTCGTGCTTTGGTATTATCATGCCCGCACACCTTATTTTGAGGAGCATTTTTATGCTGACCATTGACCTTGAATTAGAAAAGTCATTACAGGCTATCGCCCAACGAGAGCATAGTTCGCCGAATGAAATTATTAAAAAGCTGATTAGTCAGTATATTACTGAAAAGAAATCGTCTGAATTAGTGACCGATATCGTGAAGGATTTACCGGAATTTCCCTGTTTTGCCAATCAGGACCCGTTGCAGCTACAAAGGTCATTGCGCGATGAGTGGAATTAAGTATTTGCTGGATACTAATATCATCATCGGACTGCTTGAACGGCAGCCTGTTGTTTTAGAGTTGTTTTCAGCAAGGCAAGTCAAAATAAACGAATGTGCTTACGCCTCAATCACCCGCATCGAGTTGTTAAGTTTTCCCGCGATTTCTTTTCCTGAAAAACAGGCGATTGAATCCGTATTGGCGCGCATGGTGTATCTCGCCATTACCCCCGCCATTGAAGATGAAACGATAGCGTTCAGACGTGTTCACAAAACGAAACTGCCTGACTCCATTATCGCCGCTACATCCAGACACGCCCAGCTCGAGTTATTAACGCTCGACAAAAAATTGGCGGACAAGTTGTGAGTGCGCTGCAATTACGGTTTCAGGGTTTTGTGGGGGAGTTGGAAGCTCACAATTTGACTGACGCGTAAACAAGACTGTCATTGATTTACCAGCCTCACTTTCTCCCGTAGTTGCGCGTTTTTACAGCACAGAAAGGGTGTTGAAATATGGACAGTCTGCAACGTATTTACAAGCTGCATCAGGTCATTTCCGCACGTCGCCACCCCGTATCCTGTCAGACTTTGCAAGCCGAACTTGGCTGCTCGCGCGCTACGGTCAGGCGCATCATTACGGAACTGCGCCTCTATTTCAATGCGCCGCTTGAATACGACCGATCACATAACGGCTACCGCTATGCGACTGGCGAAGATCAGTCTTTCGAACTTCCCGGACTTTGGTTCAGTTCAACTGAAATTTACGCTTTGCTGACCACACAGCAACTGTTGGCGCAAGTCCAGCCCGGACTGTTCGACGCACAACTCAAACCGGTCAGGGAACGCATCGAAAAAATACTTGCCGCCAGACACTTGGGTGACGAAAAACTTTTGTCCGGATACCCGAGCAGTGAAATTTTAAATCGGGTGCGCATCCTGCGCATGGCTGGACGCAGCACCTCCAACGAACATTTTCAAACTGTGGCAGGCGCATTGCTGCAAAGAAAACGCCTCGCCATTCGTTATCACAGCCGCAGCGATGACACCGAAACCCGCCGCGAAATCTCGCCACAACGCCTCACCCATTACCGCGACAACTGGTATCTGGACGCATGGTGTCAGCAGCGCAACGGACTGCGCAGCTTTGCCGTGGACAGGCTGGGTGAAGCGAAGATGCTGGAAAAAATAGCCAGGGATATTCCCGAACAGGAATTGGATGCACACTTCGCCAGCAGCTACGGCATCTTCGCGGGGATACCCAAACACACCGCCGTATTGCGCTTCACCGCAGAGCGCGCCCGCTGGGTAGCCGAAGAACAATGGCACCTGCAACAACAAGGCAACATCCGCGAAGACGGCAGCTACGAATTGCGCATTCCCTATTCCGACCCGCGCGAACTGGTGATGGACATCCTCAAATACGGACCCGATGTAGAAGTCATTGCACCGGAAGCCCTGCGAAATGCAATCACCGAACGACTGCAAAATGCACTGGCAAACTACCGAAAATAACCGTGACAGGCTCAGATTTTGAGGCAGTGGGGGTGTTAGCATGGCAGCCGATCCGATAGTTGCAATGTTGTGCATGAGGCAATGAACTGTAAAAATCCATGAGGTGGTGCTAAAAAATGATAGGTCGCCGAATAAGCAAATTGCCTGAGACGATTGAAGTTGCATCACTTCCTTTTAATCAGTGCCTGGCAAAATCCCGTAAAACCAGTGTAAATACGGTATTGCCAGGAAGAATGGTATTGAGTCACTGCCAGATTGTCGGCTTGGTGGCACGTGCAATGATAAGCCGTATGCCTGTTTGGTTGCGTGTGACTTTGTTCCCGGCAGGTGCTGAGTTAATTGCGGCTGCACACGATATAGGCAAGGTCAGCCCGACTTTTCAGAACAAGATTTATTCTGCACTCACCCAGAAAAATGAGTCCGTCCTTTCTCTATTAACAACCTTTAATCCTGAAATTGAAAAGCAGTGGGGCGGACATGCGGGTGTAAGCCAGGCAACGGTAGAGGCGCAGAAGGTAGGGCGCTATATCCCTGAAATATTGGGTCGGCATCATGGATTTTCGCCAAATTTGGCAATGTATCAGGCAACGTGTGGGTCGTTTGGTGGTCAGGTTTGGCAGGCGCAACGAACAGAGTTATTGGCGCAACTCAAACAGGCTTTAAGGTGCGATTTCCCTGTGGTGAACAACGCGTTGCAAGCCAAAGTGTTAGCCGGCTTGACCACCGTAGCCGACTGGATCGGATCGGGTTCGTTGTTTGACGACCCCGCTGATGATCGTCCTGAAAAAATCCAACAGGCATTGGATGCGGCGGGATACCTGCAACCGCAGTTAAAACTGGATTTAAGTTTCATCGAGATATTCGGATTTGCTCCAAAAGATACGCAAATAAAGCTCATCGCAGCAGTGAATCAGCCCGGTGTTTATGTGCTGGAAGCTCCGATGGGTCTGGGGAAAACCGAGGCTGCACTCTACGCGGCTTATCATTTGCTGGAAAAAAAGTTGGCCACAGGTATTTATTTTGCGCTACCCACACAACTGACTTCCGACAAAATTCATGAACGGGTAAATGCGTTTCTTGGCAAAATTTTAGATGACCGATCACCTCACAAACAGGCTTTGCTGGTTCATGGCAATGCCTGGCTCAAACAGTTTGAAATGGGCGAGGAGGGTAATCCGGGTGGCGCTTGGTTCGCTCAAGGCAAACGCGGTATTTTGGCTCCCTTCGCGGTGGGCACGATAGACCAGGCATTGATGGCGGTCATGAATGTCAAACACGGCTTCGTGCGTACCTTTGGCTTGGTCGGTAAGGTGGTGATATTGGACGAGGTGCATTCCTATGACAGCTTTACCGGCACGATTTTGGATGCGCTGGTTACAGCACTACGCCAATTGCATTGCACCGTCATTATTTTGAGTGCCACGCTGACCTCTAAGCGACGCGCCAAGTTGTTGGGCATAACCCCGCTCACCAGCAGCTATCCTTTGATTACGGCACAGCCCAACGTGGGCGAACTTGCTGAAATTTCCGTCGAAGTGATTCCTGATGTGGCGGTCGCCATTGCACATCAAACCGAAGCTAATACCATTGAAGAAGTCTTGTGCCGTGCCGAATCAGGTCAGCAGGTATTGTGGATAGAAAATACCGTCAACGAAGCGCAAGGCATATATAAAATTCTCTCCGCTCGTGCGGGCGGACTAGGCGTGGCGTGCGGCCTGCTGCATTCGCGTTTCACCAAAGCGGATCGAGCCGCCAATGAAGAAACCTGGGTGACTTGTTTCGGTAAAAACGGGGGTGTCATACGGGGGCAGCAAGGGCGCATTCTTGTCGGGACACAAGTGCTGGAACAGTCGCTGGACATTGATGCCGATTTTTTGGTTACCCGTACTGCGCCGACCGACATGCTGCTACAACGCATGGGGCGTTTATGGCGACACACAGAAACCAAACGTCCAGACCAAGCCAGGCGCGAGGCATGGATACTTTCGCCTGACTTGACCTCAGCTATTGCAACCCCTGAAGTCGCTTTGGGCGCGACCGCGAAAGTTTATGCGCCTTATGTTTTGTGTCGCAGCCTGATGGTTTGGCAGGGCAGGACAAAGGTAAATTTGCCCGGTCAAATTCGTGAGCTGATCGAAGCGACTTACACCAAGCAGGACGAAAGCGAGCAGATGGCGAAGCACCTCCAGCAGGTGGAAAAAGAGCGCGGCAAACTTGAACGGTTTGCCTTGCTGGGTTTGTCCACGGGTGGCACGATCCAACCGGAAGAAAAAGCCCAAACCCGCTACAGCGAACAGGAATCCACCGAAGTGTTGTTACTGCGTGGGTATCAGCCCGACCCGCAGCAACACGGCACCTGGCTTACCTTACTTAACCGTGAACGACTTTTTGTGCCGCAAAATGGTCACACCTTGCTGCGCAACGACTGGCGTGTACTCAGTGCAACCCTGATGCAAAACACCTTAAAAGTGACTGATTACCTTGCGCCGAAAGCCGTTAATAAATCCCAGCTTATCGGCTTGGCTGATTATTTCTATCTGGGCAAGCCTGAATATGACGAAAGCGACATGTTGCGTGTGGCATTAGTGCAAGAAGATGAAAGCCTGGTCGCCCTGGATGGCGCGCAGGCGAACGATAAATATCAGCTTTCATACAATAGTTGGCAAGGTTATTTGGCGAAAAAAAGGGGGTGAGAAATGAATCATGATAATAAGCAAATAGAGATTTTTAAAACGCCTGACGGACAAATCAATCTGCAAGTTCAACTGAAAGATGACACGGTGTGGCTTTCCACCGAGCAAATGGCTAATTTGTTTGGACGTGAACGCTCGGTGCTGACCAAGCATATTAACAATGGGTTTAAGGAGGGCGAATTGGATGTCAATTCAACTTGTGCAAAATTTGCACAAGTTCACTTCAACCAGCGTCTGTTCGATAAAAACGGTGAAGTGGTAATTAACGATACCGGCCTTGCCGCGCTGACATTATTGGTTGTCGAATCCGATCTGAAACAAAAAGACATCCTCATCAAACTCATTATGAATATGTTGAGTATCAACCAGAAAAAGGGAAAATTATGACCACAGAAAATCGTTTCAACCTGATTGATGAACCCTGGATTCCCATTGTGGACGTGGGGCGAGTCAGTTTAAGGCAATTGTTTAGTGGTGCAGACTACCGCGCCCTGGGCGGCAACCCGGTGCAGAAAATCGCCCTGACCAAGCTGTTATTGGCCATCGCGCAATCTGCCTATACGTCAGCCGATAACGATGCCTGGGCAGCCTTGGGCGCAGAGGGATTGGCGCATAAATGTCTGATTTATTTGGAACAATGGCACGACAGATTCTATTTGTATGGTGAAAAGCCATTCTTGCAGATGCCCGCTATTAAAGCGGCAGCGGTACAAAATTTTGGCGCAGTGCTGGCCGAAGTTTCCACTGGCAACACCACAGTATTGACACAATCTCAAATTGAAAAAGACTTAACAGATGCGGACAAAGCATTGTTAGTGGTGCAGTTAATGGGTTTTGGATTGGGTGGCAAAAAAACCGATAATTCAGTGGTTCTCTCACCCGGTTATCAAGACAAGTTTAATGACAAAGGCAAGCCCTCGACCGGAAAGCCCAGTGCCTCCATCGGGTTCTTGGGATTTTTGCATAACTACTTGCAAGGTAAGTTTTTACAAGAAACCTTATGGCTTAATTTGTTTAGTACACAGCAAATTTTAGAGTTGGGAATTTACCCACAGGGAATAGGCATCGCACCTTGGCAACAGATGCCCTCAGGTGAAAATTGTGCAACTGCGGAAGCATTGAAATCCAGCCTTATGGGACGATTGATACCACTTTCGCGTTTTTGTTTGTTGGCAGAAAGTGGTTTGCATTATTCCGAGGGTATTGCACATTCTGGATATAAAGAGGGGGTTGTTGATCCCAGCGTATCAGTTGATTTTTCAGGGAAAAATGCTAAAGCGATTTGGACAGACCCTGAAAAGCGTCCTTGGCGATTATTAACGGCATTACTGAGTTTCTTTTCGCAAATCGGAAACAAAGGGTTTGATTGTTATCAACTGCGCTTGAACATGGGGCGAGCCATTCGGCAAATGCCCAGCATAGGCATCTGGTCGGGTGGTTTGCGGGTCAGCAGTAATGCGGGCGAGCAATATGTATCGGGTTCAGATGACTTCGTGGAGTCGTTGATATACCTGCATAGCAGTATTTTAGGTGAACTGTGGTTTGCCAATCTACAACTGGAAATGGATGAACTGGATAAACTTTCCAAGATCGTTTATGGCGCAACCCTCAATTACTTCAAAAGCCAGAACATGGAAAGCAAAGAGCAGGCGGCACAGGTCGGCAACCTTTTTTGGCAATTATGTGAACGCCAGTTCCAAGCTTTGCTGGATGCCTGTGTCAGCGCAGAGCTAGCCCTTTCCATGCGGCCGGTTTTCGCTCATTTCGTCCATAAAGCCTACGACAGCTATTGCTCTAAAGACACCGCGCGCCAGCTTGATGCCTGGGCAAAAAATCGCCCTAATTTAAGCACTTACCTCAAGAACCTTAACAAGGAGGCAGTATGAATATTGAAACGGAACATCCGTCGCCCAAAAAAGATACCCCGCGCAACAGGGCTTTTGTGGACTACATCATCAGCCGTTGCCAGGCCGACAATGGAATGCGCGCCGCGCTCAAACGCGCCGATAACCCCGCCACCGAATATCAAAGTTGGGAGGTGTTGGCGGGTTTTAAGATTGACCTGGAACATGAAAACCAACGCTTGCCCTATGCGACTGTTGCCGCCGCGATTGCCCGCAGCAAGGCCGATAAAAACGGCACGACCAGAATTGGCCTGGCGATTGCCCGTTGCTATGAAGATGGCAATGCCAGCGACCAAGCCAAAGCCAAGTTACGCCGTTTATTGGCTTGTGATTCCGTGCCAGAAGCCTGCCGGATTTTGCGGCCTTTGTTCAGTTTGATTGAGGCAAAAGGCGGTGTAACGCTCAACTATGCCCAGCTTTTGGATGATCTGCTCAGGTTTGGTCATGATGACAGCCAGCTTCGCATCAAGGCACGCTGGGCGCAGGATTTTTATGGCAAACCCGCAGTGGGAGGCCAGGATGACTGACACTATTTTGGCTTATGCCAGTGTGTTGCGTCTGAGTCGTGCTGACATCAAGACCTTGAAAATCAGGGACGCTTACGCCCTGCATAAAGTGGTGTATGGCCTATTTGAAGACGTTCGCAGCGAGGCTGAAAAACAAGCCAGTACCGCCAGCGGCGTTGTTTATGCTGACAAAGGCGGCGATTTCAATACTCGGCAGATTTTAATGGTGTCCGACCGCAAGCCGCATCAAACGCCACAGTTTGGTGAAGTGCAAACCAAACCTATACATGCCGACTTTCTGGCTCACGAACGCTACGCCTTTGAGGTCACTCTAAACCCCGGCAAGCGCGATAAACAAACCGGAAAGGTTGTGCCGATACGTGGACGCGAAGCGATCGAGCAATGGTTCAAGGCGCGCGCGCCGGAATCCTGGGGGTTTACGGTCAATCCCGAAAACTTACAAATAGGACAACTCAGCGTACAGGTTTTTGAAAAAGCAGGAACAACCGTTACGCATGGTAGTGCCGCGCTCAAGGGCGAGTTGACCGTGCTTGACCGGGCGCGTTTTATACAAAGTTTTACCCAGGGGATAGGTCGGGGCCGCGCGTTCGGTTTTGGCTTGCTACAAATCGTTGCTTTGTCTTCATTGTCTTAACATGCTATTTATATTCAATCACTTAAAAGGAAATCGAAATGACTATCAATAATCCGTTGAAAAATGTACGCATCGAATTTCATATTCTGCAATCGTTCCCCGTCACCTGCCTTAACCGCGACGACGTGGGCGCACCCAAAACCGCCATCGTCGGGGGCGTACAACGCGCTCGCGTCAGCTCGCAGGCATGGAAACGACCGGTACGCATGGCAATGCATGAACTGGGCGTAACTCACGGCACGCGCACAAAGCTCATCAGCAAATTGATAGCGGATGCTTGCCTTGCTGAAGGCGCAACTGCTGAACAGGCTAAAGCCTGTGGCGACAGAATTGAAGGCGCATTCATCAAGAAGAAGGAAGAAAAGAAAGAAAAAAAAGGTAAAGACCTTACAGCGCAGGATGATGTTGATGAGGCTCCAGCAGAAACAGCCGCTGAAAAAACAGACACCTTACTGTTCTTGAGTCCTAATGAGGTTGCGATTCTTGCGAAGGCCTTTGCGGAAAAGGGGTTTAACCCGAATGAAGTTGTCACTCAAAAGGATCAAAAAAAGCAGGCAAAAGAAATTGCTGACTTAATCGGCAAGGTGTCTGAAGTAATAGATGCGGTGGATATTGCTCTCTTCGGTCGTATGGTGGCGCAGGCCGCTGACTTGAATATTGAAGCTGCCGCGTCATTTTCCCATGCTATTTCCACCCACAAGGTCAGTAATGAGGTTGAATTTTTTACCGCGCTGGACGATCTTGCCACCGAACCCGGTTCGGCGCACATGGGCAGTCTGGAATTTAACTCGGCCACTTACTATCGTTATGTCAGTCTGGATTTGGGGCAACTTTGTCAAACGCTGGCGGGGCAAAATATTGCGGAAGCCGTCGAACAATTCACTAAAGCCCTATTTGTCGCTGTGCCAATAGCAAGGCAAACCACCCAGTCTGGCGCATCGCCTTGGGAATTCGCCAAGGTATTCGTGCGCAAAGGCCAGCGCCTGCAAGTGCCGTTTGAAACCGCGATTAAGGCGAAAGACGGCGGTTTTATTCAGCCCAGCATTGAAGCGTTATCGGGCTATTTGGCGAAGCAGGAAAAACTGCACGGCAGCCTGTTTGGCAAGCAAGCGGAATACACCTACGGTCAGGAAGATAGTTTTAGTATTGACGATTTAATTGCCGGCCTCCGGCAACATGCCGCAGGATGCGTTATTGAGGCGGTAACAAATGAGTAACCCTTATTTATTGTTGTGGTTCGAAGCCCCGTTGCAGTCCTGGGGTTCCGATTCCAAATTCGGGCGACGCGATACGCAAACCTTCCCGACCAAATCCGGCGTGCTGGGTCTGCTGTGTTCCGCGCTGGGTGCGGGCGGGGAGCAACGGGAATGGCTGGCTGAATTTGCTTCGTTGAATCAAACGGCGATTTCTTTTGCGCGAACCAGGCAAGCAAAACAGGGCGGATTAACCAAGGTGGATCGTGAGCCGCTGTTGCGCGACTTTCACATGGTGGGTAGCGGCTATGACGATCAAGACCCGTGGGCGAGTTTGCTTATCCCCAAGACTAGCAAAGGCAAGAAAGCGGTGGGAGGCGGCAGCAAAATGACCTACCGCTACTATCTGCAAGATGCCGCCTTCGCCGTGGTGGTTGAAGTTCCCGCCGATCAAGCCGAAACCATCGCGCAAGCCCTGCAAAATCCCGCTTGGGATGTCTATCTCGGGCGTAAAAATTGTGTGCCGACTGACTTTATTTGTCGCGGTATTTTTGAAACTAAAACCTCTGCCCTCGAACAGGGCGTTTTAATCGCCAGTCAAAAAAATCGCCTCGAAGATTTTCGGGTCTTGCACGGTGCGCTGGCTGATGGCGAGGCGGATGAGGTATTTACTTTGAACGATGTGCCGGTGCAATTTGGCGAAGATAAACGTTACCGTGATCGCCAGGTGAGCCTGATTTATGCCCGATAACGTCAGCGAAAAAGCGCCGTCTCAACGCCTGCTTATCAAAGTTACCCGCGACACATTGCCGCAGGTAAAGGATAAATACCCGTTTATTTATCTTGAGCGCGGACGGCTGGAGATTGACGATTCCAGCGTCAAATGGATAGATTGCGATGCCAATGTTGTCAGGCTACCCATCGCTACGCTCAACTGCCTGCTGTTGGGGCCGGGCACGACTATCACCCACGAGGCCGTCAAAGTGATCGCGCAATCCAATTGCAGTCTGTGTTGGGTGGGCGAAGACAGTCTGCTGTTTTATGCCAGCGGACAAACGCCTAATGCGGATACGCGAAACATGCGCGAACAAATGATGCTGTCTGCCAATCCCAAGAAATCGGTGGAAGTCGCGCGGCGCATGTTTTCTAAACGCTTTCCTGAAGCCGATTTGGCAGGTAAGTCTTTGCATGAAATGATGGGCATGGAAGGCTATCGTGTGCGTGCCTTATACGAACAAATGGGGCAGAAGTATGGCGTGGGTTGGCAGGGGCGCAGTTATACTCCGGGTAAATTTGAATTGGGCGACATTACTAATCAAGTGCTTACCTCCAGCAATGCCGCACTTTACGGTATCTTGAGTTCGGCGCTGCATAGTATGGGTTATTCGCCGCATATAGGCTTTATTCATTCCGGCAGCCCTTTGCCCTTTGTGTACGATTTGGCTGATTTGTATAAGGAAAATTTGTGTATTGATTTGGCTTTCTCGCTTACGCTGGAGATGGCAGGGCAGTACAACAAACACAAGGTTTCGGCTGCTTTTCGTCAGCGCGTCATTGAAACGGATTTGCTGGGCAAGATAGGCCAGGACATTGAATCCATACTGGGAGTCAAAAAATGCTCGTCGTGATCGCCAACGATTTACCGCCCGCTGTGCGGGGCAGAATGAAGCTCTGGTTTATTGAACCACGCCCCAATGTGTTTGTTTCAGGTGTCAAAGATGCGGTTGCTAAAAAGGTGGTGGCATACCTATACGATCACTGCCCGCGTGAAAGCGGACTCATGGTCTTTCGTCGAATTCCAGAAACCCCCGGCTATGAAATTCGCGGGATAGGCGACACCAAACGTAACCTAGCCGAGATTTCGGGCTTGCAATTAGTGATTGAAAAACAAATACAGCCAGAGACAGTTGCATAAGACGGAACGATTCACGGCATTTTGATGCCCCTGTTAGGGAGGTGATATTTCAAAGTACCGCATGTTGTGGTTTAAGAACGCTCGTTAACAATATGTTGCTGTCTTCCCCACGCCCGTGGGGGTGTTTCTAAAGCTAGATTAGGGACTTTAGTAGCTGCAGGGTCTTCCCCACGCCCGTGGGGGTGTTTCTAAAGCAGCGCAACGACGTAGGCGCATCGTGCGGTCTTCCCCACGCCCGTGGGGGTGTTTCTGGTCGCTGTTGCATAGGCAATATTTGCCCATAGTCTTCCCCACGCCCGTGGGGGTGTTTCTAGGAAATGAATTTATCGAAGGGATTAAGATCGGTCTTCCCCACGCCCGTGGGGGTGTTTCTACCCTGGTGTGGGGCCTTGAGCTGACTGAGGAGTCTTCCCCACGCCCGTGGGGGTGTTTCCACCGGCCTATCGGTGATCGGGTTATACAAAGTGTCTTCCCCACGCCCGTGGGGGTGTTTCCCAGAGCTGGCTTACTGACGCGCACGCTCGGTGGTCTTCCCCACGCCCGTGGGGGTGTTTCCAGCGGATACCGAGATTAATCTGCGATCGCGCGTCTTCCCCACGCCCGTGGGGGTGTTTCCCAAATCAAAAGGAGATAAATCATGAAACACCCGTCTTCCCCACGCCCGTGGGGGTGTTTCTTACGCCGCATCATTTGAAATCTCCCCGCCGATGTCTTCCCCACGCCCGTGGGGGTGTTTCTTTAGGCTCACGGGCAGGCAGGAGTTTTTGCCAGTCTTCCCCACGCCCGTGGGGGTGTTTCTCAGGGCTCAAGAAAGTAGTAAGGGGTAAAGCAGTCTTCCCCACGCCCGTGGGGGTGTTTCCGCCTGCCTTGTACTCCAGTCCGTTGACGCTGTGTCTTCCCCACGCCCGTGGGGGTGTTTCCCCCTCCCCGGGTGCGTACCTGACGAAGATGGGGTCTTCCCCACGCCCGTGGGGGTGTTTCTCACCGTTCGCAGATTATGTAGTTACGCAATACGTCTTCCCCACGCCCGTGGGGGTGTTTCCACCAGCCGCCCGGAAGCATTTCGGCTTATTCCGTCTTCCCCACGCCCGTGGGGGTGTTTCCCCGCGCCCACTGCGCCCTCCGCACCCGCTGCGGTCTTCCCCACGCCCGTGGGGGTGTTTCCGGGCTTGTTTATCATTATTTCGTGCAGCCCACGTCTTCCCCACGCCCGTGGGGGTGTTTCTAGCTCATCCTGGAATGCGCCTAGTGTTCCGGGGTCTTCCCCACGCCCGTGGGGGTGTTTCCCTTTTGAAAGCGTTCGTTGGTCTTTGGATTTTGTCTTCCCCACGCCCGTGGGGGTGTTTCCAGCGCCCTCGCGGACACCCTGTCGTGCTGGTGGTCTTCCCCACGCCCGTGGGGGTGTTTCCTAGCTTAAATCCGCTTCGCACTTTATTGGCTGGTCTTCCCCACGCCCGTGGGGGTGTTTCTGTAGGCCGCTTCTTGAATAGCCGCCGTGTCGGGTCTCATTTAATGCTGTGTTAAGCGATCCTATGGTAGTGCCCGCCCTCCGGGGCGGGCGAGGATTGAAACGGTATATGCAAAATTTGCATATACTGCTGAAGACAGTAGCACCTGCCCTCCGGTCGGGGGCGAATTTTAATATAACATATTGATTATATTACATTATATCATTTTAAATCTCGTTCTACTTTGAAGCAGATTGCGTACAAGGCGGGCAGGTAGAACAGGGTCAGCAGGGTGGCGACCAGCAGTCCGCCCATGATGACCACTGCCATGGACCCCCAGAAGATGTTGCGTGTCAGGGGAATCATCGCCAGGATGGCGGCGGCGGTGAGCATGATGGGGCGGAAACGGCGCACGGTGGATTCGATGATGGCATCGCGGCGACTTGCACCTGTTGCCATGTCTTGCGAGATTTGGTCGAGCAGGATGACCGAGTTGCGCATGATCATGCCGGATAGCGAGATCATTCCGAGCCTCGCGACGAAGCCGAAGGGTATGTTAAAAATCAATAGCGCGACGGTAACGCCGATGATGCCCAAGGGTGCGGTCAGCAAGGCCAGCACGACAGGCTTGAAGGTTTGTAGCTGTAGCATTAGCAGGGACACGATGAGGGAGCCCATCAGTGGCAGGATAGCGATGATGGAATTCTGAGCCTTGTCGCTATCCTCCCTTACCCCGCCCGCTTCGATACGATAACCTTCCGGCAGGCGGGTGCGGATAGAGGCAAGTTACCGGTCTATGGACATACTGACCTCCGGCGCACTCACTTCATCTGGTACATCGGCGCGCACGGTCACTATGGGCAGGTGATTTTTGCGCCAGATGATGCTGTCTTCTTCGGCCTCGCCGAGGGTGGCGATCTGGCGCAACGGTGGTGTGAGTTTGTTGCAGTGCGCGAAACTCGGTCAGCGCTATTTCATGCCAATTCTGCTAATGGGTCACGAATCGGGGGGTATCGCCATGCGTAAAGCCATATCCCTTGATATGGGGCACGCGCACGGTGTAACCGGCTTGGTTCAGCCGCTTGGCCAGGGGTTGCAGTTCGGCGGGTCTGCTTTGCAGCCCATGCAGCAACAGCACTGCATGTTCTTCGCCTGTCAGGGTGATTGAGTTCATGGGTTTAATTCAAAAGCTGATTCGGTCAATGGCGTGCTTTTTGAAGCGCCATCGCGGCGTGGGCGGTCAAAATAATCCTTAATAAACAAAACGTTCGCGCAGGTCGGCCAGATTCAGTTCCTGCAGGATAGCTTCCAGTCTGGCTTGCGCGTCTTTGCGCGGCGTGCCGTGATGGCGGGCGATAATCAGTTCGTTTTTCATCGAGTGTTCCCAGCCGACCAGTTCCGTGACCGTCACCTGATAGCCGTGCGATTCCAGCAGTAGGCAGCGCAGCACGTTGGTCAGGTGGCTGCCGAATTCGCGGCTATGTATCGGATGTCGCCAGATTTCCGAGAGTGGGGTTTTGCCGAATGACTGATTTTTGTGTTTATTCAACACGCTGGCGACTTCTGCCTGACAGCAGGGAACCAGCACGATGAATTTAGCCTGTTTGTGCAGGGCGAATTTGATCGCATCGTCGGTGGCGGTATTACAGGCGTGCAACGCCGTGACCACATCAATCTGTGCCGGCAGCAGCGGCGAGTGGATGGAATCCTCCACCGACAGATTCAGGAAAGACATGCGCGTAAAGCCCAGGGAGTTTGCCAGTTGTTGTGACTTGCCAACCAGCGCCTCACGCGTTTCGATGCCGTAAATATGCCCGCTCTGGCGGGTTTTGAGGAACAGATCGTAGAGGATGAAACCCAGATAAGACTTGCCTGCACCGTGATCTACCAGCGTCAATTCCGGCTGGTCTGTCAGCACTTCATTCAGCAGGGGTTCGATAAAATGGTACAGGTGATAGACCTGCTTCAACTTGCGTCGGCTGTCCTGGTTGAGTTTGCCATCGCGCGTCAGGATATGCAGTTCCTTGAGCAGTTCGATGGATTGATCGGGCTTGATTTCGGGTAGGAGTGTCATGCGGTTATCCAAATTTTAATTTCATAATCAGTACGGCACCCGCCAGCAACAGGGTGATGCCATTGGCGAGGATGATGGGCCAGGCGACCAGCAGGATGCCATAACCCAGCCAAAGTGCAACGCCCAGGGTGAACAGGGCGTACATGCTCAAGGAAATATCGGCGGTGTGGCGGGTGTGCCATATTCGCCATACTTGGGGAATAAAGGCGAGGGTCGTGAAAGTGGCAGCGACACTACCGATGACATTCGCGTTAATCATTTGGCTGGGGCTTCGTCGAATACCCACAGTTGGTGTGCATCGAGCAACAGACGATAGCGCGCTTCGTTGGCATCCAGTTGCGCGATACTTTCGGACAAGGAAGATTCCAGCGCAAACCGCTGCGCGGTCAGGCTATCTGACAGGCTGCTTTCACCCAGACGGTAAGCCTTGGCGACCAGTTCCGCATTGCTGCGTATCGCAGTCGCTGCGGCATGCGCCTGTTGCCAGGTTTCATAGGTTTTTACCGCCTGCAGGTGCGTGGCGTAGCTGTCATTTTCCAGCCGCCGTTGCACGAAAGCCGCTTGATCGGCGGTCATGGCCGCTTGTTGAGCGAGGTTTTCCGCCATCGCGCCGCGTTGTCCGAAGGAAAGCGGTACGCTGATATACACGCCGGTAACTTTTTCATTGCCGCCCATCTCATTGGCGTGGCGTATGCCGACCGTAGGGTCGGGAACTTGATCGGCGCGGCTGCGTTGTGCCAGCAGTTGTTGCAGATGATTTTGCGCTTGTGCCATACCCAGTTCGTGGTTGTCGTCCAACATGCGCGACTTCCAGTAGCTGAGGTTCTGTTCGATCGCTTGCGGAGCGGTGATAGTGAAGCTGTCCGGCAACTGGACGGCAGGGAATTGACGCATCAGTTCTGTTTTTGCGAGTTGCGCGCGCATCTGGGCTTGATGCCAGGACACTCCAGTCTGTGCGCTTGCTGCTAGTGCTTGATTTAATTCAAGTTTTGGTGTGTCTCCTGCCTTGACGCGTGTCTCAGCCATCTGTGACTGTTGCTGGAGGATGGTTATTTGATGTTGCCACAGGGTGGACTGGCTTTGTTCGCGCTGCCAGTTGAACCATAGTTTAAGCAGGGTGCGGCTTGCTTCGTGGCGCGCATCGCCCAGTGCGTATTCGGCGTGTGCAACCCCTGTCGCGCCGATGTTTTCATCAATTCCTACCTTGTTGAACAGACGCAATGGACGCTCCAGTGCCACATCCCATTCTTTTAAATGCTGTCCGGTGTTGCTGATGTTGCGTTGCGCCGTGCCGGCGCGCAGGTTGAATTCATAATTGCCGCTGTTCCACTTGCGCTGGTTGGCCTGTTCCATCTTTAGGCCACTGTTCGCGTTAAGTACCAGTAGATGCTCATCCAGCGCGCGTTCCACCTGGGCGGGTGGCGGCAAATCCGGGCGGTTGATCTCAGCTGCACTTGCGATGCCATTGAACAAGGCTGCGCCAATAAAATAACTAACGACTAACGACTTACGACTGAGCGTAGCGGTCACAGCTTTAGCTGCGGAAACCGCACAGACTGCCCCTTCGCTCAAAATAACAAGCGCATAGCGCGAGTATATTTTTAGGCGAAGACCCTTGCGGTCTTGCGGGTGAACGACTGCCTTACTCATGCCAGCCTCCCGAACTCAATCACCGGTGTCATCCAGTAGGCAATTTCCGGGTTGGCTTCCTCGTGCTTGAGATGCTTGATGAGTTCGCGCGCGTCATCGCAGTTCATCACCGTGA
>Ga0210022_1000597_pt1 | contig 25603 bp, 17 predicted proteins | sample CryGeymeta201520_FD_183984 | JGI IMG/M metagenome (GOLD analysis project Ga0210022, IMG submission 183984) | Groundwater microbial communities from Crystal Geyser aquifers in Utah, USA - Crystal Geyser metaG 2015-20 (SPAdes) (version 2) | ecosystem: Environmental > Aquatic > Deep subsurface >... | reverse complement strand
CCCGCGAAGGTTAAGAACACACCGAAGTGGAAGTTCGCGGAACTTCCCCGGCAGGCGTGCAGCAGACGGAGGACAGAGGGTATTCTCCCAGACGGAGCCGAAGTCGCACCGGGACTTCGGTGTGTTCTTAACCTTCGCGGGTAGAACACACCGCGAAATCGTTCGCGCCTGCTCCGAGGGCGCGCACGGCACTTCGTTGCACTTCACCGCCGCCCGGTGCTACACTCCTTCCTTTCGGGGCATGCACTCAGGGAGGCGGACATGAGCAAGACGCTGACATACCTGCACGGCGCACTGATCGCTGCCACACTCGTACTGGTCTCGCTGCCGGGAAGGGGAGAAGAAGTGTTCGACGTTCCGCTCAAGAACCCAGCATTCACAGAGGGCGTAGGCGACAACGGTGTTCCGGTCGGCTGGTCGAAGTATGCCGGCGCCGGGAAGAACCAGTCGCTGGAGATCGTGGACGGTCCCGACGGCGGGAAGGCGCTGCTCATTGCCGATGGCGATGCCGCCGCGGAGATCGGGGTGAACCAGACCTTCCCTCTCAAGGAGAGCGAGACGTACCGGGCCAGCGTGCAAGTGAAGGCTGCGGAGGGCGCGTCGCCGGCCGGGTCCTACTTGCAGTTCCGCTTCCTGCCGTCCAACGAGTTCGCGCAAACCGGCCTGTGGAGCAACTCCGTTGAGGCATTCCAGGAAGTCTCCGTCACTGCGACGGCGCCTGCCGGCACCACGACCGCGATCATCTACCTGTACACCCACGCGCAGCCGACGCCCAAGGTCATCGTGGCTCAGGTCAAGGTGGTCGGCGGCGTGCCCGCCCCTCCGCCGCCGCCCCCTCCGCCTCCGCCACCCGTGCCGGCGCAGTACGACAAGCTGAAAGACCTGCACTTGCAGATTCCGCTGGCGGCAAACGGCAAGCCTGCGGCCACCCTCGTGGTACCGGCCTCCGGTGAGTACCAAGCCGCCGCTGCCTCCATCGCGCAGGCCGTCGAGAAGCGAACTGGGGTCAAGCTGCCGATCGTGGCCGACGACTCCCCCGAAGCGGCAGTGCCGCTCAACGGCAACGTGATCGTGCTGGGGAATCGGTCGACCAACAAGACGCTCAACGCCCTCTACGACCTTTACTACTGCCTGGTTGACCTCAAGTACCCCGGCCCGGAAGGCTACGTGATCCGCACCGTGCACAACCCATTCGGTGACGGGCGCAGCGTCGTTGTCGTCGGCGGGAGCGACGCGACGGGCGTGAGTGAAGGCGCGCAGGCGCTCGCCGGAGTTCTGACTGCGGCGCCGGCCGCCAAGGGACAACTGTCCCTGGGCTGGACGATGAAGACCAAACTCGGGAACGGCGTCAAGGTCCCGACGGACCTCAAGGAATTCGAGACCTGGGAAGCCTCCAAGGGCTATGGCTCCATCGGCTACTTCGGTTGGTGCAGCCTCAGCAAACGCATGGCGATGTACTACATGACCGGTGACGAGTTCAGCGCGCGGGAGTTCGTGCGCCTCGCCTTCCCCGACGCCCAGGCGCTCAAAGACATTGAGGAGCTCGACGGCGAGCGCGTCGAGAACAAGCACGACCCGCTGGCCGGGTTCTACCACTACAACGCCCACAAGGCCCTCCTGTTCTGGGACCTCATCGAGGAGAGCCCCGTGTTCACCGACGAGGAGCGGCTGAAGATCACCAATGCCTTCGCCCGCCAGCTCAACCACCGGAAGGACGAAGGCGTGTACACCCTCACGCGGCCGCCGGCCGGGGTCAGCTCCCGACACGGGCAGTGGGCGGCGATCTCGCTGTATTGCCTGGGTCGCTACTTCAACAAGTACTACCCCGACCCAGTCTGGGCGCAGTGCGTCCGCGGCGGCGAACTGGCGTTTCAGTCGCTGCACGAGCACGCCTGGCTCTCCGGCGAAAGCGACAACCTCTTCTGGTACAACACCGGCATCGCTCCCGTGTTCACGTACCTGACGCTTACCGGCGACCGGAAGCCGTTGGAGAACGGCGTCGTTGCGACGCTATTGAGGGGTCAGGAGGTTCTGATCTCCGGACGCGTCCCCGATTGGGCACTGAACTCGGCCTCGATGGGCTTCCTGAACAAGGCCGCCTACCTGACCGGAGACGGGCGCTGGCTAACGTACCGCGAGCGGACCGGCGTCGACACCGACCTCTTCCGGCTTGGCCAATCGTTCTGGCCCGACAAGTCCCTGCAACCCAAGGTGGCCACCGACCTGGTGGGCAAGTGGAACATCCTGTCGCTGCCGAAGCCGGCTTGGGATTCGCGCGCAAGCGGTCTGCCCTTCGACCAGTCCTTCTACGTAGGCAGCTACCGGAGCGCCACCGATGCCACCGGCGACTACATTCTGCTGGACGGCTTCAACGGCGCCTCGCGGAACCCCTACCACACGTTCGACGTGCTGGAGTTGCGGCTCAACGGTCAGACGCTGCTGCAGGGCTACCACAACCAGGTGCTGACCAGCGCCGACGGGATGGTGGAGCCGGCCGTCGCCATGGACGCCGCCTTGCGCTACCACGAGGTGCTCGGCCCGACGGCAACGGCCGTGGGCGAAGTCCCCGCGGCTGCCTTCTGCAACTGGCGGCGCACGCTGGCGCAGCGGACCGGCCGCTACGCGCTCGTCGTGGACGAGCTGACGTTCCGCACCGACAGCCAGAACATGAAGGTCACGACCTCGTGGCAGGTGACCGGCGGCGCCTGGGACGAACAGGGGCAGGTCGTCCGGATTCCGGCGGCCGGCTCTCCAGTGGTGATGCCCGGCTGGACGCGCTTCCGGGCGTTGGACATGAAGTGCACAAGCAAACCGGCGGAGCCTGACTCGGTGGCTGCGCTGGACAGCCTGGGCATCCTGTTGCTCCGAGCGACGGAGACTGGTTCCTGGATCGAGATGCCCTTCGCGCTGGACCGGGAGACCGAAGGCGAGTGCTTCGTCGACTTCCTCAACTACGTAGACCGCGGCGTGGTGCGCGCCTCCCTCGACGGGAAACAACTTGGAAATGTGTACGACAACCATGCCGAAGGAGTGACCGAGGGACGGCTGCCCTTGGGACGCCTGAAGCTGCCGGCTGGCGAGCACCGGCTGCGGCTGGAGGTAGTGGGCAACAACACGGGTACCGAGAAGTGCTACGTCGGCTTGGTCGGGTTGACCATTCGCCCGGAGGGGGCGGCCGCGCCCGCTGCAACTGCTGGCTTCGAGCTGCGCTCGAGCGACGCTCAAGCCACCAGCGGCGGCGGCGTGGTGACGATGGCTTGGGACGGTGCAGTCAAGGCCGGTGAGCACCGCGTGGCCTTCTACCTGCTGGGACAGACGGCGGCGGGAGCGCCGACGCCGTTGGCGTGTGCCCGCCTTGCGGACAATGCGGCAGCCCTGGCGCTGCCGCAGCCGGCCCTGGCCGTCGTGGGGGAATACGGTCAAGTGAAGGGCGAACTGGTTGTGCTGGCCGAAGACCACTTGTACGGGCACGCACTGATCAGCGCCGGTCTGGAGAGCGCCCTTGTGTCGAGCGACGTGCCGGTTGAGCTCGACTGGGACTTCGCCAGCGGCGTGGTGAACGTGGTCACCCAGACGCCCGCGACGCTCAGTCTGCGATTGACGGCCGCCGCCAAGCTGCAGGCAGCCGGTCAGCCGGCGAAGGCTCGGCTCGCCGAGGGCCTCACGACACTCCAGTTGCCAGCCGGCCGCCACGTGCTCACCGGCGCCGTGCCGGCGACGGGCGGCGGGGCGGGGCTCGTCGCGAGCCTGCAGGCACTGCTGGATCAGGGACAGAAGCAGAGAGCCGAAGCGCTAACGGCCGCCGGCCAACGGACCCAGCCGAACGTCCCGGAACTGCCGACGGCGATGACGGCACAGGTGGGCGGCCCGGTGGCGGACATGATCCCCCACCCCTCCGCCGAAGGCACGCAACTCTGCGTCGCCGAAGGCGCCAACATCCATGTGCTGACACCCGCCGGCAAAGAGATCCGCACGCTCCAGACCGACGGCAAGATCCGCGTGCTCCGCTGGTGGGAGGCGCCGAAGCTGCTGCTTGCCGGCTGCGTGGACGAGAAGGTCATCGCCTTCGACGAGAGCGGACAGCGCAAGTGGATCTTCACCTCCGAGATGGACCCGGCCGTCTTCGAAGCCGCCAAGACCTACTGGTTCAAGAGCGCGCCCGGTCACGAGGGCATCCACGGGCTGTACACCGGCGCCTTCGACGACGGGAAGGACCGCTGCTTCGTCGGCAGCGCTTGCACGCTGGAGATCCTCGACAAGAGCGGAACGCTGGTGAAACGCACGCCGGTCTTCTGGGGACCGGGGCGGATGTTCCTGCTCACCGATGCGGCAGACGGCAGCAGGAATCTGCTTATCTCCCGCTGGCTCAATGGCAACGACACCCTGGTCCTCGTCAACAGTAAGACGATGGCCGATGCCGGCCGAGGGTACGACGGCGTCCCCGCCGGGCATTCGTACGTCGGCGGCTGGAGCGCGCAGAACCGCACCGGTCTCTTCCTCGAAGACCTCGACGGCGACGGCAAGAAGGAAGTCGCCACCACCATCAACGGCACCTGGAACCGAGTGACGGTCTACTCCGAAGACGGCGCGCCGCTCCACAATGCCCAATTCGGTCCCGGCGCCAGCAACACCCTCCGAGCCCAGATGCGGGACATGGAGGTCGCCGATCTGGACGGCGACGGCAAGCAGGAGATCGTGGTTGCGCTCGCCGAGGGACTGGTAGTTGCCCTGAGCAACGAGTGCCAGAAGCTGTGGTCGACGCGGCTGCCCAGCCCGCCAGTGTCGCTGAAGTGCGTCGTCCCGGCAGGCGCGAAGACGCCCTGGACCGTGGTGACCTGCGAGGACGGCACGGTGGCGGCGTTGGACGGAAAAGGCGCTCTGCTTCAGCTCGGCAAAGCCGGTGGCCGCGCGTGGCATCTCACCGCGGTTCAGACCGACGCGGGACCCCTGGCAGTGGTGGCGACAAACAAGGGCGAGGTGAAGGCGTTCCGGATCGGGGGGTGAGGCGGCGCCCCCCCGGGCAGTCACTCAGCCTGCGACCAGTCCCACCTTGTGGTTCCCTCGGTCGGCGTCGTACTCGAGTTCGATGTAGCCCAGACCCTCGATCTCCTGGAGAAGTTCGCCGAAGGTGCGGAAGCCGTAGTGCGCCTCCTGGAAGCCGGGATGCACCCGCCGAACTGTTTGCTTCACCAGCGAACCCCAGAGCGGGTCGTAGTCGGCCTGCAGCGACCGGATGATCTCGACGACCTTCACCAGCGCTTCGGTCTTCTCGTCGGCAGACTGCTCCTCGGCCGGGGCGTGCGCTGCTCCGGCCTTCCGCGCTGTTGTAGCCTGCTTGGCGGGGCGGGCGGTTCCCTGCTTTTTAGGGGCGGAGCGGGACCGTTCCGAGGTCGCCTTGACGAGGTCGTCGTAGTAGATGAACTCATCGCAGTTGGAGACCAGGAGCTGAGAGGTCGAGCTCTTGATGCCGCAGCCGATCACGCGTCGGTTGTTCTCCTTGAGCTTGGACACCAGCGGCGAGAAGTCGCTGTCGCCCGACACCAGGGCGAAGAGGTTGATGTTGTCCTTGGTGTGGCAGAGATCGATGGCGTCGACGACCATGCGGATGTCGGCGGAGTTCTTCCCGCTCGCCCGGCTCTGCGGAATGTCGACCAGCTCGATGCCTTGGGCGTGGAACTCCTGCATCTCGCCGCGGTAGTTCGTCCAGTCGCTATAGGCCCGCTTGTAGACCACGCGGCCCTTCTCCAGCAACCGCTTGAGCACCAGCTCGATTTTGAAGCTCTTCGCGCCCTTCAGCTCCCGGACGCCCAGGGCGAGATTCTCAAAGTCGATGAAGACAGCGATCGAGGGTTCGTTCACGGCGGCCTCCTTGGGGCGTAGCGGATGGCTCGACAGGCAACTCGCGGGCGCGCTTCCGTTTGGCAATACCGCCAATGGTACCTGAGGACTTCCTTGCACTGCAAGCGGGAGCCGAAAGGCGAGCCCTCGGAAAAGGCCGGTCCAGCGACCCTCTCAGCGCGCGCGTTGCCCTGGCGAGAAAGACCCCGACGGCAGACGGCGAATCAGAGGGCCCCGTGGACAACAGCAGTCATCGCTTCCTTACCGTCAAGTCGGCAGTCGTTGCCTTCGGCTGCATCATCGGCAGTTCCATCGCTGGCTGCTATTCGGCGTTTCTGCGGTACGACCTGATCGGCACCGGGCACCTGCCACGGGCGGCGTTGTGGCCGGTCATGGTGTTGCTGGCGGTCAACGGGGTGGCTCGCTGGGTGCGGCCGCCGGTGCTGCGGTTCTTTGGGCGCAGCCGCACGCCGGAGGAACTCAAGCGGGGCTGGTTCAGCCGTGCGGAGTTGATGTTTATCTACTCGATGATCCTGGTGACCTGCTCTATTCCGGGGCAGCAGTTCGCCACCTACTGGTACCTCAGCCTGGTCAGCCCGATCTACTACGCCACCCCGCAGAATCGGTTCCAGGAGTTCTTCTTCCAGTACCTCAAGCCGTGGCTGTTCCCGTCGATGGACCCCGACGCGCCGGTGGTTCGGTGGTGTTTCGAGTCGCTCCCCGAGGGGCGGTCCATGCCGTGGCAGCAGTGGGTCGGCCCGACGCTCCTCTGGACGCCGTTCATCCTGGCGGTCTTCTTCCTGACGGTTGTGCTGGCCGCCGTTGTGCGGAAGCAGTGGGTCGAGCGCGAGCAGCTGCTGTTCCCGTTGGCGCAGATTCCGCTGGAGATGACCGAGGTGGTGCCGGCGGGTGAGCAGGAAGTGCCCCTGTGGCGCAACTGGCTGATGTGGGTGTTCTTCCTCCTCCCGGTGTGGGTCTACACGCAGAAGGCGCTCCACTTCTACTACCCCAAGGTACGGGACATCAACCTCTACCCTACCACCGAGAACCTCTTCAGCACGCGCCCTTGGTACCGGCTCAACTGGATGCCGCTGAACTGGTACTTCGACATGATCGGCATCACCTACTTGCTGACCACGGAGATGGGCTTCAGCCTGTGGTTCTTCTATGCGCTGCAAAGGCTGCTCATGGTGGGGCGGACGTGGATGGGGTTGCAGCGAGATAACGAGTTCTTCCAGCACAATGCCATCGGCGGGTTCATCGTGCTGGCGCTCTTCTACCTGTGGGTGATGCGCGCACACCTCTGGGCGATTGTGAAGGCCGGGCTCACGTGGACCCGCTCGGCCGACGACGCGGAGGAGCCGCTGTCGCACCGGGGGATGTTCTGGGGGGGGCTGCTGTCCCTTGCGGTCCTCCTGCTCTGGTGCCAGGCGATCGGGATGAACCTCGCCGGGTCGCTGTTCTTGTTCGGGGCGTACTTCGGCGGAATCCTGATCCTGACACGCATGGTGTCGGAGTCCGGCCTGTTTGTCTTCTGGCTGCCGACTTCGCCGCAGGAGTTTGTCATCAACAGCCTGACGAGCACCAGGCTTGGCGCCCGGAACGTCACCACATTGTGCATGGTGGGCTGGCAGATCCAGGACAGCGCCTCGAACATCTGGCCCAACGCGCTCCAAGGGCAGAAGATCGCCCAGACCATCGGCCTCTCTCAGCGCAAGCTGTTCTGGTGGATGTGCCTCGGCATCACCGTGGCTGTGTTCGCCTGCCACTGGCCGGCGCTCAACGTCATGTACAAGACCGGCGTCCCTCACATGGGCTGGTGGCCAAAGGGCGCTGCGCGGTCGCTGCCCAACTCCATCGTCGGGTTCCTCGTGCGACCCAACTCGTTCGAGTCCGACGAGATCGGCTGGATGTTCCAGGGCGGGCTCACGACGGTCTTCCTGGTATGGATGCGCCAGCGGTTCCTCTGGTGGCCGTTCCATCCGTTGGGCTTCGTGGGCACGTTCTTCGGTGGCGTCGGCGGCCGCTACGGCTACTCGATCTTCCTGGGCTGGATCGCGCGCATGGCTGTCGTCTGGATCGGCGGCATGCGCGCCTGGCGGAAGTGCCGCCCAGTTGCCATCGGGATGATCCTGGGCAACTGCTTCGTGCTGTTCACCTGGCTGCTGATCCAGAACTTCTTCTTCCCGATCTCAGGGGTTCTGGTTATTGAGTAGCGAGGAGGAACTCCACCACCTCATTCGGCTCAGCCAGCCACACGTCATCGCCACCCACCCGCCGGACCGTCTCGAACCGTTGGGCAAGCTCCGCCGTTGTGCAGTCTTTCGCCGGGTGAATGGGCTTATCGGGCATCGGGCAGTGGGCGTAGTCGATGACCCAGCCGCCGCGGTCGATTGCCTGGTGGAGGCGCTTGTAGGGGTCGAAGCGGGAGTAGAACGGCGGCGGGTACTCGGTGTGCAAGGGGCAGCGGCACAGCCGCAGCGGGTCCGTGTCGCCGGTGTTGACGTCGTCGAAGATGGTCAGGATCGACGTGTATCCGGCGGCGACGGCGTGGGCGCGCACCACCGGCCAGTGGTCGTTGTTGCCGGGCAGGCAGAACATCGCGACCGGCAGGTCGAGCGCTTCCTCCAGCCGGGTCCGGCTTTCGTAGACCTCAAACGCCACGTTGTCTTCCGTGATGTGCGCGTGGGTCATGCCGTGGCACGAGGCGCCCCAACCCTCCTTCGCCAGCTCGTGCATCTGCGCTCTCGACAGGATCATCATCCCATCGTAGCTGCTGCCGGGCACGTCGCGCACGACACCGACCTGACTCGCCACAAAGCACACGTGCCCGGGGATGCCGTATTCACGGTGGAGGGGCACGGCATGCTCCAGTAGCGCCGCGCAGCCTTCGTCGTAGGTGATTGAGTACACCCAACGCTTGCCGTCTTTCCAGTGCATGGGGAGAAGGTCCTTTCGGGGGGAATGGTCAGCGATCAGCCATCAGCCAAAGGGAATTCCAGTTGACTTGCGCAACCCTCTGCCGGAAGGTGGCGTTGTCCATGTCGCGGTTGGGCCGACAGCCGTCAGTCCTCCGGGTTCAGTACACTCAGTCCCTCGGCCCGAGCTATGTCGCAGAGCGTGGCATCCGCACACACGAACCGGTCGAGCTCACCGCGTTCATGGAGGATCAGAGCGGCGGCAAGTTGCAGCGCGTCTAAGGTCCGCAGCGCGCGGGAAAGTCCCCACTGCTTGAGCAACCGGATGCCTCGACGGAAGCACTGCTGGTCCCATCCCGCGAGGCGGAGGCGCCGCGTGCGCACGTCGGCGTAGAATCGACCCCGGGCCTTCTGGTAGGCGCCCCGGGTGATCTCACCCGCGCGTGCCTTGCGGGCAAGAACCGAGTGCCATTCGACTGCGCCCAGGCGTGAGATCAGGATGTCTTTCTCCGGGTCTCCGAAGATCCCGTCCACTTTGGCCGTCCCGCTCTCGGATGTGTAGCGCTTGACCAACGCGCTCGTATCAAGGAAGTCAGCACTCATCCCCGCAGGTCTCTCTCCTCCCTGACGGCCTCCGCCATAGTTCCTTTGATCCCCGAAAGCCCGGTCCGGACCTCGTCGAGGCTCGGGACAGTGGACACGTCACACCCCTCGTCCGCCAACATCGCCTCCAGTTCGTCGAGCCACTCGTCCACATCCTCCTCGCCCGGGGCATTGGCGCTGTGGTCCGGCCGCACCGCCGTTCGGCAGTTCTCGTCTCGCCGACGGCAGAGTTCCACCCACTGAGAGGTCGACAGTCGGCAGACCAGCTCCACGATCCTGTTGAATGGCATTGCTGCCGTCTGGCTTTCTATCGCCATGCGGGACACCTCCGTTGGGGGATTGTAGGCCACCTCCGTCCGGTGGGCGAGTGCCCCGTGCCTCGGCAGTCGGGAGGCATCACGGTTACGCTCCCGGCGGAGCCGCCGCTACCCAAGCTCAACAGCGATCATCTGGTGCCCCATCAACTTGGGCAGCACGAACTCCACGCGTCCGTCCTTCGCCTCGAAGGCGAGTACCCCGCCCTCAGGCACGCAGGTGACGGCTGTGACGGCTCTGGGCGCGCGCACGGATACTCTGAGGTCGTAGAGCGGGATCACGTCCTCGATCACATCGAATGCCTTGCCGCGGCGCTCGGGGAGGTAGTGGAGCAGGTGCACGACTTGGCGGCTTTCGGCGGGCTGCTCGTTGATCGTCGCCAGGACGGTGCTGGGGCCGTCGTGGCGGAGGAGCGGGTCGGGGAGGAGCAGGTCGAGGGCGTTGTGCAGGAGCGTCTTGCACCACTTGGGGGCGTTGGCCTGGTACTGAGTGAACAGCGGGTGGGCGAAGTAGATCGCGTTGCCGTTCCGGACGATGCCCGGGTAGCCGACCTCGCCGGCCGAGGGGGTGTGCGCGTGGGAGCAGAAGTGCTTGTAGGTGCGGTTGAAGTACGGCACCACTGTGCCGACCAGTACCTCGCTGCCGGGCGCCGGCTCGACCTCGGTGCCCTTGAGGTACATCACGTGCTCTGTCTCGGGCAGCCCCTTGCCGACCTCGCCTTTGGGCACGAGGAAGTCGGGGCTGTATGGCGCCTCGCCCTTCAGCCGCACCCCGAGGGCGGGCAGCGCGAACTCGGTCTTCTCCGGGTTCAGCCCCGATTGGTGACTGGCGATCAGCGCGCCGCCACCGGCTACGTATTGCCCCAACTTCGCCGCAAGCTCGTCAGCCACGGGGATCACGTCAGGCAGAATGACCCCCTTGTAGTTCGACAGGTCGGTGGCGGAGTCGATCATGTCGAACTGGTACCCGCCCTCCTGCAGCATGAGCACCGCACCGCCGGCCGGCTCCGGCGTCCGGCCGCCGGTGAACTCCTCGGGCGTCATGACACCGATGTCGGAGAGCACCTTGGCGCCGCGGCACCAAGGCTCCTTCTGTTCGACTTCGCTGTAGACCGAACCGATCAGCTCATAGGTTGCCTGGCAGATCTTGCCGAGGGGCGGGAGCTGGTCGCCGATGCTGCACTTGGCGTTGAGCGCCAGCGCGCGGAAGCACTCGAACTGCAGTGCCGCCGGGTTCTTGAAGGAGTGGAAATCGCCCCAGGAGGTGTGGAACTTGCCGGTCATCGCCAGGCAGTCCTTGCCGAGGGTGTGCGCGTAGCGCTGGGTGACGGGGAAGTGCAGGTAGCCCCAGCCGCCGCTGGGCAGCGACTCCAGTTCCCAGTGCGTGTAGTAGTCGGCTTCGTCTCGGTGGCGCGGGCCGATGTGACCGGCATTGTAGAAGAGCGTCGCTTCGGGCGCGTGCTGCTGCACCAACTCCGTCATTTCGCGCTCGAAGGTGCGGATGACCTGCAACCCGTACTGCTGGCGCGCGTCAGCGTCGGAGGGCTCCAGCCCCTGAGCCTTCATGCCGTCGCGGCAGTAGGCGCAGCAGCAGTCGTTGGGCTGCATGATGTCGAAGAAGAACCCGTCGCACGGCAGTGTCTGCAAGATCTCCTCAACGTGTTCTTTGAGGAAGTCGACGTAGGGCGTGTTGAGGCAGAGCTTTCGGTAGAAGCCCGCGTCGAACGGCGCCGTTCCCTGGATCTTCCCGCTGGGGTCGAGGCAGAGCCAGTCGGGGTGTTGGTGGGCGGTCAGGTGGTCCCACTGCACGGTGACATAGATCGGCACGCGGATGTTGCGGGCGTGGCAGGCGTCGATCTGCTCCTTGAGCAGGTTGCACTTCAGGTGCGGGTGCCGCCGCTCGGGGAAGCGCTGCGTGTCGAAGTAGATCCACCCGTGGTGCCCGCGGGCGAAGCAGGTGATGGAGTTGACGCGCGCCCTGTCGAGCGTGGCGACGAACTCCTCGGCGTCGAACTGAGCGCCGATGCCCTCGATGGCCTCGCTGGTGTGGAAGTCGAGATGGATCTGGCGGTAGCGGAGTTCGGGGTGGGTCATCGTCGGGGAAGCTCCTTCGGGAATGTGGTTCCCCCTGTCCGGCTCGTCCGGCAGGTGAACCAGTTTGGGCGCCAGGATCGGGCGGCTTCCTCACTGCAAACTGGTTCACCTGCCGGACGAGCCGGACGGGAGTCTCTTGGCTCGGATCAGCCTTGGCGCCAGGGCGCGGGCGATCTGGCGCAACTGCTTCGCGCGGTGCATGAATCCGGCCAGGTCACGGCCGGTTTCGCGGTGCTCGAAGGGCACGTCGACTTCCTGGATGCGGAAGCCGTGGTGCAAGGCGTCGATGGTGAGGGCGACCTCGATTCCGTAGCCGTCGGCCAAGCCGCCGAGTTCGTCGAGAAGCTTGCGGCGGATCGCGCGCTGTCCGCTGATCGGCGCCCTTGCCTCGAAGCCGGTGCACTTGCGGATGCCCCAGGCGGCTGTGCGAAGGACGAAGCCGAAGCCGCCCTTCTTCTTCGCGGCCGGCAAGACGGCGATAGTCATGTCCGCGTCGCCCGACACGACCGGCGGGAGGAGCGCCTCCGCCGCCGAGGCCGTGTCGCCGAGGTCGGCGTCCAGGAAGAGGAGAACGCCGCCGCTGCTGGCCTCCACTCCGCGCATGAGCGACCGCCCTTTGCCCAGGTTCTTCTCGTTGACCAACACGCTCGAGGCGCCGGCGTCCGTCGCCACTTGCGCTGTTCCGTCGGGTGACCCGTCGTCAACGACCACGACCTCGCGAACACCGGCGAATCGGAGCACAGCGGCAACCGTGTCGCCGATCCGGTCGGCTTCGTTGTAGGCAGGGATGATGATTGAGACGGCGCAGTGGGGGGGCATCGCTCGACTGACTCCCGGAGCCTCGTTGGCTCGGCGGCAGCGGACTCTATTCCACAACCGTTCTGGCCGTCCTTCGGTGCGAGGGGTATTGTCGAGGGCTGCGCGCCGGCTGCCCCCCGGTGCACAGTCTGTACTGGTTTGCACCGCGGCTGCCTTTCGAACAGAATAGGGACGGAGGGCGCGACCTGGCGTGTGTGAGGAGCAAACGTGAGCGACTTTCCTTGTTGCAGAGCCGCCCGGCTCATCCTGGCCTGCCTTGCGGCGGTCGGGACTGGGTCGGCGGCGTTGACCGCGCCCGCAGCGGAGGACCTCGCCTCCCACTTCGCCACTGCGCCGGAGCAGTCCCTCATCCGCAAGCTCGAGCCGGCGGCCGGTCGCGAGCGTTCGGGTACCGGGCTTGCGATCACGCGGAGGTCCCGGTGGGTGCCCGAGCTCCCCGGGCTGCTGATCGAGGGTGAGGTGACCAACGGCGGCAAGGCCGCGGCCCAGGTTGGGGCGCTCCCGGCGTTGACGTTGACGTTCCGCGTCCGCGATCGCAAAGAAGACGCGCCCTACGAGAGGCTGACCTACCGCAACGAGGAGTGGTACGGCTCCACCTTCTGGACCGGTCCGGACTGGACGCGGGTCGGCAAAGACTGGCACCACCCCGGCGAGAACACGCTGAGCGTGCGCTGCTTCCGGGCCCCGCGCGACGGTCGGGTGACGGTCACCGGTCGCGTGTTCAAGCTCCACCTCGACGGCGACGGCGTGCGGGTGATGATCCGCCATGGCGATGAGGAGCTGTGGCGGGCGGAGTTGGACGGCAAGGACGACAAGGGCGTCGAGCCCAACCTGAAGGTCGACGTGCGCAAAGGCGACGCGATTCGGTTCCTCTGCCACAAGCGCGGCTCCATCGCGTGCGATACCACCGGCTGGGAGCCGGTCATCACCTATGCCGACGGCGAGGCGTTCCCCGCGACAGACGCGTTTGCCGACAAGCAGGGCAACGGCAACTGGTTCTACGAGAGGCTCACCGAGACGGAAGCCGAGCCGCCACCGACGACGCTGTACTGCCTCGACGCGAATCTATCGCTTCGGGAGTCGCCGCTCATTAAGGGGACGACGTTCGCAATCGGGCACGGGGAGGGGTTGCCGTTCTTGGTGTTGGAAGACGGTCCCGAGACGTCCGGCGTGGCGTTGGCGCTTGACCCGACGGGGCCGTGGTCGGTGCGCGCTGAGCTTGCGGACGAAGGGAGGCTGCAAGTGCAGTTGAGGGTGGGCGCAAACGACGCGCCGCAGACGCTCGCGGCTGGCGCGAAGCTGGCGCTGCCGACGATGGTGCTCGCGGCCCACGAAGGACCGTGGACGGGAAGCCTCCCGCTGCTCAACCGGCTGGTCACGACGAAGCCCGACGCCCTCCCCCTGGATGCCTTCGCGCACGCCGTCAGCGGAGCGTACGAACAGACCACAAAGCCGTTGACCCGCAAGCCCGACCTGGACCTCCTGCTGCTGGCCCAGACAGAGTGGCGGCGCGACGACAAGCTCACCGAGACGGCCGAGTCGGACGCCGCAGCAACGGCCGATCACCTCGACCGCGCCCGCCGGCTTGTGTCGGCCCTCAAGGAAGGCGAGCCGGCCGATTTTCTCGCGGCCCAGTCAGCGCGGCTGGAGTGGCTGGCCGATCAGGCAAACCGGGCCGACCAGGGCCTCGCCGACTGGCGCACCCTCTACCTGCAGTGCCATCTGCTGAAGCGGGACATCGCGCTGAGCAACCCGCTGCTGGGCACGGGCGAACTGCTGTTTTGCAGGCGGCAACCAGCTTCATACAGTCACCTCGTCATGCAATACTACGGCTGGCGGGCGCGCCCGGGCGGGGGGCTGTTCGTGCTGGCGGACCCCGGCTACTCGCTGGCGACGCGCAGCCTCCTTGGCGACCAACTGCCCCGCGGGAGTGTCCTCGAACCGCGGCTCTCCTACGACGGCCAGCGGATCGTCTTCTCGTTCGTTGAGTGCCCCGACACGCCGTACCGGCCCGAGCAATTGACCGTCAACGAAGAAGGCCCCGACGAGGGCTACTACCATCTCTATGAGGTCAACGTCGACGGCACCGGGCTGCGGCAGCTCACCCGCGGCCCGTACGACGACCTCATGCCGACGTACCTGCCGGACGGTGGCGTCGCGTTCTGCTCCACCCGGCGGCAGGGCTACTCGCGGTGCTTCGGCGGGCAGTTCAGCAAGCGGTGGGATGCGTACACGCTCCACCGTGTTGAGCGCGACGGGACCAACCTGCAGGCGCTCTCGTGCAACGACGTCAACGAGTGGTTCCCCGCGGTGTCGAATACCGGCGACCTGCTGTACGCCCGTTGGGACTACATCGACCGCGACGCCGTCACCCACCAGAACCTCTGGGCGACGCGACCCGATGGCACCAACGCAGTCGCCGTCTGGGGCAATGCTGCGCCCAAGCCGCACTGCACCTTCCAGGTGCGCCCTATCCCCGGCAGCAACAAACTGGCGTTCATCGCCTCGGCACACCACGCCATCACCGGCGGCCCGCTGTGCCTGGTCGATCCCGCGGTCGACAACAACAGCCTCGACGCCGTCACCCGGATCACCCCCGGCCCGTTCCCCGAGGCCGAAGGGTGGGCCCTGCCCGGCTACTACGAGTCGCCCTGGCCGTTGTCGGAGCAGTACTTCCTGGTTTCCTACAGCGCCAAGCAGTTGATCAACGAGGGCCAGGGCCCCAACCCACCCAGCGCGCTGGGAATCTACCTGCTGGACGCCGCCGGCAACCGCGAGCTGCTCTACCGCGACCCACAGCTCAGCAGCATGAACCCTACGCCCCTGCAGCCGCGGCCGGCGCCGCCCGCGCTGCCTCGGACAGCCTCGCCAAGCACTTCCTCCACCGGTGAGCTGATCGTGACCGACGTGTACCAAGGGCTGGGCGACGTCCCGCGAGGCAGCCTCACCCAGTTGCGGGTCGTCCAGATCTTCCCGAAGACGACCCCCTGGGCCAACAGCCCGCGCATCGGGCTGGCCGGCGAAGAGAACGCCCGCGCGATCCTCGGCACCGTGCCGATCGAGCCCGACGGCTCCGCGCGGTTCCTGCTGCCGGCCCGAAAGTCCGTCCTGCTCCAAGCGTTGGACAAAGCCGGCTTCGCCTACCAGACCATGCGGTCGCTGCTCTACGTCCAGCCCGGTGAGCGCATCTCGTGCCTCGGCTGCCATGAGCGTCGGCAGGACGTCCCGCCGACCGGCACGCCTGCCGCCATGGGTCGCCCGCCCTCGGCTCTGGACCCCGGCGAACTCGGCGGCGCGCCGTTCTCCTTCATGCGCGTCGTTCAGCCCGTCCTCGACAAGTACTGCGTGGAGTGCCACAGCGGCAAGGAGCCCGCCAAAGGAATGGACCTCACCGCCACGCCGCTCAATGGGTTCACCCAGTCGTATTGGTCGCTGTGCGGCACCCCCAAAGACTTCACCGGCGGACAGATGACGCCCGAGGCAGCGGCCGCCGCCTGGGTCCCGCGCTTCGGCCAGCGCAACCAGATTCAGCTCACGCCTCCCGGCGGAATGTACGGCGCCCTCGGCAGCAAGCTCTTGAAGCTGCTTCGCGCCGGGCACCAGCAAGTGAAGTTGCCCGCCGCCGACCTCCGTCGCCTCGCCGCGTGGATCGACTGCAACGCGGTGTTCTACGGCGCGTATGGTCCCGGCGAGCAGGCGAAGCAGTTGGCGGGAGAGCGGATCGCGATGCCGGCGATTCAGTGAGCGCTGGGTGCGACTGGTGAGGGCCGGGGCGCCGGCCGGATGTCCTCCGCCCGAACCCGCAGCCTTTGCGCCGAACGCGCGGAGCACGTACAATGTGCCCACAGGCTATGTGTAATCGGTCGCCATCGGACCCCAATGTCGCTGGTCACCCGGAGGTGAGGACTGTGCCCAACATTACGCTGGCAATTGATGAAGAGTGCCTGCAGGCAGGGCGCGAGTACGCCCGGAAGCACAACACGTCGGTGAACGCGTTGGTGCGAAACCTGCTGAGCCAGACCGCACGACGCGATTCGCAGGACTGGCTGACTGAGTGCTTTGAGCTCATGGACCGCGTTGGCGGACACTCAGATGGCCGGACTTGGACGCGGGAGGAGCTCTACGATGCCTAAGGCGTTCCTCGATACGAATGTATTGGCGTACGCCGCGGATTGCAGTTTGCCGGACAAGCAGAGCCGTGCGCGGTCCCTCCTCAGGGAACTCGCCGAGAACTCAACCGGAGTCGTCTCCACGCAGGTGCTCCAGGAGTTCTACGTCACGGCGACCAAGAAGCTGGGCATTGATCCCCTCCAGGCGAAGGACATGGTCCGCGCGTTCGGGCACTACGAGGTCGTGACGATCACTCCGGGCCTTATTGGCGAGGCGATCGATTGCAGCCTGCTTGCGCAGCTCTCGTTCTGGGACGCCCTCATTGTCGTCGCGGCCGAAAGCGCGCGGTGTTCCCAGCTCTGGACCGAGGATCTGAACGACGGGCAGATCATTCGCGGGGTGCGTGTCAGGCACCCCTTCTAGCGAGTAACCCGGCCGTTCTGGAGCACCGAAGGAACGAGGAGGCGCGGAACGCTGCTGGCGCAAACCCACACCCTTGGAGACCACACCATGATCGCCATATCCACACTCCTCGCCCTGTCCCTCGTCGTCTCGCTGCTGCTGCACTCTCCGGCTGCCGCTGACGGCTTCGTCACCGCCCAAGGCAGCAAGCTAATGCTCAACGGCAACCCATACCGCGCCGTCGGGGTCAACGTGCCACACCTGTCGCAGGGGTACTTAGGCACCTGGTTCCACTGGCAGCAGCTCTACGGGACTAAAGAGAAGATGCGGCAGGCGATGGTCGAGGCGATCGAGGACGCCGAACGGAGCAAGGTGGCGTTCATCCGGTTCTTCGCCTCGCCCGGCTACCCCAAAGACACCGCCGATCTCTACCTGAAAGACCCCGCCGAGTACTGGCGCCTCATGGACGAGCTGTTCGCCCTGTGCAGGCAGCACCACGTGAAGCTCATCCCCTCGTTGGGCGTGTTCGGCAAGTGGAACATGGACTACGGCGAGCTGCGCACCGCCGTGCTGGACCCGCAGTCGAAGACGCACGAAGCCACCTACAGCTACGTCCGCGAGTTCGTCACCCGCTACAGAGACGACCCCACCGTGTTGCTGTGGGAACTGGACAACGAGTGCTTCCTGACCGCCGATGTGGACATGAAGGACCGCCCGGCGCTGCCCAAAGGCGTGTACCCGGAGGGCGCCACCGACATCCGCGAGAAGTACGCCCGCGAAGACAGCTTCACCTTCGACATGCTGGTGCGGTTCTACAAGGAGATGACGGCGTTCATCAAAGGGCTCGACTCCAACCACCTGGTCACCAGCGGCGACTCCGGCCCGCGGGAGGAGAGCCTGTCCCGCCGGGAGACGTTCCCCAACTTTGAGTACCGCAACGACACCGTGCGGGAGCACCTGGCGAACCTGCTGGAATCGCAGCCCGAGCCGCTGGACGTCTTCAGCATTCACATGTACGGCAACTTCGCGACCACGCGAAAGGTCTGCAAGCTACCGCAGCTCGACTTCCTGCGTGCAAGAGTCCGGGCGATCCACGCCGCCCGCGCGCCCGTCTTTGTCGGCGAGTTGGGGCAGACCGACCCCAACCTGCCTGACGACCCGGAAGCCAAATGGACACGCGCCGCCCTCGACCTGCTGGACGAGGAGGGCGCCGCGCTGGTCGCCCTCTGGGTCTGGCACTTCCCCTGGCAGGACAAGGACTTCAACATCCCCCATGGCTCCGCGCAGCCGCTGCTCATGCAGCGGGTGGCGGAATGGAACGCGAAGTACGCCGGGCTGAAGTAGACGCCGGGTGCTTGACTGCCGCGGCCGGATGCACTATACTTGCAGTCATTGATCTACTCCCCGGCCCAGCCGCCGAAAGGCCTCGGTCGGGGTTATTTTTGTCTGGCCGGACGTGAGGTGAAGCATGCGCACAGAGCCAGCGGTCAAGCGCGCGATCGCCTTCGTAGACGGGCAGAACCTGTTCTACGCGGTGAGGCAGGCCTTCGGCTACACGTTCCCGAACTACGACCCGCCAACCTTGGCGGCCGCGGTCTGCACCGGCAAAGGTTGGACCGTCAGTCAGGTTCGGTTCTACACCGGTGTGCCAAGACGAGAGGACAAGCCCTTCTGGAGCCACTTCTGGCGTGCGAAGCTGGCCGTGATGGGAAACCAGAGGGTACACGTCTTCTCCCGGCCCCTTCGCTACCGCAACCAGACCATTGTCCTGCCGGACGGGCAGCCGCGCACGGTGCTCGTGGGACAGGAGAAGGGGATCGATGTGCGGATCGCGCTCGACATCGTCCGTCTCGCCCGCGACGACAAGTACGACGTTGGGCTGATCTTCAGCCAGGACCAGGACCTCACCGAGGCGGCCGAGGAAGTACGGAAGATCGCCGCCACCCAGGACCGCTGGATCAAGCTGGCCTCCGCCTTCCCCCAGAGCCCGACCAGCACCAACCTGCGCGGCGCTGACAAGACCGACTGGATCCCTATCGACCGACAGACGTATGACGGCTGCATTGATCCGCGGGACTATCGGCTCAAGCCACGCTCTTTCGCGCCAGGCGAAGCGGGCGCCCGGGGCGACAATGACGGCTGCGCGTCTACGCTGGGCTGAAGCCGCTGGATCGCCGCAACGCTTAGCCGCTGCCCGCAGACTCCCACGACCCTCGGACACGAGTGCGCAACGCCTGCTCCGGTGTTCCCGGCTCCCAATCTCGCAGCGACGGCAGGCGCGAAGATCGCGCGACGCGCCAGCGAGTGGGCTGTGTCCGCGGCATTGTCACTGCAAACCAAAGGCGCTACAATCCGGTCGCTTGCGTCGTGGTGCCACCCGCAGGCAGGGGAACCGACGGACTTGGTGAAGACCAGTAGGAATGCCGCCAGTAGGCACGGCAGCGACCGGGAAGGTCCCGGGGTGTCGAGTGAACAGAGCTACCGAACGCATTGCCGATAGCCACTCAGGGGCTGGAACGGCAACCGAAGCGATGGGGGGCCCGACCTCGGGGGCCACACCGCGCCCACTCGCGGTCGCCGGCAATGGCGGCGACCGGGCGGGGGATCAGACGGAGACATCAACGCCTGCCGGGGTCCGGCAGGTTCTCGAGGTCCTGGGGGGCGTCCTGAGTGGCCGACCGACCACTCAGGACCAAGTGGCGGCGGCGCGTGACGCCGCGGTCCGCTTGGTGGCCGAAGTGAGCGAGGTTGAGCCGCAAGCCCTAATGTACAAGTGCACCGCCGGCCTGGGTCTCAGCGCGGCCGAGTTCGACGAGTTGGTGCTCCGGTGGGTGGCGCGGGGAGATGGCCCCCTGTCGTCTCGCCTCCAACTCGCCGGTCACACTCAGGCTGATCGGGAGGCAGTGCAGCGTTTCTTCGCGGTGGACCGCAGCCAGCCCGAGGGGCAGGGCGCGGAGCACGGCGCCGTTGAGCCTCGCTCCCCCACACCTGCCGAGGAGCTGGCGGCCCAGTCGGTGACCGAGGACTCCCCATTCCTTCGGTACTGGCATGGCCACTACCGCCCGGACTTCCTGGCGGCACTGCGCAGGGCAGGGGCGCAGTGCCTGGCGGACGTGCTGACCTTGCACCCCAAGGAGTTCCAGTCGCTCGCACCGGGGCGAGACTGGGATGGACTCTTGAGGGTGTTCCAGGGACGTCTGGAGCACGCCCTCGAACTGGTCAACTCGAAACCCAATGCATCTGAAGTCCAGCGATGGCTGCCCGCCGCCAGTTCAGGAGGCACAGGGACACCGCATCACGTACGCACACCGGCGATCGACAAAGTCGGCATCGCAGAGGTGGCCCAGATCCACAAGGAGCCGCCCACGACCGAGGCGGAGGCCGACGACGACGAAGCCGCGTTGCGGCTCCTCGCGAACTGGGGGTTGGACAAGCTCCCACCTCCTGACGCCGCCTCGAACATGGAGGTGCTTGGCGAGTTCGGCGTCAGTGATCATGTGATCACATGCCTGCGGCGAGCCGGTGCCAAACGCGTGGGAGAGGTCCTCTGCATTCCTGCCAGGCGCCTCGCCGAACAGAACGGGGTCGGCACCCGGAAGTTGATGCAGTTCGCCGCTCTTCGTCTATGGCTTCAGAGGAAAGAGGCAGTGCGCCCAGGAACCGGGCGTGAGCACCCATTCAGGCAGCACCCGCCGCCTGAGGGGCCGGTGCCGGTCGACTCGGTTCTCAGGTGTCCGCTTAGAGCGCTCTTCGGTACGGCGAGGCAGACGCCAAGCGACGAACCCCGGGCCGCGGATCTCCAGATGACCGTAGCGGAACTCGGACTCGACGGGGATTCCCTGGCACAGCTACGAGGTGCTGGCATCTGGGCGGAGGACTCCCTGGACGACTTCGGCGCGCTCACGCTGGAGTACTTGTGTACCCACGTCCCCGCCTCGGGGGGTCTGTCCCGACTGTTCGACGCCATCGATGGATCGGGGATGTTCCGGCCGGGATGCTTCACACGTGCCCTCCTTGCGAACGCCGATGCTGCCGTCAAAGTGGACTTGCTGGAAGGCATTGCCCGCCCACCTTGGGTGACGCTGGGCTTCCCACCGGCAGAGGCGAAGCTGCTGTCGACGGCATTCGGCCCGACAAACGACCACGGCACTTTGGGGCCCGAGCGAAAGCTGCTGGAGGCGGCGGACAGCGTTGGCAGCGGCTTGCAGTCGTTGCTGCTCCTGTACCGCACGCTGCGGTATCAGGCACGCAGGGGGCAGCGCCCTGCAGAGGCGGGGCGCTGGTGGGCGCTCCTTCAGGATGAGGGACTGGAGAGCTTCCTGAACGCTCTGGCGCACGAGGTGCTGCCCAGCCGTGAAGCCGAGGTCTGGCTCGGCCGCCAAGGAATCGGCACCACGGACTCGAAGCGCCGTACGTTAGAGGAGTTCGCAGGCAGGTTCGGACTGTCGCGAGAGCGAGTGCGGCAAGTGGAAGCCCAAGCCTCGGACCGTCTGCCGAAGGCGTGGAGCCGCCACCCCTGCAAGGACGGCATGGCGCGGACCGTCACCGCGGCTGCTTCCGGCTGCTTGGGACTCGCCAGTGCGCACGCCTTCGCCGGGGCGCTCCAAGCGCAGTTCGCCTGCACGCAGAGCCCCAGCACGATGTCTCTGCACGCGCTCCAGCACCTTGTTGGTGACTTCGGCCTCAAAGGGAGTACGCTGCGTCACCCGCGGCGCTGCTTGGCGCTGGAGAACCGCGTGCGGTGCCTCGTGGTGTTCAGGGTGGGTGCGATCACCGGAGAGAAAATCAGCGTCGTGGATCTTGTCTTCGACCTGAACAAGGCCCTCGGCGAGCGTTGCTGGGCGGACGGGCCACGGGACCGGTCGGTCATACCATGCTGCGGCGCTGCCGAGGGCAGCGCCAACATGCCGCGCGCCTATGTCGAAGCCATCCTTGCTGAGATCCGACCACCGGTGCTGGACGGCGACTGGATCTGGGATCCCGATTGGGTGGCGATCCGGCATGGACCGACCAAGCGGAAGGCCATCCGCGCGTCACTGCGAGCGATCGGCAAGCCGACCCACTACTCCAAGATCGGTGCCTTCCTGAGAGAGCATAGCGTCAAGTTCGGCCAGACCACTGACCATAGTGTGCACACCGGGTTATGCAACTACACCGAGTTCGTGCCCACTGAGCGCGGCGAGTATGGGCTTGCCGAGTGGGGAGTGGACCGCCACCTGACGGTCGCCGACCGGATAGAGAAGTTGCTGAAGAGCAAAGGAGAGCCGATGCTTCTCCGTGAAGTATTGGAGGAACTGGCGGAGGAAGGCGTGCCCGAACTGAATGTGAATGCTGCGTTGAGCCAGAACCCGCTGCGTTTCGTCGTCTCTGGAGAGTGGGGAAACCGAATGGTTCGCCTCGCGGAATCGCTGAGAACGGCGGCGAAGCAGGACGCTGTCCAGTCCACCAAGACGCCGATCCTCGCTTTGCGGGACGACGACGAGCCGCCCATCCTTTTCGGAGAGTAGCATGGCAGCCTCGTGCATCACCGAGAGCGATGTGGCGGGGCTGCCGCCTGCGGTGGCCAGGCTTGTCTGGTTCGCGTGCGCTCACATGAACCGGAGCTATACTCGCGAAGGTTAGGAATACACCGAAGTGGAAGTTCGCAGAACTTCACCCGGGGGCGTGTGGTGAGCACCCAACACACTGCTGTGCACGCAGAGGCGTCGAACTTGTGCAATAGCTTCGGTGTATTCCTAACCTTCGCGAGTATAGCTCGTGATGGCGGCGTGTGGTCGCTGACCCACGCGTTCCCGAGAGCCAAGCTCAGCACGGAGATCGGCCGGGTCACCCAGAGTGTGCTGACCCGCTGTCTCGATCGGTACTTCGACTGGGTGCTCGCGGAAAACAGACCCGAATACGCCTCTCGGCCCTGGGCCGAGACTGGAGAAGGTTGAGGAGATGCCAGTCTTCTGGTGCTGCCGGTGCCAGACGCCGACAGCGACGACAACTTGCGGTGCCTGTGGGCGGCAGACGCGCCTGCTGAATGAGCGCGGGCGGCTGCGGCCCGTGTTCGCCGAGGAGCTTGAGCTGGTCGAGCAATGGACCGGGCGGCCCCTCGTTGAGCCGGCCGCAGACTTGGCGCTATGGCGGAACGGTCGAGACTACTACTTCGAGGGGCAGCGAGTGGCGTCTGTCACCGGCGGGGGATGGGCAAGCACCCCGTCGCTCAGGGTGCGCGACCAGGAGCTGTGGCGGACGCTGCACGCCGAAGGGAGGCGCCGGAAGCCAGCCACGCTCCGGCGTACGCTGGCGGAGTCTGTCGAGCGCCTGCGTGCGGCGAATCGCCGCGCCCTCGCGCGGCTGGAAGCGGACGCGGTTGTTTTCCTGCGCCAACAGCGACAAGCGCATCCCGACCGGCGGGTGGTGGTTTCGTGGTCCGGGGGGAAGGACTCGACTGTCGTCTCCTTGCTGACGCGAGAGGCGCTGTGCGACGCCCAAGTGCTGCACGTCTTCGGCGACACCACCATCGAGGCGCCGTCCACTTACGCCTACTTCGCAGAGTTTCGCGAGCGGCATCCGGCAGTGCCGTTCGCCGTCGGCTTACCCGCCCGCGACTTCTTCGACCTCTGCCGGGAGATCGGCCCGCCCAGCCGAGTACAGCGCTGGTGTTGCAGCACGCACAAGACCGCGCCGCTGTCCAACATCATGCGGGCCGTGGGCGACGGGCGGGGTGTCCTGTCGGTCACCGGACTGCGCCGGGACGAGTCGCTCCGCCGCGCGTCGTATGCCCCGGTGATCGCCGACTCCAAGATCGCTGCGCAGCTCATGGTCAACCCGATCTTGGACTGGACCGAGTTCGAAGTGTGGGCCCACTTGCTGGCGAGTGGCGAGCCGGTTAATACTACAACCGTACTTAGCGCGAATGTGCTCGGCGAGGGTCTCCTGACCCCGCCGCTCCCCGGACCGACAGGTCTCCAGAGCCCTTTGAGACCTTCCGGTCAAGCGTTTCGGGGCGGTCGGAGACCTGCCCCGAGCTAAGTACGGTTGTAGTATTAACCAGGGCTACCGCTTCGGACTCGACCGCGTCGGCTGCCGCTGCTGTCCCATGAGCCCCGCTTGGACAGAAGCAGTAAGCGCCACCTGCTGGCCGGATAGGCGAGCGGAATGGGAGAGCGTCCTCAACCACTTCGCGAGACAGGCCGCTGTGCCGGACCCCGAGGCGTTCGTCGCCAAAGGCGGATGGCGCGGAAGGATTGGCGGGAAAGGACTCGACAACCACTCACGGTATGGCGTGGTTGCGGGCGACTGCCTCACGGACGATCTGGCGGTCACTTACGAGCTGGCAAGGCCGTTCTCGGTGGACGCACTGACACAGATCCTGCGTCCATTTGGCGACGTCGCGACTGTAAGAGACGACGGAGCCATCGCGCACCTCGAGGTCCGCGGCCCGCACGGGAGTTTCCGAGTGCGTGCTTCAGTTCACAGGCGCCACATAAGAGCCACGTTCATTGACCGGGCCACTCGGCGCCTAAGCGGAACGCTCCGCGCGCAGCTCCGGAAGCTCCAGGCGTGCGTCGGCTGCGGCGCTTGCGCCAGCTACTGTCCCGCCGGGGCGATCACGGAGGTGGGCGAACGGTACCGCGTAACGGATTCGTGTGACCACTGCCTCCGGTGCATCCGCAAACTCAAGGCGGGGTGCCTCGCCGCCCATTCCCTCAACGCAAAGGCGGTTGCGGGATGAGCGTCGGTCTGACAGCCACCATGGGCTTCGGGGTCTCGCCGGAGTGGTTGACGGCGGGGCTGGACCTCGCACGTGCCTCCACCGGTGGGCAGACGTTCGACCGGAGCCCTGAGCTGGCACTGCGTTTGGGTATAGGAACGGTGCAGTGCGAAGCCCTTGGGGCGTGGTTGCGCCTTGCCGGCTTGACCCAGGGCATGGTGTCTCGCGACGGGGGCGTGGTCACCGGACTGGGGCGGACAATCTCCGGGCATGACCCGCGGCTCGGAGACCGTGGCACTTGGTGGGTCATCCATTACCAGTGGTCTCGAAGATACGTTGTCTGGCGCCTGCTTGCCGAGTTGGGTCTGGGCAACTCAACGCTGGACAGGGTGGACCGAGAACTCGCCGCCGGTGTCGGCACTCGTGCCGCGCGGACGGTCCGGAACGCCCGCCGCTCCCTCATCTCCGCCCTCTCCCAGACCCCGATAGGCACCGACCTCGGGCTGGTGCGACTCGTCGAGGAAGGACGGCGTGTGGTCGCTTTGGAGAAGGCGCAGGTGCGGCGAGAAGCCATACCGCTACCAGTTTTCGCCTATGCGGTTGCGGACTGGGCGAAGGACTGGGCGGGGAGCTCTGCGCCCCTGGAGCGGCTGGCGGAACCGGACGCGCCGGGGGGGGATCTTCCACTTGTCTCTGGGCGCCTTGGAGCGTCTGCTGATGGAGGTCGAGGGCGCCTTCGGCGGCACGGTGCTGACCTATTCGCGGACCGCCGGTCTGGACGAAGTCTACTTCCACTTCCAGCA
>Ga0210022_1000585_pt1 | contig 25750 bp, 26 predicted proteins | sample CryGeymeta201520_FD_183984 | JGI IMG/M metagenome (GOLD analysis project Ga0210022, IMG submission 183984) | Groundwater microbial communities from Crystal Geyser aquifers in Utah, USA - Crystal Geyser metaG 2015-20 (SPAdes) (version 2) | ecosystem: Environmental > Aquatic > Deep subsurface >... | reverse complement strand
AGGAATCGATTTGGGGACAACCAACTCAGCGATGTCATTCGTTGAAGGTGGTACCCCATCAATCATCGAAAATAAAGAAGGAAACCGTACCACCCCATCGATGGTGGCGGTATCGAAAACAGGAGAACGTCTCGTCGGACTACTCGCCAAGCGTCAAGGAGTAACGAATCCAGAAAATACGCTTTTTTCTGTGAAGCGTCTCATTGGTCGTCACTTTGGTGATGATGAAGTGAAGCGTGATATGAAAACGCTTCCGTATAAAGTCATTCAAGCAGGCGAAGGGGTGAAAATTGTGATGGGAGGAAAAGAGTACTCTCCACAAGAAATCTCCGCTATGATTTTGAGTAAACTCAAGGCAGATGCTGAAGAAAAACTCGGTGAGAAAATTACTGATGCGGTCATCACCGTACCTGCGTACTTCGATGACTCACAACGCAAGGCAACCAAAGAAGCAGGTGAAATTGCTGGTTTCAATGTCCGTCGTATCATCAATGAACCGACGGCTGCTGCTCTCGCCTATGGTTTCAATAAAAAGAAAGATGAGAAGATTGCGGTCTATGACTTAGGTGGTGGTACATTTGATATTTCTATTCTTGAAGTAGCTGAAGATACTGTCGAAGTGAAATCAACCAATGGTGATACGCACCTCGGAGGCGATGACTTTGATCAGAGAATCATTCACTGGATTTTGGATGAATTTAAGAAGCAAGAAGGTATCGATCTCTCCAAAGATCCTCTCTCACTTCAGAGAATCAAGGAAGCTGCAGAGAAAGCAAAAATCGAACTCTCGACAGCCAACGAAACGGAAATCAATCAACCATTTATCACCGCTGATGCGAGTGGACCAAAGCATATGCTCATCAAACTCACACGAGCTAAGCTTGAGGAACTCGTAGGTGACTTGGTCACGGCATCATTTGAACCAGTAAGGAAGGCTCTCACTGATGCCAAGCTTGATGTGAAGGATATTAGCGAAGTGGTACTGGTCGGTGGTATGACTCGTATGCCACTCGTGCTTGCTGAAGTAGAAAAGTTCTTTGGTAAGAAACCAAATATCACCGTAAACCCTGATGAAGTGGTAGCACTCGGTGCTGCTATTCAGGGAGGTGTTCTCGAAGGATCAGTGAAAGATGTGCTCCTCCTCGACGTCACACCGCTGACCTTTGGTATCGAGACTATGGGAGGTGTGCGTACACCACTCATCGATCGCAATACTACCGTACCAGTTTCTCGTTCACAAGTGTTCTCGACTGCGTCTGACAATCAACCATCAGTTCAGATTCATGTCCTCCAAGGTGAGCGCGAAATGGCAAGTGATAACAAATCTCTCGGACAATTTATCTTAGATGGCATTATGCCAGCACCACGGGGTATTCCGCAGATCGAAGTGACTTTTGACATTGATGCTTCTGGTATCCTCACGGTGTCTGCCAAGGACAAAGCAACTGGCAAGAGCCAGAACATCCGCATCGAATCATCGACCGGACTTTCCAAAGATGAAATCGAACGAATGAAGAAAGATGCCGAGATGCATGCCGAAGAAGATAAGAAAAAGAAAGACCTCATCGAAGCTCGTAATATGGCTGACTCTCTCTCCTACACGACTGAGAAGTCGATGAAAGATGCAGGCGACAAGATCACTGCTGAAGAGAAGAAACCAGTCGAAGATGCTATTACTGAGCTGAACAAAGTGAAGAACGGTGATGATCTCGATGCCATCAAGAAAGCGACCGAAGTCCTTTCTCAAGCTGCTCAGAAAATTGGTGAGAAACTCTACAAAGCTGCGCAGGAAACTGAACAAGCCAAGCAAGGCGCTACTGGCGAAGCCAAACCAGAAGGTGAAGCAGGTACGACCGAAGCTCCGAAAGAAGCCGAAACCGAACCTACTCAACCTGCAGGCGACAAGCCAGCAGATGAAGAGAAGAAATAAGGAACGAAGCCGAAGGCCCCAAGTTTGTCGAAGGGCAGAAGAAAAAATAAAAAAGCCCAGACGAAGTTTTTCGTTTGGGCTTTTGTGTATGGTGTGGAGAAACAATAGGAGGTCAACATGAGATTTTTTATATAAAAAATGTTATACTCAAACTATATAAATCTTCAGAATAATTACTGTCATATATTATGGAGTCTTCTTTACGTACAAAGAATGGTGTCTTTCCTGTTATTGCTGCGCTTGGGGGTAATGCTCTTATTACTGTTATGAAGTTTGTCGGATTTTCTGTGTCTGGATCAGGAGCACTATTTTCAGAAGCGATTCATAGTACCGCTGATACACTCAATCAGGTACTTCTCCTTATCGGTATCAAACTTTCTACGAGAAAAGCAGATGATAACTATTCATACGGATATGGACTGGAGCGATTTTTTTGGGCTCTTGTTTCGGCGTGTGGAGTTTTTTTCCTTGGTGCTGGTGTGACTATCTATCATGGAATACACTCACTTCAGAATACTACTGTACCTGATTTTGGTACTGTCCCGATTGTCATTCTTTCCATTTCATTCATCCTTGAGTCAGCCACATTCATCTTCGCTCTTCGTGAACTGAATACGAAGAATCCAGGTATGAGTATGAAGAAAAAACTCAAAGAAGGTGATCCTGCAACCATCGCCATCCTGTATGAAGATGGCGTAGCCGTGCTTGGTGTATTTATCGCTTTTGTGAGCATCATCGTTTCTATCGCAACGAGAAATCCTTTCTTTGATGCTCTTGGTTCGATTCTCATCGGTATCCTTCTTGGTATCGTCGCCATACTTCTCATTCAGAAAAATCGCTCCTATCTCATCGGACGGAACATTCCTGATGATGTGAAAGAAGAAATCATTCGAATAATGGAAGCTGATCCAACGATTGAAAAAGTGCTGGATTTCAAATCTTCCATTCTTGATGTGGGGGAATATCAGATCAAATGTGATGTGGAGTTCAATGGACCGGCGTTGATGAAAGAGATTATGGAAAATTCATCACTGCGGGATGAATACGAAGACGTAAGGAACGATTATCAAAACTTTATCAAATTCATTGTCAGGTCAGTCGGACGAGTGCCAAGACTTATGGGTACGTCTATTGATACACTGGAACTTCGTATCAAGAAAGAAATACCAGAAGTGAAGCATATCGATATCGAAATAAATTAAAAAAAGAAAATGAAAAAGCCCAGGCGAATATTATTGCGTTGGCTTTACATCGTCGAAACTTTCGATAGCTTCAAGTAGTGTATGGTAGTAGTTTGGTAGGCTGTCGCCACGTTGTAAAGTTTTTTTGATCATTTTGTCAAGAAGGTAAGTATGCTTTATACTAAACGAGAGGAGTAGTTAGTAATGAGTAATGAATAATAAACAATGCATATGGAATTCCTCCGCACCATCAAAAAAAGTATCTATGATAGGGATTTTTATGAAACAGTGAAGTCGCTTCGTTTCGCATCAGCACTCAAACACTACACGTTGTTTGTGCTCTGTATTGCATTCCTTGTTATCATTCCTCTGTACATATCTCTCTTTATCGCTTCGTCACATATGAAGGAATATGGAGATATTCGCGTACTTGTCCTTGCTCTCTATCCGGATGAACTTATCCTGAAGTTTGAGAACGGCCGGGTAGTTTCCAATGTGGCAGAACCATACAGTATACCCATGCCGAAAGAATTCAATGTAAAACAACTGCAAAATCTGCTTGTTATCAATACTCAAGGTACAGTAACACCAGCTGATTTTGGTCTGTATGATACCTCTGCCATTCTCGGCGGTGATGCGGTATGGATCTATGATCGTGAGAAAGATAAAATTGAGATTCAAAAATTCGACAAATTTTGGAATAATTCCGTTGTCATCAATAAACAGAAGGCTGGGGAATGGATAGAACGAGTGTGGAGTATTGGGGAAGATAGTGCTTACCATTTCTGTTCTTTTTTGCCTTTTCTCCTTTTTGTGTTTCTTTGGTGCTCATATCTTTTTTATCTCATTTTGGGAGCAGGTATTATTTTCCTTATTGCGAAAATACGCACAGTAGAGATGACTTATGGACAAGCCTATAAGATAGGGCTCTATCTTATCACTCTGCCGATTCTGTATAATACCGTCTCTATCGCCTCTCTTTCGATGCTTCGTATTCCTTTTGGTTCTACAATTATCCTCATCATTGTGACATATCTCAACCTTACGCCGAAGTCTACTTCCACGGAGGATAAAGAGAGTGGTGTTGTAGCGAAGGAAACGGAAATACTCGAAGAATAATTCACCAAAGCTCTAACATTTTCTTATGAACGAAGAAAAAAATCAGCAAACACCACATAATCAATTACAAATCAAAGCGACCGATGAAGTCTTGAAAGGAGTGTATGCGAGTGCGATGCAGGTACTTCATACGAAACAAGAATTCGTCTTGGATTTTATGAATATCTTTCCACCGACAGGGACATTGAGTGCTCGTATCATTGTTTCACCAGCTCACCTGAAACAGATTATAGCAGTATTAGAAGAGAACCTCAGTAAATACGAAGCGAGTTTTGGAAAGGTAGAGGCTTCAGAAACATCTACCAATACTATTGGTTTTCAAGGTTAAAAACTATGTACGAAAATTTTTTAGGCGCCAAGAACCCGTATGAAGGTTTAGGAGATGATGACTCCGTTGATGAAATCATTCTTCATGTGGAGGAGCTTCTTGATGAAGGTTTCTATGATAAAACGGTTCGTGATGGAGCAATCTATATGCTGAATACCGCCAGATCCTCTACAGAGAATCCAACATCACGAGATCAGATTGATACCCTCCTCGAAGACATTGAATCTCGTTATGGAGAGGGGAAAGAGTAGTTTCCTTGATGAGTACGAGTTGTTTGTTTTCTGGAAATACTGTAGGGTACGATTATGGAAATACACTCTGTACAATTTGTGAAAGGGGTCATCGGATCAGAAGGACTTCCGAAACTTGCGCTTCCTGTAGTGGCTTTTTTTGGTCGTTCCAATGTGGGAAAATCGAGCGTCATCAATTCTCTTGTGAGACAGAAGGAGATGGCACGTTCGAGTTCTTCTGCAGGTCGGACGACTGAAATCAACTATTATCTCGTGAACGATGGATGGTACCTTGTTGACCTTCCTGGATATGGTTATGCGAATCGTCCGCAGGCAGTACGGGCGAAACTGGAGAAACATCTGTCATGGTACGCCAGTACTGATGAGGTTCATTTCCTCTGGGTGGTACTTATCGTCGATGCAGAAATCGGTGCAAAAGATTCTGATCGGAGAACCTTCAAACTCTTTCGTGAATATGGACGAAATGTGATAATTCTTGCTAATAAAGCCGATAAAGGCGGTCGGAACGATATGATGAAGAGCATTGAGAAATTACGCAAAGAATTTCCTAATTGTCCTGTCATCCGCTACTCTGCGAAAACGGGTGAGGGAAGAATAGAGCTTCTTCAAACACTGTTCGCAGAGGAAGGAAAGTAAGGATACTCTCTTCTATCCGTTTCTAGAGGGCTTACAGCCTCTCTTGACTGATAGATATTTTTGTGTTTGAATATGTATTCGAGTAGTTTTTTAACAACCAAAGGAGAGTGAAATGAAGAAAGTGTATGTGTTTGTTTTGTGTGGTGGGCGAGGAGCGCGACTCGGCGCTTTGACAGATACCCGGGCCAAACCAGCAGTACCATTTGGCGGGAAATATCGGATTGTTGATTTCGTGATGTCGAACCTATTCAATAGTGGTTTTCATACTATTGGAGTGCTGGTTCAATATCGCAGTCAGCTTCTAATGGACTATCTTTCCAATAATTGGAGTTCAGTCCCCCGAATGGGTTTCAATGTTTACACTATTCCGCCTCAGCAGGTGTTTGGTGAAGAATGGTATCGTGGCACTGCTGACGCCGTGTATCAAAATATCGATATGGTGCGAGAACATGGGTCATTTGACACCGTCTGCATCATGAGTGGTGATCATATCACTGCGATTGATTTGTCTCAGATGTATGAATATCACAAGGAACACGAGTCAGTGTTTACGGTGTGCGCTATGTCAGTGCCATCAAGTGAAGCATCAGGTCGGTTTGGCGTGATTGAGGTTGATTCGGATAGTCGTATCGTCGGCTTTGAAGAAAAACCAGAGTTTCCAAAAGAAATTCCTGGCAAGCCTGGAGTGAGTTATATCTCTCTTGGCAATTACTTTGCTGACTTTCATCGACTTTCGAGTTATCTTGGAAAAGATGCCAATGCTACTGATACCTATCATGACTTTGGCAAAGATATTATTCCACAAATGGTGCGTGCTGGTGAAGCGGTGTTTGCCTATGATTATCGGGATAACTGTATCCCTGGTCAGAAGGAACACTATTGGCGTGATGTGGGTACGGTACTGAGCTATCTTGAGGCAAATATGGACCTTGTCCAGTACAAGCCTCAGATCAATCTCTACAACGAGGAATGGCCCATTTGGACACCAGTAGACAATCTACCAGGTGCCAAGTTTGTGAGGCCACACCATCAGTTGGGGAGTGGCGAACGCTTCATTGTGAGTGGTGGGTGTATTGTCGAGGATTCGTATCTTTGTGAAACTATTCTCGGCCGTAATGTCCGTGTGTATGGATCGAAGGTGCGTCAATCGGTTATTTGTGCGGACGTGAATATCGGAGAAGATTGTTCGTTCAGCCGAGTCATTGTTGATGAAGGGGTTCATATTCCGCCAAAGACAAAAATCGGGTGTGATATCGAACACGATAAAGCACGGCGTTTGTTCGTCGATGACAGTGGTATTGTCATTGTACCGCAGGGATACGTCTTCAAGTAGTCCTCTCTCTAAAGAAGTCAGTCCTGTTTTTCCAATGTGAAAGACAGGACTTTTTTATACTTGAATTTTTATTTTTTTCGCTCTATACTCTGATTACAACTATGGAAGCACACGAAGAAAAAAAATCTGCTGGACAAGCAACTATCAAGGTGTGTTTGCACCGAAAATGTTGCGAGAAAGGCGCAGAAGATATTTATAAGAATCTGAAAGAGGGACTCACAAAAGAAGAAGCGCTCGTTTTACCTATTCACGAATGTTTCGGATTCTGCAAAGATGGTCCCAATATCGCTATCAATGACAATATTGTGAAGGGCGTACGCCCATTTACTGTGGTAGAACTCGTTCGATCAGAACTTGACAATCCGTCCTGTAAAGCAGATGGTCTCGGATCGAAAAGTATTGATATGCTGGATGATATACTTGAGAATATCGAAAAATTGTAAGATGAGACGAAAACCAATCCACATCGTTTTACGAAGTGTTTCGGGCAGGGTTGTAAAAAAAAAGTCTTTGTGATACTGTATGCTCTTACCTTTTTGGAGGGATTTAGACATATGAAACGAAGAAGCGCCTTACTGAAACAGATGATACAGAAGCATCAAAAAAGAATGCAAGAAGTTTTTCTCCGTGCAAAAAATCATGCCAAGCAATCTTTGAACAATCGTTTTTCTACAGAAAAAGAAGAAGAGTTACTCGTTCCTAATCAGGACATTCTTGATCAACGAGGAGGCGAATATGCTTGGCTCAGGCGTATGCTTTTTTTCGTGATTCTATATAAGGATCGTTTTTTTATTGCTATCCAAAGAAGGATTCCTGCGTTAAGAGAAATACCAGGGAAACTCGGGCGATGTTCACGAGGTACATATGAGAGATGTGTCATCAGAGCAGAATACACAAAACGTGATTTTGTACTACTATTTATTTTCGCCTGTTTTGTAGGGATAGGGATGAAAGCGATTGCTATCGAAAGAGTGACGATTGGATTCGAAGACTATACTATGCCTTCGAAATCTGTTCTCTATGATATGCATCAGATCGAAAAATATCCTGTCTCAAAAATAAAAAACGTTTCAGACGATACTGCGCCCACAGGTGAAGTATGTTCAGATATTACTCATTTATAGGAAAAAATTATGGACACTATTTATCCAGGGAAGAATATGATGCCAGAAACTTCGTCAAGCGAGAAGAAAAAAATACAGAACTTATCTGCTCTGGTTATTCTACTTGTGGGGCTTTTCGTGGGGAGTTTGCTCGTTGATTTTGTTCAGCTTGCTTTGCAAAGTGGTTTTTCTCGAAGCGTGATCAAAGAGTATGATCTTCTGCAAGTGTCAGGGAAGACCTGGGTAGCCTATTATGAGCCAAAAGTTTCGGTGCAGGTCCTATCTGATAGAACGTGTGATGTATGTGATCCGAGTGAAGCACTACTCTGGCTTCGTCGTGTGATTCCAACTCTCGAGGCGACCAAAGTAGACATCTCGTCTGCACAGGGAGAGAGATTGCGAGATCAATTTCATCTGACATCTATGCCGGCTCTCGTCTTTTCGAAGAATGTAACTGATACTAACTTCTATATACAAGCATCGAGTCTTTTTACAGAAAATGAAGGAAAATATTTTTTTGATATGGGCAAGATCGGTCTTCCAGTGGGGAAATATTTGCAGACTCCTGAGATCGAGGATGATGATATTGTGATTGGTGAAAGGAATGCTCAAGTGAAGATTGTTGAATTCTCAGATTTTCAGTGCGCCTATTGCAAGACGTTCCAATCCGATCTGAACAAGGTCCTGAAAGAATATGCGGGAAAGGTGGTTTTTGTTTTCAAACATCTGCCTCTTTCATCTCACTTACAATCAGAGAACGCAGCACTATCTGCCTCGTGTGCCTATGCACAAGGGAAATTTCCCATATACAGTGAACATCTTTTTGCTAAGCAAGATGAGTGGGGGAAGACAACTGGTACTCAGAAATTCACAGAATATGCGTGGCGATTTGGTCTGAATGGAAGAGTATTTGCAGAATGTCTCAATACCAAGAAATATGCAGAAAAAGTAGCTCTTGATAAATCTGAAGCACTTCATTTTTCTCTTTCTGGTACACCAGCGACATTTATTAACGATGTGTTCATCGAGGGTGCAGTGAGTAGAGAAGATTTACGAAAAATCATCGAACAAGAACTCGCGAAATAATTCTCTCTCACACTTTTTTCTCTTCCATATGAGAGAGGAATGTGTATTGTTTGATATTTCTGTTTCTTTGTTGTAGACTGAAAAACGTGCCAATGTAGCTCATCCGCCAGCTGACGGAGGTAGAGCGACGCACTTCCTCCAAAGGCGGATAAACTCCATGCGTAAGCTAAAGGTAAGGTCTATAACAGAAGCCGATGTAGCTCAGTTGGCAGAGCGACGCACTCGTAACGCGTAGGTCATCAGTTCGATTCTGATCATCGGCTCAAGGAATACAATGAAACAGGCTCCAAAAGACCTGTTTTTATTTTCGAGAAAAAGAGAATTATGGTATACTGAAAAACGTATGAATATGATGCAAGAAAAAATAGCTGTTCTTCAACAAAAACTCCTGCAGTTGCAGGACTATCTTTGACTTTGATACGAAAGCGCTTCGTATAGAAGTATTAAGAGAGCAAAGCGAAAAGCCTCAGTTTTGGAATGATCCCAAGACAGCAGGACTCACTATGCAAGAACTCGAATATCTAAAGAGTGAACGTGATAACTTCGAGACCGTGAAAAAAAGTCTTGCAGATATTGTTTCGCTTGCTGAGATAGAAGATTTGAGTACCGAAGATACAGCGCTTCTTGAGACAGAGTACGGAAAAATAGAGAAAATGCTCGAGGAATGGGAACTCAAAACACTGCTTGGTGGTGAATACGATAGAAACAGTGTACTTCTCACAGTACGAAGCGGTGCCGGAGGGGATGATGCTCAGGACTGGGCAGAGATACTTCTGCGGATGTATATCAGGTATGCAGAAAGATTACAGTACAAAGTCAGACTTCTCGATGAATCTCGTGGTGCCGAAGCCGGTATCAAAAGTGCAACGATTGAAATAGACGGAATATTCGCATACGGATATTTGCATGGAGAATCAGGCATCCATCGTCTCGTGAGACTTTCACCATTCAATGCCAATAGTCTGCGTCAGACTTCCTTTGCCTCCGTAGAAGTGATGCCTGTTGTCGATGCGAAAACAACGATTCCGATTAAGTCAGATGATCTCCGTATTGATACGTACCGCTCTTCGGGTGCGGGCGGTCAGAATGTGAATAAGACTGAAAGTGCGGTACGTATCACACACATTCCGACAGGACTGGTATCAGCGTGTCAGAGTGAACGCTCACAGCTTCAGAATAAAGAAGAAGCGATGAAAATGCTCCAATCAAAATTGGCACAGAAACACATCGAAGAGGAGGCAGAAGCAAAAAGGAAACTCAGGGGTGATTTCAAGACAGCAGCCTGGGGCAATCAGATTCGTTCGTATGTCCTTCATCCATACACTCTCGTCAAAGACCACCGAACCGAAACAGAAACAAGCGATACAGCCAGAGTCCTTGACGGAGATATCCAAATGTTTATCGATAGTGAACTCCGTTTCCTCGCATCACATTAAAAAATTTTCAATATAAATATCGCATACACATATGTCACAAGAAGAAACAATTATTCGGTTTGAAAATGTATCTAAAGTGTTCCCAGGGGACGCCGTCATATTGGCTGATGTCAACATTTCTTTCCGATCGGGAGAATTTGTTTCGATTGTTGGTGCGAGTGGTGCTGGCAAATCAACGTTGCTCAAACTTATCTACGCCGAAGAAATCCCGACAAGTGGTGAAGTATATTTTAGCGAACGACCCGTCGGAAAAATTAATCGTAAACACCTCCCATTTTTTCGTCGCAATATTGGTACAGTCTTTCAGGATTTCAAACTCCTTCCACAAAAAACAGCTTTCGAGAATGTGGCGTATGCTCTCGAAGTCGATGGACGGAGTACCGCAGATATCAATGAAGAAGTGCCTGAAATTCTTTCTATCGTCGGGCTTGGAAGAAAGATGCATCAATTCCCGAAACAACTCTCAGGAGGAGAACAACAGCGTGTTTCTCTTGCAAGAGCGCTCATTCATCGTCCGAAAGTGATCATCGCTGACGAACCAACAGGAAACCTTGATCCTGTAGCTTCTGAAGAAATTATTCGTCTACTTCTGGAAATAAACTCATTTGGTACGACAGTGCTCCTCGCTACACACAACAAAGGCATTGTGGACAAGCTTGGCAAACGTGTCGTACTCATCGATAATGGTCGTATCATAGAGGATCACGACAAGAGTAAATATATTCTAAAATAAAAAGACTATGAATACACTGAAACTGTGGCGTACCTTCAAAGAGGGGAAAGAAAATTTCATTCGCAATGGCTGGCTCACATTTGCGACTATTAGTATTCTTTCTTTGTCGCTGTTTATTGTCAGTCTTTCCTTCCTCCTTGGCACGACATCTCATCTCGTACTACAAAATATGCGTGAGAAAGTCAGCATCAATGTTTCCTTCAATCCTGATGTTCCGGAAGAGCGTATTATGAGTATCCAAAATGAGCTGAAAGGTTATACAAAAGAAGTGGCTTCTGTTGAGTATATCTCCAGGGAAGATGCCTTGAAGCAATTCCTCTCAGAGAGTGGCAATGATCCAGTGATTGCACAAGCGGTACAAGAAATCGGAGAGAATCCGCTTCTGGCTTCTATCGTCATCAAGGCAGTGAGACCAGATCAGTACGAAACGATTGTAGAATCACTCAAGAAATCGACCTTTCAAAATGATATTAGCCGTATCAATTACGAAAAGAATAAAAAAATATTTGAACGATTGAATCGTATCAGTGAGACGACACAGAGAGTTGGACTCATATTAGGATCACTCTTCATTTTCATCGCTGTTCTTATTACATTCAATACAATACGTATCACTATTTATTCCCACAGACAAGAATTTGAGATTATGCGTCTCGTCGGTGCTTCGAATATCTATGTGCGTATGCCTTTTGTGTTCGAAGGTGCCCTCTATGGGCTTGTTTCTTCGGTAGTGACGATGATATTCCTTTCCGTTGTTTCTTATTACATCGCACCGTATACCAATGGTGCTATGGCTATAGGTAATTTTATGGATCTGTATCAGCACTACGCTTTCTTCATTTTCCTCACCCTGGTCGCTTTTGGTGTTACCTTGGGAGTCTTTAGCAGTGCTATTGCTATCCGTCGTTATCTCAAGGCGTAAAGAAGGAAATGTATGTCCCTTGAAAAAAAACTCATATTCAGCTAGAATAGGTGGGTATTTGTTTTTGTTCATTTCTGCCTCTTTGTCACTATGATAGGCAATGAGTTTTTATTGGGGTGTGGCCAAGTGGTAAGGCAATGGGTTCTGGTCCCATGATCCTAGGTTCGAATCCTAGCACCCCAGCATTGAATAAAACCTATGTAAGGCTTCTTTTCGATATACTCTAGATGGATATCTGAATGGTGATACTAGATTGACTATTTATATATCTTGTAGTAGTCTGCAATTTCAAAGTTCTTTTGTATAGGAGGATAGTCATGATTATTGAGATTGAAGGTATTGACGGGGTTGGGAAAACAACTCAATGCGAATTGCTTAGAGATCACTTTCGGCAACAAGGGAAGAAGGCGGTTGTTGTGAAAGACCTTGAGAGTACGAAATTCGGGAGGGATATTAAAGAGTTTCTTACCAGTAGTGAATCCCAGTCAATGGAAGTCGAACTTTTTTCTTTCCTAGCATGTAAGTCACAACTCTTTTCGCAAGTGATAACTCCAGCTGTCTCGTGTGGTGAAATCGTGATTTGTGATCGAGGCATCGGGTCATTCATAAGCTATTTTGAGTCACTTGGTTTTTCTCGATCGTTTCTTTGTGATGTCATTAATCTTGCGATTAATGGTCTCCGTCCGCAGCTTACAATCTTCCTTGATGTGATGGTTGAAGAGACATCGAAAAGAAAAGCCAATAAGCTAGAGCAAAGCAAATTTGACTTGATGAGTGATGATTTTTTCCGGAAACAGAGAGCAGTTTTCCTTAGTCTATCGAAGGAGTCATCTTGGGCAGTAATAGACGGATCTTTGTCGATCAAGGAAACTCACCTACTCATTACTCGTTACGTGGGAAATATTTTGTAGAGGTATCGGCATAAAGTCGCCTCTCATCACATGAACAATGTTCTATTATAGAGGAGTCGACATAAGGTCACTCCTCATTTTTTTTACAAAAATATTAGTAAGAGATGCGGCAGCTAGCACACAAAATGATTGCCGAGTAATTCTTGTTTTTACTCGACCGTTTTTCTAATAATTTCAGAGATAAAGAATTGTTCTTGGAAGTAGGTAGCTTTTTTGATTTCTTCATCGTTTATATCCTCGGATGACGTCGGGACAATGATAAGCTTATCGTCGGTATCATTGAGACGATGAATAACGGCTATGCATTTTCCTTTGTATGTATCAACGGGCATATCTACCCCGAGAAGATATGCATCAATTTCTTCTCCGTCTGGAGCTTTTGTATCTGGCACGAATCCATAGTTTACCTCATAGACGAAGCCATGTTTTGGGTGTTTTGAATGAAGAGGTCTATCGATTTTTATCTCTACTTCTTTACCAATGAACTGTGTGGCATACTTGTCAATCTGGCTGGTATTATTTTCCATATTTTCTCATTGTATTATTTATATTTTTTATTATAAACAAAAAAAACAGACTAGGCAACAGTTTTGTTGCTTAGTCTGAATATGTTCACGAGAGCGTTACTTGGGTTTGGCAATAAGAGTACAGAGGTAGTCTCGATGTACCAGTACGATGCCTGGCTGTTGAAACATCTCGATATTACCGATGGTCAGTCTTTCTGAGTTGCTACGTTCCGCATCTAAAATGCAATACGGATCACGAACAGAAAGGTCGATCTTACCACTTTTGAATTTTTCGGTAAGGTATGCACGTGAAGCACATCCTCCTCGGCATGACTCTATGTGCTGGCAACCAGAGCATCCATCGATAGTCTGAGGCTTTTCGTGTCGAGATCGGAATATTTGAAACGGTATGGATTGGATGATATCAGCCAAGTCATCTGTTAATAAATCACCGATCTTGTAGTCATGTGCATAGACGCATGGACTAACTGGGACCTTACCATCCGGAGTGATTGAATGAATACGAAACGATTTCGTGCCACACGGACAACCCTTGTGGGGCAGGCCAGCAGCTACCGAAACCAATGGTTCACCCATTTCGACCAGTTGACACTGTGAGAGAAGCCGATCAGCAGAGCGATAATATGTCGCCGCATCAGGAATCTTCTCTGTATGCCCTAGTTCTGTTGGTTTGATGTAATTAATCCTAACGAAAGCATGATGTTTGCGTGCTAACTGGATCAATTCATCAATATGTCGATCACTTAAATTCCAGTTCATTCCACACATCACGACCGTATGATCAATGCCGTATTCATCACAGACATCCAATGCTTTGATAGCTTGGTTAAAGAGTGGAGCTCCACGATTGGTGTTGTGTTCTTCTGAGAAGGGACTGTCTAAGCTAACGTCCACATCGTTAATGAAAGTAAGCGTTTCGGGGTAGAACCGTTCCAAATACGTAAGCGTTATTCCGGCCGTGGTAAGGCCAACAACAATTTTGGCATCGTAGAGAGAACGGATGATATATGGCAAAAGGGTATCTTTTGGATTTGAGCCATTTGTAAAAATTGGCTCGTTTCCGCCGAGATTTACCGTCTGAACGTTGATCGAAACAATCTGCTGAATGATACGATCTATGTCTTTTTTTGTCAGATCACGTCCTCTGTTTCGGACTATGTGTGAGTAACAGTGTTTGCATCGGTATGGGCAGTCGTTTCCGAGTGTCCAGCCGATATTTCCCATTGGTGTAACAGTGTTCATTTTAGAACTCCTTTTAATCGAGGAATGGATTTGGGACGCCATCGTAGATGAGTCCGTAATGGTCATAGATCTTCTGTATCTGTGACCATATGCTGGCATAGAAACAGGAATGCTCGGCTATTGCGCACGTTATGACATTGATATCATTCTTTGCGGGGTGAAATGCCACATGATCAAGTGTCCGGCGAAACATCGCTATGTCACAAGCAGTGATTTTTTGACAAAGCCTATGAATACAGATGTAACCTTCTTCAGGAAGCACTTTTGGTGCCACGATCGAATCAATGACCCAATCGTAGAGACTTGAATGCGACTTATGCCAGACTTTCAACATCTGATAAACGCGTTTCGCTTGAGTTCCCTGTACATCATATCGGAGATTTTGTTGTCCGCCGATTTTGAGTAACCCTTTTTTAGATAATGTTTTAGTATAAGGCGTTCCTTCCGCAGCAAACATCTCTGTGAAAATTCCCTTAGTGATAACCCAATCATGATGAGCAAGAAAACGGTAGTTTGTTTCGAGTTCATCTATAGTAGTAGCATCATCAAAGAGAATCATACCCATTTGTACATAGATATTGTGACGACGAAGCATTTCCAGGGCTCGCCAGTTATCTTCTATTGAAGCAGACTTTCTCATCCGCCTAAGCACTGATTGGGCAGCATTTTCAATACCGATACTTGTTGAAAACCACCCAGCTTTCTTAAGACCTGACACAATACCCTCACTGAGTCTATCGGCACGAATTTGTGTCCGAAAGCGTAGCGGGAGATTGTATCTTGACACTGTTTCTGCAAATTCAGTAACCCATTGTTCATCACGGGGAGGCTCCAAAAAGCTGTCATCTACAAACTTGATATGGGTGATGCCAAATTGCTCGTAGAGATATCGAAGTTCGTCGACGATGTTCTGAATCGACCGGGACCGCCAACGATGTTCTTTGGAACCACCAAGGGTGAATGTGAAGATCGAACAGAATGAGCAATGAGCTTCGCATCCACGAGATGTACAGACATGAATTGGGTTATTTCTCAGAATGGCGAACTTAATTTCATCTCGTGCTGGAAATGGAATTGAATCAAGGTTTTGAATTGGTTTAGATCGATCTGTACGGACAATTCCTGAATCATCTTTGAAAGTGATTCCAGGAATACCAGAGAGGTTACTTCCTGAAGTGATAGCATTAACAATTTGGACAATCGTATGCTCCGCTTCACCGCGCACGACTATAGAGAATCCCGCGTCCAAAAAATCAACATCGTGAAAAGTTGGTCCGAATCCGCCACAAATTGTTGGGATGTTTCCAAACCGCTTGGTGATTATTGCAAGAATTTCTTTTGCCTGATCGAGATTTGATCGGTAACAAGACATGCAGATGATATCTGGGATGTTTTGGTTGATGATATCGACTATTTCAGACGGACCGATACTGCGAAGCCAACCGTCTATGATAGTAACCAGATGGTTTTTTTCGCGTAATACACTAGCAAGATAGCCAAGGGCCAGGGTTTCTTCGGCTGTTCGATGTGAGATGGTATGTGGGGTAATTAACGCTATAGATGAAGACATGATATAACTCCTTATCTTTTGATATTCAATTGTTAAATAACACACATTTATAACATGTTTTGGAAAAATTATCAAGTATTTACACCCTAGGTTCAACAAGTAAGTGCAACGCCAGTCATAGTGTACCATACCTCAAGTGGAGTTTTCCCTCCGAGTCTTTTCCTTGGTCTGGAATTAAGCAAATATTCAATCTTCAATACTTCTTCATCTGAGACAGTAGAAAAGTCAGTCCCTTTCGGGAGGTATCTTCTGATGAGTCCATTCCCATTTTCATTGCTTCCTCTTTCATATGAACAGTAGGGATGAGCAAAGTATACTTTGACATGCTCTTTCTCTTCAAGCTCTTCCCAACCAAAATTTTCAGTTCCATTATCACGAGTGAGCGTCTTCTTGAACTCACTTGGTATATCCTTCCATTTCCCCAGTACGGATCTGTTTGATTCTTCGATAGTTCCATTCTTCATCTTCCCAACCAAGAACAATCCAGTCACCCTTTCATTGATGGTTTTCAATCTGTCTTTGCTTTGTTTAGAAACAATACAATCATCCTCCCAATGACCGATACTCTTGCGTTTTTCAACTTCTTTTGGTCTCTCTTCAATTGAGGGTAATGGTGGCTTGTATACCTTCCTCACTTGTCTAAAATCCTTCTTCTGCCTTCTCTTGTGTCTCCTTGGTAGATACATTCTCAAATCTTCACAATGAACCTTAGGCTTGCCATTCTGATTGATCTGAGCGTACACATATTGGTAGATGGCTTCATAGGAAATCCCTTCTTCTTGAGGATGATCAATATTGAGTCGAATACTCACTTGTTCTGGAGACCATCCTAAAACCATCTTTTCTTTCACATACTCTCTGATGAATTGATTTTTCAATCTTTCAGTTTTCTTTCCCTTCCTTTTTGTTAAGGCTTTCTCATGAGCAATGGACGCTTGATATTTCCCTGTTCCTCGAGCTGGTCTTCCAGCTATTTCTCTCGATACGGTTCCTTTGTTTCGACCATTCCCAAGAGAATGTGCAATCTTTTCAAATGACCAACCATTGAGATACTGTATCTGTATATGTATCCTCTCATTTAAGGTTAATTGCTTGAATTCTCGTTTCTTTTGCATAGGCTCTTTTTCATTAATTTTCTTTTCATTATACAATAGCGTTGCAATTGATTGTTGAAGATGGGGCTCTTCCTATTGATATAATTCCAATATTGTGATATAAATGAGGGTCACTGTTTTTTGTGTGATAATTGAACTTTACCAACTGAATATAAGGAGATAGAATCATGAGCATTACTTTCGGTCTCGATTTCGGGACCACAAATTCTGTTCTGGCTGTGTCTCAGAATGGAAACGTGAAAATTGTTGATATTGACCCATCGAGTGATTCGAAAAAAACTCTCAAATCGGTGCTTTCTTTTGATGAAGAAGGCGGGGTCAACATTGGTCAAGAGGCCATCAATCAATATATAGGTTACGGTGGTACGTATGGACGTTTCATGCAGTCTATTAAGGCATTCCTACCGAACAAGAGTTTCACAGAAACCTATGTTTTTGGTAAGCGTTATGAGATAGAAGATCTCATCGCTTTGATTTTGAAGGCTATTAAGCAGCGCGGTGAAGCTTATGTCGGGCATGCCGTAGACACGGTTGTTATGGGTCGTCCGGTAGTTTTCTCAGAGGATAAAGAGCTTGATCTCTTGGCCGAAGAAAGGTTACAGACTGCGGCTATTCGCTCTGGGTTTACGAACATTCATTTTATGTATGAACCGATTGCAGCAACGCTTGCTTACGAGTCAAATCTTAAAGAAGGGAAAGAAAAGCTTGTTTTCATGGGTGATTTCGGCGGAGGTACGTCAGATTTTGTAATAATGAGATTGCGTGGCGGGAAACGTGATCCGAAAGAGAACCGGAAAAATGATATTCTATCCACTGGAGGGGTATACATTGCTGGTGATACTTTTGACGCCTCTATTATGTGGAATAAGCTAGCCAAGCATTTTGGTAAAGGAGCGAAAATCTATGGTTCATCGAGTGATCAGATTCTTGATGCACCAATTTGGCTTCCTTTGACGCTTTGCCAGTGGCATATGATTCCACAGCTTCGTGGCCGTAAAACGCTTCATATTATCCGTTCCCTCAGAGGAGTTTCTAGCAAGGACCGAAAGGTTTTAGAAAATCTGCATACCCTTGTCATCGAGAACCTTGGGTACATGCTGTTTCTAGCTATTGAGAAGGCGAAGTGTGAATTGTCTGATAAAGACTCTGCTGTCATCGAGTTTTCCGAAAAGAATATAAATATCCGTGAGGAAATCACGAGAGCTGATTTTGAAGTTATGACCGACGATAAGTTTCGGGAAATTACGTCTTGTGTAAATTCTACATTATCTCGTGCAGGAGTTCTTGCAAAGGATATCGATTCCGTTCTTTTGACTGGGGGCTCCTCATTTATTCCGAAAGTCCGAAGAATTTTTTCGGACAAGTTTGGAGAGGAAAAGCTTTTGCCGATTGATGCTTTTACGAGCGTGGCCTTTGGTCTCGGATTGAGCGCGGTACGGTACTGAGTTTTTTTGCAAGCTTTAAGCCTTGGTTGTTATAATGACAACCAAGGTTTTTTATTTATAAACAAGAGATTTATTGGAATGATTTAGATGCTTTTTAATACAACTGATAATTCTATGAAAGAGTTATTAATTTCTTTATTTGTGCTAATATAACTACAGGATCAGGGAAAGCTTTCTCCCAATCAAAAGTTCGAAAGCTATCCCGCCAGGTCAGCATTAGCAAACTTTGATGCCTTTTGGTATCAAAGTTTGGTATAGTTCGGTGGTAGGAGTCGAAGTTTATACCCTTGAGGGTAAATCCTAGCACCCCAGCTTAAATTAAAATCGCACTAGGATCATATTCTGGTGCGATTTTAGTTTAAGCTGTGTCTCCTGAACAAAATCCGAACTTTTTTCCAAAACAATCCGAGCGAGGACTAATCGCACGCACGGAGCGCGTAGTGGCTCTAAACCTCTCCGTACGCTCCGATTGCGTGGTGATGCGAAGGAATGCACCTCGGACACGCTCGCGGACTCGCGTGTGCAAAAACCAAAAAATTTCCTTGCATTTTTCTCGCGTCTCCTCCCCCCACCCCTCCACCGCGAAGCGGAAAAGAAATGGAAAGGAAATTTTTGGTTTTGCTTCGCCGTTTCAGTCTCCGAAAAGAGCAATCTTATTTTAACATTTTTGTTTGCTCTTTTCTCCGCCCTCACGGCGACCGAGGCGCCCCAATATCCGCGTTTGGTGGTAGCTCTAGAGTCCGCGAACCACACACAACCCGCCTACGCATAGCCCGCTCGCATTCGCTCGCGCTGGCTGCTTCGGCGTTGTGTGCGTTCGCTAGGTTGCTTCGAGAGAGTTTGGTGGTAACTCAAAGAATATGGATTGTGCTAAAGCACAAACAAATCTGTATGTGCTTGCCCCGCCCACCCAGTGCGCGCAAGCCCGCCCGCTAACGCGGCTCCCTTTATAAGTTAAGACAGGGTGGAAAACAATTCAACAAAAGCTTTCTTTACTTCATCGTCTGTAGTATTTGCAAATACCGAATCGAAATCAGCATCTTTAAACTCTGGAGCTTTCTTATTGAACTGTTTTTCAAATTCGCTCTTGCAATAATCTCTAAACTCTCCCATATTTTTGAAATCTGTAGGATTCTTGGGGTTCTTTCCTCCAAATCTTAACAATAGATGTTCGGAATTATATTCAACAAACTGGACGATATTGCCATTTTTTTCTATAAGCTCTTTTACTTGCGAAGAATCGTCAAAATCCTTATCTATCACAAAGAATAATTTTTGACCAACATATCTAGTATCATCTTTAATCGAGTTATATTTGGTCTTAAAAGAAGTGATATTTCCAACTCCGTTTAATTTACCTTTTGAGATTCCAGCGTCTACAATTTCAACCTTGATACTAAATTGAACATTAGAATCCTCAAAGTCTCCTTTAAACTTACGGGTTGTTAAATAACCAAAAAGATTAAATTCCGTTGTTCCTTCGGTGAGTAATAAATAATATATCTTAAAGCTTTTCTTTTTAGGCATAAGCTTATAAGAGATTATTTATAATCCTATTGAAATCAATAGTATTTGGTATGCCTCCAAGCGAACCGAGACGATAGATTCTCTTTATGTTATCTCTTTCTTTAACATCGTAATCTGACACTTTTGACACAATAATATTGCCATCCTTCTTTTCTATAATGTGCGCCTGATCATTCTGTAAGAGGTCAAATGTCTCGTGATTATGTGATGAAAAGAATAACTGAGCATTTTTCTTGTTTATATCCTTATCTTTAAAGAGATTGAGAATAGCAATTTCCATATCCGGATGATAGAATTTGCTCGTTTCATCGTAGACAACGATACCACCCATTTTTAATATTCTAAGAATATCATTTATATATGCTATGAGTTCGCGTGTTCCAGCTGAAAGCTCCATTACACCAAGCTCTTTGTAGAAATTATTGTATTTTGCGCTGTATTCAAAACTGACTGAATTATTCATTAGGTTGCTATTGGGTGAGCTAGCTCCTTTTTTGATATGAAGTTCTTCAAAAGTCGGTTCAAAATATTTAACTACAGAATTAACCACATCGAGCATTTCATCTTGCACCTGTGGGCTACTATTAAGATACCTGACTGCAAAATTTAACACTCCACTTATATTATTTTGCCCCATTTGAACTGAACGCTTGTCAGTAATGAAACAAAAATTAGTTTTAATTTGGTTAAGATTGGAAACCCCAATTTCTTCTTTAAGGTTTGAAAACACAGAGACATTGGAACTATCATCTAAGATTACAGAAAGGAAAGAAGATTTCTTGGGTGCCACAATACTTTCTGCTAAGTTACCAATTCTTTTCCCTACAACTGATTCAAGAGAAATTTTATTATCCTTTCTACTGAAGATTTTTTTACTGTTCTTATATAACACTTCTTCTGAGATTTCCTTACCATCTTTTACAATAGATACTGAGTAATTGTATTTATCTCCTTCAATTAAAAAATCAATTTCCATTACTATGGGTTTTGTGTCCATTCCATTTGTATAGTTAGGAATAGATATAGTAGTCTCTTGATTTATCCCATTAGGAGCAAGTACAAAATCTTGTTGTTTTGCGACCATTATTCTAGCTATTGTGTCAACAATATGTAATACAGTACTTTTACCCGATGCATTGGCACCATAAAAACCAGAGATAAGGGAGACTCTCTCTTTTCCGAAATTTACATACCCTATTTTTTCTTTTTCGCCGCCTTCGGTGAACGACACTTCGACAAGATCTTTTATCCCGTAGAAGTTGCTTGCTTTAATTCTTGTTATCATCATATGTATAAAATTACATTAATTTGTAATAATATACCCATTATATTCCCCTTTGTTTAAGAAGTCAAGTACTTTTGACAAGAAAAAGTCTTTTTATCTATATCTACATTTCAACCTTGTATTATAAGGCTTTTTTACCACCCTTTAGTATCTTTGGTATAAATTTAGGCTACTTCCCAGACTTTCGTCGATTATCTTCCTTACACAACATCTGACAATTTTGCGCGGTCGTTTTACCACCCTCGTGCCACGGGGTAATATGATCGGCTTCCATTTCTTCAAGCGCAAATTCTTTACGACACTTTACGCAAACACCTTTCTGTCGCTCGTAGGATTCGCGCTTCATCTTGTCATTGAAAGCGCGTATTGAGAGATGTCTTTCTTGCCCAGTGAGCAAAAATGGATAGATGCCCGATTTTTTCGTAACATCCTCATCCTGCATTAACTTCGCAACTTCTGCTTCCAGTTTCTTGGCGTCCAGCTTCTTATCTTTGAACTGGTTGTACAACTCGCCCCAATTCACACTCGCCATTTCTTTACGGTGATTGGTAAATGTCTCGCGTACCCACGCAATAACATTTTGAAAATAGCCCCATAACTCATCGGCATTTTTGTCGTGCTGATGTTTCGCCATGTAATCTGCAACTTGGTCATTGTTGATCCATGATAGGGCAGTTTCCAAGTATTCTTGACGAATTGGCGAGCCTTTGAGAAGTGAACCGCCATCATTTGCGAGTAAGTACGCAGCACAATTCGTCTTGCTGAATTTGAGCTTTGCGTCGGAAAGCCATGGTCCTGTATAGACGGCGTTGCGGAGTTCTTGATCGGTCAATTTTTCACCTGCAATGTTGATAGTCTTGAACCAGTCCAATCGCTCCTTATCGTTACCTTCGCAGAAATAAATCATCAACTCGTAATCAAGTATCTGATCTTTTTCTTCTTGTGTCAGGTTTCCAAAATATCGGTCATTTAGTGAAAAATCGCCCTCGACATATTGCCCGATACTGATCGTGCGCTGTTGTCCATCAAGGACTTCATAGCCACCATCTTCTTTCACCATCCAATACATCACGTTGAGCGGAAAACTCTGCTTGATGGTTTCAAGTACAGCGTCACGCTGATGTCCTTTGTATACAAATTCGCGCTGATACTTCGGACGAATATCGAGCTTGCCACCATACGCAACAACACCCTCCTCGGCATTGTCTTTGTAGCCGTTGATTACATCGCGTATCTTGATTCTGTTTAGTTCGATTTTCATAAAATTATCTGTATATGTCTGGTAAATCTTTTAATTTTTTACCTCCATGGGTAAAGTATGCCGCACCCTGATATGCTCCACTTGCGGTTAGTTCACCTCGCTCTTCGTAAAGCTTGTAAGCAAGTGGTGATAATTTCCATGTTTGCCCCGCATACTCAACTTCGCGCTCCCCGACAACTTTCGCCGTGACATCATTATCGTCAATAAATACAACCTCATCACCATCTTTTAAACCTTTGCGATAAAAACTAAAGCGTAGACTCTGTGTTCTTGCTTTTGCGACTTCTTCAAAATCTTTCTCTTTGTTCGTTTCTTTCGGATAAATAATCTCACCTTCAAATGAAAGGAATAATTGCTTCACAAGTTCAAGATCAAGTGCAAATAATTCACCTTCGCCAATGCGCTGTCTGCTAAAAATTTCATGAAGTAAGCTCTCTTTTTCTTTATAGTCGTCCAGCTCGATGGCGAATGCACGTTTTAAACCGACGACATTGTAGTATCCGTTCGCTTCCAAATTCCGCATACGCTCTTGATATGTGTCTGTGCCAGTTTGTCCAATCTTAATGAGACCAGAAACGGCAGTTGTCATTATGTAGATAATTCCTCTCATACTATTTTTTTAATTAAAATGCGGTTATAAATCTTTCTGCCCTGAATGATTGTGTAGCACTCATAACCAATCCACCTTGCAGAATTTGCTATTCCCAATATTTCAAATTGTTCTGGGCTATATTTATCTGCAAACGTTATCGGCACACCCATTACTCCGTCATAGTCCATCGGAATATCAGAAACTTTATCCACATTTATTACATCGTAATTGTCGTATTTAGGAAATTCTTGCGCCGTATATTTTTTATACAGAGTCAATTTTTCGTGACGCTTTGTAGTATCTAAATTTGTAAACCACATAATTCTGCCCATGCTGAAATACTTCACGCCGTCTTTGGTCTTAATTCTAGATTCAGTTTGTATTTGATAGTCATCGGGAACCTGAAACCATTTTGTGCCGCCATTATCGTAACCAAGCCATAGTCTATTGTCTTTAATATGGCCAAAAGTCTCTTTGTAGGTAATTGCATTCTGGTCGCCAAGAATTAAAAACTTTTTCTTATTTTCTACAAGCTGTGCAACGTACTCACGAAACAGCGAAAATGGCGGATTTGTAACGACAATGTCAGCTTGCCTCAACAGTTCGATACTTTCTGCACTTCTAAAATCTCCCTCACCATTCAATGGCGACCACTCGTTATTTTTGTTTGCCTTCAGTTGCTCAGCAATGTCACGCAAGTCAAATGCACCGTTACCATCCATATCATTAACCTCATTGATAATGAGCTTGTTGGCAGTAATCTTTGGGCGACCCTTGGGTTTAGCAAGCTCCTCGCCACCGCCAAAGAGTCCTAGTTGTGTGTTAGCGATAGGCGATGGTTTGTAACTCGTAGCGATAAGTTTTTTCAACCCGAGAGCATTGAAATTCGACGCAAAATACTTAAAAAAATTACTTTCAAAAGGGTCATCGCAATTACAGTAAACAACCTTGCCTCGAAACTGCTCTTTGTAATGCTTTAACTCTTTTTCAATATCAATAAGCTGAGTGTAAAACTCATCTTTTTTGGCTTTCAAGGCATTATTCAGACCTATGTTTAAAGTTTTAGTACTCATAATTATTTTCTGGTTATCAAATCGTACGCTAAACTAGCGAGTGATATGTAGTGAATTGCTAAGTTTTTATCCAAATCCTTGGCAGGAGTATGAGCCTTCTCATTTCTCAAAAATTGAATAGACATGTGTAGAAACTTAACGCCCTCGAAAAAATCTTTTTCCACGTCATCAACTGGCTGATGACCAAAAATCTTTTCGTAATTTGTGCTTGCGAACGCGTCCGTAGCCCGCTCTTTTCCTGTGATATCTTTTAGTTTCTTTCGAACAATTTTGTATGCTTCCTCTACTGCGTTGAAATAATGACCGCCGTTCAGTAATTTTTGGACATGATCAAAAATATCTTTCTGTAAACTAATACTGATGTTGCCATCCTTAAAGGTTGCTTTTGATTTATTTTCTTTTGAGACAACTTTTTTGCCTAACATTTTTTCAGCAATCTCTTTAACGGCATTTACTCTATCTTCTGGAAAGTCATCTCGTTTGAGTTCGTCAATCAAAATTTGACTCTCAATATATTCAATGAGTTTAAGAATAGATTTTGCCACTGTTTTATTATCTGCCTTTAACCAAAGACCGCGGATTCGATTTGCTTTTGAACCGCTGGCGTAATTGTATTTTTGTGTATAAATATCAAGCCCAACATCATCTCTAAAAAATTCGCCCAACGTTCGGTCAGAAAAATTCAAGACATAACCACCCCTCATTTGAAAGAGTTTTTCGAGCACCTGTTTTTCTATTGTGGTTAAATCTGCCATAACTATTTTTGCATTAGATCATCGACCTTAACCTCAAACACCTTGGCAATTTTGGAAAGGGTATCGATTGTTGGATTTTGATTCGTGCCGTCTTCAATTTTTACGACCGTACTCAAAGACAAATCGGCAAGACGAGCGACCCTTTCGAGAGAGTATTTCTTTTCGGCACGAAGCTTTTGTAAATTATTCGCAATGCTCATAACTGATATTGTGTATTTTGATATAAGGAATATAATATAAAGTATGCACTCCTTGTATCTTAATAATACTAGAACTTCGAAGCTTTCGCAACTGAAACGGCGAAGCAAAACCAAAAATTTCCTTTCCATTTCTTTTCCGCTTCGCGGTGGAGGGGTGGGGGGAGGAGACGCGAGAAAAATGCAAGGAAA
>Ga0210022_1000572_pt1 | contig 26076 bp, 27 predicted proteins | sample CryGeymeta201520_FD_183984 | JGI IMG/M metagenome (GOLD analysis project Ga0210022, IMG submission 183984) | Groundwater microbial communities from Crystal Geyser aquifers in Utah, USA - Crystal Geyser metaG 2015-20 (SPAdes) (version 2) | ecosystem: Environmental > Aquatic > Deep subsurface >... | reverse complement strand
GCGCCATGTCGAAGAACAACACAAGATTGAAGCCAAGCAAGAACAACGCGCAATGGACGAGCATACCGGGAGATTTGTCGCCTACAAGACGCAGGACAAATAAACCAATGAAAAGAATTTCCCACAAAAAAACGAACAAAAATGAATAAATTCAAATACCTATCTCGATTAACTTGATCGCCTGACGGGTGCATCGCAGCCTATATTTAACCTTTGGATTTATTTGCTTGGTTTCGTTTTTCTCAGGGACTAACGGTCATGGCAGAGGCCACCCTGAATAATGAAATTCACCACGCCCGTTTCCTCCATCCCAATTGCCCCCTCGCAAGCGGGGGAAGGGGCAAACGAATCGCTGCGCGAATTTCACGTTAAAAACGGGTTTCAGAATAAACGATTTATGAAAGGTGAGGCGATCCCCCCTCACAAACAGGGAGCAATATCATGTTAAGTCAAGCAATCAGCATCGCCCCGCAAGCCGCACCAGCGAAATCCGCTTCAACCTCCCCCTCAACATTCGCAGGCACGCGCAACGACACCTCGGCTATTTCAGCACATCACACGGCACAAAATAAACCGGACGAGCAAAAGCCCGATGCATTCGCAGCACTGCTGTCACAACAAATGGCAGATACCAATAGTGCGTCTGCCCCCCCTCCGACAGACGCACAGCCCTTACCGTCACAAAAAACGACTGACGAAAAGTCCGGTCGCGCCGATCACGAAGAACTGCCTTCAACCAATACAACGGCGCTCACCCTGACTGCGATGCTGCTGATCAATCCAGAGAACAGGCTGAATGTTGCTAAAAACGCTGGCACCGACCCGGCGATCAAAGCGCAAGCGGGCGTTAGTCAATTTGACTTGAAAACAGGAAACACTATGTCGGCCGACAGCCCTTTAGCCAAGCTAAAAACCACCCGGGAAGAAGCGGATTTAACCAACCTGGCGGGAATGAAACACCCCGCTCGCAGCGCGTCACTCGATACGGGTGAATTATCCGCCGCTCAGCGCACCCCACCCGCAACACCTGGCACGTCGGCAAGCACATTAACCACAGCCAGTTTGGCGGCAAGTTCACTGCCAAACCCACCACTTAACCCATCAGCCAACCTTGCCAACACCAGCATCGCCACCCCGTTACTCAGCAGCGCGTGGCCGGAAGCGTTTTCACAAAAAATAACTTGGCTCAGCACACAACAAAATCAGCTGGCGGAACTCCATTTGAATCCGCCTGATATGGGGCCGATACATGTCAGACTGGACATCTCGGACAATCAGGCAAGCGTCCTGTTCAGTTCCCCCCACAGTGCGGTGCGTGACGCGATTGAAAACTCCCTGCCTAAACTTCGCGAGATTATGGCCGATAACGGAATTATGTTGGGTAATGCCTCGGTCAGCGATCAGTCTCCGCGCGACAACCATTCAACGGGTTTTATGAATCAACAGACTCACCCGCAAATGAATTTTACAAGCGGCGCGGCCAACGAAACATCGCCCGAAACGGGGTCGGGTACGCCCACCGTGGTACGCCACCATAACGGCATGGTTGACACCTTTGCCTAAGAGCTGATTTGGCAGATAAAACCTGCCCTGTTCTGCCCTTACGTTGGGAGGTTTTTACCTACAATTCAATCATCAAACAAGGAATAGAGAAATGTCAAAACCAGCCAAACCAGCAGAAACCGGTGATCAACCCCCGAAGAAGAGCAAAAAAATGCTTATCATTATTATTGCGGCGGTGGTGCTGCTGGCTGGCGGAGGAGCCGCCGCTTATTTACTGATGAAACCTGCCCATCCCGCCAAGCACGCCCAAACTGAAGATGCCGCAGCGGCTGATGATGCAGCAGCGGCTGATGATGCCGAAGAAGAGGATGCACACGAAAAAGCCCCCCCGAAATATGTGGAGTTAGGCACTTTTACAGGAAAACTGGTTGACGAGAGCGCAGACCGCTATTTGCAAGTCGCCATGTCGGTCAAGCTATCCAAACCGGATCTGGAAGAAAAAGTAAAAGAACGAAATCCTGAAATAATGCATAAAATCAATATGTTACTTCAAAGTAAGCGCCCCTCCGAACTGGACAGTGTGGAGGGCAAACAAATCCTTGCGGAGGAAATCAAGGCACAAGTCCAATATGTGCTGGGACTACGCCACAGCGCCCCCGCCATACACACCAACCCGCTGCCTGCCACCTCCGACGAATCGGCACAGGATAGCCACGCCACCCCTGCACACGCTGAGGAATCACACAGCAAGCGGGGAGTAGAAGAAATTCTGTTCACCTCATTCATCATTCAATAGGAAAATGAGCGACTTTCTCTCACAAGATGAAGTGGACTCCCTGCTCCAGGGAGTCACGGGCGAACCGGATGCTGCCAAAGAACAGCCCGGAGCCGAGTCAGGCGAAGTGCGCTCCTACAATCTCGCTTCCCAGGAACGCATTGTGCGTGGGCGTATGCCCACACTGGAAATCATCAACGAGCGTTTTGCCCGACTGTTCCGTATCGGACTATTCAACTTCATCCGCCGCACCCCGGAAATATCCGTCGGGCCGGTGCGCGTTACGAAATTTGGCGAATTCATCCGCAACCTGCCTGTACCGACCAATCTTAATCTGATGCAAACCAAGCCGCTGCGCGGCAACGGGCTGTTCATATTCGACCCTAATCTGGTGTTTCAGGTGGTGGACAATATGTTCGGCGGAGATGGCCGTTTTCACACCCGCGTCGAGGGTCGTGATTTCACCCAGACCGAGCAGCGCATCATTCAAAACATGCTGACGGTGGCATTTGACGCTTACGACAAATCCTGGGAATCGGTCTATCCGCTCAAATGCGAATATGTGCGCTCGGAAATGAACCCGCAGTTCGCCAACATCGCAACCCCCAGCGAAGTGGTCATCGTCACCTCTTTTGAAATAGAACTGAGCGGGTCGGGCGGATCATTACATATCTGTATGCCTTATTCGATGCTGGAACCCGTCAAGGATCTGCTCTTCAGCCCCATGCAAGGCGAACATATGACCGTGGACAAACGCTGGCTGCAACTGCTCGCAAAGCAGGTGCAATGCGCCGATGTCGAATTGATCGCCTTGCTGGGTACCGCCAACATCACGCTCGACCGCGTCCTTAAAATGCGCTGTGGCGACATTATCCCGCTGACGGTAGATGAAAACATCACCGCCTGTGTAGACGGCGTACCCGTCATGGAATGCAAATACGGCACGTTCAACAACCAGTACGCACTGAAAATCGAAAAAATGCTCAACATTAACGAAGGAGACCGCAATGCCTGAAGACAACCAAGCCGAAGCAGCCATCAGCGCCGACGACTGGGGGGCTGCCATGTCAGAACAGGCTGCCAGCACTACACCGGCTGCCATGTCAGAACAGGCTGCCAGCGCTACACCGGCTGCCACATCCGACAGCACGGATGACTGGGCGGCAGCGATGACTGAACAGGCCGCTAACCCTGCCGCCTCCAGCAAACCCCACCTATTTGAAAAATTTGGTAGCACTGGCGCGGGCACAACACAAAACGATCTGGATATGATCCTCGATATCCCGGTACAACTGACCGTTGAACTGGGGCGCACCAAGATGCCCATCAAGAATCTGCTGCAATTGGCACAAGGCTCGGTGGTCGAATTGTCCAGCATGGCAGGAGAACCGCTGGACGTGATGATCAACGGTTTTTTAATAGCGCAGGGTGAAGTCGTGGTGGTCAACGACAAACTCGGCATCCGCCTCACTGACATCATCACGCCGTCCGAACGGCTGCGTCGTCTGAACCGTTGAAATGTATGCCACATTGATAAAAACAAAGCGCTGACATGACTCCCTTGCCCCGTAACCTCATCGCCTTCCTCATGCTGCTGTGCTCGTCCGCAGCCACGGCACTGGAAGGCACACGCCCCGCCTACACTCCGCCACCAGTAGCCGTCACTTCGGGCAGTGTCGCGCAAATCCTCTTCAGCCTGCTGCTGGTACTTGCTGCCATCGTGGCGGTCGCCTGGCTGCTCAAACGCATGAACCTGACGCAACAAGGCACAGGCAATCTGCTCAAAGTGGTGGGTAGCGTGCCGATAGGCCAACGCGAACGCGTAGTGCTGGTAGAAATCAACGACACCTGGCTGGTCGTCGGTGTAGGCCCCGGCCAGATACGCACTTTACATACACTGGAAAAAAATACCAACCTGATGGCAGCCCCGTCCACTCAGTCTGTACCCGACAACAAGTTCGCCCAAATGCTGGCTCCCCTGCTCGGCAAGCGCGTTCCGACACAGGAAAAAAATCATGCGTCGTAGTTTGGGACTGGGTCGTTTTTGTCTGGGCTTATTGCTCGCCCTCGCCCTGCTCGGCATCAGCCAGGGCGCGTGGGCAGAAATGGCCATCCCGGCGATTACCAGCAAAGCAGGAGCGGGGGGACAGACTTACAGCTTGAGCCTGCAAACCCTGCTGATACTGACCTCGCTGAGTTTTTTGCCCGCCATATTGCTGATGATGACCAGTTTCACCCGCATCATCATCGTGTTGAGCCTGCTGCGTTCCGCCCTCGGCACGCCCGCCTCCCCGCCGAACCAGGTGTTGATAGGCTTGTCGCTATTTCTGACTTTTTTCGTCATGTCGCCGGTATTGGACAAAATCTACACCGAGGCATACTTGCCTTACAGCGAAAGCAAAATCGAGCTACAACAGGCCGCCGAAATCGGCATCGTGCCGCTCAAGGCATTCATGTTGCGCCAGACCCGCGAAGCCGATCTCGCCCTGTTCGTCAAAATATCCAACAGCGAACCCATCCAAAGCGCCGATGAAGTGCCGCTGCGCCTGCTGGTTCCCGCCTACGTTACCAGCGAACTGAAGACGGCCTTCCAGATCGGCTTCGTGGTATTTATTCCATTTTTAATCATAGATATGGTGGTCGCCAGTGTACTCATGTCCATGGGCATGATGATGCTCTCGCCCACCATTATTTCCCTGCCGTTCAAGATCATGCTGTTCGTGCTGGCGGACGGATGGAATCTGCTGTTAGGTTCGCTGTCGCAAAGTTTTTACACTTGATGTGGGCATAAATTACGCCCACCAACCAACAGAGTGGCTATTCAAAAATGACACCCGAATCAGTCGTTACCCTGGGGCAGCAAGCCATCGAATTAACCTTGATGATCTCAGCCCCGCTACTGCTCAGCGCACTGCTGATCGGTCTGGTGGTGAGCATTTTTCAAGCCGCCACCCAAATCAACGAACAGACGCTCTCGTTCATACCGAAAATCGTGGGGATTTTTGTCACCTTGATCATCGCCGGCCCCTGGATGATTACCATGATGGTGGATTTCATGCGGCGTTTGTTCGGCAATATCCCGTGGATGGTAGGATGAGATTAGGGTTGAAAGCGGGAGATGATTAGCTTTACTAGCGCGCAACTGGATGTCTGGCTCGCCACGTTGATGTTTCCGATGGTACGCCTGCTCGCGTTTATCTCCACTTCACCGATCTTCGGCAACAAACAAGTTCCCAAGCGCGTCAAAATAGGTCTGGCTGTACTGCTGGCGATCCTCATCGCCCCGACGCTGGCTGCCCCGCCGGCAGTGGCAATTGGATCGGGGCAAGGACTGCTCATCATGGTTCAGCAAATCCTCATCGGCACGGCGATGGGGCTGACCTTGCGGATGATTTTCAACGCCTTTGAAATGGCGGGCGAATTGGCAGGCTTACAGATGGGACTGGGCTTCGCCAGTTTTTACGACCCGCAAAACTCGTCCTACTCCCCCGTCATCGCGCAATGGCTGGGCATCATCGCCACGCTCGCCTTCCTCGCCATGAACGGCCATCTGCTCATGCTGTCCGCCCTGGCAGAAAGCTTTCACACCCTGCCGATCGGTGCCATGATGCCGGTCAAAAGTTTTTACACCCTCGCCAGTTGGGGGGGCAGTATTTTTGCCTACGGCGTACAAATCTCCCTGCCGGTACTCGCCGCACTGCTAGTCACCAATCTTGCGCTAGGCATCCTGACCCGCGCCGCCCAGCAACTCAACCCGTTTGCCATCGGCTTCCCAATCACGCTAGGCATAGGTTTCTTCATCCTGAGCTTCACCCTGCCCTACCTGCCCTCACTACTGGATAGAATCGTGCAGGAAAGCGTGACCACCGCGCTGGGACTAGTGAAACTGCCTTAAATTTGAAAACCGCGAACGCTGCGGTTCAATGAGCCTTGCGTAATCCCTGTTGCTTATTGCACCCAGTATGGCTTAAACCTAAAAACCGCACGCTCAAGTTACAGCGTAACGTGATGTCCTTAAACCTAAAAACGGCGGTTGACCGCTTTATATATTTTATAACCTAATGATTTTATTGATTTTTTTTGATAATAATGCGTTCACCTATTGGGTGAATTCGCTACGGATCGAGATTCTCGTGGCGCGGCGTGGTGTTGCACCCAGAGGGTACAAGAACCCCTGCGGGGCAACTCGTTGAAATAGAATCACCAGTTCGCCTCATTGCGCGAAGCGATACTTGCAATAAACATGAATCTCGACCCGTCCAATTGCGGTTTTCAGGTTAAACAATGAAATGATTTGGGGGCAGAGCGGTATACAACTAAAACCGCACTGCCCCCAAACTTATTGCAACAAATACCAGACCCTCCTTCACGGGGCGCAGAAACCGCACCCTGGCGGCTTGTCTGACTTAATCCATGTACATCCCGCCGTTCACATGCAAGGTGACACCGGTGATATAAGCCGCACCAGGACTTGCCAGAAAGGCCACCGCATTGGCGATGTCAGCGGGCTGACCCAGCCGTTTCAGCGGCACATGTTCGACCAGTTTGGCGCGCTGTTCTTCGCCCAGTGCGTGGGTCATGTCGGTATCAATAAAACCGGGCGCTACGCAGTTAACGGTAATATTACGGCTGCCAATTTCCTGCGCGAGGGATTTGGTAAAACCCATCATGCCCGCCTTGGATGCGGCGTAGTTAGCCTGTCCGGCGTTGCCCATACTGCCGACCACAGAGGCGATGCTGATAATGCGCCCGGCTCTAGCCCTCATCATCGCGCGCAACACGGCACGGCTGAGACGGAACACCGATTTCAGGTTGGTCGCCAGCACGTCATCCCACTCTTCGTCGGTCATGCGCGCCAGCAGGTTGTCGCGGGTAATGCCGGCGTTGTTTACCAGTATCGAGATTTCACCGAATTGGCGACGCAGCTCGCCCAACACAAATTCGGTCTGTGCGATGTCGTTGACGTTCAACGCATAGCCCTGCCCCTTGATCCCCGACACTGCCAGATAGTCGCTGATAGCTTGCGCGCCTTTTTCACTGGTTGCGGTGCCGAGTACAGTAGCACCCTGACGGCCGAGTTCAAGTGCTATGGCTTGCCCGATGCCGCGTGATGCGCCCGTTACCAGCGCGATTTGTCCTTGTAGTGTCATGTTTGCTCCCTGGATTACGCGAATTCGGTTAACGCCAGACGTAGCGCCTCACCATCGTTGAGGGCAGATGCATGCTGGTTTTTATCTATACGTTTATTGAGTCCGGCCAGCACTTTACCCGGCGCACACTCGACGTTGTGGGTGATGCCCCGTTTGCCAAATTCCAGCACGGTTTCAACCCAGCGCACCGGAGAATACAACTGGCGCACCAGCGCATCTTTAATGGCAGCGGCATCGCTATAGGCTGCGACATCGGCGTTGTTTAACACCGTAACGACGGGTACTTGCAACGTAACGTCTGCCAGATATTGGCGCAATTTTTCAGCCGCACCCTTCAGGAGACTGCAATGTGATGGCACACTCATCGGCAGCATGATGGCGCGCCTCGCACCTTTAACCTTGGCCAACTCCATGCCGCGTTCGACGGCGGCACGATTGCCGGCGATCACGACCTGACCGGGCGAGTTATAGTTCACCGCTTCCAGCACTTCGCCTTGCGCACCTTCGATACACAGTTCTCGCACCGCTTCATCGTCCAGACCGAGTATCGCCGCGATGCCGCCTACCCCTTCCGGCACAGCCTGCTGCATACATTGTGCGCGATAACGCACCAGTGGCAGTGCATCGGCGAAACTCAGCGCACCGGCCGCGACCAGTGCGGTGTATTCGCCCAAGCTATGACCTGCTACCATCGCCGGGACTGCACCACCTTGTGAGCGCCAGGCGCGATACACAGCGACCCCTGCCGTCAACATCACGGGCTGCGTGTTTACCGTCGTATTAAGGTCGGCATCAGAGCCTTCCGCGACCAGTTGCCACAAGTCCTGCTGCAAAATTTCAGAAGCCTCCGCAAAGGTATCGCGTACCGTAGAAAAATCGGCATAGCCATCCATCATGCCGCGCGATTGCGATCCCTGACCGGGAAATACGAATGCAAATTTAGTCATAATAATCAATCTATTATTAGCAAATGAATGAGGGTAATCACAGCGCGTTACCCCCCAGACAGAAAATTAGGGCGCAATAAATTTGCGCCCTACGCAGGTAACGATCCTACCACTTGAGTAAAACTGCGCCCCAGGTAAAGCCGCCACCGATCGCTTCGAGCAGGATATTTTGTCCTGCCTTGATGCGGCCATCGCGCACCGCAGTATCGAGCGCCAGCGGTATTGAAGCGGATGAAGTATTGCCTTGCTGGGCAACGGTCACTACTACGTTATCCATGCTCAAGCCCAGCTTTTTGGCGGTCGCTTCGATAATGCGGATATTGGCCTGATGCGGCACTAGCCAGTCAATGTCAGTGCCCTGCAACCCTTGCGCATCCAGCACTTCATCCACCACCGAACTGAGCACCGTGACGGCGAACTTGAATACCGCCTGGCCTTCCATCTTGATGAACGGGTCGCCATGTATTTCACCGTGACGAATGTTGCCATCCACGCGCAGCAACTGCTGATAACTCCCGTCCGAATGCAGCTTGGCGGCGAGAATACCGGGCGCTTCGCTGGCCTGCAACACCACCGCGCCCGCACCATCACCGAACAACACGCAAGTACCGCGATCGTTCCAGTCCAACATGCGCGAGAGCACTTCAGCCCCGACTACCAGAGCAGTCTTGGCTTGCCCGGCACGAATGTATAAATCAGCCGTGTTCAGGGCAAACACGAAGCCGCCGCACACCGCCTGAATATCAAACGCAGCCCCCCCGCCCCGGATACCGAGCTTGTCTTGCAAAATACAAGCCGTGCTGGGGAAAATTTTGTCAGGCGAGGTAGTGGCAACGATGATGAGGTCTATCTCATCCAAACCGACACCCGCCGCCTCGATGGCACGGAGACTCGCCTGACAGGCGAGGTCACTGGTCACTTCATCGTCCGCCGCGATGTGTCGCTCGTGGATGCCGCTGCGCGATACGATCCATTCGTTGGAAGTTTCCACGATCTTTTCCAGATCGAAATTGGTCAGCATTTTGGCTGGCAGATAGCTGCCCGTACCGATGATTCTTGAATACATCAAGCGACTCCTTGCTGTGTGTTTTGACGCGCGTTATGCCATTTCTCGATATGTTCACTGATATGCAGCAGCATCCCACCGCGCGCTTCTTCGGCGGCGCGTTCGAGCGCACAGAAAAATGCCAGCTGGTCTGCCGAGCCGTGGCTCTTCACCACAATGCCCTTCAAACCGAGAAAACTCGCGCCATTATAGCGGCGATGATCCACCCTGCGCTTAAATGCTTTCAGCACAGGCATGGCGACCAGCGCGGCAAGTTTAGTCAACGCATTGCGACCGAATTCATCGCGCAGGAAACCGCCCAGCATTTGCGCCAACCCTTCAGTGGTTTTCAAGGCGACATTACCGACAAATCCATCGCACACCACCACGTCGGTCGTGCCCTTGAAAATATCGTTACCTTCGACATTGCCGTAAAAATTCAAATCGCTGGCGCGCAACAAAGCGGCAGCCTGCTTGACGACCTCATTACCCTTGATGTCTTCGCTACCGATATTCAGCAGACCCACGCTAGGCGCGGGCTTGCGTTCCAGAGCGGTGACCAGGGTCGAACCCATCATGGCGAATTGCAGCAGATGTTCTGCGGTGCAATCGGTATTGGCACCCAAATCGAGCATACAAACCTTGCCGTCCTTAGTCGGCAAATAGGAAGCGATCGCGGGGCGATCTATGCCGGGAATGGTTTTCAGCACATAGCGCGCCGTCGCCATCAGCGCACCGGTATTACCCGAACTGATGCAAGCCGAAGCCTCACCGCTTTTAACCAGATTGATGCTGACGCGCATCGAAGAATCTTTCTTGCCACGCAAGGCAGATTGAGGTTGCTCATCCATCTCCACCACCTGCGTGGTCGCGTGGATGCGCAGGCGCGACCCAAATTGTCCGCCTGTCGCCTCAACTCCCAGCTTGCGCAACCCGGATTCAATGATGTCAGGGAAGCCTACCAGAATAATACTGTCGCCGGGGTAGTGTTTCAGGTATTGAACTGCGGCTGGGAGGGTGGCCGCCGTACTATGGTCGCCTCCCATTGCATCTATAGCTAGTGTGATATCCACAATGCGTTCCTTGACAATGGACAACTCCAAATCCGGTCAGACTTAACAGCGCGAGCAGATAGACTCCGCAATCGCAGCAGACGTTCCCTTGCTACACGTCAGACCAGGAGTCTGTCGGACTTAAAGGAAATCTACTGCAAATTCACCTGAACGGCGCATATTTCACCGCTTTCTTGGTCAATAGAGCAACTATTGACCTGCGAAACCAGCAAAATCTGCCCTCGCCCAGCCAAATTTTCGCTACGATTCTTCAAGTCCGACAGACTCCTAGTTGCGCTCAACGCGACGATTCAGACAAATCCAAGTATGACAGAAACAAAAACGCAGCCGATCATGACAATCGGCTGCGTTCGACAAAGGCTTACTCGCCCTTGGTCTTGACTACTTTTTTGCCACGGTAGAAACCGGTCGGGCTGATGTGATGACGCAAATGATTTTCACCCGTTGTTGGTTCAATGGCGGTTGCCGGAGCAACCAGGAAATCATGAGCGCGATGCATACCACGCTTGGAAGGGGATTTTTTATTCTGCTGAACTGCCATGCTATTACTCCTTGGATAAATCTAAAAATTAATTACGTTTCAATTTTTCTAACATAGCAAAAGGATGGCGATCATCCTTTTGCATCTTTTCATTCACTGCTGCCCGACAAGCCCCCAAATCATGTTTAGGCGCAATTGGCAGGCTTAACAAAATCTCTTCTTCCAGCAGCTCCAACACATCCAGATGCGCATCAGCCAAAATGCTGTCGAACTCTTCATTATCATCCTGCAACGCTTCAAGAACCGCCTCATCACGCAACAGCAAGCGTGATTCATAATCAACCGCATATTCCATACCCTTAAGACAGCGCTGGCAACGCAACTGACAAAGCCCGCTCATTCTGACATCCAAAGCAGGATTACCCAGACTGTCCAGCACACCATGCAGGCTATACTGCAAAACTCCTTGCGGATTATCCAGCACATCCAGCAAACGTGGCAGTTCCGCAAAGGGCACTTTCGCGTCTATTTGCTTGCCGTTTTGGGCAAAATCCAAACTATCAATGAAAGACCGTGCGTACATAAGCCGCGCATGATATATTTTTCGCTGCATTCTGTCAAAAATCCTGCTAAAAATACGATAATAATCTGCATCAATAGTAAAAAATTCCTCGTTTTTTACTTGAATTTTACGGAAATACCCGCTATTGACGGATGCTGGTGCAGGGCAGGAAAATCTCCGCAAGACATGTGCCCCCTTAGAAAATTTATCCGAAGGAATATTTTTGAATTCAAAGTTACTTGTTTTGGCTTCCACTTCTCCGTATCGCTGCGAATTACTCAAACGTTTGCAGATTCCCTTTATAACGGCAGCACCCAACGTTAATGAAGCACCGCTGCCCGATGAAACGGCACGCGCCACGTCGGCCAGGCTATCGCTGGATAAGGCGCGTGCCGTGGCCGCCAACTATAGCGATGCCCTGATTATCGGCTCCGACCAGGTTGCGCTACTGAACGGACAACAAATCGGCAAACCGCTCACCCACGACAATGCAGTAAAACAATTGTCCAGTACGCGCGGAAAAACGACCCATTTCTATACCGCGTTGACGCTACTGAACAGCCAGACGGGCAAATATCAAACCGAGGTGGCAGAAAACTCAGTTACCTTGCGTAACTTGAGCGATACCGAAATTGAAAGTTACTTGCGCAAAGAGCAACCCTACCACTGCGCTGGCAGCGTGAAATCGGAAGGTCTGGGCATCGCACTGATGAGCGGGATGACCGGTGACGACCCCAATGCACTGATCGGTCTGCCACTGATTTTATTGACTGAAATGCTACGCCGCGAAAACGTACTGCTGTTCTGATTACGACTATCACTATGACTAAAAAACTTGGCACGCTATATCTCATCCCCTGCACGCTAGGTGACACACCAGCCGAGCAGGTACTACCGCAATTTGTGATCAACATCGCACGCAGCCTGAGCCATTATATTGTGGAAGAACCCAAAACGGCGCGACGTTTCCTCTCGGCACTCCAACATGAACAAGCCATTCAAGCGTTGCACTTCTCCACCCTAAACGAGCATACCCCGGCCAAAGACCTGCCCGAACTGCTAACCCCGCTACTGGCTGGAAAAGATGTCGGCATAATCTCCGAAGCAGGTTGCCCCGGCATCGCCGATCCAGGTGCAGAGTTGGTCAATCTGGCGCATCGCACAGGCATCCGCGTTATCCCCTTGGTCGGCCCCTCCTCTATTTTGCTTGCCATCATGGCATCCGGCATGAATGGACAGTGTTTCGCCTTTCACGGCTACCTGCCAATAGCTGAGTCAGAGCGATACAAAACAATCACTAACCTGGAAGCAGAATCCGCACGCCGCCAGCAAACACAAATATTCATTGAGACACCCTACCGCAATGAAAAGCTATTCAGCGCACTGCTTAACCAGTGCCGCCCGAATACGCAACTATGCGTCGCCACTGACATCAGCCTGACCAGTGAGCAGATACAGACCCGGTCCATCGCGCAGTGGAAATCGCAACCCACCCCGGCGCTAAATAAGCGTCCCAGTCTGTTTCTGCTGCTCGCCAACCGCTAATACGGGATTTGTATGTTCATTTAGTTGCCCTGCAAGGCGCTTTCTGGTATTAAGGCGCACTTAATTTTTTTCACGTTGGAGAAACACAATGTCGGAACTGTCGTTAAAGTCTATCGCCCCTTACCAGGCTCAACCCGGCGAGGAATATATGAACCCAAAACAGCGAGATCATTTTCGTCAGGTTTTAAGCCACATCAAATCTGGTCTGGGTGAGGATATTGATCGTACCGTACATACCATGCAGGCAGAAGCCACTGCTTTTGCCGACCCCAATGATCGCGCCACACAAGAATCCGACATCAGCCTGGAACTGCGCAATCGTGATCGCGAACGCAAACTCATCAAAAAAATCAATGAGATGCTCGCCAAAATTGATGCGGATGAATATGGCTATTGCGACAACTGCGGCATAGAAATCGGTTTGGGCAGACTTGAAGCACGCCCTACCGCAACACAATGTATAGACTGTAAATCGCTAGACGAAATTCGTGAAAAGCAAGTAGCCAAGTAATTCGCTGTTTACGTTCGACAAAGTCAAAATCAGACAGTCAAATAATCATCTTTGCCAGCTTTGTCGAAAGGCTTGCATAATCCATCGCACAAACGAAAGCCCCGCCAATCTGGCGGGGCTTTTTTTACTTGAACAACCTTAAAACCTATTCTGCAACAGGTGCAGACTTGGCTTCCGGAGCTGGCAACAACGCCTTCATGCTCAATTTCATACGGCCTCTTTCATCCATTTCCAGCAATTTAACACGTACAACCTGACCATCCTTGAGATAGTCGGAAACACTATTGACACGCTCATGCGCAATCTGGGAAATATGCAACAGACCATCCTTGCCTGGCAAAATATTGATCAGCGCGCCAAAGTCCAACAGCTTGACTACTGGTCCTTCGTATATCTTGCCAACTTCAACATCCATCACGATATCTTCGATGCGTTTCTTGGCTGCTTCAGCCGCCTCGCCATTGACGCTGGAGATGGTGATATTTCCTTCATCGTCAATATCAATTGTCGAGCCGGTTTCTTCGGTCAGCGCACGAATAACTGCACCGCCCTTACCGATCACATCGCGAATTTTTTCAGGATTGATCTTCATCTTAATCATGCGCGGAGCAAACTCAGACAATTCGCTGCGCGCACCGGACATAGCATCTTTCATCAAGCCAAGGATATGCATACGACCTTCGCGAGCCTGTGTCAAAGCAGCTTGCATAATGTCACGGGTAATGCCGTTGATCTTAATGTCCATTTGCAAGGCAGTAATACCGGTTTCTGAACCCGCCACCTTGAAGTCCATATCGCCCAAATGATCTTCATCCCCCAGAATATCGGTCAACACCGCAAAACGGTTGCCTTCCTTGATCAAGCCCATCGCGATACCCGCCACATGCGCCTTGAGCGGCACACCTGCGTCCAGCATGGACAAGCAACCGCCACAGACGGAAGCCATCGAGCTTGAACCATTTGATTCGGTAATTTCCGAAACGATACGGATCGCGTAGCCAAAATCTTCAGTCTCAGGTAGCACAGCAGCTAAAGCACGCTTGGCGAGCCGACCATGACCGATTTCACGACGCTTGGGTGTACCAACACGTCCCGTTTCACCCGTTGCGTAAGGCGGGAAGTTGTAATGCAGCATAAACGCATCCGTGTATTCACCTTGCAAGGCGTCAATCTTTTGCGCATCACGCATACTACCCAGCGTAGCGACCACGATCGCTTGCGTTTCACCACGGGTAAACAAGCTAGAGCCATGAACGCGTGGCAACACGCCGTTACGGATAGTAATTTGACGCACGGTGCGTGTGTCGCGGCCATCAATACGAGGTTCACCATTAAGGACCTGACCGCGAACGATTTTAGCTTCCAGCGAACCGAATATTTCGTTGACGTAATTCTTTTCCAAATCAGCGGATACAGCCGCCATCACTTTAGCGTGAACCGCAGCGATTGCGACGGTACGTTCCTGTTTGGAGCGAATTTGGTAAGCCTGTTGCAAGTCTACCTCAGCCAACTCGGCGATCTGCGCAATCAGCGCCTCATCCTTGGCTGGCGCAACCCAATCCCACTCCGGCTTACCTACCGCTTCAGCCATTTCATTGATGGCCTGAATGACAATTTGCATCTGCTCATGTCCGAACATCACCGCACCCAACATGACTTCTTCAGTCAGTTGTTGCGCTTCTGATTCAACCATCAACACAGCACGGTCAGTGCCGGCCACGACCAAGTCCATTTGCGATGTTTTTAACTCTGTCTTAGTCGGGTTAAGCAAATACTTGCCATCGGCATAGCCCACGCGCGCCGCACCTATTGGGCCTTCAAAAGGAATACCTGAAATAGCCAGCGCAGCAGACGCACCGATCATTGCCGGAATATCAGAGTCAATCTCGCTGTCCGATGACATGACAGTCGCAACGATTTGCACCTCATTATAAAAACTTTCCGGGAACAGCGGACGCAGCGGACGATCAATCAAACGCGATGTCAAAATTTCTTTTTCGCTAGGACGACCTTCACGCTTGAAAAAACTGCCGGGAATCTTTCCCGCAGCATAAGTCTTTTCCTGATAGTCCACAGTCAGCGGGAAAAAGTCCTGATCTGGCTTGGCATCCTGACGCCCCACTACGGTAACCAACACCACGGTGTCATCCAGACTAACCAGCACGGCACCACTCGCCTGACGGGCAATTTCGCCCGTTTCCAGTGTCAATTGATGATTACCAAATGCTAATGTTTTTTTATAACAACTCAAGATAAACCTCTCTCAGACATGCGTGATACGCAATCGCATCACGCAAAAATAGACAAAACAACGGGCAAGGCAAAGATGCCGCCGCTGGTCAACCAACCCACACTTATGCTACTTTCACCTGCAATCAGACGGACGAAAACGAGATGCCCGGTATGCATCTCGCAAAACAACCCGGTATGCATCTCGCAAAACAACAAGGGTCGCTGACGCGACCCACTTACTGCTACTTACGAATTGACAAACGTTGAATCAATGTTTGATAGCCCGCTTTATTTTCACGCTTGAGGTAATCAAGCAACTTACGGCGACGGCTGACCAAACGCAACAGACCGCGACGGGAGTGGTGATCCTTGGCGTTGACCTTGAAGTGATCAGTCAAGTAAGTAATACGTGCCGTAATCAAAGCCACTTGCACCTCAGGGGATCCCGTATCTGCCGGGGCACGTTGATAGTCTGTTACGATTTGCGCTTTTTGCGCGGCGGTAATTGCCATTGGTTTTGCTCTCCTAAAAAAAGTTTCGCATTGTAACCTCGAATAAGGTTACGGCTCAACAATATTTTCCATCAAATTAATTTTTGCAGCCTGTTTTGCGACGTTGGCCAGTAATCTATCCGGCGCAACGCGACGACCTTGTTGCACTCCCGTCCCGATAAAACCATCTGGGCCATACAGTCCAATCTTGCCGTCAGGCAAGCCGGTATCCAAACCCAAACGCTGCCCCTGCGCGAGACGCTTAATCTGCGCCGCATCCAGCTGCAATTTAGGTATATCAGGCATTAAATCATCAACTTGCAACAAGCAAGCCTGACGCTCAATGTCCGTCATTTCAGTCAATTGCGTTAACGTGTAACCGGCCACCAAGGAAAAATGCGCGATGGCGGTACGGCGCAGGGCAATTAAATGTGCACCGCAACCCAGCGCCTCGCCGATATCTTCGGCCAAGGTACGCACATAAGTACCCTTGCTGCAACGCACCGCTATTTCCATCTCAAGGCCGGAATACCGATTCATCGTCAATTCATGAATAACCACCTCGCGCAGCTCACGCTCGATGGTAATTCCTTTGCGGATATATTCGTAAAGCGGCATCCCGTGGTGCTTGAGCGCACTATGCATGGGTGGTAACTGCTGGATTACACCACGAAATCTTTCCAGTACAGCATCAAGGTCAGACATCAAAAAAGTGACCGGGCGCTGTTTGACGATCAAACCCTCTGCATCTCCCGTTGTGGTCGTCTGCCCCAACCGCAGCATAGCCGTATAGGACTTATCCGCATCCAGTAACGCGGTTGAAAACTTGGTTGCCTCGCCAAAACAAATCGGCAACAAACCCGTTGCGAGTGGATCCAAGGTACCTGTATGTCCAGCTTTCTCGGCCTGAAACAGCCGACGAACTTTTTGCAGTGCCGTGTTTGAACTGAGTTCCAGCGGTTTATCGAACAACAACACGCCGTCCAATGGCCGCCAGGTTCGCACCATCTGCCGACTATTTTTCTTCATCAAGATGAATATCGCTGTCTACCGCCTGTTCCAAACGAGCATCGCTGGCGACCGCCTGCTCGATGAGTTGCGACAAATGGCTGCCACGCTCAACAGAAGCGTCATAAACAAAATGCAATTGCGGCATGATGCGCAGCTTGATACTGCGTGCCAACTGACTGCGCAAAAAACCTGCAGCACGATCCAAACCCTGCTGGGCTTCTTCGTTTTTACCATCCAGCCTGGTAAAGAAAATCTTGGCATGAGAATAATCACCCGCCACTTCAACGCCAGTAATTGTCACCAGGCGCACGCGAGGATCATTAAGCTCAAGACGCACTAATTCGGCTATTTCACGTTGAATTTGCTGTCCAACGCGGTCTGTTCTCGCAAAGTTCGCCATTACAGTGTCCGAGCAACCTCAACGATTTCATATGCGTCCAGCTTATCGCCGACTTCCAGATCGTTGAAATTCTTCACTGACAATCCACACTCAAAATTAGCTTTGACTTCCTTCGCATCGTCTTTAAAGCGTTTCAGAGAATCCAGTTCACCTTCGTGAATCATGGTTTTCCCGCGCATCACTCGCACCTTGCAACCGCGCTTGACAATACCCTCAAGAACCATACAGCCAGCAATCGTACCCACCCTGGAAACGATAAATACTTGACGCACTTCAACCACGCCCAAGGCAACTTCCTTCTTTTCAGGGGCCAACATACCGGACAGGGCTATTTTAATTTCATCTACCATCGCATAAATAATGCTGTAGTTATGAATTTCAACGCCCGTTGATTCGGCCAGTTTGCGTGCGGGCGCGTCTGTGCGGGTATTGAAACCGATCAAAATAGCCTTGGATGCTAAAGCCAGATTGATGTCAGACTCGTTGACCGAACCGACACCACAATGAATCAAATTAACTTTAACTTCTGCGGTAGATAGCTTCAGCAACGCTTGAGCAATCGCCTCTGCAGAACCCTGCACATCCGCCTTGACGATCAACGAGAGCGTACTGACTTCGCCTTCAGTCATATTGTCAAACATGTTTTCCAGTTTGGCTGCCTGTTGCAGCGCCAACTTATCGCCGCGATATTTTCCTTGACGAAATAAGGCAATCTCCCGCGCACGCTTTTCGTCTGACAACACCATTAACATTTCACCTGCATCAGGCACATCGGACAACCCCTGAATCTCGACAGGAATGGACGGCCCGGCCTCGGTGACGGTCTTGCCATTTTCGTCCAGCATAGCGCGTACGCGACCAAACACCGAACCAACCAGCACCGCATCACCGCGTTTCAATGTACCCGACTGGATGAGCACAGTCGCAACTGCGCCCTTACCCCTATCCAAACGCGCCTCGATAACCAAGCCTTTGGCATTACAAGCACGCGGTGCTTTCAATTCCAGCAATTCTGCTTGCAACAACACCGTTTCAAGCAATTGATCAATACCCTGACCGGTTTTGGAAGAGACCTCAACGAACATCACATCGCCGCCCCAAGCTTCAGGAACCACCCCTTCGGAAACCAGTTCCTGCTTGACGCGCTCCATATTCGCATCAGCCTTATCTGCCTTGGTAATGGCAACCACCAATGGCACCTTACCTTCACGGGCATGAGCAATTGCTTCTTTAGTTTGCGGCATTACGCCATCATCAGCCGCAACCACCAAAATAACAATGTCGGTTGCCTTGGCACCCCGTGCGCGCATGGCAGTGAATGCCTCGTGCCCTGGCGTATCCAGGAAAGTAACCATTCCACGTGGCGTATTGACGTGATAAGCACCAATATGTTGCGTAATGCCACCCGCTTCACCGGACACTACGCGTGTGCGGCGAATGTAATCGAGCAAGGAAGTCTTACCGTGATCCACATGCCCCATAACCGTAACAACGGGCGCACGACTTTCTAAAACCACATCGTGATGCTCTTCATCAGCCATCAAATAAGCATCGGGATCGTCCAGCTTGGCAGCCTTGGCAACGTGCCCCATCTCTTCCACTACAATCATCGCGGTTTCCTGATCGAGCACTTGATTGATGGTCACCATCATGCCCATTTTCATCAAAACCTTGATAACTTCAACCGCCTTGACGCTCATCTTTTGCGATAGCTCTGCAACATTGATCGTTTCAGGAACGGCAATTTCATGCACTACGGTTTCGGTAGGCAAGTTGAAAGCATGACTCGGTTCAAGCGATGCATGCTTGGTATGCTTGCCATACTTGGGTGAACGAACTGGCGCTTGCCAGGCAACTTCCTTACCAGCCTTACCAGCCGTTTTGGCAACAGCGCGCTTTTTGTTGGCTTTATCGTCATGAACCACCGGGGCAGGCTTCGTGACAGTTTTAGGCTTCCAACTCGGCTTTGTCACCTTGTCGCCTGGACGCAAGGCAGGTTTATGCAAAGTGCCTTGAGAAACATCTTTTGCAACAGTTTTGGTTAATTTCTTCGGAACGTCGGCAGCATGCACAACTTCAGCAGAAGTAGTCTCTCCACCAACTGGCGCAACAACTGTTACAGACACCGGAGCAGGCATCCCTTCCCCCGACACACTCTCAGCAACTATTGTCACCACAGCGCCAGGAACACCCTTCACGGGTGCTATAGCCTTTGCAATCGCAGACACTTCCCGAGTTGACTTTTCAGCTTTTCGCTTATTACGATCTTGTTTGGCAAGCAACTCAGCCGCCTGGCGTTCTGCCAACGCAGCTTGCAATTTAGCCTCTTGCTCACGCGCATCCAGCTCAACTGCTCCCAACACCTTTAACGGTTCAACCCCGCTTGACTGGACAGCAGCCACGGGAGACTCAACCACCAGCGGCTTGATTGGCGCAACCACGCGGTGCTTACGCACCTCAACCTGAATCGTGCGCGCGCGTCCGGATCGGTCAGAACTTTGAATTTCAGTCGTTTCGCGTCGAGTCAGTGTTATTTTTTTGGGGGAATGATCCACGCCATGCGCCTGACGCAAATGTTCAAGCAACATTGCCTTGTCTTTTTCCGACACTTCGGCAGATGCATCCACTTGCTTGCTACCAGCCGCCTGCAACTGCTCCAATAACAAGCCTACTGGCAGATTAAGCTCATCCGCAAATTGTGCTACGTTTAATTTTCCCATTACCATCCTTTAAACAACCTTAACCAACTCAACAGAGTCTTAAAAACCTCCTGCAGCAATAAGTCACCGCATCGCACGACACGCGCTTTCTCTATCAACCATGAAAATAGATTTGCACGACCAGCACCCCGCATCCAGACATCATCACTACATTTTTAAACTCGCGTTACGCAAACCAGGGGGCACGCGCCGCCATAATCAATGCATTGGCACGACTTTCGCCCAAACCGGATAACTCAATCAGCTCGGCCACATCCAAATCAGCCAATTGTTCTTGAGTTACCACGCCCTTGGCAGCCAAATCCCGCGCCAGATCATCATCCATACCTTCCAACTTCAACAGATCACCGATACCATGCTCGACCTGCTCTTCATTAACCAGAGCCGCCGTCAACAGGGCGTTGCGTGCACGGCTACGCAACTCGTTGATAGTTTCCTCGTCGAACGAATCAATTTCCAGCATTTCTTCCAGCGGTACGTAGGCAACTTCTTCCACTGTAGTAAAACCTTCTTGCACCAGAATATCAGCAACTTCTTCGTCTACATCAAGCTTGCCCATCAACAAGGTGCGAGTCTTGACAAACTCCTCTTCATGCTTCTCATTTGCCTGGTCAACCGTCATGATATTGAGATTCCATCCAGTCATTTCGCTGGCCAATCGAACATTCTGACCGCCGCGACCAATCGCTTGTGCCAGATTGTCTTCTTCAACGACCACGTCCATGCTATGACGAACCTCATCCACAATGATGCTACTCACTTCTGCAGGTGCCAATGCATTGATAACGTACGTAGCAGGATTCTCAGACCACAAAATAATATCAACCCGCTCACCCGCCAGCTCGTTAGTAACCCCTTGTACCCGAGAACCGCGCATACCGACGCAGGTACCGATAGGATCTATCCGTGAGTCATGCGACTCAACCGCAATTTTTGCACGCGAGCCAGGATCACGCGCCGCACCGTGAATCTCCAACAATTCTTCTTCAATTTCAGGAACTTCCAACTCAAACAATTTAATCAACAACTCATTGGAAGTACGCGACAAAATCACCTGAGGACCACGCGCCGTACGATCAACGCGCAACAGATACGCTCGAATACGATCACCCACGCGCATATTCTCTTTTGGAATCATCTGCTCACGCGGCAATAATGCCTCGATCTTGCCAAATTCCACGATCGCATTACCTCGTTCCAAACGCTTGACCGTACCGGAAACAAGGTGATCCTTGCGCTCCAGAAATTCAGCGAGTATCTGCTCACGTTCAGCGTCACGAATTTTCTGAAAAATTACCTGTTTGGCAGCTTGCGCACCGATACGCCCGAAATCAATGGACTCCAACGGCTCTTCGATAAAACCGCCTAATTGAGCGCCTTCATCACGTTTTTTTGCCTCTTCCAGCTTGATATGCAAATCAGGCGTTTCAAAAGTCTCATCATCCATCACTTCCCAGCGACGGAATGATTCAAACTCACCAGTATTGCGGTCTATCTCAACTCGCACATCCGACTCATCTTCAAACTGCTTCTTGGTTGCAGAAGCCAGCGCGGATTCCAGCGCCGAAAACACCACTTCCTTATCAACGTTTTTTTCACGAGATAACGCATCTACCAGCAACAAAACATCACGACTCATACCATTCTCCGGATAACTATTCGCCTGTAAGCGACGAGCATTAAATTCTAAAAAGTGGGCACTAAACGCGCCTTGTCCACATTTGCCAATTCAATTTCAAACTGGACACCCTCTACATTCATCTGCAATACACCTTCGTTTACCGCAACGATGATTCCAATAAAATTCTTTCTTGACGCTATCGGCATACGCAATTTGATTTGCGCCTTTTCACCGACAAAACGAACGAAATCGGCCTCTTTCTTGAGCGGCCTATCCAAACCAGGCGAAGATACCTCAAGGCGATCATAATCAACATTTTCAACCATAAACAATCGGGTCAATTGATTGCTGACTACCTGACAATCTTCCACGACAATCCCTTCCGGCTTATCAATGAACACACGCATCAAGCCGCGCCCAGAGCGTTCCAGATCAACCAGTTCGTAGCCCAGGCCACTTACCGTTTTTTCGACCAACTTCACTACATCCATAATTGCGACCCACAAATAAAAAACGGGCACTAAGCCCATCTGAAAACCGGTCGGATTATAGCAATACTTACCATTAAAAGGAATTGCTGAAACACAGTTTTATTTGATTCCATCCAATTCTGCCCCTGCACAGGACAAAATATCTGAGTAACAGTACGCCACTTCGCTATTACTATTGAGCGCGCCCAGAATATTCCCGCTAAAAAATACAGCGTTGCAAGCGGGATATACCCCCCCTCAACGTCACCCACAGCGCGCACCCCGTTTAATCAGAAATTATCCTGATACCGCACCGTAATTGGGTAACGCCAGTCTTTTCCGTAAGCCCGCTCGGTGATACGCACGCCTACCGTCGATTGGCGACGCTTATATTCACTCAGTTGTATCAAACGCACCACGCGCCGCACATCCGCCTCAGCGTAACCCATGCTGACAATCTGCAGCACGGACAGGTTTTGCTCCACATAACATTCCATGATGGCATCAAGTACCTCATAAGCCGGCAAATTATCCTGATCCGTCTGATCAGGACGCAATTCAGCGCTCGGCGCGCGGGTAATGATACGTTCAGGAATCACATAACCCAGACTGTTACGATAACGCGCCAGGCGATAAACCAGCAACTTACCCACATCTTTCAATACCGAAAATCCACCTGCCATATCGCCATACAGCGTGGCGTAACCCACACTCATTTCCGATTTGTTACCGGTAGTCAACACCAGCGAACCGAACTTGTTCGACAGCGCCATCAAGAGATTCCCCCGGGTACGCGCCTGCAAATTTTCCTCCGTGGTATCTTCCGCCCGCCCGGCAAAACTGCCCTTGAGTGTCGCCAGATAACCCTGCATGATGGGTTCAATGGAGAATTCATCGTACTTCACCCCCAGTATCTTCACCATTTCACGGGAATCATCCAGACTGATTTGCGCGGTATAAGGTGATGGCATCATCACTGCATGCACCTTGTCAGCGCCCAACGCATCAACTGCGACCGCCAGCGTCAAAGCGGAATCTATGCCACCCGACAAGCCCAACAGCACGCCAGGAAAGCGGTTTTTACCAATGTAATCCTTAACCCCCAAACAAAGCGCCTGATAAACGCTCGCTTCCAATTCGGGCAGAGCAGTGATTTCACCCGCAGGATGCCCGGCAACAGATAATTCAAAATAATATATTTCTTCTTTAAAAACAGATGCTTGGGCAGATAATCTGCCAGCAGAATCCATCGCAAAAGAACCGCCATCAAACACCAGCTCATCCTGTCCACCGACCATATTGGCGTAGATGACCGACATACCGGTTTCCGCGATGCGCTGACGAACCGTACTGTAACGAGATTCCTGCTTTTGCATGGCATAGGGAGAGGCATTCAGCACCAGCAGCACTTGTGCCCCCGCATTGCGCGCGAGCAGTGCGGCATTTGAACCCCATACATCCTCGCAAATATTCAAACCAAACTGAACACCAGCCAATTCAAACACACAAGGCTCGCTACCGCATTCAAAATAGCGTTCCTCGTCGAACACCGCATAATTTGGCAGATAGTGCTTGAGATAAGTCGCCACCACACGACCATCACGCAGTAAGGATGCCGCGTTATAGCGCTTGCCATCCACTTCGTGAGGATGTCCAACCACGACGGCAATGCCAGAAATTTGCTGTGCCAGCAGGCTTAATGCATCGGCACAGGCCTGATAAAAACCATTGCGCAGCAACAAGTCCTCCGGCGGATAGCCGCACAGACTCAACTCCGGCGTTAGCATCAACTGCGCACCACCCCGCTTTGCGCGGCAGGCGCAATCCAAAATCTTTGCGGAATTATCCTTCAGATCACCCAGTACACAGTTGATTTGCGCGATTGCCAGTTTCATAGCGAGTCAGAAATACATTAGGGACGCGCATCTTATTCCATTTCCTCGGCAAAAGTGAAATATGCAACCTTACAATGTAATGCAATTTTCAGAAGAATAGCCCGATTAAGCGGTAATTTTTAGCAAAAAAAAACGGGCTGTTATCAGCCCGTTTTTTTAAAACTTGTGACTATTACTGGATCACACGTACTTTTGTTTCTTCTTTGATAACCGAGCGAATTTCTACGCGACGGTTTTCAGCACGGCCAGCCTTGGTCTTGTTGCTGGCAACTGGCTTAGCTTCACCATAACCTTCAACAACAATACGGTCAGCCACTACCCCCCTCTTTACCAGATCAGCCTTGACCGCGTTAGCACGACGTTCAGACAGCTTCTGGTTGTAAGCGTCACTCCCTGTGCTGTCGGTATGACCGGAAACATCCAGCTTGGCATCCTTATAAGTTGCAGCAAATTCAGCCACTTCTTTCAGCTTGCCGTCAGCTGCAGGACGCAATTTTGCGGAGTCAAAATCAAAATTAGTACCCTTCAGTGTTACTGGCTTATCGGACAACAAAGTCTTCCAAGTATCAGAAACTTCAGGAGCTGCTGCCGGAGCAGCTGCCGGAGCAACTACCGGCTCAGCTTGTGCAACAGCAACTGCCGCAACCGCCGCAACCGCTGGCTCATTAAAGTAGAAATTAAGGCCAACAGTAAAATTGTCGTTATTTACCCTGATGCCATTAGACGAGCTGGACATATTGGTATATTCACCCGCCACGCTCCAATGAGACGCAAATTTGTACTCTACCCCAAGACCAACATGCGCACCGTTAGCCGAACCTTGCAAACTTACACCTGTCCCGCGCATAGACCCATATCCCAGCTTGGCATAAGGCAGCCAATTACCCAAAGGCAATCCCAGCTTGGCATCCAAGCCATAAGCATCAGTACCATAATTTGCAAACGTGCCAGGAATGGCCGTAGCGTGAGTCGCTTTTTGATTGAAATCGGCGAAACCATCAACGCCCAACAGGAAACTATTCACATCCCAGTTGTAACCCCCTTCAAAGCCGTAAGTAGTCGCGTTCTTAGCTGCCACAAAAGTTGCATCCGAACGATTCTGACCAGCCTTTAAGCCCAAGAAACCACCCGCGAACTCGCTGGCCTGTGCTGCCGACATGCTTAGCAGCGCGGCGGCCAAAGCGATAGTCAATGTACTTTTTTTCATGATTTTCCTTATTTATAATTAAACGATTAAAACATTCAAACCAAGTCCATCTGATTCTGTGGGCGCATTTTACCCTTTCAAGACACACAAGCAATGCCGAGTTGCAAAAATACAACACGAATCAATAAATTGGGCTATGTCACAGTTAAATAGTGGTGATCACGCAAACCTTACGGATGCAGGACAATTACAGGCATCACAAAAACATAACCAATTGATTATTATATATAATATTAACTATTGCCTTGACTTCAACAATTAACGATGACATAGCCATAAATTTCAAACCTCCAAAAAAAAAGGCTAACACAAGTTAGCTACCGCCCGTTGCCTTCTGGCTTCAAACAAGCAGATGCCAGTGCTGACCGACACATTCAGGCTTTCCACGCTACCCAACATCGGAATACGCACCAGTTGGTCGCAGGTATCCCGCGTCA
>Ga0210022_1000568_pt1 | contig 26222 bp, 21 predicted proteins | sample CryGeymeta201520_FD_183984 | JGI IMG/M metagenome (GOLD analysis project Ga0210022, IMG submission 183984) | Groundwater microbial communities from Crystal Geyser aquifers in Utah, USA - Crystal Geyser metaG 2015-20 (SPAdes) (version 2) | ecosystem: Environmental > Aquatic > Deep subsurface >... | reverse complement strand
GCTGGTAAGTGATTATCCAGAGGTTGTTTATGCTACTGATTATATGTATATGTGTTCTGACCCCGGTCAGGATATGATAAAGGAAATGGTTAAAGAGAAGAAACTGGATGGTGTAGTGGTAGCTGCCTGCTCACCCACCATGCATGAGACGACCTTCCGTAATGCCATAGCTTCCGTGGGATTAAATCCTTATAGAGGTGAGATTGCCAATATAAGAGAACAATGTAGCTGGGTACACCAGAACCATAAGGAGATAGCTACAGAAAAAGCCGTAAAGATTATTGAAGCTACTATAGAAAAATTGAAGTTAGATATGCCTCTAATCCCTCTAAGTGTTCCCGTTACTAAAAGGGCACTGGTTATCGGAGGGGGAATAGCTGGCATTCAAGCCTCCTTAGATATTGCTGATAGTGGGTATGAAGTTATCCTGGTAGAGAAAAACCAGTCAATTGGAGGGCATATGCTTCAACTATCAGAGACTTTTCCTACCCTTGATTGTCCACAATGTATTGCTACTCCAAAGATGGTACAGGTTGGTCAGCATCCAAAGATAAAGCTTCTCGCTTTTTCGGAAGTAGAAGAAGTCTCCGGTTATGTGGGAAATTTCCAAGTGAAAATTAGAAGAAAAGCCTCTTTTGTTGACTGGGATAAATGCACCGGCTGTGGTCTCTGTATAGAAAAATGTCCGGTGAGAGTTCCTTCGGAATTTAATGAGTTTTTGTCTAAAAGAAAAGCTATTTATACTTTATTCCCCCAGGCTGTTCCTAATAAACCGGTGATTGATAGTAATAATTGCCTTTATTTCACCAAAGGAAAGTGTAGGGTCTGTGAGAAGAATTGCTCTCTAAAAGCTATTAATTTTGAGCAAAAGGATTCTTTGGTGGAAGAAAAGGTAGGAGCAATTATTGTAGCTACCGGTTATGACCTTATGAATAAAGCAGAAATTGGTGAATATGGATACGGAAAATATAAGGATGTTATTGATGGCATGCAGTTAGAAAGGCTTCTTGCCCCTGCTGGTCCTACCGAAGGCATACCTTATAGACCATCTGATGGTAAGATTCCTAAAGAAGTGGTATTCATTCAATGTGTGGGCTCTCGAGACCCAGAGCATTATTATCCCTACTGTTCCAAGATATGTTGTATGTATACTGTGAAGCAGGCTATGCTTTATAAACATGCTGTTCCTGATGGTCAGGCTTATGTATTTTATATGGATATTCGATGTAATGGAAAAGGGTATGAAGAATTTCTTCAGAGAGGAATAGAAGAAGATCGTATTCTTTATTTAAGAGGCAGAGTCTCTAAAATATTTAAAGATGGTGATAAAATCAAAGTCTGGGGAGCGGATACGCTAACCGGAAGAAAGATTGAGATTTCGGCAGACCTGGTGGTTCTGGCTATGGCTATAATTCCCAGTAAGGGGGCAAAAAAGTTAGCTGAAAAATTAAGGCTGGCAACAGATGATTATGGCTTCTTAACCGAAGCTCACCCTAAACTTCGTCCAGTGGAAAGTCTTACCGCCGGCTATTTCCTTGCTGGCGCTGCTCAGGCACCAAAAGATATTCCTGAAACTGTTGCTCAGGCATCCGGAGCAGCAAGTAAGGTAGACAGCCTTTTCTCTAAGGATGAGTTATACCATGAACCAATTATCGCCAATGTTGATGAGGAAGTCTGTGTGGGATGTGGTAATTGTGTAAATATTTGTGCTTACGATGCCGTTGAACTTGATTTAAAAACAAAAAAAGCCAGGGTTAATCCAGTTATTTGTGAGGGATGCGGTGCTTGTAGTGCTGCCTGCCCTTCGGGAGCAATGCAGCAGAATAATTTTAGCAAAAGACAAATCTTTGAAATGGTAAATATTTTTACGGTTTAAAGTAGGGGGTGAAAAAATGGAAGAAAAAACTCCATCTCCAAAGGCGAAAATGATATCTCTATATATTATGGGTAAGAGGTATGAAGTGCCCGAAGGATCAACTATTATGGGGGCTTTAGAATATGCCGGATATCAATTGAAACGGGGCTGTGGTTGTCGAGAGGGATTTTGTGGCGCTTGCGCTACTGTTTATCGGACTACGGACGACTATAAAATAAAGACGGGATTAGCTTGTCAAACTGTAGTTGAGCCAAATATGTACCTTGCTCAAATTCCCTTTTTCCCGGCAAATAAAGCTCTATATGATCTAGATGAATTAGAGCCTTCTATTTCTACTTTTCAGGAAATTTATCCGGAAACTTTCCGCTGTGTAAGTTGCAATACTTGCACTAAAGCTTGTCCTCAAGATTTAGAAGTAATGGATTATATTCAGGCGCTAATACGTGGTGATATTGCTCAAGCAGCGGATTTATCTTTTGATTGTATAATGTGCGGTTTATGTGCTGCTCGTTGTCCTGCGGAAATAGTCCAGTATAATGTAGCGGTACTGGCCAGAAGACTTTACGGAAAATACTTATCTAAAAAGGGTGAATATCTGGAGAGCAGATTAAAGGAGATAAAGGAGCACAAATACGATAAGGAGATAGAAGAGTTTATGCATATGGATAGGGAGTCTTTTAAAAAGAAGTATTATGCCAGAGATATAGAAAAAATGTAAAGAGGGTGAAAATAAATGTATCCAGAATATATGCAAGAATCTTTAAAGTTAGTGGAGAAAACAAGACCAGAGAGACTTAAAAAATCGTTATCCGGAGAAAAGGTTTTTACTCCCATGACGGATGCAGAAAGAGGTGAAGTCTTAACTAAATTTCATCCCGATTATAAAGCAGATGCCAGGCGAAAAATAAGGATTGGTCCTAATAGAGGCGAGAATATTACCCTAGAAGTTGCTGATCTTTTAGAATCCCATTCTCGTATAAATCCTGATGATTTCGACCTTTCCAGAGTAGATTATGATACCGATGTTCTGGTTATTGGTGGTGGTGGTGGTGGTGCCGGAGCAGCTCTTTTAGCCAGAGAGAATGGAGCCAAGGTTATTATAGCTACAAAACTGCGTATCGGAGATGCGAATTCAATGATGTCTCAAGGGGGGATTCAAGCATCAGTGAATCCCAACGATTCTCCTGCTATACACTATTTAGATGCCTTAGGGGGAGGACACTTTGATAACAAGCCCGATCTGGTAAGAGCTCTGGTAATGGATGCTCCTTTAGTAATAAAGTGGCTTGAAGAGCTCGGGGTAATGTTTGATAAGGATTCCAATGGAAATATGGTGACTATGCTGGGGGGAGGGTGCTCCAGAAAGAGAATGCATTCGGCAAGAGACTATACCGGTGCTGCTATTATGAGAGTTTTAAGAGATGAGGTAAAAAATCATCCCGAAGATATTCAAGTAATCGAGTTTTCTCCTGCCATTGAGCTTTTGATGGATGAGGGAGGGCAGGTGGCTGGAGCAATTCTTTATAACCTGGAGACAGAAGAATACATTATGGTTAGGGCAAAATCTACTATTATTGCTACTGGTGGATTTGGGAGGTTACATATAAAAGAATTTGCTACTACTAACCATTATGGGGCTACAGCTGATGGGTTAGTTCTTGGATATAGAGCAGGGGCAAACCTTTTGTATATGGATTCGGTCCAATATCATCCTACCGGAGCGGTTTATCCGGAGCAGATATTAGGTTTTCTTATTACCGAGAAGGTGAGGACCATGGGTGCTCAACCGGTAAATAAATTCGGAGAATTATTTGTTTTCCCTCTTGAGCCAAGAGATGTTGAATCATCTTCCTTTATAAGGGAATGCACCGAGAGGGGAAAGGGTATTATTACTCATACCGGAAGAGTGGGGATATGGCTTGACTCGCCACTTATCGAGCTTATAAATGGTGAGGGAGCTATCCAAAAGCAGCTTCCTGCTATGTATAGACAATACAACCGATTCGATATTGATATTACTAAAGAACCTATGCTTGTTTTTCCCACTCTGCATTATCAAAATGGAGGGCTGGAGATAAATGATCAGTGTGAGACCAAGATACCTAACCTTTATGCCGCTGGCGAAGTCTCAGGTGGAGTCCATGGAAGAAATAGACTGATGGGAAATTCTGTTTTAGATTACAATGTTTTTGGTAGGAGGGCAGGTATAGCTGCTGCTTTAAATGCTAAAGAGGTAAAGCTGGGCAAACTCACTTTGAAGCATATAAAAAGATATGAAAGAGAACTTCAAGAAGCGGATATTCATACCGATAAAATTTCTCCTATGCTATTACCTAATTATACTACACCTGAAGTGAGAGCTCGTCAACTTACCGCTCATTATGAAGGAACTTTAAGATAGGGGAGGGTTTTAAGATGGAGAAAAATATTGGCGCGGTAATGGTGGTTGGTGCCGGCATTGGCGGAATTCAGGCTTCCTTAGATTTAGCGGAATTAGGATTGAAAGTTTATTTAATAGATAAAAGTTCAAATATAGGAGGAACGCTTTCTCAATTAGATCGGCAGTTTACTACCAATGATTGTGGTATGTGCCAAATGCTGCCAATTTTTAAGAGAGAGGAGGCCTCTGAATTTTGTCTTCGTCGAGATTTAACTCATCCCAATATCCAGATTATGACTAATACAGAAGTAGAAAAAGTAGAAGGCTCTGTAGGAGATTTTAAAGTTTCTCTCCAGAAAAAGGCAAGGTATATAAAAGAGGATAAGTGTATTGGATGTGGATTATGCACAGAGATTTGCCCAATTAAGGTAAAAGATGAGTTCAATGAAGGTTTGGCTTCTCGTAAAGCAATTTATATTAAGTACCCTCAAGCAATTCCCAATTTGTATACTATTGATATAGAATCTTGTAATCGATGTGGAGAATGCGTAAAGATATGTCCTACCAAGGCTATCGATCTTTCTCAAAAGGATGAAATTCTTGAATTAGAAGTGGGAGCTATTATCCTTTCTTTAGGCTTTGAAGAATTTGATCCCCATGATTTAAGCCAGTATGGTTATGAGAAGTGTCTAAATGTTGTTACTAGCACAGAGCTGGAAAGAATGTTTAGTGAGATGGGTCCTTATAACGGAAAATTTATTCGTCCCTCAGATGGAAAAATGCCTCGAAAAATTGCTTTTCTGCAGTGTATTGGTTCAAGAGATAAGGAAAAAGATTATTGTTCCTCTGCCTGCTGTATGATTGCTTTAAAAGACGCTATGCTTATAAAAAAGATAGATCCAACCATTGATGTTCAAATCTTTTTTATGGATATAAGAACTTTTGGTAAAGGGTATTGTAGGTATTATGAAAAAGCAAAAGAAGAAGGTATAAAATTTATAAGATATAGAGTCCCTGCCATAGAAGAGTTCCCAGATACAAAAAATTTAAAAATTATTTACGAGACAGAAAAAGGAGATTATGTTAAAGATGAATTTAATTTAGTTGTTCTGTCTGTTGGGCAATCGCCTCCTGATAAAGCTAAAAATATAAGTGAGATTTTGGGATTAAAATTAAATAAGTATGGATTTTGCAAAACAATCGATTTTTCTAATATGGCAGAGAAAGAAGGCATATTTGCTTGCGGTTCTTTTTCGGGACCTAAGGATATTTCAGAGACTGTTACTGAGGCAAGTGCAGGTGCTCTAAAAGCTTCTATGGCAATGTTATCTTCTCGAGGAAAATTTTTCGGGGAAGGTAATTATCCCCAAGAGATCGATGTAACTAATGAGGATCCCAAAATAGGTATTTTTATATGTCATTGTGGTCAAGAAATTAGCAGTATAATTAATATAAAGGAAGTAAAGGAATTTGCAAGTAAACTTCCTAACGTCTGTTTAGTTGAAGATTTTAAATATCTCTGCTTTAAACCTGATTTAAATGAAGCTAAAGAAAAAATAGTTGATTCGAAGGTAAATAGAGTAATCTTTGCTGCCTGTACTTCTTATAAATATGAAGTTTTATTTAAACAGGGTCTTCGTCAAGTAGGATTTAACCCTTCTCTCTTGCAAATAGTGAACTTCCGAGAACAGATATCCTGGGTGCATAAAGATAAAAAGTTAGCTACAGAGAAAGCAGAGAAATTTCTTTCTATGGCAGTAGAGAAAGCTGTATTACAGCAGCCTTTGCCTTTAATAACAGATTCTGTCGTTAAAAGAGCATTGGTTGTTGGCGCAGGTTTATCTGGTATGACTGCAGCTCTTTATGTTGCTGAAGAGGAATTCGAAGTTGATTTAATAGAGAAAACTTCTGAGCTTGGGGGTAATGCAAGAGAAATCTATATGACTCTGGAAGGATTAAATGTTCAAGATTTTCTTAAAAAAAGAATAGAAGAAATTGAAAATAACCGTTTAATTCACATATATAAAAACACAGAGCTTGAAGAAGTTACTGGTTATGCTGGGAATTTCCAAGCAAGGCTTATAATAAACCAATCGGAGTCTAAAGTTATTTCTTATGGAGCTATTATTGTGGCAACTGGAGCAAAGGAAAATCAGTCTCTTAAAGAGTATTCTTATGGTGAAGATAAAAGAATAATTACTCAAAAAGAGATGGAAAGATTGATTGCTAACAAAGAAATAGAGGTTAATTCTCAAAATTCGATAGTTATGATTCAATGTGTGGGTTCCCGAGAAGAGCCACATCTTTATTGTAGCAGGGTGTGTTGCTCTCAAGCTATAAAGAATGCTTTAAAAATAAAAGAGGAAAATCCTAAGGCAAATATCTATATTCTTTATCGAGACATAATGACTTATGAGTTTAAAGAAGAGTATTATACCAAAGCAAGGGAGATGGGAATAGCTTTTATTAGATATAATGTGGATAATAAACCTCAACTTAAAATTGAAGGAGGTAAATTAAAAGTAAGAGTTACTGACTTTGTGTTGAATGAAGAATTGGTTATAAATCCTGATTTTGTTGTATTGAGTGTTGGGATGATACCCGAAGATAATCATTCTTTAGCTAAAATTTTGGAGGTTACCTTAGATAATGATGGTTTCTTCGAGGAAGCCAATGTTAAGTTTCGTCCTGTAGAGTTTCTCAGGGATGGAATATTTGTTTGCGGTTTGGCTCATTCTCCTCGTTCTGTCAAGGAATCGCTAACCCAGGCTACCGCGGCAGCTACTAAAACGGTAATATTATTATTTCAGGAGAGAATGCTATCCAGAAGGTGTATTGCCGAAGTAAATGAGAGATGGTGCAGTGGTTGTGAAGTTTGCATCTCTTCTTGCCCTTATAAAGCGCGGGTGATAGATGAGCAAAAGAGAGTGGTAAAAGTGATATCAACTCTTTGCCGGGGATGTGGGACTTGTGCGGCAGTTTGTCCTAATGGGGCGGCTAAATTAAAAGGATATGAGGATAAACAAATTCTCTCCGTTATTGATGCGGCAATATGAAGATGGAAGGTAGGATAAATCCTGTGACGATCAAGTGCGAAAAAGAGATTTTTTTAAGATAAGAAGGAGGTAATTAATGGCTAATTTTGAGCCCAAGATAGTTGGTTTCTTATGTAACTGGTGTACTTATGCGGGAGCAGACCTTGCGGGTACTTCCAGGATACAATATCCGCCAAATATTAGGCCTATCAGGGTAATGTGTTCGGGGTCGGTTGATTCTGTTTATATTCTTCGGGCTTTATTGGAAGGAGCGGATGGAGTCTTTATTGGCGGATGTCATCCGGGAGATTGCCATTATGTGAGTGGGAACTATAAGGAGAGGAGAAGGATTACTGTTTTAAAAAGTATTTTAAAAAGTTTGGGGTTAGATGATGGTCGGGTCTGGATTAGGTGGGTAAGCGCCAGCGAAGGTAAAAGATATGCGGATAGTATATCTGAAATGACCTCCCATTTAAAAAGATTAGGTCCCAACCCGGTAAGTAAATATTGGTCTTTATAGAGGTGAAATAGATGAAAAAAGAGGTAGTTATTGAGGTAAAGGATGCCAGGGTAAAGGAAGCGATTAATTCCTTTTTGGAGAGCCTTCTGGAAAAAAATCTGGTGAGTGCACTTTTAGTTCCTCGAGAAGTCCCCTCAAAAGATAATGTAGTTCAAAGTTTGATGACTAATTCTAACGGACTAAAAGAGGTAAACGTTATCTCTCCCGTTCTCCCGGTTAGTTCGGCAAGAATTATCTCCGAGATGACCAGACTCAGTTCCTATAAGAATCCGGTGGGAGTTGTTCTTAGGTCCTGCGAAATAAGAGCATTAATAGAACTGGTTAAATTGAAGCAGGCTTCTTTAGATAACCTGCTTATTATTGGGGTAGATTGCTTAGGGACCTATTCAGTTAGTGATTATCAGAATCTCTGTAAACAAGGTAATTCACCCTCAGATGAACTCTTAAGGAAATTTAAGGAAGGAGGAGAGGATACTAAATTAAGGAAAGCTTGCCAGGTGTGTGAGTATCCTATTCCCTCTAATGCCGATTTAGTTATCGGCTTAATAGGAGTAGATTTTGAAAAGAATATTCTGCTTAAATCTGGTACTGAGAAAGGAGAAAAAATTTTAGAAAATTTCTCTTTTCTGCCTGTGCGTGCCTGCACGCAGACAGGTCCCGAATTTAACCAATCAAAAAGAGAAGAGTCTGTTTCTAAGTACCTTAGTAAAAAAATAGAGAAAAGAGATGCTCTTTTTTCTGAGATGAAGGAAGAGACAAGTGGTGGCTGGGAGAATTTACTTTCGGTATTTTCCACCTGTATTAACTGTCATAATTGTATGAGGGTCTGTCCCCTTTGCTATTGCAGAGAGTGTTTCTTTGAGTCGCCTACTTTTGAATTTGGTTCAGAAAAATACCTCCTGTGGGCTAAAAGAAAAGGCTCTATTAAAATGCCCCGGGATACCATTCTTTTCCATTTAGGGAGAATGAGTCATATGGCTACTTCTTGTGTAGGATGCGGGCTTTGTGAGCAAGCTTGTCCAAGTAATATTCCACTTCTTAAAATATTTAAGATGGTAAGCTATAAGGTGCAACAGATTTTTAAATATGTTCCGGGCAGAGATTTAGAAGAACCTTTACCGCTTACTACTTTTAAAGAAGATGAACTTCGCAGTGTAGGGGAGGAGTAAAATGAGTGAAAATGAAGAAAAGATTATTAAAGTAAATGAATTAGAACCCAATTTTAAGTATGAGATTCAAGCAGAACCAGGAGGCGAGAATATTACTCGCTGTTTTGCTTGTGGCACCTGTACTGCTGGATGTCCTATTAGAGAGGTAAATGATCAGTTTAACCCTCGAAAGATTATTAGAATGGCTCTGTTGGGGATGAAAGAGAGGGTTCTTTCCAGTGATTTTATCTGGCTTTGTTCCAGTTGTTATACCTGTGCGGAAAGGTGTCCTCAGGAGGTAAAGATTACTGACCTAATGAATGTCATAAAAAATATCGCGGTAAGAGAAGGATATATTCATCCCTCTTTTGTAGCTCAAATGGAAGCCTTAAACTCTCATGGTAGGCTTTATGAAATTGGGGAGTTTGATAATGAAAAGCGAACAAAACTTGGTCTTCCTCAAATAGAGGAGAACGCCGAGGATACCAAAAAGCTATTTAAACAGAAAGGTGTGGATAAACTCCTTCAGGTAGCTAAGGAGGGGGAAGAATGAGATACGCTTTATTTTTAGGATGTACTGTTCCAGTGAGGGCATTAAATTATGAGCTTTCCGCCAGAAAAGTAGCCCATAAATTAGGTATAGAGCTTGTGGATATAAATGATTTTAGTTGTTGTGGTTTCCCGGTTAAATCGGTGGATAGAGATACTTTTCTTTTAATGGCTGCTAAAAACTTAAGTTTGGCGGAAGAGAAAGATTTAGATCTAGTTTCTCTTTGTAGTGCTTGTACTTCTATTTTAACCGAAGCAAATAAGGAGTTAAAGGAAGAGGAAAGTTTGCGGAAAAAGATAAATAATAAGCTTTCAGTTTTAGGGAGAAAATATGAAGGAAAAATAAAAGTAAAGCATTTTACCCGAGTTTTATATGAAGATGTGGGACTGGAGAAGATAAGAGAAAATTTAAAGGTTGATTTATCTAAATTTAGTTTTGCTGCTCACTATGGTTGCCATTACTTAAAACCCTCAGGAATATATGAAGATTTTGATGATGTTGAAAATCCAAAAACACTGGATGAGTTAATTGAGGTAACCGGAGCAAAGTCTGTTCTTTATGAAGATAAAAAGAGTTGTTGTGGTGGAGGTATTTTGGGTATAAATGAAATGACCGCACTGAAAGTAGCCAAAAATAAACTTGACCATATAAAATCTACTAAGGCAGATGCTATCTGTTTGATTTGTCCTTTTTGCAGCATTATGTATGAAGGGAGTCAAAAAAAGATAGAAAAGCAATTTGAAGTAGAGTATAATCTACCTGTTTTATATTATCCTCAAATTCTTGGTCTGGCCTTAGGTATTTCTCCCGAAGAATTGGGTTTTAAGTTAAACCGAATAAAACCAAGAGAAATGTTGGCAAAATTATAATAAAGCAAAGGAGGGGGAAAGGTGAACTTAAAGAAAGATAAAGTTGGGGCGGTGATGGTAGTGGGAGGTGGTATTGGTGGTGTTCAAGCCTCTTTAGATTTAGCAGAATCTGGTTTTAAAGTCTATCTGGTGGAAAAAAGCCTGAGTATTGGTGGAGTAATGGCTCAACTGGATAAAACTTTTCCCACCAACGATTGTGCGATGTGTATTCTTTCCCCAAAACTTGTTGATTGTGGAAGACATAGAAATGTGGAGATGCTTACTAACTCAGAAGTGGAAAGTATTGAAGGAGAAGTAGGTAATTTTAAAGTAAGAGTAAAAAAACATCCCCGCTTTGTTGATTTAGCTAAGTGTACCGGTTGTGGAGATTGCGCTGAAGTTTGCCCGGTAGAGATTCCCAGTGAATATGAAGAAAACTTGGTAAATAGAAAAGCCATATATAGACCCTTTACCCAGGCAACCCCCAGTGCATTTGGCATTGAAAAAAGAGGAATTCCTCCCTGTAGAGCTGCTTGCCCTCTCCATGTTAATGTTCAGGGTTATATTGCTTTGATTTCTCAAGGGAAATTTAAGGAAGCTCTAACTCTGGTTCGCGAAAAGAATCCACTCCCAGGAATATGCGGCCGAGTGTGCACTCATCCCTGCGAAGGAGAATGTTCGAGGCAAAATGTAGATGAGCCTATTGCTATTGATTTATTAAAGAGGTTTGTAGCTGATTACGAAAAAAAGGTAGATTTTGAGTTAAAAATTGAGCCGGAAAAAGAGAATAGGATTGCTATAATTGGTTCTGGTCCAGCTGGTTTAACTTCAGCCTATGATTTAAGAAAAAGGGGCTATAAGGTTACTATATTTGAAGCTCTTTCAGTTGCCGGGGGGATGCTGGCCGTTGGCATTCCTGATTATCGCCTTCCTAAAGATATTTTAAGAAAAGAAATTAGTATTTTAGAAGATCTTGGTATTGAAATAAAATTAAATACTCCTCTCGGTGAGAATTTAACCATAGAGGACCTTAAAAATAATGGCTATGAGGCTATATTTATTGCTGTTGGAGCTCATCTAAGCCTGAAATTAGAAATCCCCGGGGAGGATTTAAAAGGTGTATATCATAGTGTAGAGTTTTTAAGAAGAGTAAATTTGGGCGAGAAAGTAGAAGTAGGAGAAAAAGTGGTGGTGGTGGGAGGCGGAAATGCTGCCATTGATGCCGCAAGAACAGTTTATCGCCTGGGAGCAAAAGAAGTTACCATTGTTTATCGAAGGTCAAGAGCGGAGATGCCGGCTAATAAAGAGGAGATAGAAGAAGCAGAAAAAGAGGGAATTAAGATATTTTATTTAGCTGCCCCTACCAGGATTTTAGGTAAAGAGAGTAAAGTTAACCAGGTCCAATGTATTCGGATGAGATTAGGCGAGCCTGATACCTCAGGAAGAAGAAGACCTATTCCTCTAGAGGGCTCAGAATTTATTATTGATGCAGATATGATAATTCCCGCTCTTGGTCAGTCTTCAGATTTATCCTTCTTAGGCTCTCATCACCTGTCTGCGCCTGCCTTTGCCGGCACCTGTCTGCGTGCGTACACGCACAGGCAGACGGCAGACAGGTGCAGGCACGCACAGGCAGATAGGTTTAAGCTGATTCGGGGAAGAGGGTTTGAGGTAGACCCTTTAACTTTAGAAACGAACCTAAAAGGCATTTTTGCTGGTGGTGATACAGTTACGGGGCCCGATACAGTTATTGAAGCAATGGCTGCCGGTAGAAAAGCAGCTATCTCTATTGACCGTTATCTTAATGGTGAAGATATGCGAGTAGGTCGTGAAGGAGAGGGAAGTCAAGAGAGCGAGATTGAAGTAGATACTGAAGGAGTAGAACCTAAAAAGAGGACAGAAGTAGCTACTCTTCCCCTAAGTGAAAGGAAGGGAAATTTTAAAGAAGTTGTTTTAGGTTTTAGCGAAGAAGAGGCAATTAAAGAAGCAAAAAGATGTCTTGCTTGTGGAGGATGCTCTGAATGTATGCAGTGTGTAGAAGCTTGTAAGGCAGAAGCAGTCCTTCATGATATGCTCGAAGAGGATAGGGAGATAAAGGTTGGCTCGGTAATTCTTTTTCTCGGATTTGATGAATTTAATCCTCAGTTAAAAGAAGAGTATGGTTACAAGAGATTTCCTAATGTGGTATCCAGTATTGAGTTGGAGAGAATTTTATCTGCCTCAGGTCCTTATCAAGGTCAGGTAACCAGGAGGTCGGATGATAAACATCCCAAGAGTATTGCCTGGATTCAGTGTGTTGGCTCCAGAGACTCTAAAATTAAAAGAGGTTACTGTTCCTCAGTTTGCTGTATGTATTCTACCAAAGAAGCTTTAATTACCAAAGAGCATGCTCCAGATACGGAGACCTCTATCTTTTATATGGATATGAGGGCTTACGGGAAGGATTTTGATAAATATATTAAAAGGGCAGAATCTGAATATGGGGTGAGGTATGTACGCTCAAAGATTTCAGAAGTAGAAGAAGATCTTAAAACTCATAATTTAAAGATAAAATATGAGACCGATGATGGGAAGCTCGCCAGCGAAGAATTTGAGATGGTGGTTTTATCTGTGGGACTGGAAGCTCCAAAGAGTGCCAAGGAGATAGCAGAAAAATTTAATATCCAACTAAACAGTTATAACTTTGCTAAGACGAGTACCTTTGAACCTCTCCACACTTCTCGGCCAGGTATCTTTGTTGGCGGTGCCTTCTCTGGACCCAAGGACGTTCCAGAGACTGTAGCTCAAGCAAGCGGCGTTGCTGCAGAAGCATCGAGTATCCTGTCAGAGGCAAGGGGTTCTTTGGTAACCGAAAAAGAGTATCCTCCAGAAATAGAGGTGAGCGGAGAAGCTCCCAGGATAGGTGTATTTGTCTGTCACTGCGGTATCAACATTGGAGGAGTGGTTGATGTTCCCTCTATTGTGGAATGGGTCAAGACTTTACCCGGCGTAGTTTATGCTGAAGGTAATCTTTATACCTGCTCTCAGGATACCCAGAAGAGAATAAAAGGGGCCATTAAAGAACACCAATTAAACAGAATAGTAGTTGCCTCCTGCACTCCCAGAACACATGAACCTCTTTTCCAGGAGACCATAAGGGAAGCAGGTTTGAATAGGTATCTTTTTGAAATGGCAAATATTCGGGACCAATGTTCCTGGATTCATATGAGAGAGCCAGAAAAAGCAACCAGGAAAGCAAAAGATTTAGTAAGGATGGCTGTGGCTAAAGCAAGGTTAATTGAGCCGTTAAAGAGACTTCCTTTGGAAGTAATTCCTCGAGGTCTGGTTATCGGTGGAGGAGTATCAGGAATGACTTCTGCTTTAAGACTTGCTGAGGAAGGATATGAAGTATATTTGGTAGAAAAAGAGAGAGAACTTGGTGGTCAGGCAAAAGATATTCATTATACCCTTGAAGGTGAAGATGTTCAAAAGTTTTTAGGGGAACTTATAGCTAAGGTCCAATTAAATGATAGAATTCGTCTTTTCAGCGGGGCTAAGATTGAAAATATCGAAGGATTTGTAGGAAATTTTAAGACGACGGTTAAGATAGATTCTTCTCTAAAAGAACTTGAGCATGGGATTATCATTGTAGCTACGGGAGCAAAAGAGTATCAGCCTACGGAATACCTTTATGGTAAAGAGAGAGGAGTTGTTACCCAAAGAGAGTTGGAAAAATTGATGGTCAGTGGGAAATTGGAGGTTAATACTCAAAATTCTATGGTGATGATTCAGTGTGTTGGTTCCAGAAATGATCAACATCCTTATTGTAGCCGTATCTGCTGTTCAGAGGCGATAAAGAATGCCCTTAAGATTAAACAGCTAAACAAAAAAGCTAATATTTACATTCTTTATCGAGATATGAGAACCTACGGTTTCAAGGAAGATTATTATCAAAGGGCCCGAGAGGAAGGCGTCATCTTTATTCGCTATGAGGAAGGACAAGAACCTGAAGTAAGAAAAGGTAAAGAAAAACTTGAGGTTCTGGTAAAAGACCTTATCTTAAAAGAAAATTTATTGATTAATGCTGACCTGGTAGTTTTAAGTACCGGGGTTATTGCTTCTGAAGATGGTGAAGAGCTTGCTCAGATGCTGAAAGTTCCCTTAAATGAAGATGGTTTTTTTCTTGAAGCTCATGTAAAGCTTCGTCCGGTAGATTTTGCTACCGAGGGCATCTTTCTTTGTGGATTAGCTCATTCTCCCAAGTTTATTGAAGAAAGTATTTCCCAAGCAAATGCTGCGATCTCCAGAGCATGTACTATTCTGGCTAAAGACAAAATTTTAGCAGAGGGAACAGTGGTTAGTGTAAATGAGGATAGGTGTAATGGATGTGGAATCTGTGAAGCAGTTTGTATTTATAATGCTATAGAAATAGATCAGGAAAAGAGAGTGGCCAAGGTGAATGAAACTCTTTGTAAAGGTTGTGGTACCTGCACTGGTGCTTGTTTCTCGGGAGCTATCAACCAAAGAGGATTTAAGAGAGAGCAGATTTTAGCTATGACTAAGGCCGCATTGGAGGTATAAGATGAAAGAATTCGAACCGAAAATTATTGGATTTTGTTGCAACTGGTGTACCTACGCAGGTGCAGATTTAGCCGGAGTAAGCAGACTTCAAATGCCTCCCGATTTCAGGATGATTAGAGTGATGTGTTCGGGAACGATTGACCCTCTGTTTGTAATGGAGGCTTTTCAAAAAGGGGCAGATGGAATATTTATTGGAGGTTGTCATATTGGAGATTGCCACTATCAAACCGGCAACCATCGAACCAAAAAGAGAGTGGCCATTCTTAAAAAGATATTGAGCTATTTAGGGATTGACCCTCGGAGAGTGAGGTTGGAGTGGGTTTCTGCTGCAGAGGGCCAAAAATTTGCGGAAGTAGTCACCGATTTTGTGGCTGAAATTAAGAGGTTAGGTCCGAATCCATTAAAGAGGAAGTTTGAGGCATGATAGAGAAATTGAAAAAATTAGCTAAAGAGTATCTTGTCAGCGGAAAAGTGGAAGTGATATTTGGACTGAGGGAAAAGGATAACCATCTAGCCCCACATATTTTTACCAAAGTAGAGGAATTAGATAGTTTAGTAGTCTCCCCTCAATATCCACTTTTCTATACTTGTAGACCAAGCAAAAAGAATATTATCCGGTTGATAGAGGAAAAATATCCAGATATAAAGATTGGAGTTATAGTTAAAGGGTGTGAGGAGAGGGCTTTAATTGAGCTGGCTAAAAGAAACCAAATAGAGATGAAAAATATTGAGATTTTAGGTGTTGCTTGCAGCAGAGAAGAAGCAGTAGAGTGCAAATGCCCCAGACCTTATCCTAATCATCCCCTTCTAGGAGAGAAAGTGGAAGGGGTTTTTGAAGATAAAAACATTGAAGGCCTTTTAAATAAAGGTTGGTCAGAACGGTTAGCTTTTTGGCAATCTCAACTAAGTAAATGTATAAAATGTTATGGCTGTAGAAACGCTTGCCCCTTGTGTTTCTGTCAGGATTGTGCTATGGAGCAGGAGTTGTGGTCGAAGATAGGAGAAATTCCTCCTGAAATTCCTATGTTCCATTTTATAAGATTTTATCACCTTGCCGATAGATGTATTGAATGTGGCGAATGTGAGAAAGCCTGTCCTATGGATATTCCTTTACTAACTATTTCTAAACAGGTAAGGAAAGATGTTAAAGAATTATTTAATTATGAATCTGGTTTAGATGTGAAGCAAGAATCACCGTTGTTAACTACCTTGGATGAGATGCCAATGAAGGAAGGAGCTAATGAATGATAGAATATAAGAATGTGCTAACCGTATGTCCGTATTGCGGTTGTGGGTGTAATTTCTATCTACAGGTTCTGGATGGGGAGTTGGTGGGTATCCTCCCCTGTAAATCGCATCTAGTTAGTCAGGGAAAGCTTTGTATTAAAGGGTGGAATGCGGCCGATTTTGTAATTAGTAAAGACCGATTAACTAAGCCCTTAATGAAAAAAAATGGAAAATTTGTGGAGATATCCTGGGATGAAGCTTTGAAGGTAGTTACCGAAAAACTTAAACAGTATAGCCCTGATGCTGTTGCTGTTCTCTCCTCAGCGAAATGCACCAATGAAGAGAACTATTTAATGATGAAATTTGCTCGAGCGGTTCTTAAGACCAATAGTGTTGACCACTGTGCTCGATTATGCCATGCCTCCACGGTGGTGGGTTTAGGGAAAACTTTTGGTAGTGGAGCAATGACCAACTCCATAGGAGAGCTCGAAGATGCTGATTGTATTTTTGTTATCGGCTCAAACACCACAGAACAGCATCCACTTATAGCACGATACATTATGAGAGCAAGAGCAAAAGGAGCAAAACTTATAGTTGCTGATCCCAGGCTTATTCCTTTAACTCAATTTGCTGATTATCATCTCCGGCAAAGACCAGGAACAGATGTTGCTTTACTTAATGGATTGATGAATGTAATTTTAAAGGAAGGTTGGGAGGATAAAAAGTTCATTAATGAGCGCACCGAAGGGTTTGCAGAATTAAAAGAAGTGGTTAAAAAGTATACCCCGGAATATGTAGAAAAGATAACCGGCATACCTAAAGAACTTATTATGGAAGCAGCCAGAATATATGCCCAGGCTAAATCTGCCTCCCTGGTTTATTCCATGGGTATAACGCAGCATACCACCGGGGTAGATAATGTGGTCTCCTGTTCAAATCTTGCCCTGCTAACCGGTAATGTTGGCCGGCCAAGCACCGGGGTTAATCCTTTAAGAGGGCAGTCGAATGTTCAGGGGGCATGCGATGTAGGGGCTTTACCCAACGTCTACTCTGGATATCAAAGTGTAGCTGATGAAAATACCCATGCCAAGTTTGAAAAAGCCTGGGATACCGAACTTCCTTCCCAGCCAGGGCTGACGGTGGTGGAAATGATGAATGAGGCAGCCAAAGGTAATCTTAAAGCCATATATATTATGGGCGAGAATCCGATGCTCTCCGATCCGGATATCCACCAGGTTAAGAAAGCGTTAGAGAATCTTGAATTTCTTGTGGTTCAGGATATATTCCTTACCGAAACGGCTCAACTGGCTGATCTGGTGCTTCCCGGTACCTCCTATGCAGAAAGAGATGGCACCTTCACCGCTACAGACCGTAGAGTTCAAAGAATAAGAAAAGCGATTGAGCCTAGGGGTGAAAGTAAACCCGATTGGCAGATAATCTGCGCCTTAGCAAGAAAGATGGGATCTAAAGGATTTGAATATTCTTCACCGGCTGAAATTATGGATGAAATAGCCTCAGTAACTCCTATTTATGGAGGAATAGGGTATGAGCGAATTGAAGATATTGGATTGCAGTGGCCCTGCCCCTCCAAAGAACATCCAGGGACGCCTTATTTACATCAAGGAAAGTTTAGTCGGGGCAAGGGTAAGTTTTTTGGAATAGAATTCAAAGAGGCCGCAGAGCTTCCCGATGCTGATTATCCGTTTATATTAACTACCGGAAGAACTATCTTTCATTATCATACCGGAACAATGACCAGAAGGACGGAAGCACTAAATAGAGAGGTTCCCACCGGGTATGTGGAAATTAATTTTAAGGATGCAGAAAAATTAAATATTTTTGAGGGAGAAATAGTTTCGGTGAAAAGTCGTAGAGGTAAGATTGAGGTTAAAGTGCAGGTAACCAGAAAAGTTCCCGAGGGGGTAATTTTCATTCCTTTCCATTTTGCAGAAAGTCCTGCTAATGCACTAACTAATTCAGCTTTTGACCCGGTAGCGAAAATTCCGGAATACAAGGTATGTGCTGTTCAGGTAGAAAAAAAGCCCTCTCTGCCCTGAATTACCGCTTTTTTGTTGGGAGAGGATTTAGGATATTAAGTTTGATAGGGAGGTTAATATGCCCGAGATAAATTTTCCTAAAATGGTAAAAATTAGACAAAAATTTGAAGCTCCCGTTATTAAAGACCTTAAGGGTGAACTCTCCAAAGAAGTAGCTAAATCTAAATTAAAGGAGAGAATAAAACCGGGAGATAGCGTAGCAATTACTGCCGGAAGTAGGGGCATCTCTCATATTGCAGAAATTATAGCTGCTCTAGTAAAAGAAGTAAAAGATTTAGGAGGAAACCCTTTTATAGTTCCGGCTATGGGTAGTCACGGTGGAGCTACTGCAGAGGGGCAGATAGCGGTATTAAAAAGTTACGGAATTACGGAAAGCTCTATAGGTGCTCCTATACGTTCTTCTATGGAGGTAGTGAAGATAGGGGAGATAAGGGAAGGTGTGCCGGTTTTAATGGATAAGATAGCCTTTAATGCCGATGCTATCATAGCGGTTAATCGGATTAAACCCCATACCTCTTTTAGGGGAGCGGTAGAAAGCGGATTAATGAAGATGCTCTCCATCGGCCTGGGTAAACATGCCGGCGCTTGCCTGGTGCATTCCTTTGGTTCACCTGGCTTAAGGGAAATGGTTCCTCAAGTTTTATATTTCGGAAGTTCTTTTAAAAGAAGCCGAAAAGAGAGAGGACCTGGAAATTATTGGTGAGTTAAAGGAGATGTTATTTGACTCTGCAGGAAATCTAGGGGGAGGAGATTATGTTTGAAGAACTAAAAGATATAGTGGGAGGAGAAAATTTTTCTGATAGTCTGACGGAGAGATATATCTATTCCTCAGATGCTTCTATTTATCAGAGTTTACCTTCCGTGATATTAAGACCAGGAAATACAGAAGAAGTGCAAGAAATTTTAAGGTATGCCAATAAGGAAAAAATTCCGGTAACTCCTCGAGGGGCAGGGACAGGAGAAGTGGGTGGTGCTGTTCCTATCGATGGGGGTATTGTTCTTGACCTAAAAAGAATGAATAAAATAAAGGAGATTCGCATAGGAGATTTACTCTGTAGGGTTGAACCAGGAGTAGTTAATGATGAGCTTAATAAAGAGCTTAAAAAGTTTGGGTTTTTCTTTCCTCCCACCCCGGGAAGCGGAAAAGTATGCACCATAGGAGGAATGATTGCTAATAATGCTTCGGGGATGAGGGCGGTAAAATACGGAGCTACCAGGGATTTTGTTTTGGGGTTAAAGGTGGTTCTGCCGCAAGGAGAGCTGGTCTCCTTAGGGACGCAGACCATTATTCATTCCTCTGGTTATCAGTTGGAGAGGCTGATGGTGGGTAGCGAGGGGACCCTGGGAGTTATTGTGGAGGCAACGCTTCGTCTTAAACCTCTTCCCGAAAAAAGAGCGGTGGGAAGAGCTATGTTTTATAAATTGGAGGAAGCGGGTAAAGCAATCTCTGCTATAGTGGCTAGAGGTTTAACCCCTTCTGCCCTGGAGTTTTTAGATGAGATAGTGATCAAGTCGATTAATGCGGCCTTCCATTCTGGCCTACCGGAAATTGAAGCGATAGTTCTTTTTGAGTGCGACGGGAACAAGGTCTCTATTGATGATGAGATGGATAAAATAAAAAAAGTCTGTCAGGAGTTTAACTCTTTCCGTATCGATATAAGTAATGACCCTAAGGAGATGGAAAAGATATGGGAAGCTAGAAACGCAGCTTTTCCGGCTACCAGTAGATACCAGGAAGATCTGGCCCGGGTCACCTTAGCGGAAGATGTCACCGTTCCGATATCCAAGCTTTCCGAGTTGATTGTTAACTTTCATAGGATAGCTTCCGAAAATGGTATTATTATCTGTACCTATGGTCATGCCGGTGAGGGATTAATTCATACCTCCTTTCTGATCGATCCAGAATCATCACAGCAATGGGAGAGAGCAAAAAAGGCGGTTGCTGAGGCTTTTGCCCTCACTCAAAGTTTAAGGGGAACTACCTCGGGTGAACATGGAATAGGAATTACCAAGGCTCCTTATTTTAAGAAAGAAAGAAGTGAATCCCTGGAGATGATGAGGAAGATAAAAAAAGCTTTGGATCCCCATAATATTTTAAACCCTCACAAGCTGATGGATGCCCCTGATGATTTTTTTACCGCCACCCAGCTTAGATATGCGATAAAGGAGTAAAATATGGAAACAAAAAACCTAAAGAAATGGAAAAAGGAGATGCTGGTTTGTATCAGGTGTGCCTACTGCCTGGAAAATTGTCCGGTCTATAACCAGATTGGTTGGGAGAGCGCAGGCGCCAGAGCAAGAATGATTCTTTCCTACGGTCTTTTAACTAAAGATATTGAATGTTCGGATTCTATTTTAGAGAAGTTCTTTCAGTGCACTACCTGTGGACAATGTGAGGTAAATTGTCCGGCTAAAGTAAAAATTCTTGAAGTGGTAAAGGCAAGCAGAAAAGACCTGGTAGAAAATGGTCACTATTTCCCCCCTCATCAATTAATGCAAGAAGCGGTAAAGAAAAGCGGTAATGTATATGGAGAGGAAAAAAAGGAGAAAGAAATAATCCAAAAAAGCGCGGAATATGCTCTCTTTGTCGGCTGCGTAGGAACCTACCGAGAAGAAGAAAGCGTAAACAGGACCATCAAGCTTTTAAAGAAGCTGGGAGTATCTTTTACTAGATTTGATGAGCTATGTTGTGGCGGGGTCTTTCCTGATCTAGGTTTTGAAAATTATCAGGAGAATGTCCAGCATAATAAAGAGGAGATTAAAAAAACAGGAGCAAAGAAATTGTTAACTATCTGTCCGATGTGCTATAAGACCTTTAAAAATAATCCAGAATATAGTGATTTAGGATTAGAGGTGGTTCATATTACCCAGCTTTTAAATAAACTTAATATCCAGGTGAAGACCGAGGAGATAGTTACCTACCATGACCCTTGTGATTTAGGAAGACATTCGGGGATATATGAAGAGCCCAGAGAAATTATTAAAAAGTTTGCTCCTCATTTCGTAGAAATGGAAAAAAACCGCGAGAATGCTCGCTGCTGTGGTGCCGGTGGAGGGGTAAGGGGAAGCTTTACCAGGCTTTCCATTGATATGGCCAAAGACAGATTGAAAGAAGCGCTAGATAAGAAAGCCGATGTTCTTCTTACTGAATGCTTTTCCTGTTTACATAATTTCAAGAACGCTAAGAAAAGAAAGCAAAATATTAAGATCTATAATATTTCTGAATATCTCTCGATTTTAATGGAGGGGGGTGAAAAATGAAGATTTACGAATTCCAGGCTTATGAGATTTTTATTAAGAGGGGAATACCTTCTCCTTGGGGTGAGGTGGCTAAAACCAGTGAAGAAGTTAAAAAAATAGCTGAAAAGCTGGGTAGACCGGTAGTCGTAAAAGCGCAAGTGCTGGTAGGAGGAAGAGGAAAGGCGGGAGGTATAAAGCTTGCTTCTACTCCAGAGGAAGCTTACCAGGCAGCTGAGAGGATTTTAAACTCTAAACTTAAGGGTATTTTAGTTAAAAGAGTGTTTGTCAAGGAATCTGTATCTATTAAAGAGGAGTATTATTTAGGAGTAACCGTAGATAGAGCTCAAAAAAGGGTGGTGGTTATGGTAAGTCCTGCTGGCGGAATAGATATAGAAGAGGTAGCCAGAACCAATCCCGAGAAAATATTTAAATTTTATGTCCACCCCTTACTTGGATTTAAAAGTCACCAGGCCAACGAACTTGCTTCAGCTCTCACTAAAGATAAAAACTTAGTTCAAGGGATAGCTAAAATCCTTTCCGCTCTTTACCGTATTTTTGACGAAATGGACTCTTCTTTGGTAGAGGTAAACCCTTTAGTAATTACCAAAGAAGGATCTCTCTTTGCCCTTGATGCCAAGATTATATTTGATGATAATGCCCTCTACAGACACCCAGAAATAAGTAGCTTAAGGGATTTAGAGGTAGAAGACCCTCTGGAGGTGAGAGCAAAAGAAGTGGGGATTAGCTATGTTAGACTTGAGGGGAATATTGGTTGTATAGTAAATGGAGCCGGTTTAGCTATGGCTACTATGGATTTGGTAAAACATTACGGAGCCGAGCCAGCTAATTTTTTAGATGTAGGAGGAGGGGCAAGTTCACAGCAGGTAGGTAAGGCGTTGGATATTGTTTTATCCGATGAGCAGGTGAGGGCTGTTCTGGTTAATATATTTGGTGGAATCACCAGATGTGATATTGTTGCCGAAGGCCTTATTCAAGCTCTCTCTAAGAGAGAGATGAACTTACCTTTAATTATTAGGCTTACTGGAACTAATGAAGAAGAAGGTCGAAAAAAGCTGAGGGGTATAAAAGGAATCTTTTTAGCAGACACTATGAATGAGGCAGCAAAAAAAGCGATGGAGGTGGTGAAAAGTTGAGTATACTGGTTGATTCTAATACGCGTTTATTAGTTCAAGGCATAACCGGTAGAGAGGGAAGTTTTCATACGCGGCAGATGTTAGATTATGGAACAAAGGTAATTGCAGGGGTAACTCCAGGCAAAGGAGGACAACAAGTAGAAGGGGTTCCGGTTTACGATACAGTTAAAGAAGCGCTTGGAGACACAGCGGCAAATACTTCCATTATTTATGTTCCTGCTCGATTTGCTACTGAGGCTATCTATGAAGCAACAGATGCCGGAATAAAACTTATAGTTTGTATTACCGAAGGTATCCCTACTTTGGATATGGTTAAAGCCTGTTATTACGTGAAGCAAAAGGGTTCAAAGTTAATTGGCCCTAATTGTGCTGGAGTAATTAGCCCGGGGAAGACAAAAGTAGGGATTATGCCCGGTTCTATCCATAAAGAGGGAAATTTAGGGGTAGTCTCCAGAAGTGGCACTCTTACTTATGAGGTAGTTTATAATTTGACTAAAAATGATTTTGGCCAGTCAACCTGTGTAAGTATTGGAGGGGATCCGGTAATCGGTTCTTCTTTCATGGATATTCTTGAACTTTTTGAAGAAGATTCTCAAACTAAAGCTATTATTTTAATTGGCGAAATTGGGGGAACGGATGAGGAAGAAGCAGCAAAATTTATCCATTCAAAAATGAGAAAGCCGGTTATTGCTTTAATTGCAGGGAAAACAGCTCCGCCAGGAAAAAGAATGGGGCATGCAGGAGCAATAATCTCTGGAGGAACAGGTACAGCCGAAGAAAAGATAAAGACTTTTCAGAAGTTTTCTATTCCGGTAGCTGAAAGTCCTCTACAGGTGGTAGATTTAGTCTCAGCAGTTTTAGATGAAAGGGATAAAACCTAAGTGGCGAAAAATATGGCCACCTTCTTCTTCATAAAGAACAAAACCAAAAGTTAGTGTAAACTTTAGTGGGGTAGTTAGAATGATTTAATGTCTTTAAGAGAATATATATTGGTAAATTTGATTACAAAATAAAAAAGGGTAAGCTAAGGAAGATGACTTTCTTTATTGCTTACCCTTTTTTATTGCCTTTTTATCTCTATTCAATTTTTTCCAACTTTACCTTCATTCCGGAGAGTTCTTTCTGCACCTCCGAAAAGCGTAGGGAATAATATTCCCGATTCTGCTGATTCAGGGTAGTGATAGTATTATGTATCTCTTTGGTATTCTCTAAGACCTGCCGATAACCTTCTTTCTGGGCAACTACTATCTCCTGCATAAACCTATCAATCCGAAAGATTAAGAGTATGGACAGGGCAATAGGGAATCCCTGATTAGCAATTAGGTCTAATAATGTTTTTATATCCATTGAATTCCTCCTTGTATAATATATCAATACTGGTTACAGTTTTTAGCTGGGCTAAAAACTCTCTCTACTTAGTAAGAGCAAAAAAGAGGTGGAAAAGAAACCTAAATTAAAAAAATATTAAAATTTTTTTAATTTAGTTAACCCTTTCTTTCGAATCTTAAATATATTTTGTCGAGTAACTCCATAATAAAAAGCTATTTCTTCATCTTTATAACCTTCCAGGTAATATAGACTAATAACTTTTTTTTCTCTTTCGGTTAAAAATTTATAGCCCTCTTCTAAATTATTTTTCTCTAAAATATTTTCTAATTTATTCGTAAGCATTATCCCCCTTCTGGTATTTGGTAGGGGCGTATTGCCTGTCTGCGTGCGAACCTGTCTGCGTGCGAACACGCACAGGCAGGCACGCACAGGCAGGCAATACGCCCCTACAGTCTCAGTTACCTATTTTTAGGCCATAAGGTATTTCTATTTGTTGTTTTAAGTATTTTCGATAATAGACCCATAATCCCCAGTCGATCCTCTTCTTGATATAACCAGCAAAGGTGGTAGGGGGTCTTTCTTTATAATCATAGACTGCCAGGATAAAGAGTAGGGAAGCTTGTTGGAAGATATCCTCATATTCTAATCCTATTCTGGAATATCTTTTGGCTCTGGATTTTAGTAAAGGTGTAAATTGATTGAACAGTTCTTCCATTGCCTTTATATCTTTTTGTTTAGCTTTGGCAATTAATTCTTTTAGTTCCATTACATATTTCCTCCTTCTTCTTTCACAAATTAGCCAGCATTTTTCTGGTCTTTCTGATCTGCTCCAGGGCGACTTCCCGGGAAGAAAATTTCCTCTGCGGCTCTGCTTTCTTTTCCTCTATAACCTACTGGATCTCCTCCTCTTTACTACCCTGATAATCATTCTTTAAGGCAGCTAAAAACCAGCCAGAGGGGTTAATAATATGCTTCTTTTCTTTTAGTAGTTCTAATTTTTCTTCCATCTTATCTAAAGGGAAGTCTTTAAGTAGTTTCTCCCTAAAACTAGCTTTAAAGTCTAATCCAGTTAAATCTTCTTTGATTCTCTTTCTCCTTTCTTCTTCTTTTAATTTTATAAAATCAACAGCAGCAACAGCTCCTTTTTTTCTATTGGTTTTTCTTTTTCCATATTTTTCTCCTTTCATTTTAAAGTTATCGGTTTGCGGTTTTCAGCTTTCAGTCTTTTGTAGGGGGCGGATTTATCCGTCCCGTAATACCGGGCTCGATGCATCGAGCCCCTACATCCAGATTAATTAGCTGGTAAACCGGCTAACTAAAGGCACAAGAGATCAGTAAACAGGTCAGACTACCAGGGGTGAGAAGATGCCTGGCAGAAGAGATTAAGGAAGCCAATATGAAAAACTTAAGTTATGAAGAATTTTTATATAATCTTCTTTTAAAGGAATATGATTTAAGGTTGGAAAGCAGTAAGAAAAATAGAATCAGGCTGGCTAATTTTCCCTACCGAAAATACCTGGAGGAATTATCGATTGAAGATCTCCCCCCTGATGCCAGGAAAAGACTCAAGGTACTTACCAGCCTTGATTTCATTGAAAGTGGACAGAATGTAATCCTGGCCGGCAGCCCCGGCACCGGTAAGACGCATCTGGCCATCGCTCTGGGAATCAAAGCCTGTATGTCCGGATATAAAGTACTGTTTGCCACTGTACCTTTACTGATCAATCAATTAAAAGAATCCAGATCAGAAAAGACCTTAATTAGATTAGAGTCCATATTTGAAAAGTATGATCTGGTGATTGCCGATGAATTAGGATACATTTCCTTTGACAAGGAAGGGTCAGAGCTGCTCTTTACCCATCTTTCCCTGCGGGCGGGCAGAAAATCCACTATCATTACCACCAACCTCTCCTTCGAGAGATGGGATGAAATCTTTTCAGATTCGGTGATGACGGCAGCCATGATCGACAGGCTGACTCATAAATCCTATATTCTTAATATGAATGGTAATTCTTATCGGTTGAAGGAGACCAGAGAATGGCTGACAAAGCAAAATTAATGGTCAACTAAAAAAGGAGGGGAATATGGTCTAGATTTGATTTATTTTTTTAGAAAAAGTGGTGCACTTTTCGGCTGTAATATGGTGTACTTTTCATTTGCTATTTGCAAACACCTATTTTGAAGGAGTCTGTAAAGGCAACAGTATTGCCAAAAGAGGGGACTCAAAAGAGAAAAGAAGTGATTGTAAGCTTGTCACCCTGGCACTTTTAGTAGATAGCCGGGGATTTCCTGTATTTT
>Ga0210022_1000557_pt1 | contig 26571 bp, 28 predicted proteins | sample CryGeymeta201520_FD_183984 | JGI IMG/M metagenome (GOLD analysis project Ga0210022, IMG submission 183984) | Groundwater microbial communities from Crystal Geyser aquifers in Utah, USA - Crystal Geyser metaG 2015-20 (SPAdes) (version 2) | ecosystem: Environmental > Aquatic > Deep subsurface >... | reverse complement strand
AACCAGGTTACCAACCTCGAATCAGCGGAGCGCCGACCGATGCGTCTCGAAGAACTGAACTGGATGGACGTGGAAGAATATCTCAAGCACGAGGATCGGCTGATGCTGGTGCTTGGCGCGACCGAGCGCATTTCGGCTACGTGGTTCTCACGCCCGTGGCGGAGTATGCCAGCCAACCGCTCTATAAAAACGTCAGCGTGAGCGGAATCGGCGCGGAGGCCTACTTCAACAACGGGGCGGACGCCCGCCAGTTGTGGGTCAAGGTCAACGACCGGGTCGCTTTCGTTGTGGCCTTCGGCGACCAGCCCAATGAGGCCGGCGCGCAAGCCATCGCCAAACTGGTAGTTGCCGCAATCCAATAGGCAGCCTACTGGAGACTTCCGAAGTCTGATCTCGCAAAACCAAAGGAGAGTAAAAATGAAACCGTTCCCCGTATCCAAATTGACCCTCTTTCCCTTGCTTGCGCTGGTCGTCGCACAATTCGCCTGCACTCTCGGCGCGCAACCGCCCAACGCCAACCCACAGCCAGAGGCGAGCCTGCCTGCGCCCTCTGCGCCCGGCAGTTCCAACGCGGGCCAAATCGTCATCAGCGGCGCGGTCAATGAGACTTTCATGCCCACTGCTGCGTGGGCGGATATACCCGGAGGCGTGTGTGTGTACATCAATCTGATAGAGCAGGGCGCGACCGATGGCGTCTGGCTGGAATTTCCACCCGACACACAGCCCGGTACCTATCCACTCGAAGGAGGCAGTTGTACCTCTTCGACTGGCAATATGATCGGCGCCAGGTACACCGTGCCAGGTGACAATGCGCCCCTCTACCAAAGCGCCAACGGCACGTTGACCCTGACCTCCGTCAGCCTGACCTCCGCCCCCCCGACCTTCAGCGGCCAGTTTCAATTCACCGCTGTAGACCGCAACGACGCCTCGAAGACAATTGAAGTGAGCGGTTCCTTTACGGACGTGCCATTCATCCCGTGAATGTGGCGCTCTCGCATACGCTGATTGCCAGGCCTGACAGGCGATGCGCTACCCCACGGGAGCGCTTCCCAAAAGGGACGCTACGTGGTCGCGAAGCGCAGTCGAAGTGTTTCCGAAACCTGCCCGGCCTCACCAACCTGGTCGAAGAGCGCTAAACTCAAAGCGCTGAGCCATGTTCACCCAAAATGTTCCAAAGGAAAGGAGGCCTCCGATAAAATGATGACTTGGAACGTAACGCGGAATTCATTCCGCCTGTCTGCCGACAGGCAGGCAACCCAAGCGATATCGCAAATCAGATCGCCCTACTAATTTTTGCCAAAGGAGAAATGAAAATGAAAACCAAGTATGTGTTATCCATGCTCGTTTTGCTCGCCCTGCTGTTTGCAACCGGCATTGCCTCGGCGCGCCCGCTCACTGCCGCGCTGAGTACCGGCTTCACCTATCAGGGCAAATTGACTGACGGCGGCTCGCCCGCCAATGGAACGTATGACTTCGAGTTCAAACTGTATGACGCCCTCAGCGCAGGCAATCCAGTGGGCGGTACCGTCACCCAAAGCGGAGTGACCGTCACCGCCGGCCTGTTCACCGTCCAATTGGACTTTGGGAATGTCTTCGACGGCACGGCGCTGTGGCTGGACATCGGCGTGCGCCCGGTCGGCGGGAGCGGATACACCGCGCTCACTCCTCGCCAGGCCTTGACCGCCACGCCGTTTGCCAACTACGCCGCGAAAGCCCCATGGTTGGGTCTGACCGGCGTGCCATCTGGTTTCGCCGATGGAACGGACAACAACACCACCTACACCGCCGGCACCGGGCTGACACTGGCGGGCAGCCAGTTTAGCGTCAACACGACGGTCATCCAGGCGCGGGTAAGTAGCACATGCACCGCAGGCAACGCCATCCGCGTCATCAATGCCAATGGCACGGTCACGTGTGAAAGCGTCACGGGTGGTGCAGGCGACATCACCGGCGTGACCGCTGGCACCGGCCTGACCGGCGGCGGCGCCAACGGGGATGTGACCCTGACCGCCAACACCACCTACCTGCAGCGGCGGGTGAGCGGTACCTGCGTGGCAGGCTCCTCGATCAGCACTGTCAACGCCGACGGCATGGTCTCCTGCGAGACCGATGACAACACCACCTACGCCGCCGGGACGGGACTGTCGTTGGCAGGTACACAGTTTAGTGTCACCGGCGCCCCCTGGAGCGGACTGACCGGCGTGCCATCTGGTTTCGCCGATGGAACGGACAACAACACCACCTACACCGCCGGCGACGGACTGGTACTGGCGGGCACCCAATTCAGTGGCAAAGGCACATCGTACCAGAACGTGGTCATCGTGGCGCAAAGCGGCGGCGACTTCACGACCATCACAGCCGCGCTGGATAGCATCACTGATGCCAGCGCCAGCAATCCCTATCTCATCTATGTTGCGCCAGGCGTGTACATCGAGCGGGTGACAATGAAGCAGTACGTGGATATTGAAGGCGCGGGCGAGTTGACCACCAAGATCACCTACACCGGCAGCGTCACGGATACCACTGGCACGGTGCTGGGCGCGAACGACGCCGAACTGCGCTTCCTGATGGTAGAAAACACCGGCGGCGCGGCGTATGCGGTTGCCATTTACAACAGCAGCGCTTCGCCGCGCCTGACCCACGTCACCGCCAGCGCATCGGGGGGAATGCTCAACCACGGCGTGTACAACAACTCCTCCTCGCCGACGATGACAGATGTCAGCGCCAGCGCATCGGGAGGAACGTACAACTACGGCGTGTACAACAACTCCTCCTCGCCGACGATGACAGATGTCAGCGCCAGTGCCTCGGGGGGAACATCCAACTACGGCGTGGACAACTACTCCTCCTCGCCGACGATGACGGACGTTACCGCCAGCGCCTCGGGCGGAACGGACTACAACCTCGGCGTGTTCAACTACTGGGGAGCCTCGCCGACGATGACAAACGTCAGCGCCAGCGCATCGGGGGGAATATCCAGCTACGGCGTGTACAACTACACCTCCTCGCCGACCATCAACAACAGCAATATCAGCGCCAGCGGCGGGATCAATAATTACGGCATCTATAACTTCGCCACCAGCGGCTTTTACACTGCGCTGGTGAACAACTCGCAGGTCAGCGGCACTACCGACACCATCTACAACGACCCCAACTTCACCACCCGCGTCGGCGCTTCGCAATTGAGCGGCGGGGCGGTTGCTGGCGCCGGCACGCTGACCTGCGCCGGGGTGTACGATGAAGTCTACGCCTTCTATGCCAGCACGTGTCCGTAACCAGGAGATGAGCCATGAAACGCATAAGATTTCTCTCCCTCTTGCTACTCGTCCTCGCCGTTGCACTGCTCGGCATCGTCAGCGCCTCGGCGTTGACGGGCTACAGCCTCGATTGGTGGACGGTTGACGGCGGCGGCACAACTTCCAGCGCGGGCGGTAGTTACAGCCTGGGCGGCACGATCGGCCAGCCGGATGCCGGAACTTCCACTGGCGGCGGCTACGCATTGGCCGGCGGCTTCTGGGGCGGCGGCGCGGCGAGCGCGAACAGCTTATTCCTGCCGTTGATCCTGCGGTAAGTGAATCTCAGGCCGGACCCCCACCCATCCTCCCCCAAATCCGACAGGTAAATGCTTTATGAACATTCAAACTTTTTATGTCGGATTTGGGGGATGTGTCCGAAGGACGGAGGGGGTTGTCCGGCCTCATCAACCTGGTCGAAGAGTGCTAAACTTGTATCTTCCCAATATTTTTGGGATGGAACAACACCGCCCCGAAGGTTTCCTCGAAAAACTGGTTGAGCTACTCAAACCTCACCTGCACTGCGCCTGCGGTTTGTGCAGGTGCAAGTGCCGGGGCGTTTCCCCTCTTTTTTGAGAAGAGCCGATTTTTACCTGTTTTGGATGGAGATTGCCATGGATTTTGAAATCTTTTCTACTTCTACTGCGCTGGTGGAGCGCGCTGCGAACCTGTTCACTGAATCGGCGCTGGAAGCGGTTGCCACCCGCGGACGCTTTGCGGTTGCGCTTTCTGGTGGAAGCACGCCGCGCGCGCTGTATGCCCGCCTGGCCTCGTCCGGGTTTTCCGGGCGCATTCCCTGGCTGTCGGTTCATCTGTTTTGGGGTGATGAGCGTTGTGTTCCGCCCGACCAAGCCGAGAGCAATTATCGCACAGCAGCCGAGTATTTGCTGAAAAATATCTCCATCCCAGCGCAAAATGTTCATCGCATCGCGGGCGAATTACGCCCTGTCCGTGCTGCCGCGCGTTACGAGAACGAATTGCGCGCTTTTTTTGGCAAAATACCGGTTTTTGATTTGGTTTTGCTGGGTATGGGCGAAGATGGACACACGGCCTCACTTTTCCCGGGTTCAACGGCGCTGAACAAATCAAAACGCTGGGTAGTGAGCGTGAGTCACAAAACCCCACCGCCGCCGCTCGTTTCGCGGGTGACACTCACTTTCAGAACGCTGAACAACGCCCGGCGGGTGGTTTTTCTGGTTTCCGGCGCAGGAAAAGCCCCCCGGCTGGCAGAAATTCGGCGCGGCGCGGCAAATTTGCCAGCGGCAAACATCCAGCCGGTAGACGGTGAATTGTTCTGGCTGGTGGAACAATCGGCAATATCTGACCAGTGACTTTACTATAAAAATCAGTCTTAATTCGCATTAATTACGTGGAGAGAAACGCATGAACCCCATTCCCCGCCTGCATTTTGCCCATTTACCCACGCCGATTGAAGAACTGCCGCGCCTTTCGGTTCTTCTCGGCGGGCCGCAGATTCTCATCAAGCGTGACGACCAGACCGGGCTGGCGCTGGGCGGCAACAAAACCCGCAAATTGGAATTCCTCGTGGCCGAGGCGCTGGCGCAGGGCGCGCAGATGTTGATTACCGCCGGGGCGATTCAGTCCAATCACTGCCGCCAGACGGCTGCCGCCGCTGCAAAATTCGGCCTGGCCTGCATGCTGGTGCTGACCGGCGACACTCCGCCGGAAATCACCGGCAATCTGCTGCTCGACCATCTTTTTGGGGCGCAGCCCGTTTTCGTCGCCGACCGCGCCGACCGTGACCGGATTTTGGCGGAAACCTTTCAGCGCGCGCAAGCCGAGGGAAAGCGTCCCTACCTCGTCCCCTACGGCGGCAGTTCGCCCACCGGCGCGCTGGCCTACGCTTTCGCCGTGCAGGAATTTCTCGCCCAGGGCATTCGCGCCGACTGGATGGTGTTCGCCACCTCCAGCGGCGGAACGCACGCCGGGCTGGTGCTCGGCCAGCGGGTTTTCGGCTACGACGGCAAAATCCTCGGCATCAGCATTGACGAACCCGAAGCCGCGCTCAAAACCCACGTCGCCGCGCTGGCGACTGCCGCGGCACAAAAACTGGGCGAGACGCAAACCTTCTCCGCGGCAGATGTGCTCGCCACCGATGAATTCTGCCGCGCTGGCTACGGCGTGCTGACCGACCTGGAGCGCGAAGCCGTCCAATTATTTGCCAAATCTGAGGGGATTTTGCTCGACCCGGTTTACACCGGGCGCGCGGCGGGCGGCCTCATTCAACTTATCCGGCGCGGCTATTTTGCCAAAAACGAAAGCGTGCTGTTCTGGAACACTGGCGGCCAACCGGCGCTGTTTTCCGAAAAATATCAGACGCATTTGCTGGCGTAACAGATTTTTGGCACGGTTCAGAAAAGCTAAAAAAGAGATCACAGTACCTTTACAAATTATGCAGTCGACTGTTGTCGGGCACAAACGAAATAGCCCCGGCAGAACGGGTAGAATAGCTCATCCCGGGCCTGCATGACTGCGCCCATCATGGCATGATTTACCTTTGCCAGGATTTCTCCCGCCCGCTGTCCCGTTTCATGAGTGAGCGCAGATACAAACGCCGCGCCGCGTCCTTCGTCAAAAGCAGCTTGCAAACAATCCCAGATGGATCGCTCACTGACCCCGCCCGGCAAAACCAGCGACAATGTTGTACGATTCCTCCGGTTCGGTGTAACCGCGATTGTCTTCTTCCCATTCGGCGCTGCTGTGGCTGGAACAACGACACTTGCTTGGCTGGGTACCGTTAGCAGGCTAAACTTTGTCCGCTCTGCATTGTATACAGCGTTGGGCGACTGACATGGAAAACATCTGACAACCAGTTTACGATGCCCCAGACGCGTTGTTCTTTGGTGCATTGATCACTGCTCCAATGAAAAGCCGATCACTCAGCCCCAAATACTGGCGCTTCCAATTTGGCGACGTTGGGCTATATGTTGGCAAAGTTTGCCAGATCGGTTCGATTGGATTGGGCCAAATAACACTGGCAGGAAGTGATGAACTCGTATAAACTGTCATGGTAGGTAGTCTCCTGAATAAGTTTGAATGGTTAAATCCAATCTTAATTCAGAATCTACCGACACTGCTATAAATTTGTAAAGGTGCTAAATCTCTCTCGTGAACCGTGCCAGATTTTTCTATTGGGCGTCGCGCGCGTCCCACTCTTCAAAAAAATGCGCCAAAAATTCTTCCATAAAAACGTGACGGCGCCCGGCAATTTGTCGGGCGCTTTGCGTATGCAGGCGCGCTTTCAGCAAAAGCAGTTTTTCATAAAAATGATTGATGGTATTGCCACGGCTGGATTGGTATTCTGCAAAACCTGAATGCAGAATCGGCGCTTCGGCGGGGTCGTACAGGCTGCGGCCTTTGCTCCCGCCGTAGGCAAACGCGCGGCTGATGCCGATTGCGCCAATCGCGTCCAGGCGGTCGGCGTCTTGCACAATCTGGCCTTCGAGCGAGGGCATGTCGTCAGCCACGCCCGCGCCTTTGAAGGAGACGCGCCGGATGATGTCGAGAATCTGATCGCTTTCAGCCGGGGCAACGCCGATTTGGCGCAGCCAGGCCGCCGCGCGCAGTGGTTCGCCGCCGCTGGCAGGGGAGAGTTTCCAGTCGTCCAGGTCATGCAGCAGGGCGGCCAGTTCCACAATTTCCAAATCGGCTTTTTCCTGCAAGGCGATTTTGCGCGCCAGTTGCCAGACGCGGTAAATGTGCCACCAGTCATGCCCGGTGGTGTCGCGCTCAAATTCGGCGCGGATGTAGGCGGCGGTTTGTTGAAGTTGGCTGTTCATGCGGCAATCAGCGGGTGATTTTGGGTGGGGTGCGCCAGGACGCTGAGCGGCACATCGTACACAGCGGAGAGCATTTCGCTGGTCAGCACGCTGGTGGGCGCGCCAAGGGCCAGCAGACGGCCCTCGTCCAGCAGGGCGATGCGGTCAGCGTATTGCGCGGCCAGGTTCAGGTCGTGCAGCACAATCAGCACGGCCAGCCCGTCGCGGCGCGCCAGGCCGCGCGTCAGCGTCAGCAAATTGACCTGATGCTTCAAATCGAGATGGGTGGTGGGTTCGTCCAACAGCAGGATGGGGGTTTGCTGCGCCAGGGCGCGCGCCAGCAAAACGCGCTGCTGCTCGCCGCCCGAAAGTTCACCCATACGCCGCTCGGCCAGCGTCAGCGCCTCCACCCGCGCCAGCGAGTCGCGCGCAATTTGTTCGTCGCTGGCCGAGAGTTGGCCGAGAAAATTCAGGTAGGGCGTGCGGCCAAACAAAACCGTCTCCAACGCGGTAAAAGCCGGGGGAATGAGCGCATTTTGCGGCACAACCGCCATCTGACGGGCGCGCTGCGCCGGGCGCAGACGTTGGACATCCTGCCCGGCCAGCAAAACCCGCCCGCTGAAAGGACTCAGCGCGCCGCTGATGGCGCGCACCAGGCTGGATTTTCCGGAACCGTTTGGCCCAACCAGCGCCAGCACTTCGCCGCGGCGCAGACCAAACGTCACGTCGCTGACGGCGGCGCGCTGTTGGTAGCGGACGGAAAGATTTTCAACCTGCAAAATTACCATAAGCCTCCAATTTTTGCGCGGCGCAAAACCCACACGAAAAACGGCGCGCCTGCCAGCGCGGTGACGATGCCCAGCGGCAGTTCTTGCGGGGCGATGATGATGCGTGAAAGCACGTCGGCCAGCAGCAAAATGGCCGCGCCGCCCAAAATGCTGAGCGGCAGCACGCGCCGATAATCCGCGCCCCACCAAAAGCGCGTGATGTGCGGCACAATCAGCCCAACAAAGCCGATAATTCCGGCAAACGAAACGGCGGCAGCCGTCACCAGCGAGGCGGCCACGATAATCATCAGCTTGGCGCGGCGCGTGTTCAGCCCCAACTGCGCGGCCTGTTCGTCGCCAAATTGCAGCAAATTGAGCGCGTGACTGTTGAGAATCAGCGTGGTCAGCCCGACCAGCAAAAAGGGAATCAGCGCCCAGACGGCATTCCAGCCGCCCAGGCTGACGCCGCCCAACAGCCAGCCCAGCGCGCGGCGCATCTCCCCGCTGGAACGGAGCATCAAAAACGAGGTCAGCGCGGTGGCGAAGGAGGAAACCGCCACGCCCGAAAGAATCAAATTGGTGGTGGGAACGCTGCCGCCACTTTGCGCGAAGGTGTAAACCAGCGTCACCGTCAGCAGGCCTGCGCCGAAAGCCGCCAGCGGCACCGCCAGCAGCCCCCAGAAATCATACGGCCAGCGCACCGACATCGCCAGCACCGCGCCCAGCCCCGCACCCGAGGCGACGCCAATCAGATACGGGTCGGCCAGCGGGTTGCGGAACAGGCCCTGGTAGGCCGCTCCGCTTCCCGCCAGCGCCGCGCCCACCAGCGCAATCAACAACGTGCGCGGCAGGCGAATATCCCACAAAATGGTGTGAAAAGCGCCGCCCGCGTCCTGACCGCTGAGCGCCGCCCACAAGTCGGCGGGCGGAATAAAAACCGAGCCAATCGCCGCGCTGAGCAGCAGGGCGAGGCACAGAAGCAACAGGGTCAGGGCGTAGGGGCGCATAAGAGAAAGTGGGAAGTCAGTCTTCCAGTCAACTGGTCAACTGGAAAACTGGTCAACTGGTCAACTGGTCAACTGGAAAACTACTTAAACAACTCCGGGTGCAGTAATTTTGCCAGCAGTTCCAGCCCGTCCACCAGACGCGGGCCGGGGCGGCTGACGAGATTATCGTCGAAGGCGAAAACCTGGCCGCCGGTGACGGCGGGGAGCGTTTCCCAGCCGGGGCGCTGGCCGACCATGTCGGGCGTCGTGCCCCACATCGCATCACCCAGCAGAATCACATCCGGCGGAGTGGCGACCACCTGCTCCAGACTGACCTGCGGGTAGGCGTCGGTGATTCCGGCCAGCGTCACCATGTTTTTGCCGCCCGCCAATGTGATGAGCGTGTCAATAAACGTGCCAGGGCCAGCCGAGTAGGGTTTGGCCGGGTCGCTGGCGTCCACTTCGTAGAAAACGGAGGGCTTTTCGGCGGCGGCGGAAATTTTCTCGGTGACGGCGACGACGCGCGCCTGCAGCGACTCAATCAGCGCGGCGGCTTGCGGCTCGTGACCGGTCAATTGCGCGACGGTTTGCAGGTTGGCGTACATTTCTTCGAGCGTAGCCGGGTTTTTCAGGTAATAAACCGTCAGCCCCAGGTCATCCAGCGCTTTTACCTGCGCTTCGGTATTGATTTCTGCCGCCAGCACCAAATCGGGCTGCAGGGCGGTGATGGCTTCCAGGTTGTACTCGCCCATCGAGCCGCCGACATCCGGCAGGGCTTTGGCCGCTTCGGGAAAATCCGAGAACATGTCGCGGCCAATCGTCTGATCGCCCGCGCCGATGGCGAACAGAATTTCGGTGTTGGATGGCGCCAGCGAGACGACTTTCTGCGCCGGGGTGCTCAGGCTGATGGCGCGTCCAAGCCCGTCGGTGAACGTCAGCGGGGCGGCGGTCGGTTCAGCCGTGGGCGCGGCCAGCGTGGGAACTGCCGTCGGTGCAACCGTCGGCGCGGGGGTGGCGGTGACTGCCGGAGCGCAAGCGCCCAGCAAAAGTACAAACGTCAAGGCAATAAAGGTTAACTTGCGAAACATGGTGATTTCTCCAATGGTTTTAGAAATTTAACGACTGTGTCGTTGGTTGTGCCAAAGTCAGAGACTTTGGCATCCGAGCGGTGAATCAAAATCCCCTGCCGCCAAAACGGACAGGGGAGGGGGAGGGCAAAGCCAAATCTGCCGTTCCCACCTCCTTTCGCGAGAGAGTGGTGAAGCGACCGTTCCGCGCGGGCGACCTGGCTTGGTTGAAATCAACCTTACAGTTGCGCGACAGCGCCGGTTTTGCACCGGCTTCGCCGCAGCGGACGGGTTGTAAACTGCCCGGTCATTGTACCAAAGAAAAGTGGCTCTCTGGGATTTCGCGTGGCAGATCTTAAATATGGAACAGCGTCGCTTAGTGATTTGCTTTTCCAGCCCGATACCTCACGCTTCCATATGGTTATCTGACACAATGTATCCTGAGCCTGACGATTACGGTGTACCTGCTCGTTCACTTGCGCCTGAAAGAAAACCAAGGTGTGCAAACGCAGTTACTATCTTCATTCGTTTTTGGGCGGACGCGCGCCCAGAATGGCCGTTCCCACGCGGACGAGAGTCGCGCCTTCCTGGACAGCGACGGGAAAATCGGCGCTGGTGCCCATCGAAAGTTCGCGCCAGTCGGCCTGCGGGAAGCGCTGCCGCAGGGCGTCGCGCAGTGCGCGCAGCGCGGCAAAGTAGGGACGCGCTTTTTGTGGGTCGTCAAAAAAGGGCGGCATGGTCATCAGCCCGCGAATTTGCAAATTGGGGAACAGCAGAATTTGTTCAACCTCGCGGAAAAGCGCGTCGCGCTGGCTGGCAGTTTGCGCCGGGTAACCGAATTTGCTCGCCTCGCCGCTGACGTTGCACTCCAAAAAAACGGGCAGGATGCGCCCGGCCTCGGCGGAGAAACGCTGCAGGCGCGTCGCCAACTTCAGGCTGTCGAGGCTTTCCACGGCCTGAAAGTGCTGCGCTGCCAAATCGGCTTTGCGGCTTTGGACGTGACCAATCATGTGCCACTCAGCCTGCGGGGCGTTCAGCGCCGTGATTTTGGCAACGGCTTCTTCGGCGTAGTTTTCACCCAACAGCCGCGCGCCCGCTGCCAGGACGGCGGCGACAGTTTCGGTGGGGTGGGTTTTGGTGACCACCATCAGCCGAATCGTTTCCGGCGCGCGGCCAGCCTGTCGGGCGGCTGCATCAATTTCGGCGCGGACTTTTTCCAGCCGAGCGCGCAGGGTTTCCATCCGCAAGGTTTCCATTTTTTACTCCGGCAGCGCAATCAGCGCGCCAAAGCGGCCTGTTTTGCCCTGTTCGGCGCGGTGCGAATACCAATCTTCGGTGTGGCAGGCGGTGCAGAGCGCGGCGCTTTCGACCTGTTCAACGCCCGCCTGACGGAGAGCCAGTTGATTGGCCGCCCACAGGTTGAAATGCGCTTTGGGGCCATGCCCGCGCTCGAAGAGCGTTTCGGCGTCGCGGCCAAAGGCGTAGCGGGCGTGTTCTTCCACGTCGCCGCCGATCTCGTAGTGGTCGGGGCCGATGGCCGGGCCGATGGCGGCCAAAATATCAGCGGGGCGCGAGCCGTAAGCGGCGCGCATCATTTCCACGGCGCGGGCGGCGGTCTTGCGGACGGTGCCCAGCCAGCCAGCGTGGACGATGCCCACCACGCCGCGGCGCGGGTCGTAGAGCAAAATGGGGGTGCAGTCGGCGAAGCGCATAAAAAGGGTAACGCGCGGATTGTCGGTAATCATGGCGTCGGCTTTGAGTTCGAGCGGGTTGTTGAAGTGCGGGTGCGCGGCATTCACCACAACCACATCTGCGCTGTGAACCTGCCAGACATCGAACATGGAGGAGGGTTCACGCCCGACAGCCTGAAAGGCGAGGTGGCGGTTTTCGCGCACGCGCGGGCGCTCGTCGCCGACGGTGTTGCCGAAATTGAGCGAGTCCCAAGGCGCGGGGCTGACCCCGCCCTGACGGGTGAAGACCGCCTGGATTAAGTTTTTGGGAAAACTGGCGAATTGAAAATAACGGACGCCGTTGGGGGCGGAGGTGAAGGACATGGGATGAAAATGATGAATGATGAATGATGAATGATGAATGAGAAAACGCGCAGCGTCTGTTATTTGAGGGTGGCGAATTTCTTCATCAACAGGTCGCGGGTTTCGCGCATGGATTCTTCCATGTAGGGAATGCCGAACCAGGCGGTGGTAAAGCCGAATAATCCGCCGGTGATGATGCGCAGGGTGGGGCTGCTTTCACGGAAGGGCAGCAGCTGAGCCAAAAAGGGAAGATTTAATTGGCTGAAAAGTTGGGAAAATCCGTCCAGCCCAATCGGGCCGAGGCCAATCAGCAGCCAGAGCGCCCAGTGCAGGGGCGGAATTCTGCGCCCGCTCAGGCCGAACAAAATCACAAACAAAACAATCGCGCCGTAAATAGCGATGTCGCGCTCACACAGGGCAATTTTGTAGCCGACGATTTCATCGCCCAAAAAGCGACGCGCGGCGAGCAAGTCATCTTCACTTTGGCCGGTGGCCTGAGCGTAGGTTTGCGCGCCGCTGACGTTGGCCGCTGCGCGCGGATAAAAAGGCTGTTCGCCAAACAGGAAGAAGGAACGAAAGCCGAGTTGGTGGCAGAGCGGGCTGTAGGCGGTGTAAATGACGCGCGCCGGGGTGGTGTACCCGGCTTTCATCAACACCGGGGCGAGAACTGGCAGCCCGACGTAGAAAACGAACAGAATCAGCACCACCCACAAATAGTTGCGCGCCATCCACAGCGAGAAGCGGTCGCCCGCATCCAGCGGCGCAGCGGAGGCAGTGGCGGCCAATTTTTGCAGGGCGGCCTGCCGGTCGCGCGCCGCGCCGAGGGTGACCGCCAGCTCGATGCGGGTGAACGGCGCTTCCTTGTGAAAGGGGCCAACTTCCAGCACGGGAATTTTTTCCAGGTATTTTTTATGGAGAGCCGGGTCGCTCTCGATATCAATTTCTACCAACCGGTGAGGAAATTCCGCCTGAAGCGAATCTAAATCGGCGCGGGCCTGCTCGCAGAGATGACAATTTTTGCGGGAGTAAAGCGTAATGTTCAGCATCACAGGGTGGGCGCCCAGGTCGGGACGAGAGTGGCCAACAGGTTGAAGACACCAAAAATCAGCATAAAGCCAACAATGATGAGAATGACGCCCATCACAACTTCGGCGACGCGCATCACGCCGCTGTAACGGCGCAGGAGGACCGTCACCCAGCCGATGCCGAGCGCCGCCAGCAAAAAGGGAATTCCCAGCCCGGCGGAATAGGCCACGCCCAGGCCGACGGCTTGCGCCAGCGACTGACGGGTGATTGCCAGCGTGATGATGGCGCCCAGCGTTGGGCCGACGCACGGCGACCAGCCCGCCGAAAAGACGACACCCATCAGCGCCGAGGAGAGATAGCCCCATTTGCGCTCGGGCATTTTCTGAATGCGCGTGTCATATTCCAAAAATGGAATGCGGAAGAGACCGGTCATGTGCAGGCCGAAGATAATTACAATCAGCCCGCCCAGGCGCGAGAGCCAGATTTGGAAATCGTAAAAAATACGTCCCAGGCCGTAGCCGAGGATGTTGAAGAGGACAAAAACCGCGCTAAACCCCAGCACAAAAAAAACGCCGTGCAAAAATGTGCTGATGCGGTTTTCCGCTTCGCCATCGCCCGCCGCCATGCCGCCCAGGTAGCCAATATAGGCCGGGACGAGCGAAAGAACGCAGGGGGAAAGAAAGGATGCAATTCCAGCCACAAATGCCAAACCAACAGTAATGTCCATGAGAAACCTCGGGAAAGTGAAAGATGGGGAAAACGCTAAAAAGTTCTTTCTTCAACGACAACGTGCGTGCCGCCGTCACCCTGAATGGTCAAATCGCCGGGGTCGAGCGAAACAAGCGGGGTCGTCCAGCGGAAAATCCACTTGGCGTCTTCCGGGCGGACGTTGATGCAGCCATGCGAGCGCGGCGTGCCATACAGGTTGTGCCAAAAGGTGGAGTGAATGGCAACGCCCGTGCCAGAAAATAAATTCGTCCACGAAACGCCGGGGGTGTCGTACCCGCCGCCGACCGTGCCGCCCGCCATGTGAATGGACAGGCTTTTGCGCCAGGTCCAATGTTCGCCGATGGGCGTAGACCAGGCATCCACGGCATTGCCGTTGGCGTCCCACTTTGCGCCGGAAGACATCTGGCAGAAAAAGACTTCGCGCCCGGCCTCCTGGCAGGAAAGCGTCTGATACGTCAGGTTGGCGACGACTTTCTTTTCCGCCGGGTCAATTTCCGGCGAGAGCGGGGCGACTTCCTCCGCCGTCAGCGGGCGAAAAGCCGCGGCTTCCGCCCAAAAAATATCGCCATAACTGCCGTACAACTCGTTGATGCGATAAATCAAATTGCCGGTCACATCGCTCACTTTAATCTGGTCAATCCACATCACCTGGCTGTAATACAGGCGCGTCGGGCGATTCCACTGAACGGCATCCTTCAGCCAGGGCGAACCAGGCACCGGGTTTTCCAGCACAAAATCCACATAGGGCACGCTCACTTCGGCCCAAAAACCGGCTTTTCCGGCGGGCATTTCTTTGAGCGGCTCGTTTGGATGGTATTCCACCGGCTGCAGGCCGGCCGCGTGAATAAAGCCTTCGGGGGTTTCCACCCAGCGCTGATTAAACTGGCCTTCCATGTAGCCGGTTCTTTCGCGCAGCCAGGCCACGACCGTATCTTCATAAATTTCCTTGACCACCGTCGCATTGCCTTGCGGCTGGCTGTGGATGGTGATTTTTCCGCCGGTGCAGTTGCGCCCCAGGCGCGGGCTTTGCGGAAAATCGGGCAGCGGAAAAACGCGGCTAAAAGGGGTCAGCGCCAACATACCAGCCGCGCCACCCACCAGTTTGATGAAATCACGTCGAGAAAGTGTCATACTTTATCCAGGCTACTTTTTAGATTTAATCGAATAGTTGCCAAAAGCATACCCGCAAAAATGGGGAACGTCAACCGCAAAATGAGACGAGAATTAATCCTGCAAATAGGCTTCCCAGGCGCGCAGACAATCGGCGCTGACTTTGTGGCCGGTTTCGGCCTCGCAATACGTCAACTGCGCGCCCGCCTGCTGCACCAACTGCATCGAAAGCCGCGCCATTTCCAGCGGCACCATTTCATCCTGCGTGCCGTGCGTCCAAAAAACCGTCTTATCCGAAAGCGGACGAGTTTCAACCAGCGACTCGCTCTCCGCCGGAAGAAACCCTGCCAGCACCGCCAGATGATTGACCCGCTGCGGATAAATCATGCCAAAGACGAGACTCATCGCCCCGCCCTGGCTGAATCCGGCCACGTCCACCCGGGCGGTATCCACGCTGTTGGCGATTCCCCAGCGCGTCAGCAAATCGGCCAGCAAGGTTGCCGAGGGGCGCATGGTTTCGATGGTCGGCCAGCCCTGCGCGGGAGCGCGCCACGAGTAGCCGCGCGAAACTGCCGGGTAGGGCGCGCGTGGGGCGAGAATCCACCAATCGGCGGGCAGGCGGCGGGCAAACGGCCACATCGAGTTTTCGTCACCGGTCCAGCCGTGCAGCATCAGCAACACGCGCGCCTGCGAGCCTTTTCCGGGGCGTAGGCGCAGCGTCCACCCGTCAAAAGAAACCAGCAAATTTTCAGAAGTCATGGCAATTTTTTCTCATCGTCGCGGTTGGCGCGTTTGACAATCACGTCCAGGCCGATCATCGCCAGCCAAATCAGGCCGAGGGGAACCAGCGAGCCGAGCAGGCAGAGCAAAGCCGTCAGCGCCGCGCCCAGGCCGTACAGCCAGCCAATCAGCAGCGGGGCGCCGATAAACAGCAGGAGCAAACCACCCGCCACCAGGCGGGTGTTGGTTTGAGCGGCAAAATCGCGCAAGTTTTTGGTCATGGATGTCCAATCAGGGCTGAAAAGTAAAAAAAGAATCGTCCGAGCGCAGTTCGCGCCACCAGCCGCGCAGCCGCCTGGGCCACGCGTTAAGACGGCGCAGGGCGGGGAAAACTTGCAAGGTGGCAGTTTCTCCCAGTTGGACGACTTCGGCAACGTTGATGGTATCGAGCACGTTAATTTCTGCCAGGGCGGGGCGAATCAACAGTTCGGGACGGTCGAGGCCCAGGCGCAGTTCGGTCATTTCGCGCTGGCCGATGTCAATCGCATCGGCAAAAACCTGAATGGCCTGGGTAAAATGCAGGCGATTCAGTCTTTCGGCCAACGGGCGCGGCACCGGCAGGCTGAGTGGAATGGCCGGGCTTTCCATGGGCGGCATCAGCGAAACGGCCACGACGGGCAGGCCCGGCGCGAGGGCGCGCGCGGCGCGGACGGGGACGGGGTCGAGCACGCCGCCGTCAATCAGCAGGTAGGGCGCAATTTCGCGCGGCGGAAACAGGCCAGGGATGGCGCTGGAGGCCAGTAGCGCGTCGAGGATACGGCCCTCGCGCAGGATGATTTCGCGGTTGCTTTTCAAATCCACGGCGACAGCGGCGCAGGGAATCATCAGTTGGTCGAAGGTCTTATCGCCAAAGTTGGCGCGCAGAAAATCGAGCAGTCCACGCATTCCAAGCAGCCCAGCGCCATCCGACAGCGGCCAGCCGAAAAGTTTGCTCTGGTCGAGCACCGCAAATTTTTGCTCAATTTCGTCCGGGCTGCAGCCGAGCGCGTAAAACGCGCCGATAATGCTGCCGATGCTGGAGCCAGCCACTGCGCGCACGCGGCAGCCGGACTTTTCCAACGCCCGCAGCACGCCGATATGCGCCGCGCCGCGCACGCCCCCGCCACCCAATGCCAAAGAAATATCCATGCCTGCTCCTGCCGGTCTGACAACCGATTTCGCCAAGTATAATAGACTCCTTCACCAAGAACGCATACCAATATGTTTTCTTACAAAACTCTTCCGCTGGACCAGATTTTGCCAGGCGACTGCCGCGAGATTTTGGCCTGCCTGCCCGAAAAATCGGTGGATTTGGTGTTTGCCGACCCGCCCTACAACCTGCAATTGCAGGGCGAACTCTACCGCTCGAATTTGAGCAAGGTGGCGGCGGTGAGCGATGACTGGGACAAGTTTGCCAGTTTTACCGAATATGACGACCAGTTTTTCGACTTTAAGAAAGGCGTGTCAGGATGCGATTGCCTTGTTTCATCAGTTCGCGCGCGGACGGGATTATACCGGCACGGGGTATAATTCTGCGTATGGAAGAAACCCCCACTTTTCGCCCTTATTTATTTGCCACTCTTTTTCTCTCCATCGGCGGTGCGGGCGGGCTGGCGCTGCTGCTGGCCTTCACCACGCCCACCATCTGGCCGCGCTGGGGATTGTTTGCCCTGATGGCGCTGACTCTGGTTGGCCTGGTGCTGCCGGTTTCCTACTTCTTCAACACCCGCTTCGCGCCCGGCGTTTTGCCCACCAGTATTGTGCGCGAGGCGCTTTGGGTGGGAATTTACGGCGTATTTTTGCTTTGGCTACAGACCGGGCGCGTGCTCAGTTTTCCGGTTGCGCTCTGGCTGGCGATTGGCGTCGTCGCGATTGAATTTTTCCTGCGCTGGCGCGAAGGCCTGCCACCCGTCGAAAAACCATGACCTCGCCGCGCAGTCTGCCCGCTATTGACGCGCTTTTGCGCGCAGCCGAATCTCACATTACGCAGTATGGCCGCCCGCTCGTCACGCGCGCCTTGCGCGAAAGCGTGGAAGAAATTCGGGGAGAAGTCCTGGCTGGCGCGTCCGTCCCGCCCACAGAAATTATCCTGGCTCGCGCGTTCTCCCGCTTAAGCGGCTGGACAACCCCCACGCTGCAGCCGGTCATCAACGCCACGGGCGTGATTCTGCACACCAACCTGGGGCGTGCCCCGCTCAGCCGCGCCGCCATCGAGGCGATGAGTCTGGCATCGGCGGGCTACACCAACCTGGAATTTGACCTGGAAACTGGCAAGCGCGGCTCGCGCCTGATTCACGCCGAGGCCATTTTGCGCCAACTGACCGGCGCCGAAGCGGCGCTGGTTGTCAATAACTGCGCCTCCGCCGTTTTACTGGTTCTCTCGGCGCTGGCGAAGGGCAAAAAAGTCATCATTGCCCGCTCGCAATTGGTCGAAATCGGCGGCGGCTTCCGTATGCCGGATGTGATGAAACAGAGCGGTGCCAAACTGCTGGAAGTCGGCACGACCAACAAAATCCGCCTGGAAGACTACGCCGAAGCTGCCGTTCATCCGCTGTCCGCTTCAGCGTCCGTTCCCCAATCCGTTTTTTTACACGTTCACCGCTCCAACTTCAAACTGGTCGGCTTCACCGTCGAACCGGAATTGGCCGAAATTGCGGCGCTGGCGCATTCGCTGGGGCTGTGGTTGTTGGATGACCTCGGCTCTGGCGCATTGCTTGACACCGCCAATTTTGGCCTGGAACACGAGCCGACGGTGCAGGAATCGCTGGCGGCGGGCGCGGATGTCGCCATGTTCTCCGGCGATAAATTACTGGGCGGCCCGCAGGCGGGCATCATCCTCGGCAAAAAAGACCTGCTCGATAAAATCAAAAAACATCCGCTGGCGCGCGCCGTCCGCGCCGATAAAACCTGCCTAGCCGGGCTGCACGCCACCCTGCTCCATTATCTCAAAGACGAGGCGGCGCGCGAAATCCCCATCTGGTGGATGATTTCTCAGACGCCGGAAACGCTGCGAGCCAGAGCCGAATCCTGGCAGCGGCAAACCGACCTCGGGCAGGTTGTTCCGGCAGAATCGACTGTCGGCGGCGGCTCGCTGCCAGGGCAAAATCTGCCCACCTGGGCGCTCAGCCTGCCCGTCAAATCTCCCGATAAATTCCTCGCCCAATTGCGCCGCTCTTCCCCGCCCATCATTGCCCGCGCCGAAAATGAGCGCGTGATTCTCGACCCGCGCACCGTCCTGCCCGGGCGGGATGAGATTTTGCTGGCTGCGCTGGAAAAAATAACCACGAAGGTCACAAAGTAACACAAAGGAACCCCAAAAAACTTCGTGACCCTTTGTGGTTAAAAATTTGATAAGGAGAACCTGATGAAATCTGACCTTGATGTTTTGATGCAGCAAAAGAATTTGGACGCTCTGGTAATTTTTGGCAACGCCGAAAACAACCCGCCCATGTATTACCTGACCGGCGGCGGACATGTCGGCGGCGCAACGCTGATTAAAAAGCGTGGGCAGGAACCGGTTTTGTTCTACAACGACATGGAACGGGATGAAGCAGCCAAAACGGGCCTGAAAACCCGCTCGTACAGTGACTATCCCTGGCAGGATTTGCTCAAAGAAGTGGGCGGCGATATGGCGCTGATGAGCGCCCTGCGCCTCGAGCGCATTTTCGCCGATATGGGCGTGAGCGGCCGGGTTGGCGTCTACGGTCACACCGATTTGGGGACGATGTGGGCGACGCTCAGCCACCTGCAACAACGGCAGCCCGCCCTGCAACTCATCGGCGAAACGCGCGAAAATTCGCTGTTCATGTTCGCCATGGAAACCAAGGACCCAGCCGAAGTGGAGCGCATCCGCCGCATGGGAAAAATCACCACCGAAGTTGTCGGTCTGACGCGCGATTTTCTCACCAGCCGCGTCGTTCGCGCGGATGACGTGCTGCTGCGTGAAGACGGCGCGCCGCTGACGATTGGCGACGTGAAAGCCAAAATCAACTTTTGGCTGGCTGAGCGCGGCGCAGTGCCCGCCGAGGGCCTCATCTTCTCGATTGGCCGCGATGCGGGCGTCCCGCATTCGGTGGGCAACCCCGAAGACCTGCTGCGCCTCGGCCAAACCATCGTCTTCGATATCTACCCCGCCGAACAGGGCGGCGGCTACTTCTACGATTTCACCCGCACCTGGAGCCTGGGCTACGCCACGCCCAAAGCGCAGAAATATTATGACGAAGTTCAAGCGGTTTACCGCAAAGTTGTGGAAAACCTCGATTTGAATGCGCCCTTCAAAAATTATCAGGTTTTGACCTGCGAGTTGTTCGAGAAAGGCGGCCACAAAACCTTACGCACCGACAAAGCCCCCACTGAAGGCTATGTCCACAGCCTGGGGCATGGCGTTGGCCTCAACATTCACGAGCGCCCCTGGAGCGGCCTGACCGCCGACGACTCCAACCGGCTGAAGCCTGGCGTCGTCTTCACCATCGAACCCGGCCTGTACTACCCCGAAAAAGGCATGGGCTTCCGTATCGAAGATACCTACTGGGTCAATCCGCAGGGAAAAATGGAACTGCTGGCCGATTACCCGTATGATTTTGTGCTGAAAATGAAGCAATAATGGTTATCCAGTTATTCGGTTATCCAGTTATTCGGTTATCCAGTTATCCAGGTTTTTGGGTTTTCATAACCGCCCAACCGGATAACCGGATAACCGCCCAACCGAACACTTGGTAATTTCTCATGCCCATCCTCTCCATCGAATCTTCCTGTGACGAAACTGCCTGCGCCGTGCTGGAAAATGGCCGCGCGCTGCTGGCCTCGGTGGTCGCCTCGCAAATGGACATTCACGCCCGCTACGGCGGCGTCTTCCCCGAAGTGGCCTCGCGCCAGCACGTGCTCAGCATCGTCCCGGTCGTGGAGCAGGCGCTGGCCGAAGCGAAAATTTCCCTGCAGGATGTGGACGCCATCGCCGCGACGCGCGGCCCCGGCCTGGCCGGTTCGCTCGTCGTCGGGCTGAACGCCGCCAAGGGGCTGGCGCTGGGCAGCGGCAAACCGCTCATCGGCGTCAACCACCTCGAAGGCCACCTCTACGCCGCCTGGCTGCACCCGGCCTCCGAGCAGAATCCGCCCCCGCCGCCGCAGTTTCCGCTGATGGCGCTGCTCGTTTCTGGCGGGCACACCGAAATTGACTTGATGACCGGTCACCTGACCTACCAGCGCCTCGGCGCAACCCTCGACGACGCGGCGGGCGAGGCCTTCGACAAAGTGGCGCGCATGTTGGGCCTGCCTTACCCCGGCGGCCCGCTCGTCGAAAAAGCCGCCGAAAGCGGCGACCCGCGCGCGTTTGTCTTCAAACGCCCCAAAACCGATGGCCGCTGGGATTTCTCCTTCAGCGGGCTGAAAACCGCCGTGCTGTACGCCGTCCGCGACCTGGAAAAGGCCGGAAAACCCATTCCCGTCAGCGACCTGGCCGCCAGTTTTCAGGCCACGGTGGTGGATGCGCTCATCGCCAAAACCGTGGACGCCGCGCGCGAACATGGCGTGAAAGAAATCCTGCTGGCGGGCGGCGTTTCGGCCAACGGGCCGCTGCGCCAAGCGTTTCTTCAATTGCAAAATGACGGTTTCACCGTTCACATTCCACGTCTGGCGTACTGCACCGACAACGCCGCCATGATTGCCGCCGCCGGATGGTTTCGCCATCAGGCGGGTGAGCGCGCCGCGCTGGACGTGGACGTTTTGCCCACCTGGCCGCTTTCCTAAAGGAAAAATTTGGATTCCTACTTTGCTGTTACCGCTCCCGGCGTGGAAGAATTTACCGCCCTGGAACTTGCCCGCCTGGGGCTTTTGCCCGCTTCGGATGCCGCGCCGCAACCGGTCACGGTCAACGCGCAACCCCAATTAACCTTCACCGGCGGATTGCCCGCCTTGTACCGCGCCAACCTGCACCTGCGCAGCGCCAGCCGAATTCTGGCCCGGCTGGGACAATGGTTTTACGCCCGCGACTTTACCGAACTGCGCGAGCGCGCCGCGCGCCTGCCCTGGGAGCGTTTTCTCAGCCCCGGCCAGCCCGTCAGCCTGCGCGTCACCTGCCATAAATCGAAACTCTATCACTCTGACGCGGTTGCCGAGCGGGTTGTCGCCGCCATCGCCGACCGGCTGGGAAAAGAATCGCCGGTACAGAAAGCCGCCGACGAAGATTTTTCGGCGCAACGCATTGTCGTTTTGCTGGATGATGACCGCGCCACACTCAGCGTGGATTCTTCGGGCGATTTGCTGCACCGGCGCGGCTACCGCCTGGCGACGGCCAAGGCCCCGCTGCGCGAAACGCTGGCCGCCACCCTGCTGCTGGCTTCCGGCTGGGACGCGGAATCGCCGCTGGTTGATCCGTTTTGCGGCTCCGGCACGATTCCCATCGAAGCCGCGCTGCTGGCGCTCGGCCTGCCGCCCGGTAGAAATCGGCGCTTCGCCTTCATGGATTGGCCGGATTTTGACGCCGCGCTCTGGCAAAGCCTGTGCGCGGAAGCCGATGCGGCGCGCTCTGCCGCGCCGCCGCCCTTTATTTTCGGCGCTGACCGGGATGCCGGGGCGATTGAGATGGCGCAGGCAAACGCCGCCCGCGCCGGGGTGGAGCAGTTTATTCAGTTTCGCTGTCAGGCGGTTTCCAATTTGCACCGCGCTCCGCTTGATACGCTGGCTCCCGGCTGGGTGGTGACCAATCCGCCGTATGGGCTGCGCGTCAGCGAGGGCAAGGATTTGCGTAATTTGTACGCTCAGTTTGGCAACGTCTTGCGCGCGGGATTTCCCGGCTGGCAGGTCGGCGCGCTTTCGTCCGACCTGGCGCTGCTCGGCCAGATGAAAATCAAAATGGACACTTCGCTGCGTCTGGTGAATGGCGGCGTGAACGTCACCTTCGGGCGCGGACAAGTCCGCGGGAGTTGAAAATTTCCCGCCTTGCACGCAAAACCAGTCCGTTTGGCTTGCGGCCTGAAAACGGGTTGCGGGTATAATTTTCCTATCCTGGCCTTTTTCTTCTCTTCTTCTCCTTTTCCCTCTTTTCTCTTCTCTCAATAAGGAGCATTTCATGACCTTCAAAATCAAGTTTGGTACCGATGGCTGGCGCGGCGTCATCGCCGAAGAATATACCTTCGACAACGTGCGCCGCTGTGCGCAGGGCTATGCCTCGTACATGCTGGAAAAAGGCAACGCCGGAAAATGGGTGATTGTCGGCCACGACAAACGCTTCTCCAGCGAACATTTCGCCGCCGCCGTGGCCGAAGTGCTGGCGGGCAATGGCTTCAAGGTTTATCTGACGGACGGCGCCACGCCGACGCCGGTCATTGCTTTTGCCGTCGTCAATAAAAAAGCCTGCGGCGCGGTCAACATCACCGCCAGCCACAATCCGCCCACCGATAACGGCTTCAAAGTGCGCAACGAAACCGGCGGCGCGATTGACCCCGAGGGGCTGAAACGCATCGAAGCGCTGATTCCCGATTCCGTCGAGAGCGCGAAGCGCACGCCCCTGGCGCAGGCCACCCAATCGGGCGCAATCGTCTTCTTCGACGCGCACACGCCCTACTTCCAGCACATCGAAAAATTGATTGACCTGCAGCCCATCCGCGACGCCGGGCTGACGGTGATGGTGGACGTGATGTGGGGCAACGGCGCGGGCTACTTCCCCAAACTGCTGGGCGGCGGCAAAACGCGGGTGATTGAAATTCACAACACGCGCAACCCATCCTTCCCCGAAATGAAACGCCCCGAACCGATTCGCCCCAACATTGACGTTGGCCTGCGCGCCACTGTCGAAAACCACGCCGATATTTTGCTCATCACCGACGGCGACGCCGACCGCTGCGGCATCGGCGACGAAAACGGCGAATTTGTCAACCAGCTGCGCGTCTACGCCCTGCTGGCCTACTACCTGCTGGAAATTCGCGGCGAGCGCGGTGACATCGTCAAAACCCTCTCGACCACCGGCATGTTGAACAAACTCGGCGTGCTCTACGGCGTGCCCGTTCACGAAACCGGTGTCGGCTTCAAATACGTTGCCCCCAAGATGACCGAAACCAACGCGCTCATCGGCGGCGAGGAAAGCGGCGGCTACGCCTTCCGCGGCAACGTGCCGGAACGCGACGGCATTTTGGCCGGGCTGTACATGCTCGACCTGATGGTGCGCACTGGCAAAAAGCCGACCGAACTGCTGAAAGTGCTGTTTGAAAAAGTCGGCGGCGAATATTTCTACGACCGGGTGGACAGCCCCTTCAGCGGCGACCGCGCCGCGCGCGAAAAGATGATTCTCGACGCCCAACCGACCACCCTCGGCGGGCTGAAAGTGACCGAACTCGTCACCGTGGACGGGTTCCAGTTCAAGCTGGAAGATGGCGGCTGGATGCTGATTCGCTTCAGCGGCACCGAACCCATTTTGCGCGTCTACTGCGAGACGATGCACGGCGACAAAGTGCAGGCGATTTTGCGGGATGGGCTGAAAGTGGCCGGGCTGAATTAATTGCTGACCGACACCCACTGCCACCTTGACCTGGAACGATTTGACGCTGACCGCCCGGAGGTTTTACGCTGCGCCCGGGCGGTTGGCGTTTCCCGCATTCTGATTCCGGCGCTGGATGTCGCATCCAGCCGCCGCGTGCTGGCGCTGGCCGAAAGCGGCGAGATGCTCTTCGCCGCGATTGGCATTCACCCCACCGAAACCGAAAAACTATCGGCAACCTGGCTGGAAGAACTGGCCGCGCTGCTGCCGCGCGCGAAAAAACTGGTCGCGATTGGCGAAATCGGCCTGGATTATTATTGGAATTACGGCTCGCGTGACCGTCAGCGCGAGGTACTGCGGGCGCATTTGGCGCTGGCGGCGCAGGCCAGCCTGCCCGTGCTGATTCACCTGCGCGAAAAAGACGACGCCCTGCAGGGCGAAGCCGCCGCCGATTTGCTGAAAATTTTGCAGGCGTGGGCCGCCAGCCTGCAGCGCGAGAAAAATCCGCTGGCAGAACGCCCCGGCGTGCTGCACTCCTTCAGCGGCAGCCTGGCAACCGCGCAGCAGGCGCTCGCGCTCAATTTCTATTTGGGAATCACCGGCCCGATCACCTACAAAAATGCCGAGGCACGGCGCGAGGTGGTAAAATCGCTGCCGCTGGAACGGCTGTTAATTGAAACGGACTCGCCCTTCCTCGCGCCGGTTCCGCAGCGCGGCAAACGCAACGAACCGGCTTTTGTTGCCCATATTGCTGATAAAATTGCAGAAATCCACCATCTTTCCCCGCAGCAAGTGGCCGCCATTACCTCTGAAAATGCGCGCCGCCTGTTTGGTTGGGAATAATCGAGAGATATTTTGACCGCTTCGTTTTTCCTCCCCGTCCAAGATGATATTCGAGAAGTTGAAGAGTTGATGCGCGCCCAGGCGGGTAGTCAGCATCACCCCGATTTACGCGCCGCGCTGGAACATTTGCTCACCGCGGGCGGCAAACGCGTGCGCCCGACCATCGTTTTCCTGGCTGGCAACATGCTCGGCGCGCCGCACGACAAACTGGTGACGCTCGGCGCGGCGGTCGAAATGCTGCACACCGCCACCCTGGTGCATGATGATTTGATTGACGGCTCACTTTTGCGGCGCGGAATGCCCACGCTCAACGCGCGCTGGTCACCCGCCGCCACGGTGCTGACGGGAGATTTCCTGTTCGGGCGCGCTGCCAAACTCTCTGCCGAAACCGATTACCTGCCGCTGATGAAACTCTTCGCCGAAACGCTGACCATCATCGTCAACGGCGAACTGACGCAAATGTTTGCCGCCAAGGGGCTGATTGACCGCAAAAATTACTACACCCGCATTTACGCCAAAACCGCCTCGCTTTTTGAAATGTCGGCGCTGGCGGCGGCCATGATTGGCACGGAAGACGAGACAGTGCGCGCGGCCATGAAAACCTACGGCTGCGAAACCGGCATGGCCTTCCAAATTGTGGATGATATTTTGGATTTCACCGGCGACCAGGCTGCCGTTGGCAAACCGGTCGGCTCTGACCTGCTGAATGGGCTGGTGACGCTGCCAGCGATTGACTACGCTGAAAGCCATCCCGCCGACCCGGAAGTCAAGTTGCTGGCTGAAGGCGGCTGGGCCAATCAGGAACGCATGGAAAAACTGGTGCATTCCATCCAGGCCAGCAGCGCCGTGCGTCACGCCATGGACGAGGCCAGCGAACACGTCGAAAAAGCCCTGGCGGCGATTGCCCCGTTCCATCCTTCAGTGGAAAAAGAAGCGCTCGAAGCGCTGGCAAAATATATTGTGGAACGCAATTTTTAGCGCGCGGCGCAAGTTTTTTGTGCGCTGTAAAACAAACGCCGGTCGCAAGACCGGCGTTTGTTTATTTGGCGCGAAATGATTAACTGATGTTACGCGGTACACCGTAGCGCGACATTTATGTCGTGCTGCCATTTGGCTGACGCCATTTTTTAGCGTTTCTCCAAAAAATGGGGCAGGTGGAGCAAGTCTCCGACTTGCCCGCGCAAATCGCAGATTTGCGCCACCGTTGGCTGCCCATTTTACCAATCTTTTGGACGGGTTCTTATCCGTTCAGCGCCTATCAAACGGCTCTAAAACTTCAATTTTCCGGTTTCTGCGGCGCAACCGCGACATGAATGTCGCGCCACAGGGTTCTTGCTGCGTAACATCGGTGATTAATTTTCTGCCAGGACGATAATTTTGTCTTCCGGCGCAAAAGTGACCAGCGCCGATTTTTTGGGGTTGGTGATGACACCGTAGGATTGGGCAGCGTCGTCGTGCTGGCGGGTGATGCGGTAGCCGATGGCGGTTTCGCCGCGGCGGCGCGCCGCTTCCAGCACGGTGTAGAAGTTGACGGGTTGGCCGCTTTCGACGTAGCCGCCGACCGGTTTCAGGTAAATTTCCGGGTAGTGGTAAAGTCGTAGTGATTTATGATATATTTCAAGCATGATTGCAAAATTATATACATGTCGACATTGTGGTAGCGAAAATATTGTAAAAAACGGACACAGCGGTAGCGGCAACCCGCAATA
>Ga0210022_1000554_pt1 | contig 26649 bp, 22 predicted proteins | sample CryGeymeta201520_FD_183984 | JGI IMG/M metagenome (GOLD analysis project Ga0210022, IMG submission 183984) | Groundwater microbial communities from Crystal Geyser aquifers in Utah, USA - Crystal Geyser metaG 2015-20 (SPAdes) (version 2) | ecosystem: Environmental > Aquatic > Deep subsurface >... | reverse complement strand
CTTCGCGAGAACCACGCCGCATCGAACACTTCGTCATGACACTCACGTTGGATGATGAAATCCTGGTGCATTTGCAGCGCGAGAGTGGTGTAGTGGTCAAGTTTTCGGTTCAATACCGCGCAAGGATCCGAGGAGAATGGCGGCCGATTGTACGTTTCGATACCGCACACCAGCATGCCCACAAAGACACCTGCTATCCCGATGGAACTCAAGAGACGCAGGAGCTGGAATTGGACAACTATGGTATTGCTTTGACACATGCGCTGCGTGATGTGAAGATGCAATGGGAGTTTTACCGTGAACGGTATGAGAGGTTGCAAAATGGAACGTGAAGAACAATTCAGGCGTAATCACGAACTATTCGAGATGTTCATGTTAGAGATATTGAACAACCCTGATCTAACTGAACGCATTCACGACGATGCCTCGGTAATATTTCTCCCAGAGAACGATGCCGAGCTTCTGGCCGCCAATCTGGAACTTGCCCGTATGAAGCAGAAGGAAAACAAAGATGTCGTGTTCGTGCGGGTGAAGCTTGTGCCTGAGGTGCGCACCGTTTTCATTCCTCGCTTGAGCATTGAACAAGCCTCTATCGCGTAAGGCTATAATCGGCGCGCTCAACGCACCCATGTTACTAGCCCTAACAGGCCCAAAAGCCCTGTCAGGGCTTATTGATGCCATAAACCACTATCCGCCCGCGAGACCACTCGACTATAGAGCCCCATATGACCACCCCCGACTGGGTACAAGACGCCATCTTCTACCAAATCTTCCCCGACCGTTTCGCCAAGAGCAAGCGCAATCCATCTGCCAACCTGCCTTTTGAAGGCTGGGATTCGCCTCCCACCATCCACGGCTTCAAAGGCGGCGACCTGTACGGCGTGGCCGAGAAACTGGATTACCTGCGCAACCTCGGCATCACGGCCATCTACTTGAACCCGATCTTTTCCTCCGCCAGCAACCATCGCTACCACACCTTCGATTACTACAATGTTGACCCCTTGCTCGGCGGGGACGAAGCCCTGCGCCTTCTGCTGGCCGAAGCCCATCAGCGCGGCATGAAGATCGTGCTGGACGGAGTCTTCAACCACGCCTCGCGCGGCTTTTGGCAATTCCATCACGTGCTCGAAACGGGCGACGCCTCTCCCTACCGCGATTGGTTCCACTTCGATGAAGAACGCTTGCACGGTAAAAAACACTGGGGCGCGTATCCCACCAAAGAGGAGACCAAAGCCATCGAGCGCGAAGGCACGCTCAAAGCCATCGGCTACCAGGGCTGGTGGAACCTGCCCGCCCTGCCCAAGTTCAAGACCGAGACGCCCGCCGTGCGCGAATTTTTATTCGGCGTGGCGGAATACTGGATCAAATTCGGCATTGACGGCTGGCGGCTGGATGTGCCAGCCGAGATTGACGACGACTCCTTCTGGCAGGAATTCCGCCGCCGCGTGCGCGCCCTCAACCCCGAAGCCTACATCGTCGGCGAGATCTGGCACGAGGCCCAGCGCTGGTTGCAGGGCGACCAGTTCGACGCGGTGATGAACTACCTCGTCACCGCCGCGGCGCTCCCCTTCTTTGCAGGAAAACGCCTCGACCTGCGCGTCGTCAACCAGGCGGGCGGCTACCAGGGACGCGTCCGTTCCGAAATTTCGGCAAACGAGTTCGCGGACGAGATTGACCGCCTGCTCCATCTTTACAAACCCGAGATCACCCGCTCCCAACTCAACCTGCTCGACAGCCACGACACGCCGCGTTTCATCACCTGCGCGCGCGGCGACCAGGACTCCCTCAAACTGGCGTGGCTCTTCATGCTAACCTTCCCCGGCGCGCCGTGCATCTACTACGGCGACGAGATCGGCGTGGACGGCGAGCACGACCCCGACTGCCGCGAGTCCTTCCCGTGGGATGAGACAAAGTGGAATCGCGATTTGCTGGACTATCTCAAAGCCGCCATCTCCCTGCGGAAGAGTCACCCCTCGCTTCGCCGCGGGACCTTCGAGCGGCTCTGGTCTGCGGACGGAGTCTACGCCTTTGGGCGCGCGCCCGAAGGCGTAGAGACGTTGCATGCAACGTCTCTACGTCTCGTCGTGGCGCTGAACGCGTCCGACGAGCCGCGGCAGGTTGAAGTCCGGAGCGAGGCGGAAAAAAAACCGAAGGCGCTGTTCGGCCAGCCGTCGGAGATCGAATCCAAAAACGGGAAGTTGCGTTTCACCATCCCCGCCAGGAGCGGTGTGGTGTTAGGATAATTTTCCTTGCGTGAGAAAACGGGACGAGTCATCTTCGTCCCATTTTTATTTAAGAACTCGTGTGAAAATAAGTTCCGTGTTTTGCCAGCAGTTGTACTGCTGGCCGGCTCGCAGTTCAATTGCGAAGCATCCCTGTGGGACTGCTCGCGAACTTTGAAAACGGGAAGTTATTCTTACACAGATCCTAAGTTGGCGGATTTTGGCAGTTTGGGCGTGGTAACATGCGAATCAAATCCCATAACCAACGTAGACCGATTGGGTTTACATAAACAGGGAAAGGAGTCCGACCATGGCAAACGAAAACATGCAAGCGACTTTGAATCGGATACTGGAAGGGCTGAAAAGCGGGGAGGCCGGGCGTCAACTGGACGCCATCCATGAACTTGAGATTCTCAATTTCAACAGCGAGGCCATCCTCCTGCGGTTGGAGATTTTGGCGCTGGGGGAAAACCTGGATGTGCGCCCCGCCGCGCTGGATGCGCTCAACTTGAAGACCAGCCAGTTTGTGGCATCGAAACTTTCCATTGCTTCCAAAAATTTCCGCCAGGCCATTCTGGGCGAGATCCACGCGTGGCAAAAAAATGGATTGATCGAGTCACACCGCGCGGAAGTCATCCGCCGACATTATGACTTCGACATCCAGCCCGGCATTCCGAGCAAGGCCGCGCCCACCGACGCCGCGCCCGTCCAGCCTGCAACGGTGGTTTCCCAACCGATTCAGAAAACACCCGCGCCGCGACCCATCCCCGCTCCCGTTTCTGTCGCGCCTGCCAAAGCCGTTCCCCCCGCCGCGCCGCGCCCAACACTGACGCAAATCCTGTTGAGCGAGACCAGCGTCCGCATTTATCTTTATCTCGGCGCGTTCTTTGTGATTGCCGCGGCCGCGATTCTCGCCGCGCTGGTGGAGGCCGCGCGCCTGCCCGTCCTGCTCATTGCGACCTTTGCCTTCGCCGCGGGCGCGGTCGGGTTCAAGCGTCGCCTGCCGCAACCCAGTTTCGCGCTGGCCATCGTCTTCTCGTTCCTGCTCCCCATTGACGCCAACGTCATCGCCGAAAGCCTGTCGCTTTCCATACGTGGCAATGAGGTTTATTGGTCGGCGATCTTCCTGCTCATGGCTGCCATCTGGGGATTGGGCGCGTGGTTTTATTCCTCCAGGTTGTTCAGCCTGGCGGCGTTCTTCTCCCTCAGCCTGGGCATCCTGCGATTCGGGGAAATCTTCGAGGCCTCCGCCGACTGGAATATTTTCTCCATCGCGATAGGGAACCTGCTCGGCCTGCTGACTGTGCGAGCCATGAGAAAATGGCGGGACGCCAAATTTGCCCAGCCGCTTTTCCTCTTCCTCCAATTGCAACAAGCCATTCTTCTGCTCGTTTCGTTGGGATCGGTGACCGTCCATCTCTTCGAGGTGGACGCCGCGCCCGCGGACTGGATCGCCGCCGCGCTGACGTGGACGGCCTCCGCCTCTTTCTACGCCGCAAGCGACTTCCTCGTCCCGTTCGTTTTCTTCCCGTGGATGGCGGCCGCGTCGCTCTTCCTCGTCCCGTGGCTTTTCCTCTCCGCCTTCGACGCCTCCGCACCGATAGAGATCGCGGGCTTCGCGGTCTGGGGCGCGCTGGCCGCGTTCGCCAGCGAGTACGCGTTTCGGTTTGGCGGAGTGCGGCGACTTCGCGAAGCGCCCTGGAAGGGCCAGCCGTCGCAACCACTCCAAAGTCAGGAGACTTTGGAGTCCATACCGAAAAATCAAATCTCGAAATATTATTACCCGCTTCTCACTTTGTCCCTGCCGCTGTTCTTCGTCGCCATCCTGTGGGGCTTATCGGAAAGAACCGCGTACGGCTTCGCGGCCTGCCTCGGCGCGGGGATCGTGTACACGGCTATCCATGCCCTGCGTCCGCGCTGGTACGTGTGGCTGACCGCGCTGCTCGCGGGACTCGGCGCGTACTTCTCATTCTTTGCCCTGCCCTTCATGCAGAAAGCGGACGTCCCCTTTGAATTTCAATTGTTGGGCGCCAGCCTGATCCTGCTCATCCCCGAACTGTTCTTCAAGGAGAAGTTGTCGTTTACGCGCGCGTGGAATTGGCCGCCTGTGGCGTTGGGGACTTTGTTGACCGCGCTCAACTTGTTCATCGTGCTGGCAATCTCCACAACAGACGATCGCTGGCTCGGCAACACGGCCATTGTCCTGGGTGTGGACACGCTCCTGTTCGCGGGTTATGCCCTGCGGTTCAAGCAACCCGTCATCGGCTATTTTGGGACCGCGTCCGCGGCGCTGTCGGTTGTGTACACGCTCCAGCATTTCGACCGCGACGGGTGGCTCCCCGCGCTGACCGCGCTCGCGGCAATCTACTATTTCGCGGGTTACTTCCTCGCCCGCCGCGAACCGGCCAAAGCCTGGAGCGGGATGCTTATCGCAAGCGGACTCACTCTCGGCGTCATCGTATCCCTTGTCGCGGTTTTCGCTCTCCAGCAGACGGGCGGTTGGTACGCGCTGGCCATCGCGGCATTGTTCGTCGTGGAGATGTTCGAGCGCAGGAACGGCTATTTGGAGCAATTTGCAGAGTCCCTGCTCAGTATCGCGCTCATCCTCATCCTGAACGATTTCAAAGTACGCGAACTGACTTATTACGTGTTTGGCATGAGTCTCATCTGGCTTGCATCCGATTCCGTCCTGCACCTAACCTATAAAAACAGGAATCTCAAATTTATCGCCCGCGTGGCTGGCGGATTCCTGACGCTCGCCTCCGTGTTGGGCTTTGCTTCTGGCGAGGTGGCATCCGGCGCGACCGCCATTTGCTTCGCGGTTTACGCGGCCTTCTTCGCGGCCTACGCGTGGATCTACCGCCAGCCGCGGCTGGGATATCTGTCCACGGCGGGCGCGGGTGCGGCGGTTTTCTTCGCGCTCGACCACTTCAACGTGGAGGCGTGGTTGTCCATCTTCACGGGCATGGCGGCGGCATATTATGCAACCGGCTTCCTGCTCCGAAAGAACAGCGCGGGCTGGGCGGAGATGTTCCGCTTTAGCGGTTTGGCGCTGGGGAGCATCGTCTCACTGACTGCGCTGGCGAATCTCGAAGCGACGGGCGGCTGGTACGCGGCCCTCGTCGGCGGGCTGTTCGTCGTCGAAATGGCGACCAGCCACAACGGTTGGTTCGAAGCGGGCGTCCATCCGCTTTTTAGCGTGGCGGCTTTCCTCATCCTGCGCGATTTCAAGGTCACAGAATTTTCGTACAACCTGCTCACGTTCAGCCTGGTCTGGCTAATCGGGGACATGGTGATCGAGCGGACGTTCAAGGCGCGCAGGTTGGCGATACCTGTGCTGGCGATCGGAAATGGGCTGGCGGGATTGAACGCGCTGGCGTTGCTGACGGTCCTGCCGGCCAGGGAAGCGGCGATCTGTTTCGGGGTGTACGCTCCGTTCTATGCGCTCTACGCCTGGTTCCATAAAAAGCCGATGATCGGGTACGCCTCCACATCCGCGCTGGCGCTGGCGATTTTCTTCGGCCTGCGGGCGGCGAAACAGGAGCAGTGGCTTTTGCCATTGATTTCGCTGGCGGTGACCTATTACGCGGCCGGTTATTTCCTGCGCCGCGCGGGCAAGGCGAAGGGCTGGGAGAGGATGCTGTTGTTCAGCGGGCTGGGACTCGGCACGCTGGCGGCGTTCGCCGCCCCGTTCCAGGCGGGCGGGTTGGAGAAGGCCATCCCGATTGCCATTGCGGCCACGTTCTACGCGGCGGAGGCTTTCGCGCGCAAAAACGTCTGGCTGGGATTCCCCGCCAACGGCCTGTACCTGCTGGCGTATTTCGTGATCCTGAATGAACTAAAAGTTGACGAGCCGCAGTTCTTCTCGGTGGGCGCGGCCGCGCTCGGAATGTTGATGCACTACCTGCTGACGCGCGCGGACAATAGAACCACCGCGTTCATCACCGGCGTAATCTCGCAACTGGTCCTGCTTGGGACGTCTTACATTCAGATGGTGGGCACGGGAGAACTAAGATATTTCATTGTCCTGTTTGTCCAGTCCATTGTGGTGTTGGGATATGGCATCGTGGCGCGTTCGCGGAGCCTGGTCATCGCGCCGATTGCGTTCGCGGTGATCGCCTCCGTCACGGTGTTGTACAGCAAACTAAAAGGCCTTTCCCCGGTATTGATCATCGGCGGGACGGGACTCGTTCTCCTGATCCTCGGGATTTTGGCGGCGGTCCAGCGCGAACGCATCACCGCGCTGGCGGAACGATTCAGCGATTGGGACGCGTGAATTAGAGCATGGACAATGGCCAGAACTAGAAATATTTATGGAACATTTTTGGGTTGTAAATGGAACAACGATACAAACCGTCTTAAGTACCAAGTAAATCCCCTTCGGTACACAGGCAAGGTAAATAATAAATAGCCTCCCTGTATCATATCCCTTTGCCCAAGTGCGTTCCATGTTGTGCTTATAGCAGTCGCCACAATTAAAACAACCGCCAACATTACTTGTAAACTATTTGATATGTTCAGGATAGTTTTTTGCTCTTGATCTTTCACTGACTGTAAAAGTCCGACACAAGCGATAATTCCCCAAACCCCCGCCAACCACGGGGTAAAGTATCTGCTGTCTGATGCCAACCAGGCTGTCATTACAATGACCCCAAAGGTTATTATAATAATCTTCAGTTGAGAGCGCATTTAAATCTCCTTTCAAGGCGTTGCACATGTGGTATACGGGTCTTATACCATTTCACGCAACAGCTCATAACACAAATAGAAATACACGCAGGAGACATGCGTTTGTGGCTCCTACCCCACAAGGTACTTCACACTTCAATTTATGTCAAGTATAGAAAAAAAAACAGTTACCATCGTCACATCGCTAATATACAGAATATCACTTATGCCCCTAGCCTGCTTCGGCACGCTAATCCTGTTCTTGCCAATCCGACCTACCACGTAGCCTTCACCAACCCCGGCAACACTTCCCCCGATTTTCCCTGCAAAAAGAAATCTGCCTTTTCGGTGAGCGGCGTCGGTTCGAGGTTGACCTCGACAACGACCGCTCCTTTGTTATGCGCGGCAAACGCCAGCGCCGCGGCAGGCTGGACCAATCCCGACGTGCCGATGGACAGGAACACCTGACAGCCGCGCGCCGCCTCCACTGCCGCCTCCAGCGCGGACCTCGGGAGGGACTCGCCAAACCAGACCACGTCTGGCCGGAGCATTCCCCCGCACCCGGCGCAACGCGGGACATCGTCGTTCTCCTCCCACGCGTCGGCAACCATCCCACACTCCGAACAGCGCACGCGCTGGATATTTCCGTGCAGTTCGATGATGGGCGACTCCTTCCAAACCCTAAAGGTCTCGGAGACCTTTAGGGTTTGGAAGGCCTTGCGATGCAACCCATCCACATTTTGTGTAATGAGGGTAAAGCGCGGGACGCGATGTCCCATCTCCGCCAGCGCGAAGTGACCCGGGTTCGGCTCCACGGCGCGTACTTTTTCGCGGCGCATGGCATACCAGTCCCAGACCAGCTTCGGGGCACGCGCGAACGCCTCGGGGGAGGCCAAATCTTCGGGCTTGTACTGCGACCACAGTCCCGTCTGCGCGTCGCGGAAGGTGCGGAGACCCGATTCCTGCGAGACGCCCGCGCCGGTCAATGCGGCGACGCGCCCGGCTTGGCGGAGAAAATTCAAAAGGGTCGCGGGGAAATTCGCCATGGTTCTAATCCATCCAGACTTCCGAAGTCTCCGAGACTTCGGAAGTCTGGATGCCAAACCTGTGCTATATTTTACGATAATCGAGACTCAGTAGATGAAAATTTCGTAGTGACGACTTCAGTCGTCTGCCTGAAAAAACGACTAAAGTCGTCACTACAAGCGCAAATCTTCATCTACTGAGACTTCGCAATGCCAATGAAAATAAACCCGCGCCTTCTGGTTCTTATCATCCTGTTCCTGGCTGGCGCCTGCGTCAGCCGGCCCATCGCCGCCGGCACGCCGCCCGCGGAACTTGCCTCCGCAACGCCGGACGCAAATCCATCCGCCGCGCCTGCTGAGACAACCGACCCCGCGCCAAACCTGGGCATCACGGTGACATATATCCTCAACGGGAATATCTGGTTCTGGGATGGGTCCGCGCCCGCCCGCCAACTCACCAACGATGGCGACGCGGCGCAAATCAAACTCTCCGACGACGGCACGGTTATCGCCTACCAGCGCGGGCAAACGCCCTGGGCGGTCAACGCGGACGGTTCATCCGCGCGCCTGCTCGTGGATGTAGTCTCATACGCAACCCCCATCCTGCCCGAGCGCGGTGCGGGACTGACCCTGTTCCTCGGTCAATTTGAATTTCAACCAAGTACACACTGGATTTATTTCACCACCGTCTGGGGAGGAGAAAAGCCCATTATCCAATCCAGGGATCTGCATCGCGTCAATGCAGATGCGCCAACCCCGCAGGCGCTGCTTACCCAGGATGGCGGGACCATCACCTTCTCAACCGATGGGAATTTACTGGCGCTTTCCTCCCTGACCAGCATCAAAGTGATCCACGCGGACGGAAGCGGACTGGTCACCGCGCTTTCCTATCCTGTCATTTCCACTATTGAAGATACCATCCCTCAAGTGGTATGGCTATCGAACGGGACGGGTTTCTACACCGTCATCCCAAATGACAATGGCGGAAAGAGCAAATATCTGTTTGTCTCCGCCGAGGGAAATTTTTCAGCGCAATTGGCGGAATACGAAGGGCTGATGCCGCCCATCATTTCCCCCGACGGATTAAAAGTCGCCTATGTAGATCATGTTGCTACTTCATTCAACCTGCATGTGATCGAAGCCTCCACCGCCGACACGATCATCGCATCGTATGAGGGAGCGCCCTTCCTCGTTCCGTGGAACTGGTCGCCAGATTCCAAATTGGTCACCTTCTCGAACGCCCATCCTGTTTTCCTTCTGACAGCCGGGATTGGAATTGCACCGTTCCTGCTGACAGAATCCATCACACCCTACAGCCTGCGCTGGGGTTCCGCGGACCGCTTCATTTTTTTCCGTGAAGGAGAACTGCTCATCGGGCAGGTGGGCAGCCCAAATACCATCTCCATTGCTTCGGGATTTCCCAAGGATCAGGAAGACACGCGTTATTACGATTTCACAATCAACCCCCTGCCCTGAAATACAGCTATCGCGGATTTTTCTCCTCATCCAACACCTTGCGGATTTGATCCAGCAGGAGTTGGATCTCGTCCCGTTCTTCGATCGTCGCCTGGAGGGAAGCGCGGAAAGATTGTTTTTCCTCCTCCGTCAGGGTGTCCAGCATGGACTCGGTCCGCGAGATCTGTGTAACTTTTTGTTTCAGTTTCGTCTCCAGGCGCATGCGATATCCATCGTAAAACTTCCGCGTATCCAGCGGTTTACTGTCGGCGAGCGTGCCGCGGGACAAAAGATCCGAAACTGTCCGCAGTAATTCCTCGAGCACGATCGGTTTTTCGATGAAACGGGTCACGCCAATGGCGGCGGCAAACTGCTTATCTTCGGGGGCGACGTAGGTAGCCGAGAGAAACACAACCGGGATCCCACGCGTTTTGGGATTGATGCGCAATCTGTGGACAAGGCTGAACCCATCCATACGAGGCATCAAAATATCGGTGATGATGAGCGCCGGGTGTTCTTTTTTAATGGCGTCCAGCGCTTCCTGGCCATTGCGGGCTGTGACGACACGATACCCTTTAAAGGTCAGCGCGAGATCCACCATTTGGAGGGTGTCAGGGGTATCTTCTACAACCAGTAAGGGAGCTTTCAAAGTTTTCATATCGTTATTGTATTCCCTTTCCAAAGTTTTTGGCAACCCAATATCAGGGCTGTAAGCGCCCGACTCCAGTAGAATTGAATTCAATGTGAACGAGCTCAATATGCGCGGCTTTCAGGAAACTGAGGGCATTCTTGTCCGTGCGGTACGCGTCCCCGTAGACGATGCGCGTGATGCCGGCGTTGATCAACACCTTCGTGCAGTTGATGCACGGCAGGTGCGTGACGTAACACGTGGAGCCCCTGGTCGAGACGCCGTGCAAGGCGGCCTGGATGATGGCGTTCGTCTCCGCGTGGATCGTCCGCACGCAGTGGCCGTCCACCATGAGATGGCCTGCCTCGTCGCAGTGTTCCTGTCCCGCAGGCGAACCGTTGAAGCCAGTGGTCAGGATGCGTTTTTCCAACACCAGCACAGCGCCCACGAAGGCGCGGTCGCAGGTGCTCCGCTCGGAGACGGCGTAGGCGATCTTCATAAAGTACGAGTCCCAATCTGGGCGCATATTGATTCCTTGTGAAAAGTTTTTAGCCACCTGACACTTTGTTTAAAAAGCACCCCGTTGGTCGAGTAGGCGATGCTCTTCCGCTGTATCGAGACCAACGTACCGGCAAACACCCGCAAATGTGGTCTCGATACGCCCCAAGAAGGGCACTTGGGGCTACTCGACCACCGGCATCTTGAAACTGTCAGGTAGCTAGAAAAGTTTTGGCGATTATAACTTCTTCTCGCGATCCAGCCACAACTCGCGATATTTGCGATTCCAGTCTATCGTAAAGCGGACGGCGATCACCAGCCCACAGGCCGCCGCGATCCACAACTCCGTGCCGCGCAGGCCGACCAGCCAAAACACGACCGGGACCGCCAAACCTGTAAAGACGCTTGCTCGCGCGGAGTGGCGGATGATCAGCACCAGCGCGATCAGCGTTCCGAGCGCAACCAGAAAGCCCAGCGGCGAGACAACCGCCAGGCCTCCGCCCATCGTCGCCAGGCCCATCCCGCCGCGAAACTGGGCGAAGACGGGCCAGCAGTGGCCCGCGACCGCCAGCGCGCCCGTCAGTCCGACGGACCAGGCCGGTAGTCCCGCGTGAAGCGCCAGCCAGACGGCCAGGAATCCCTTCCCGAAGTCCAGCACGAAGACGGCCGCGCCCGCCATCCATCCCGCCTGTCGAATCGTGTTGGTGGTGGTCACGTGACCCGATCCGCCGTCGCGCACGTCAATGCCTTTGACGAGGCGCGTGATCCACAGGGCGAAGGGAAGCGAGCCGAGCAGGTAGCCGAGAAACCAATAGGCGGGAGAGAGAAGGGACATGGGATCTCCGATTCGGGGCGACTCAAGTCGCCACTACAACTGCAAAGTCCACACTTCGACAGGCTCAGTGCAACGCCTTCGTGGATTGTCTAGCCGACGAAGGTCGGCTTTGCAGGCGTTGGTGCGATTTCAATCGCCAATGTGTTTCGCCGATTATGATCGCGCCGCGGCAGAACCCAGGTTCTCCAAGAAGCCTGGGTTCTGGTATAATCCCCGCTCGTGACTGGTCCTGCCAAACGGTTTCCCCGCAAAAAGCACGCGGGACTTGGGCTGTAGGCACGGAGACCTGCATAATACTAAAGAAAGGATAAGCACACGTCATGCCGCTCGATAAGGAAGTTAAGACCAAGGCGATTGAGGATTTTCATCGCCACGCGACCGACACGGGTTCGCCCGAAGTCCAGATCGCGATCCTGACCAACCGCATCACCCAACTGACCGAGCACCTGCGCGCGAACAAGCACGATGAATCTTGCCGCCGCGGCCTGCTCCAGATGGTCGGCCAGCGCCGCAGATTGCTGGCCTACCTGCGTAAGGTGGGGTATCCGCGTTACCTGGAAGTGACAGAACGCCTGAACCTCCGCCGCAAGTAAGGAAGTCGTTAGACCCTAAAGGTCTCGTTGGCCTTTAGGGTCTTTTTAAACCGCTCGTCAGGAATTGAATAGTGATGGCAAATCACGACGACTGAAGTCGTCACTACGTGGGAATAAATGGATTGCCGCCGCTCTTCAGTCCCTGACCCAGGCGGAAATGTAGTGCGGCGAAATTAATTTCGCCCTACAGGAGACAAAATGAAACCAGAAATAAAACGTTACTCAACCACCGTTGGGTCGCGCACCGTCACGTTCGAGACCGGTAAACTGGCCGCCCAGGCGGGCGGCGCGGTGACCATCGCGCTCAACGACACGCTCGTCTTCGCGGCCGCCACCATGGGCGGCGTACGCGAAGGCATTGACTTTTTCCCACTCCAGGTGGAATTCGAAGAACGGCTGTACGCGGGCGGCAAGATCCCCGGCTCGTTCTTCCGACGTGAGGGACGCCCCGGCACCGACGCCATCCTGACCGCGCGCCTCACCGACCGTCCCCTGCGCCCGCTGTTCCAACACGGGATGCGGAACGAGGTGCAGGTGATGATGTTATCGCTGTCCGCGGACGGCGAAAATCCGCTGGACGTGCTGGCGATCAACGCCGCCTCGGCCGCGATCATGATCTCGGACATCCCGTGGGGCGGACCCGTGGGCGCGGTGCGCGTGGGACGCGTCAATGGCGAGTTCATCGTCAACCCGACCTTCAAGGAAATAGACGCCTCCGACCTGGACCTTCGGCTGGCTGGCACCAAGGACGCGATCCTGATGGTGGAGTGCGGCGCGAACGAAGTCCCCGAAGACATCATGGCCGCCGCGCTGGATTTCGGTCACAAGGCCATCCAGCCGCTGGTGGAAGTTCAACTCAAGATGCAGGCCGAAGTGGGCAAGCCCAAGCGCGAACCCACCCTTTTCGTGCCTGATGCCGACCTGCAAAAGAAAGTCCTCGAGCGCGTCAGCGGCCCGATGAAAGACCTGCTCGACAAGCCCCTGACCAAGAACGATTTCTACGGCGGGATGACCACCCTCAAAGACACAGTTGTCGCCGAAATTTGCACCGTACCCGCAGGCGCGTCCGCGGCGGACTACCCGTCGCTGGCCTCTGTCCGAGAGGCATTTGACCAGGCGGAAGGGAGCATCGTCCGCGAGCGCATCCTGAGCCTGGGCAAACGTCCCGACGGCCGCGCCCCGACCGAGATCCGCCCGATTTGGTGTGAAGTTGACATTTCGCCGCGCGCGCACGGATCAGGTCTGTTCACCCGCGGTGAGACGCAGGTTCTCAGTCTCGCCACGCTCGGCACACTCGGCGAGGCGCAGGAACTCGATAACCTGGGTCCCGACGCCACCAAACGCTACATGCACCACTACAACTTCCCGCCCTTCTCTACGGGCGAGGTCAAGCCTCTTCGAGGCCAGAGCCGCCGCGAGGTCGGGCACGGGGCGCTGGCAGAACGCGCGCTCGAACCCGTCATCCCCGCGGCAGAGTCGTTCCCGTACACCCTGCGCGTCGTCTCCGAAGTCCTGGCGTCCAACGGATCGTCCTCGATGGCCTCCGTCTGCGGTTCGACGCTGGCGTTGATGGACGCGGGTGTGCCGATCAAGGCTCCCGTGGCAGGCGTGGCGATGGGACTCATCACAGATAATTCGGGCCGCTACAAAATCCTGACCGACATTCAAGGCACCGAGGATCACCTCGGCGACATGGACTTCAAAGTGGCTGGCACGAGCAAGGGCATCACCGCCCTGCAAATGGACATCAAGATCACCGGCTTGAGCGCGCAGATGATGAAAGAGGCGCTCGAACAGGCGCACACCGCGCGGCTCACCATCCTCGGCAAGATGCTGGAAGTGCTCGCCCAGCCGCGCGCGGAACTCAAACCGCACGCGCCGCGCATCATCACCGTGAAGATCCCGGTGGAGAAGATCGGCGCGCTGATCGGCCCGGGCGGCAAGAACATTCGCGCCCTGCAGGAAGAGACGGGCACCAAGGTGGACGTGCAGGAAGACGGCACGGTCTACATCGCCACCACCAATGCAGAGGGCGGCAAGATCGCGCAGGAACGCGTGGAGGCCCTCGGCGAAAACGCATTGATCGGCAACATCTACACGGGCAAGGTCGTCCGCATCGCGGACTTCGGCGCGTTCGTGGAAATCCTGCCCGGCGTGGATGGCCTCGTCCACATCTCGCAACTCGACAGTGAGCGCGTCAACAAGGTGGAAGATGTGGTCAACATGGGAGACGAGATCACCGTGATGGTGACGAACATTGACCCGATGGGCAAGATCCGCCTGTCACGCCAGGCCGTGCTCGAAGGCTGGACGGCTGAAGAGGCCCGCGAAAAAGACAGCGGCGGACGCGGCCCGCGTCCCGGCGGCGGGGGACGCGGCGGGGACCGTGACCGCGGGGGACGCGGCGGGGATCGCGGGCGGAGGTAGTAAACAGGCACACAAGTACACAGGTAGACAGACGGACGGAGGTAACTTCGTCCGTTTTTGCAAGTTGCAAATTAACCGAAACAGTTGTATAGTTGGAGCAACGGAGTTCGAAATGAGAAAACAATTTAGCAGCGAACAAAGAATTGTTACTGCCACCGATACACAGCGAATGATCGTATTCGAGAAATTTACACGCGAGTTTGGAACGGAAGTGGAAAAGCGCGGTTTGAGCGAAGAACAATTAATGGCCGATTTGGAAGAAACAAAGCGGGAAGTATTCCAAGAGCGCTATGGCAAAATTGGATGTCACAACCGATAAAGGCGAACCCATGATTGACACACACGATCCCAGCCGAGGCGTTAAGAACAAAGTTGGGAAAGGAATAAGACCATGAATGCAATAAAGTACATCTACTGGCAAGATGAGAACATGTGGCTTGGATATCTGGAAGAATTCCCGGACTACTGGACCCAAGGCGAAACGATGGCAGAATTGGAAGAGAATCTGAGAGATGTCCACCAGGAACTTACCAGTGAAAGTATCCCTTACGTCCGAAGGCTTGCCGAACTGGAAATGGCATGAAACGAACGGATTTGATGCGCGAGTTAGAGAAGATGGGATGTGTATTAGTTCGCCATGGGGCGAAGCACGACTGGTATCAGAACCCGAGGACGAAAATATCCCAGCCCGTTCCTCGTCACAGGGAAATTAAGGAGCCTCTGGCGAGACATATTCTCAAAATGTTAAGGGATTAAACCTGACCAACGCTTGCAACCAACCACCTTCAGCGCGGGTGGGCAAGATAGACAAACGGACGGAGGAAACTTCGTCCGTTTTTCTTCATTGGCAATGGGATATAATTGGCAAAGAGGTGTTCCATGTTAATTACCTACATCCAAAACGCAATGCGCCTGGCAAAATACGAAATCCTTGAAGACGGACAGTATTATGGTGAAATCCCAGGTTTCAAGGGTGTTTGGGCGCAAGCGGAAAATCTGGAAGCCTGTCGAGAGGAACTGCAAAGCGGCCTGGAGGACTGGCTTGTGCTCGGCCTGCGTATGGGACATAAACTGCCGGCCGTGGCAGGAATTCAACTTATACCTGCCGAGGCGTAATCATGCCTTCATTTGGGCCAGTCAAACGAAAGGATTTGGTTAAGGCGCTTCGGCAGGCCGGTTTTGAAGGTCCATACGCGGGTGGGAAGCACGAGTTTCTGGTCAAGGGTGAAATACGACTCATTCTTCCGAATCCACATCAAAGTGAAATCAGCAAGGAACTACTGGCGCGCGTCCTGCGACAGGCAAACGTCAGCCGCGCCGAATGGGAAAAGTTATAAAACCGGTTTGTTGAGGGCTGATGTTTCATTGACCGGACGGAGGAAACTTCGTCCGTTTTTTTATGTTAGACTCTCCATCCAATCATGAAAGTCTTCATTGCTCCATATAACCCCAACTGGCCTGTTTTGTTCGAGCAGGAAAAAGCGCGGCTGGCGGACGCGCTCCGCGGTCACTTCGCGGACATCCAGCACATCGGCTCCACCTCCGTGCCGGGACTGGGCGCGAAGCCGATCCTTGACATCCTCATCGCCGTGCGGACGCTGGAAGAGGCCGACCAGTTCTGCGTCCAGCCCATCGTCGCGCTGGGATACGAATACGTAAAAGCGTTCGAGGCAGAGACTCCTCATCGCCGCTACTTCCGCAAGGAGAACGCGGACGGAGTCCGCACGCATCACATCCACATGGTGGAGATCAACAATCAATGGTGGGTAGACCACCTGCTTTTCCGCGATTACTTGCGCGCCAATCCCGAAGCGCGCCGCGCCTATGAAGCGCACAAACGCCAACTGGCCGAGCGCGAATGGGATACCGGCAGTCACTACGCCGAAGCGAAGACGGAGTTCATTTTGAGGATGGTGGGGGAGGCGAGGAGGTGGAAGGAGGGGGTGTGTTGTTGAGAAGCTATTGAATACTCAATCGTTTTGTTGCCCTTTTCTTTTTATAGCAGAAGTCTTTTTAAAACCTTCCGTGGAAGGTTTGCAATCCCTCCTTGACTCGTTTGGAATCCTTCCTTGAAAGGTTTGCATATATGGCGGGAAGGTTTTTCCTGGCTTATAATCTACCCAAGGAACCTCATCCATGACCGAACTCATCTGGCAAGGCAAATATGATGAAAACGGCAAGCGGACAGCGCCTCTGCGCGTCTCGCTCCCGTTCCAAACGGTGGAGACCATCAACGAATCGAGCATAGAACGTCAGCGCATGTTGGACTTGTTCAGCGCCGGGCGTGACTCGGACTGGCGCAACCGTTTAGTGTGGGGAGACAAAAAATATATACTACCTTCTCTGCTGGACGAGTTCGCAGGCAAGGTGAACCTGATTTACATTGATCCGCCCTTCAACGTGGGGGCAGATTTTTCCTTTACAGCAACAATCGCTGACCATCCTGACACAGATGAAGATGAATCTACTGAATTTTTAAAACAACCTAGTTTGATTGAGCAAAAAGCATATCGTGATACATGGGGGCGCGGTCTTGATTCGTATTTACAGTGGTTTTATGAAACAGCAATAATATTGCGTGAGTTATTATCAGAAAATGGAAGTATTTATGTGCATCTTGATTGGCATGTAGTTCATTATGCAAAAACAATAATGGATGAGGTCTTTGGAATCGAAAATGCACTTAATCAAATTACTTGGAAAAGAATATATTCTCATAGTGACGCCAATCGATTCGGCATTGTAGACGACACGATATTGTTTTACTCAAAAACCGAGAACTATACTTTCAACAAGCAATATCGTCCGCACGCTGAGAGTTATATAAAGTCACATTACGGACAATTTGATGAAACTGGAAGACAATATCGTTTAGTAACCTTATCTGCGGCTGGTCCTGGTCCATCAAGAAAATTTGGTAAACAAGAGATCGCTCCTCCTCCAGGTAGACACTGGGCTTGGTCGCAGGAGAAAATTAATGAAGGATTGGCATCTGGGAAAATAGTATTTACATCAACTGGTCAACCAAACACAAAGCAATACCTTGATGAATCAGAAGGAACTGTCATTCAAACAATTTGGGATGACATTCAAAGAGTTAATCCAGTTTCTGAGGAACTATTAAATTATCCCACCCAAAAACCAGAAGCACTATTAGAACGCATCATAAAAGCATCATCTAACGAAAATGATTTAGTCTTGGATTGCTTCTGTGGCTCAGGCACAACTGCTGCCACTGCCGAAAAACTTAACCGCCGCTGGATCACTTGCGATCTCGGTCGCTTTGCCGTTCACACGGCGCGCAAACGTCTGCTTGGCATTGAAGGCATCAAACCGTTTGTGGTTCAAAATCTCGGCAAGTATGAACGTCAAGCATGGCTTGAAACACAGTTCACCCAAAAAGAAGCACACCAGAAATATCGCGAGTTCATTCTCGATCTGTATCATGCCCGTCCGTTGAATCAACATACCTGGCTGCATGGCATCAAAGGCGGGCGCATGGTGCATGTCGGCTCGGTGGACGCGCCCGTCACGGCGGGCGACCTTGCCAACATCGCCGCCGAATTCAAGAAAGCGGTCGGCACAGGCAAGGACGCGCCCAAATCCAATGGCGTGGATGTTCTCGGCTGGGACTTTGCCTTTGAACTCAACGAAGTCGCCAAACAACAAGCCGCGCAAGCCAATCTGGATGTGCGCTTTTATCGCGTCCCGCGTGACGTGATGGATAAACGCGCCGTCGAGCAGGGCGACATCCATTTCTTCGAACTCGCCGCGCTGAAAGTTGAAACCAAAGTCAGCAAGAAGAAGGAAGCCACGCTCGCACTTTCTGATTTCGTCATTCCGCCCGATGACGTTCCGCAAGATGTACAGAAAGCCATCAAGCATTGGTCACAGTGGGTGGATTACTGGGCGGTGGATTGGGATTACAAAGGCGATACCTTCCACAATCAGTGGCAGACCTATCGCACGCGCAAGAATCCCGACCTGCAGAAGTCGGCGAGTCACGTCTATGAAGCGGCGGGGGAATATACCGTCGTGGTGAAGGTTATTGATATACTTGGGAATGACACGACGAAGACGTTGAAGGTGAAAGTTGCATAGTGGAGAGCTAAAATGAAGCCAACTATTTTCTTTGCAATTCCTTGTGGTGGGTTCTATGATAAACATAGAGAGATTATTGATGCGGTCTGCAAAGATGCTAATGTTATACCGAACATTGTGGAAGATGATGACGAATCAAAACCGCTATGGTTAAAGATATCGGAGGGAATTGAGAAGGCAGATTTTTTTGTGGCTGATATTTCATCACTCAGAGCCAATATCATGCTGGAGCTTGGTTATGCCCTTAAATCTCAACCTGATGATCGTTCTACTTTCTTCATATCAAAGAATATTGAGGTGCCTGCCGACCTACAGTGGATGACCTATCATCCTTACGCGGGTCTACGCGGCTTTCGGAAAGAACTGACGGATTGGATGGTCAAGGTTGTTCAAGTGGATGCCAATTGCTTTAGGGCTAATCAACAAGAGATTTTTTTCGAAGAGACCTTCGCAGATAGAGATAGATTTCTGAAATGGTGGAATCCTCCGCCTGGATGTCAATTCAACCTAACACATGAAGGGTTGAGGTTTGCTAATGCATACTATCCAATATTATCAACTACATTAGCAGTCTTGGAGGATTATGAATTCACTTTTAGAGCCAGAGTTGAGCGTGAGGCTATAGGTTGGGTTGTAAAGGGTACAGTAAATTATCAGATTAATTCTCCAATTTTTGGTGTGATGTTCCAATTGTTCGAGGATGGAATGTTCAGACCCCATATCCTATGTAGCAGTTTAACTGACGATAAAAAACTGAACTATCATCATTCTAAGGATGTTCCTACAGGTTTGAATATAGGAAACAAACAAGAATTTATGGTGACAACTAAATGTATCGGTGATGACTATTCAATCGAAGTACGGGATAAATCTGGCAAAACATGGAATTGGGAGAAAAATCTCGCACAAGATGAAACTCTTGGACAATACTATAAAAGCGTTGAAAAGAAACAAGGTCAAGTGGGATTTCGCTGTGCGGGTTGGAGAGAGGGCGAATGGGGTGAAGTGGCAACTGTAAATTGGCTGAAGGTTGAAGAGATTGATTCAAACCAAACGACTGGAGTATAAAGAACATGCCACGCAAAAAGCAACCAGCGTCAAAAGGTCAAACTTCATTCATTGAGCCAACTCCTAAAACGGCGTCCTGCGTCCCTGCGATACGACGCGCCGTGGATGAATGGCGCGTCAAGGATTACGAAACAGCGGGAGAGTATATCGTTGTAGTGAAGGTTATTGATATACTTGGGAACGACACGACCAAGACGTTGAAAGTGAAGGTGACTTGATGAATCCAAACTGGCTGAAAAAACTGCGCGTCGAGAATTTCAAACGCTTTGACGTTCTCGAACTGGAATTTGACGGACTCAATCTATTGGTGGGTCCCAACAACAGCGGCAAGTCCACCGCGTTACAGGCTTGCGCTTTGTTCAACTTCTGCTACCAATCCTGCCTGGAAAAACGTAACGGCGGTTATGTTTTCCAAAACCGTACGTTTGGGCCTGATGAATTTTTCGCTGTTCCTGCGGCAGAGCCTAAGGATTTGTGGAAAAATCGCCGCGTCCAGCGCGGCAACGAGGCCATCCCGATTCGCCTGCGCGTTGAATTGTATTCAGGCGACCAGTTTGAATTTGAAATTGTACTGCGTTTTAATCGCTTTAGCGTTCAAAGCGCGCCTGGCACAAAACCTGTAACGGAACACCCCAGCGTAATCCTGATTCCAGGGTATACCGATTTCTGGCCGCGCGAGGAGCGCCGTACTCTTGCAGTGCGGCGGGAAATGCGCGCCCAGGCACAGCACGGCGGCATCATTCGGAATCTGCTTTTGGATTTACGCGACAACCCGCAGCACTGGGAGCGTTTCGTCAACGAGTTGGCGACTGTTTTTCCCAACATTCATCTCCTGCGTCCTGAGTTTGCCGAGGAAACCGACCGCTATATCCGCGTAGGCTATACCGAAGAAGGCAGTGCAAACCCAAATAAAAACAAGCGCTCTTCCGTGCCTGAATTGGATTTATTCTCAGGCGGGAGCGGCTTTCGCCAGTTTGTTCAAATCCTTGCCAGCATACTGGTGGAAGATGCGACTACCGTTTTATTGGACGAGCCTGATGCCCATTTATTCAGTAAATTGCAATCTGAACTATTTGCCGCCATGGAACGCTTGGTGGAAAGCGGAATTCAAATCATTGCCGCCACTCATTCCACCGAATTGATTGCCGCCGCCCGCCCCAATCAGCTGTTGACTTTTGCCAACGGCAAGCCGCGCCGATTAAGCGTTTGGCCCGAAGTTCTCAACGTAGTCTCATCCCTGGGCGGGCTGGAAAACCTATCCCTCCTGCTGATAGACGCCTACCGCAAAGTTATCATCGTCGAGGATAAATCAGATGAGCGTTATTTGCGCCTATGGATGAGTCGCATTTTGGGTTCGGAACGCTACAAACATATTCAGTCGCGCTTGGTCTTTTTATATGTCCAAGGAAGACCAAAAGGCGATGAAGTGGAACGCATGCTTAATACGCTTAAGCAGGCCTACCGCTCTGAAAAGCCGTTGGACATCAAAGCCTATGTGGTCGCCGATCGCGATTATGCGCTGGACGCCGCTCTGGCAGCCGAAAGGAAGCGCTATACCGCGCCACCTTACGTCAATTCCCAAACCTGGCATATATGGGAGCGCGTCGAGATAGAAAATTATTTGGTTAATCCAGACGCCATTTGCCGCGCCATACAGCAGGGCAAAGATGAAGGCATTCCCATCTTCCATCCACAGGACGCCCAAGTCCTGGAAATCATTGAGCAAACCATTGAAGAAAACCGCGAAGGCTTGCGCCTGCGAATGATAGATATATTCAGCGATTTGAATCGCGTCGAACGACTGGGATGGCAAACATCTACCATTACGCAAAAAGCGGAGGAATTTGCAGACCAGGTATGGCAGGGAGAGGCACGCTATGCCTGGTGTGACGCGAAAGAAAAAGTCCTGCCGAGGCTGCGCCAGGAAATTCGGGAAAAGTTTTCCATTCAGTTGTCCGACCCTGCCATCATTGACGCCATGCAGGAAGAAGAAATCCCGCTTGATTTGCGGCAACTCGTTGATGAATTGGAAAAATTCATTGGCGAGGATGAGTAATCGAGGCAGAAATGAATCCAGATAGCGAAGAAAACGAACTGGAAATACCAGACGTTTTCGATTTGCGTCCCATATCTACGCAACAGATCACCCTGATCATCAGGGAAGTTCGACCCGCCCGCTTTTATTATGTCCCTGACGAAGACGATCTCGATGAACAACCCGATGATAATGTGGAAATATAGTTTCGCTATCGAAGGAACGAATTCATGCCGCGCAAGAAGAATCCAACGCCAAAGACCCAAACTTCCTTCATCGAGCCAACCCCGAAGACGGCTCCTTGTGTCCCTGCGATACGACGCGCTGTGGATGAATGGCGTGTCAAGGATTATGCAGGCGTCAGCGATACCACACGTATCCTGTTGAACTTCTGGTTCAAGACCGACCACCGCCTGCCCAACGGACACAAGTTTGCGTATCACCAGTCACAGCGCGAAGCCATCGAGACGCTGATCTATTTGTATGAAGTGGCAGGCGTGCGCCGCCACAAAACGCTGGTTGAAACGTATGCAGGCTCGAACAAAGATTTACGTCTGCTCCAATATGATGAGTTCGCCCGCTATTGCATCAAAATGGCAACGGGCAGTGGCAAGACAAAAGTTATCGCGCTGGCAATCGCCTGGCAATACTTCAATTCAGTTGCAGAAGCCCGCGAGGATTACGCCCGCACCTTCCTGCTCTTCGCCCCCAATGTGATCGTCTTCGAACGCCTGCGGCATGATTTTGCCAGCGGGCGTATTTTTCGCACCGACCCCATCATCCCCGCAGAACTAAAAACCTATTGGGATTTCGATTGCTACATGCGCGGCGACGCCGAACGCGCCCAGTCGCTCGGCGCGTTGTATCTCACCAACATCCAGCAATTCTATGAACGCGCCGACAGAAGCAATGATGACGAACCCGATGTCATGACGGCTGTGCTTGGCAGTAAACCGCCCACGCAGAAACTTGAGATCGAAGACTTCGACAAGCGCATTATCTCTCGCGGCGGCGCGGCGATGGTGATCAATGACGAAGCGCACCACACGCACGATGAAGAAAGCGAATGGAATAGTGTGATTCGCCGCCTGAATGATGGACTTCAACGCCTCACCCCGACCTCGGGCTTGCTCGCCGCTCAATTGGATTTCACCGCCACTCCAAGATATTCCAAAGGCGCATTATTCACATGGACGGTTTACGATTATCCATTGAAGCAAGCCATCTTCGCTGGCATTGTCAAGCGTCCCATCAAAGGCATTACGCGCGGCACGCTGGAAGCAAAGTCCACGGTCACTAGCACGCGTTACAAGGCGTATCTCACCGCAGGCGTGGAACGCTGGAAGGAATACTTCGAGCAACTCAAACCGCTCAAGAAAAAGCCGATCCTGTTCGTGATGATGAACGACACGACCGAAGCCGACGATGTGGGCGATTATCTGCAAAAGAAATATCCCTCCGAGTTTGGCGGCAACAAACTACTGGTGATCCACACCGATACAAAGGGCGATGTCTCTAAGAAGGATCTGGATAAAGCCCGCAAAGCCGCCCGCGAAGTGGATGACCTGGCGAGTCCCGTCAATGCGATTGTCAGCGTGCTCATGCTCCGCGAAGGCTGGGATGTGCAAAACGTGACTGTGGTTGTTGGCTTGCGTCCCTATACATCCAAAGCCAACATCCTGCCAGAGCAAACCATCGGGCGCGGCTTGCGTCTCATGTTCCGCGAACTTTCCAGCGATTACACCGAACGCGTGGATGTCATCGGCAACAAAGCCTTTATCGAATTCGTGGAAGACCTGGAGCGCGAAGAAGAGATCGCCTTTGGCACATTTGAGGTCGGCAAAGACAAACTGGTCATCAACACCATCATGCCCGATCCCGAAAAACTGGATAAGGATATTCTTCTGCCATCGCTCAGCCCTGTTCTTGTCCGCAAGAAAACACTGGCAGAAGAAATTGAATCACTCGATGTCATGCGCGAAGCGTTCGACGCGCCGACCCTGCCTTACAAGTCCAGCGACGAAGCCGCCAGGACTTTTCAATACGAAGGCTATGACCTGCTTACCCTGCAAAAGATGGTCGAGCGCACCTACACCCTGCCTGAGATTTCAACCTCACAGGAAGCCGTCTCGTATTACGCCAAACGCATCGCGCAGGAAGTCAAACTCCCATCACAGTTTGCCGCACTTGTGCCAAAGGTGCAGGAATTTCTCAGTCAACGCGCCTTTGGCAAACTTGTGGATTTGGATGACCCTGCGATCATCAAAGCCATCAATAGCAATGTTGCGCAGTATGTCACCGTCCAAACTTTTGTCAAAGCCTTGCGTCCGCTGGTTGTGGAAGAAATGGAACCGCAACTCCTCAGCGAAGGTCGCAGGCTCTCTGAAACTCCGCCCTTCCCACACTCACGTCAAACATTGCCCGCGCGCAACACCATCTTCAACATGGTGGCTGTTGGTAATGAATTCGAACTCAACTTCGCCAAGTTCCTCGAAAAAGCCCCCGATGTTGACCGCTTTGCCAAACTCCCCGAACAATTCGGCTTCGCCATTGAATACACCGACTCCAACAATAACCTGCGCTACTACGAACCCGACTTTGTTGCAGTCACAAGCGACGGCGCGCATTATCTCATCGAAACCAAAGGCCGCGAAGATGTAGATGTCGCCAACAAAGACCGCGCCGCAAGTCTCTGGTGCGAGAATGCGACGAGATTGACGGGGACAGAGTGGAAATACATCAAGGTTCCACAAAAGAAGTATGAACAGTTACAGCCTGATGAGTTCGGAGATTTAGTTGTCTTCGCTTTGCAACCTGATTGACAAGATGCAAATCTCGCAACAGAACCAGAAAGACCTGCCGAAAGTGTCTCCCCTATTTCGCCAAATACTCTTCCAACCTCCCCCTTACCCCCTCCCACTCCGAATCCAAAATGGAATAAAACACCGAATGGCGGATCGTGCCATCCGGCAGGATCATGTGGTTGCGGAGCACGCCCTCCTTGACTCCGCCGAAATGGGTTTATACTTCGCTCAAGCAGTGTCCCGTTTTGACGGGGAGTCCAAGTCCTGCCCCACCGTCCACGCCGGGATTCCGATAGACTCGCGCCGCGCTGAGACACCTTCGGCAGGCCTGGGTTGACTCTGAGAAGAAATAAAATGTCCGAAATCAAATACGAGATCATCAAAAAGATCGGCGTGCTGTCCAAATCAGGCGCAATCTGGGCGGTTCGATAACATGATCACTTTTACTTTTGCGGGTGATGAAGCGGGCGACGTCAGTTTCAATTTTAAAAAAGGCGCGTCGCATTATTTTGTGCCTGCCTTTATTGCCACACAATCAGCCGATCCTTTGAGAGAAACTTTGGCCGACCTGCGAAAAACGCTTGGCTTGCGCGAAACGCACGAGTTCAAGTTTCACAAGATGGCGTCTGCCGAAATTCGCAACCAGGTATTCTCAACGCTTGCCCATGCAGATTTTGAGGTATGGGCGCTGGTCGTAGACAAAACCAGGCTGCCAAAAATTTTCGAGACCACGGAAAGCATTGAGATTTACGCGCACTTCATCACCGAATTGCTTGGCATAATTCCCCCTGAATTGCAGAAGGACGCAACTTTGATCCTGGATGAATTCGGCTCGACGCCCAACCTGCGCACAGAATTACGCCGCGCCATGATCAAACGCCACATGCCGAGGCTGTTCAAGCGGGTGATTGTCCGCAGTTCACACAGGGAGTCACTGATCTTGGCGGTTTCGCCGAGAGTTGCGTCAATGATGGATTTGCCGAAGTCGAGTTGTTCTTCGATGAGTTTGTAGGCGGTTTCATCCAGCGCGAGTTTGACGGCGGAGGAGGCGACGGGGAGCACCATACCTAAAGTTCCTGTCAGGAGTTTCAGATAGGGGCTGGCTTTCTTGAACCATTCCCGCTCCAGTTCGAGGTCGTAGACGCCTTTCTTCATGTCGCCATTGTTCAAAACGGGGAGCGGCAGGCGCGAATGTTCACACCACAAGACGAGGCGGAACTTTTCACGAATCCAGGTTTTGGGATTGAATGCGCTGCGGTCAACGGGGAAGAAACTGAACAGGCGCGGACCTTCTTTGGCTTCGTCGGTGAGGACTTGCAGCAGGTCAGTGTAGGTTTTGTCCACTTGGGAGAGAATGCGGCGCGAGGTGACGTTGACTTCATCCAGTTTGTCTTTGATGGCGGCGAACTCAAATTGCAAATCAACCAACGAGATTTGTTGCGCGGCGGCGGGTGCGTTGCGAAGAAGCGAGTCAATGTTTTGCCATTCATCGCAAACGGGACACGGAAATTCATTCCTGTTCTTACGCTTGCTGTTCATCAATTTTTCAACTTCAAACAGACCCGTACCAGGCGTGTGCTTTCCGCAAGGCTCAATACACGGAACCATCACGTCACAACGCAAGCCTTCCCAAAAACTTTCGACGAGGAATTTCACTTCACGAGTCAACATGCCGAGCAAGCCTTCGGGGTACGGCGAGCGGACGGTAATGCGGACGTCGTTGCCCACGTGTTCAAGGAACGCGCGGCTTTTGTATTCATCCTCCAGCACCAGCCCGCGCTGCCAGTGGACGCTGGCGTTGTAATCGGCGCGACCGAGGGAATATTTATGCAGGCGGACGATCAACTGGTAGAACAATCCTTCCGCGCTGGCAGATTGACCGTTGCCCGCGTCTACGATGTGACAAATTTGAGTCTGCTGGATGTCGCCAGACGCGGGAGAGGTTTTCCACGCGTCGGAAATATTCTGCGGGCGGATATCGGGAACGAGTTGACCGATGAGACTGATCGGGTCAGAGTCGCTTCGGGATGTAAGATCAGCCACACGGTAGGAAAGATCGAAGCGTTCCATCAGGCGGAGAAAAATCGGGTGGAGAGTCGCTGGGTAGCGGGAATCGTCCGCGCGGTTTTTGTCATCCCATAGTTGAGCGAGGCGCGAGAATTTGACCAAGCCGTGCGCGGCGCGCGTCGCTTCATCGTCGAGGACGTAACTCATGGCGGTGGCGAGCCAGTCGGGACGGAGGATGACGATGTCGCGCAGGGTCGGGTCGTTTTCGTAATGCGTGAGATGA